>Ga0187856_1001006_pt1 | contig 23413 bp, 14 predicted proteins | sample June2016WEW_8_40_FD_132443 | JGI IMG/M metagenome (GOLD analysis project Ga0187856, IMG submission 132443) | Peatland microbial communities from SPRUCE experiment site at the Marcell Experimental Forest, Minnesota, USA - June2016WEW_8_40 | ecosystem: Environmental > Terrestrial > Soil > Wetlands... | reverse complement strand
GAGGCTGCGGCGGACACGGCGGCGGCGGCTGCAGGGGCGGCGGCGGCGGCGGACGAGGCTGCGGCGGCAGAGGCTGCGGCGGACACGGCGGCGGCGGACACGGTTGCGGCGGACACGGCTGCGGCGGGGGTGGCTGCGGCTTGGGTGGCTGCGGATGCTGGGGAGGCTGCGGCTGCGGCTGCTGTTTGTCGTGGGGAGGTTGCGCTCTCTGCTAGACTCGAGCACTTCCGATTACGTTGAGATATGCAGATCGTGATGGCCGGGCTTGCCCCGGCCCATCATGTTTTGTTTGTAGTGTTGCCCACGTGATGCGCGGGTCAGGCCTGTGCATGATGGCGAGAGCGCGTAGTTGACCTTATCCAGAAACGCTAGCGCGCGAGCTAGGCGGCGTAGTTTCAGCACCCTGATAATACGCCTTGCACCGGCAGTCCGGAGTTGCGGCAAAGTGTGTGTGCTGACCTCATGACAGGCGATCGCGCGACAAGTTTTACGCCGCATAACAGCAAAGACGTTCCGCAGTTCGCGCCGAATTTCACCGTCTATGTGCTGCCACCCGATGTCGTGTGCCTCTACTCCGAGGACCGGAAGTTCTTTCTTTACGGCGAGCTTTATTGTGCGCTCGCCGCCGCAATAGGAGAAGGTGGAAGGAGCTTTCGGGAGATCGTTCGCGAGCTGGAGCAGCATTTTCCGTCAGACAAAATCCACGAAGCCTTGAAGCGGCTGGTCGACCGCCGCTATATCCTCCCGGCATCGCGCTCTTCCGTTGGTGCCGCGGCCGCCTATTGGGCGAGCCTCGGCCTGTTGCCGGAGACCGCGCAGAAAAATCTCCAGAAGTGTCGCGTGCGCATTCAATCGATCGACGTGCAGGGTGCAACGGAACTCGGCGCCGCCCTGAGTGGGCTGGGCGTTCGCGTGGTGAAGCGCTCCGCCGACCTGACGGTCACGCTGGTGAGCGATTATTTCGAAGGACGGCTGGCGGAATTGAACCTGCAGCATTTGTCGGACCATACGCCGTGGCTGCTCGTCCAACCCTCCGGCATTTTTCCGCTGGTGGGCCCAGTGTTCAGCCCAGGCAAGAGTGCCTGTTGGACTTGCCTTGCCGACCGCATGAAACGGAACCGAGAGGTCAAGGCGCTTCTCGACCGCAGCGAGGCCCGCCGTGTCGCCGTTTCGCCTTTGGCCCGGCACACGTTCGGACAGAGCGCCATCCAGCTTGCAGCCGTCGAGATCGCGAAAGCGATCGCCACCGACTTTCGCACGGAATTAAGCGATCACATCGTCAGCCTCGACCTGCTGGGCTCGACCATCGTGAAGCACTACGTGGCGGCCCGCCCGCAATGTCCGGCCTGCGGCCGTAAGGAGCTGCGCGACCCAAAGCGTGCGCCGGCGCCGGTCGAGCTTGGCGCCGGCGCCAAGCTGGTCATGACCAGCGGGGGGTACCGGACCGTTTCGCCGCGGGCGACGGTTGCACGTTTCCGAAAGCACGTGAGCCCCCTCACCGGCGTGGTCTCGCGTCTTGAACGGATCGAAGCCGATTTGCCTTTGAACACCAACTACCGTGCCGCGCACAATTTTTCTCCGCCCGCCAAGACGGTCAATGACCTCAGGGCAGGACTGGGCGGCAGCAGCTTCGGCAAGGGCAGCACTGCCGAGCAGGGTGAAGCCAGCGCGCTTATGGAAGCGATCGAGCGTTATTCCGGAATTTTTCAGGGCGATGAGATCAGAGTGACACGGCGGTTCACTGATTTCCCGTCGGGGCAGGCCATTCTTCCGAACAAGGCCCTGCTGTTCAGCGACGCGCAATACCGGCAAGGCCAGTTGCCGACGCCCGACCCCGACGAACCGCAGAGGCCGGTCCCATTCGATCGATCGGCCGAAATCGAATGGTCGCCGGTCTGGTCTCTGCGCGACAAGCGCTTCAAATATCTTCCGACCACCCTGTTGTATTTTTTCTACAGGGGCCCGGCCGCCTTCCTGGCGGATTCCAACGGCTGCGCGGCCGGCAACACGCTCGAGGAAGCCATCGTCCAGGGATTCCTCGAGCTGGTGGAACGGGATGCATACGCCATCTGGTGGTACAATCGATTGCAGCGGCCGCAAGTGGACCTCGGCCAGTTCGACGATTCCTACGTCCGTGATCTGCAAAACCAGCTTGCCGAAACCGGACGCCGGCTTTGGGTGCTCGACGTCACCAGCGATCTCGGGATTCCGACCTTTGTGGCGATAACGCACTGGATGCAAAACGGGCAGGAAAATATCGAGTTCGGTTCTGGCGCGCACTTCGATGCCCGAATCGCCTTGCTGCGTGCGCTGACGGAGCTAAACCAATTCCTGTCCATCGGTCTGATGGGCGGCGGGACCGGAGAGAAATCGAGCCTTGACGGCACCACTCCATTGCGCCTGGAGGAGCATCCCTATTTGACGCCAAGCAACAGTCCGGCGGTCCAACCGGGCGTCGGCTCGAAGTTCGGCCATCTCGACACGCGCGAGCAGGTGACCGACTGCGTGCGCCTTGCCAAGCGAGCGGGCCTCGATTTCCTCGTCCTCAATCAGACGCGCCCCGACATCGACGTCCCGGTCGTCAGAGTGATCGTTCCGGGAATGCGGCATTTCTATCGCCGCTTCGCGCCCGGGCGGCTTTACGATGTTCCGGTAAAGCTCGGATTGCGGGACCAGCCGCTGTCGGAAAACGAGCTCAATCCGATTCACCCCCATACCTGAGGGTCATCCCCAGCTTGCGCGCTCCCGGAATAAAGAGAGGGCGAGGGGCTACGCCGGCAACGGTTTCCGCCCGGCTCGGCGATCGCGTCACGCTCGAAGCGCACGCGAACGGAAAAATCGTCGCCAGCTTCGATGGCTATTCGGTCGGCTTGGGAACGTTCAGCGCGGGCGCGGCGGATCGCGCGCAGGACCTGCGCATGGGTCTGCCACTCGCCTCGTTTGCGTCCGGCGGCCGGAACATCGACAAGGAGATTAATCTATTGGTCCGGCGATTGGCCAGGCACGGCCTATTGGAATACCGCCTCCGGGGGTCGCAAAACGACGAGGACCAGGTCGTCATCGAACCGCAGGTCGCCGATTATTGGCCGCGAACGCCACAGCTCGGCAACGCCGACGTTCTCGTCCTGTCGCGGTTCGCCTACATGCGACGGCGCGGCAATGAGATGGTCCTGGAATCGCCGCGCGCCGGCGCGTTGTTCAAAATTTGCGATCCGAAGATCGCGGCCGTCATCGCCATACTGTCTACACCACAACAAATCAAACAGCTCCGTCGGCAGGACGGTTTTCCGGGGGTCGAGCTTCTCGCCCTGCTAGTGGATTGCCAAATCCTTTTCAAGATCGATGCCGCCGGCGATAGCGGCCGCCGACCGGCAGAGGGTGACGGCAACCTCGTTCTTTGGGACTTTCACGATCTTCTGTTCCACACGCGCAGCACGCAAGGCCGACACGCCAACCCGCTCGGCGGACTTTATCCGCATGCTGGCGCGATCTCTCCGCTGCCGGCCGTGCGGCCCCGCTGGCCCGGAAAGAAAATCGATTTGCGCAAGTTCTCGGCCGCGCATTCGGAGGCAATCTCGCCGGTCGCAAAGCTCCTGCGGGAACGTCATTCGACGCGCAGCTTCGATGACCAGCGACCGGTCACGCTCGCCGAGCTTTCGCTGTTTCTCGACAGCACCGCGCGTGTCCTGTCGAGATGGAAAAGCAGAGTCGACCTCGGCGACGCCGGTCCGGTGGTCGAGTACGCCGTCAGGCCGTATCCGTCGGCGGGCGCGGAATACGAGCTCGAACTCTATCTGGCCGTCGACAAATGCGAAGGGCTTGCCCGGGGATTCTATCATTACGACGCCGGCGGACACGCGCTGGTGCCGATCGGCGCCCGCACGCAGGAGCTGGAAGCGCTGTTGGCGGGAGCCCAATTTGCAATGGGCGTGCCCGCCGCGCCTCAGATCCTGATCACGATCGCTGCGCGCTTTGGCCGGATTTCATGGAAGTACAGCTCGATCGCCTATGCGCTCATTCTGAAGGACGTCGGCGTATTGATGCAAACGCTCTACCTGATGGCGACGGACATGGGGCTCGGCGGATGTGCGATCGGGACCACCAATATCGATCTGTTCGCGAAGATGACGGGGATCGAATTCCACGTCGAGGGCCCGGTCGGTCAATTTGCAATTGGTCGCGGCACGAAATCCGAGGCTTCCGACTGACAACGTGGCACCTTCGGTGTGGCTCGGGCAACGGCGACGCAAATGGCGACGCCACGGCCCAAGGGGGCGCGGATTTAAAGCCTTTAATCCCCGGTTGCCGCCCTTACCAAGACCACCGCCGGCCCCGCGGGTCGGAAGGATCGCGGGGTGCGACGCGCTCGAAGTATCCGATAGCGTTGGAACTCCGCTTTCCCACCAGCGCGAACCTGGCGCGCTGAGGGTCCATGCATTCGACGATCCAGCTGCCGTCCGACACTTCCATCGGACCGTTGAGGATTTCCCCGCCACTAGCCTTCACGCGCTTTGCCGCCGCGTCGATGTCGCCGACGTTGAAGTAAAAAAGCCAGAACGGGATCGGCACTGTCGGAGGCTTCGTGAACATGCCGCCGATCGTCTGCCCTCCGGCGGAGAACCGCTGATACGCGCCCATCGCGTCGATATCGGCGTCCGCTTTTTGCCAGCCAAAGATCTCGCCATAGAAAGCGAACGCCTTCTCCCAGTCGGCGGCGAGCAGTTCATGCCAGCGGATCCGGCCGGGTGCGCTAAGCTCGGCGGGCCGCTCGCGGCGGGGCCTCAGCCACTGCAACAACGCAAGCGTTGCCATTTGCGGGTCAGCGACGACCGAAAAACGGCTGATGTTGAGGATGTCCTGCGGTGGGACGTGCACGGCTCCGCCGAGGCGCTTAATCCGGTCGGCGGTAGCGTCCACGTCCTCGACTGCGACATATCCGATCCAGCTCGGCTTCTCGCCTATTTTTTTCGCGTCTTCCGGCAGGCCCATCAGCCCGCTGACCGAGGCCCCTGCAACGGTAAACAGGGTATAAGCCATACCGGGCATCGACGCGTCCTCGGTGCCCCAGCCCACGACCTTGGTGTAGAAGGCCTTGGCGGCGTCCATATCTGTCGTCATCAACTCGTACCAGACGAAACGGCCATGAGAATCGGCCATGCCTGTTTCTCCCGATATCGGGCGAGGGCCCGTCAGCGACTGCTGCCCAGGGGGACTGGCGTCGGAGCCGGGCTCGTCGTTTTCGATCGCATTGCGCAGCTTGGCGAGGGTCTCCGCGGAGCCGACGAAGAGACCAGGAGGAATCCGCCGCGCCTCCATCAAGTTCAGAATATATTTGGTACTCGGCGTCGAGCCAACAACGAATTCGAGGAGCTGGAACCAGACGATCTCGTAGATGAGTGCGGCCAAGCCGCTGCCGACAAAGAAACAGAGCACGAGGGGGTAGAATTTGCCGGGTGCTGCAGAGTGCGGCGCGCGATCGATGTCGCTCATCGACACCCCTAAAACTCAATTCGGATGTTGGGAACATTGCGAGCATGCCCGACCTGCACCGTGCCGTCCAGCGCTGAGGATTTGCGTCCAGTGTAGGTCGTCATTCCGTAGGGGCGCCCCTCGTGGGCGCCCTCAAAGGGGCCATGGGGCGCCACGTGGGCGGCCACAAGGGCCGCCCCTGCGAGGCGATTGCGCTCAGGGGATCAGAACTGCCGCGCCTTCGAAGCGGCCTGCCCGCAAATCGGCCAGCGCCGCGTTCGCTTCCACCAATGGATAGCGGGTAATCTGCATCTTGATCCCGGCCTGCGGCGCGATCGCCAAAAACTCGCGCGCGTCTAGACGCGTCAGATTGGCGACCGAGACGAGCTGGCGCTCCTCCCAGAGGAGGCGATAGGGGAAGCTCGGGATATCCGACATGTGGATGCCGCCGCAGACGACGCGTCCGCCTTTCTTCACCGCGGCGAGCGCGGCCGGCACCAGCGCGCCGACCGGCGCAAAAATGATGGCGGCGTCGAGCGGTTCCGGCGGCATGTCGTCGGAGCCGCCGGCCCAGACCGCGCCGAGCGCGCGCGCGAAGTTTTGCGAGGTGGTGTCGCCGGCCCGCGTGAACGCGTAGACGCGCCGCCCCTGCCATGCCGCGACCTGGGCCAAAATATGGGCGGCGGCGCCGAAGCCGTAGAGGCCGAGCGCAATCCCCTCCCCGGCCATGCGGTAGCTGCGCCAGCCGATGACGCCGGCGCAAAGGAGCGGCGCCTCCTCCGCGGCATCGATGCCTTCGGGCAGCGGGAAACAGAAGCGCGCGTCAGCGACCGTATGCGTCGCATAGCCGCCGTCGCGGGTGTAGCCGGTAAACAGCGGGTGATCGCACAAATTCTCCCGCCCGGAACGGCAATAGGGACAAACGCCGCAGGTCGCGCCCAGCCAGGGCACGCCGACGCGCTCGCCGAGCTTGAACCCGGTCACGCCCGGCCCGATCGCCGCGACGCGGCCGACGATTTCGTGTCCCGGCACGATGGGCAGCTTCGGATGCGGCAACTCGCCATCGACCACGTGCAGATCGGTGCGGCAAACCCCGCAAGCCGCGATCTCGACCAAAATTTCGCCGCCCGCCGGCTGCGGAACCGGCCGCTCCCGCAGAACGAGCGGCGTCTTCGGCCGATCGAGCACCATCGCGCGCATCACGGATTTCGTCTCTGCCATGGAACATCAGGTTGGCTTGTGGTACTTGGTTTAGCCGAATATATGAGCGGCGATGACAGGAGTCGGCCGCGTGCGCGAAAATTTGAGCGGAGCAGCTCTCCGAATACCTGTATCTTCGAGATCGAACTCACGCGTGCCGACGAGGGGGTATGGACTGCGACGAGCAAGTTCGTTCCGGGGCTGAACGTCGAAGGTGAAACTTGTGACGAGGCGATTGCGGAGGCTCGCATCTGGGCTCCGGAATTGCTGCGCGTAAATGGCGCCGTGGCCGAGAACGAAGCGATTGAACTCGTGTTCACCCGCAGGGGCGAGCGCCTCGCCATCGAATAAGCTTCCATGCCGAGCCTTTCGGAGCATGGACCAGACGCTCTCTTGCGTCGGAACGGCTGCCGCTTGGTTCGCGACGGCGCCAAGCACGAAATGTGGTGGAGCCCAATCACGGGAAAAAGCTTCATTGTGCCGCGACGATTGAAAGGCGAAGGTACGCTTCGCGCGATCCTGCGTGATGCCGGCATAAGCCATCCCAAATATCACCGCTGAAAAGCATGCGCACCGAAGAACCACGCACCGTCCGCCTGACGGATTACCGCCCGCCCGACTGGCTGATCGAGACCGTCGACCTCGACGTGTCGCTCGACCCGACGGCGACGAGGGTCCGCGCCAAGCTCAAGTTCAAGCCCAACAGCGCCGGTACGCCGGCGCCGCTTGTCCTCGACGGCGAGGAACTCAAGCTGCGCTCGCTCGCGCTCGACGGCAAGCCATTGCCGAACGGCAGCTTCCTTGCCACACCCGAGCGGCTCACCATCGCGCAACCGCCGAACCGGCCGTTCGAGCTCGAGATCGAGACCGTCATCGACCCCGCGGCCAACACCCGGCTCATGGGCCTCTACCGCGCCGGCGCCACCTATTGCACGCAGTGCGAGGCCGAGGGCTTTCGCCGCATCACCTACTTCCTCGACCGGCCGGACGTGATGGCCGTCTATACGACGCGCATCGAAGCCGACAAAAGCGAGGCGCCGGTGCTGCTGTCGAACGGCAATCTCGTGGCTCACGGCGACGTTCCCGGCACCACCCGGCATTTCGCGGTCTGGCACGATCCCTTCAAAAAGCCCTGTTATTTGTTCGCGCTCGTTGGCGGCAAGCTCGCGCGCGTTGCGGACAGCTTCACCACCATGTCCGGCCGCAAGGTCGCGCTCGCCATCTATGTCGAGCCGGGCAAGGAGGAGCGCTGCCTCTACGCCATGGACAGCCTCAAGCGCGCCATGCGCTGGGACGAGCAAGCATTCGGCCGCGAATACGATCTCGACATCTTCATGATCGTCGCCGTCTCCGCGTTCAACATGGGTGCGATGGAGAACAAGGGCCTCAACGTCTTCAACGACAAATACGTGCTGGCCTCGCCGGCGACCGCAACCGACACCGATTATGCCCATATCGAGGCGGTGATCGCCCACGAATATTTCCACAATTGGACCGGCAACCGCATTACCTGCCGCGACTGGTTTCAGCTCTGCCTGAAGGAGGGCCTCACCGTCTTCCGCGACCAGGAATTTTCCGCCGATCAGCGCTCACGCGCGGTCGAGCGCATCGGCGACGTGCGCGCGTTGCGCTCGCACCAATTCGTCGAGGATGCCGGTCCCCTGGCCCATCCGGTGCGGCCCGAACTCTACCACGAGATCAACAACTTCTACACCACAACGGTGTACGACAAGGGCGCCGAAATCGTGCGCATGATCAAGGTTCTGCTCGGCCCCGATGTTTTTCGCCGGGGCATGGATCTCTATTTCGCCCGGCATGACGGCGAGGCCGCGACGGTCGAACAATTCGTGCAGTGCTTCGCCGACGTCAGCGGGCGCGATTTTTCGCAGTTCATGCGCTGGTACACGCAGGCAGGGACGCCGGAAATCGTAGTCTCGCCGTATTACGATCCGCATGGAAAAACCTACCGGCTCGACATCACGCAGACCATCCTGCCGACGCCCGGCCAGCCGCACAAGGAACCGATGCTGATCCCGCTCGCGGTCGGGCTCGTCGGCAGTAACGGCGGTGATCTGCCGCTCATGCTCGACGGCCGCCCGCTTGATCGCTCGGTGTTGGAGTTGAAGGAGCCGAACCAGAGCTTCCTCTTCACCGGCATCGCCGAGCGGCCGATCCCATCGCTCAATCGCGGTTTTTCGGCGCCGGTGAAGCTCGCGTTACCCATCGAATATAGTGACCTTCGCTTCCTCGCCGCGCACGATCGCGATCCATTCAACAATTGGCAGGCGGTGCAGACGTTGGCGATGTCGCTTTTGACCGCGAACGTCGCTTTTTTGCGCGCCGGCGCGCCGACGCGCGACGACGAAGGGCTGATGGCCGCGCTCGGCGCGATCCTCGCCGACACAAAAAAACTCGAGCCCGCCTTCATCGCGCTCACGCTCACGCCGCCGAGCGAGGCCGACATCGCGCGCGAGATCGGCCGCGACGTCGATCCCGATGCCATCTTTGCCGCGCGCCGACAATTGCGCGCAGCGACCGGCAAGCGGCTCGGCACGGCGCTGTCCGACACCTATAAGCAGATGATCACGCCCGGATCGTATCGGCCCGACGCCGCGAGCGCCGGACGGCGCGCGCTCAAGAACGTTTGCCTCGACCTCTTGGCGGCGACAGAAGAGAGCGAGGCCATTTTCCGCGCGCGTTCGCAGTACGAGAGCGCCGACAACATGACCGACCGCATGGCGGCGCTCGAGACCCTCGCCCTGCACGACCGGCCCGAGCGCGCAGCAGCCCTCGACGATTTCTACGCCCGCTATGCCGACGATCCGCTGATCATCGACAAATGGCTCGCCTTGCAGGCGGCGATCCCGGAGCCGGCGACGCTCGAACGGGTGCGCGCGCTGACCTCGCACCCCGCATTTTCCATGGCCAATCCCAACCGCGTGCGTTCGCTGATCGGTTCGTTCGCGCAGGCCAACCACACCCAATTCAACCGCACCGACGGCGCCGGCTATGATTTCGTCGCCGACATCGTGCTCATGCTTGATCCGAAGAATCCGCAAGTGGCGGCACGCCTGATGGGCGCGTTCCGTTCCTGGCGCGCGCTCGAAGCGGGGCGGCGCGCGCGCGCGCGAGCGACGCTGCGCCGCGTCGCCGCGGCACCAACATTGTCGCGCGATGTCGCCGACATCGTCGCCCGCACGCTGGCCGAGAGCTAAGCGGCACTCTCGTCCTCGTTATGGCCGGACTCCAGGTCCGTGGGCATGACAGCGAACGCAATCCAGCGCATTTCCGTCTCTGCGCTGCGGCAAAAAAAACGCGGGATAGCGCGTAAAAAAATATTGACTCCGGACTCTCGACAAAACGATTCGCATCGATTCTTATGACTGTGATTCGGAGGAGGTGCGGCACATCCTTCCGGTCGCGGGTGCAGGGGACCGTCCGAACGGAGGCAGGCGATGGCGCGCGCCGAGACGGCGAGTGCGTCTTTACGTTCCGATTCGATCCAGGGGCTGGCAAAATCGATTGCCAAACCCGCTTATCGGCGGCTGTTGAGCGCCGAGCCGCTGTTACGCCGCGCCGTCCCGGTTCTCATCATCGCCTTCCTCATCACGATCTGCATCGGTACCGTGGTGCAGGTGCTCGAACAGCGCCGGCAAGTCATGCTCGACGCGCGACAGTCGGTCGAGGCGCTCGCCGATGAACTCGCCATTGAGCTCGATAATCCGGGAAAGGACCTGAGAGCGAACCCCGGCCGCACGTCCGCGGTGCTGCAGCGCGCGCTGCCGGCCTGGGCGGCGGCAGCAGACCGATCGATCCTGGTCGGCGACGCCGACGGCACGATCATCGCCAGCGTCCCAAGCGATCCGCAGAAGCTCGGCCGCCACATCCTCGACGTGCTCGGACCCGCGCAGCCGCTGACCACCTTCGGCGCCGCTGCCGGCACGCTGGAGATCACGCTCGCCGACGGCGCCGCCGCTTTCGCCACGGTGCGGGCGTTGAAGAATCCGCTGGGAATCGTTGCCGTCGTCGAGACGAGCGGCAACGCGCTCGCCAACTGGAGATCGACCACCGCGCTCACCGTCACGCTGTCGGCAACGACCGGCTTCGTGGTGCTCATCCTCGGCTTCGCCTTCCATTGGCAAGCGACGCGCGCGCGCGAGGCCGACCTCATCCACGACACCGTGCGCAGCCGCATCGACACCGCGCTCAACCGCGGCCGCTGCGGGCTGTGGGACTGGGACCTCGCGCGCGGCCGCGTGTTCTGGTCGCACTCGATGTTCGACATCCTCGGGCTGCCGGCGAAGGACGAGCTGCTCAGTTTCGGCGAGGTCAACGCGCTGGTGCATGAAGGCGACATCGACCTCTACGCGCTGGCGCGGCAACTCGCGGACGCCAAAATGGCCTCGATCGATCACGCCTTCCGCATGCGCCACGCCGACGGCAGATGGCTGTGGCTGCGGGCGCGCTGCGAATTGGCGCGCCAGGAGGGCGAAACCGGCCTGCATCTCATCGGCATCGCCGTCGACATCACCGAACAAAAGAGCCTCGTGGAAAAGACGAATGCGGCAGACCTGCGGCTGCGCGACGCCATCGAGACCATACCGGAGGCGTTCGTGCTGTGGAACGCCGACAATCGCCTGGTACTGTGCAATTCGAATTTCCAAGAACTGCATCGCCTGCCCGACGAGGCCGTAGTGGCGGGTGCGCCCTACGAAACGGTCGTGGCCGCGGGCCGTAAACCGATCATTCGGACCACGATTGCCAACGAGGACGGCCAGCTGCAGGGCGCGCGCACCTTCGAGGCGCAACTCGACGACGGGCGCTGGATGCACATCAGCGAACGGCGCACCAAGGACGGCGGCTATGTCTCCGTCGGCACCGACATCACCAAGATCAAGCAGCACGAGCAGAAGCTCATCGAGGGCGAGAAGCGACAGATTGCGACGATCAACGACCTGCGCAAATCGCAGCAGGCGCTGAAGCGCCAGACCGGCGAACTTGCCGACCTCGCGGAGAAATATGCCGAGGAAAAGACGCGCGCCGAGGAGGCGAACCAGGCCAAATCGAAATTTTTGGCCAATATGAGCCACGAATTGCGCACGCCGCTCAACGCCATCATCGGCTTCTCCGAAATCATGGAATCTGCAATGTTCGGACCGCTCGGCGCGGAAAAATACAGCGAATATTCCTGCGACATCCGCGAAAGTGGCCAGTACCTGCTCGATGTCATCAACGACATCCTCGACATGTCGAAGATCGAGGCCGGCGGCATCCGCCTTGCGCCCGAAGTCGTGGAGCTTGACGGCATTCTGGCCGACTGTCTGCGCGTAATCTTGGGGCGCGCCAACGAAAAGCATCTGATCCTCCATTCGCACATTGCTTCCGGCATCCAGCTCACGGCCGACCGCCGCGCGCTGAAGCAGATCGCGCTCAATCTTTTATCGAATGCCGTGAAGTTCACGCCCGACGGTGGCGCGGTGACCGTGCGCGGCCGCGTGCGCGGCGGCATGGTCAGCATCGCCATCGAGGACAACGGCATCGGCATCGCCAAGGACGCGCTGCACAAGCTCGGCCGGCCGTTCGAACAGGTCGAAAGCCAGTTGACCAAGCGACACCAGGGATCGGGCCTCGGTCTCGCGATCGCCAAATCGCTCGCCGAGTTGCATGGCGGCGCCATGCGCATCCGCTCGGTGCTCGGCGCTGGCACCACGGTCGTCGTGCGGCTGCCGCTGAAGGCACGAGAGCCGGCGCGCGCGGAGGGCGAGACTGTGTTATAGTTGGAATATGATCCGGATCTATACGTTCGTTTTCCAGCCTGAGCCCGAGGGTGGGTACACCGTGACCTGCCCCGCTTTACCCGGTCTCGTCACTTACGGCGACACGCTCGATGAAGCCCGAAGCATGGCCCGCGACGCAATGGACGGGCTGATCGAGGTAATGCTCGAGATGGGCGAGACACTTCCCGAAAGTGATGCGCCGGATGTTATGCCCCGCTTCAATCGTTTGGCTCATATCTTGCGGGATGAAGGCGAAGCTGAGCCGATCTTTGAGCAACTGAGCGCAGCGGTCGGCGAAAAGGTATGAGCAGACTGCCGAGCCTGCGGCCGCGGCGGGTGGTGACGACTTTGGAGCGGGCTGGGTTTGTCGTCGTTCGGATAGTTGGTAGCCATTATCAGCTGTTTAATGAGCGAACGCGCCGGCATACGACGGTGCCGTATCACAACCGTGATCTGCCGCGCGGCACTGTTTCCGCAATCATCCGGCAAGCTGGGCTGACGCGAGAGGAATTTCTAAATTTGCTCCGATGACGGCGCCACTCAGGGCCCCCTCCCCAAAATCCGCACGAAGCACTCGCGCACCTGGCGCTGCGTTTCCACGACATGGGCCTGCAGCGCGGGAAAATCCGGCAGATCGGCGGCGCGAGCGAGCAGGCCGAGCACGCCGGCGCTCGCCGATTTCGGATCGAACGCCCCGGGCAAGCAGAGCCGGAGGATCTGCGTGAGATCGTGATAAAGCAGGACCGCGGGGCGCAGCACCGCGGCGTCCTCGGCCGCGAGCACACCGACCCGCGCCGCCTTCTCCAGCATCCGAGCCGTCGAGGTATCGAGGATTTCCGGCGTTGCGGCGGCGTGCACGAGTTGCAGATATTGGGCGATGAACTCGATATCGATGAGCGCGCCGGCCGCGTATTTGAGGTCCCAGGGATCGGCATCGCCCTTTTCCTTGGCGATCGCCGCGCGCATTTCGATGACGTCCGCGGCGGTCGCGCGCGCGTCGCGCTTGCGGCAGAGCACGTTGCGGATCACCGCCTCGACCCGCGCGGCGAAGGCCGACGACCCGGAGACGACGCGCGCGCGGGTCAGCGCCATATGCTCCCAGGTCCAGGCCTCGCGCTCCTGGTAGCTGATGAAACCGTCAATTTGCGTCGCCAGCGGACCGGAACGGCCGGAAGGACGCAGGCGCATGTCGACCCGATAGAGCACGCCGTAATTGGTCTGCGCCGTGAGCGCGCTGATCAAGCGCTGGGTGAAGCGCGCAAAATACTGAGCGCCGTAGAGCGGGCGCTTGCCGTCGGAATTCGGATGCTCGGCGTCGAAATCGTAGACGACGATGAGATCGAGGTCGGAACTCGCGGTCATCTCGCGCGCGCCGAGCCGGCCGAGCGCCAAAATCGCGGTCTCTTGGCCGCGCACGCGCCCGTGCATGGCGGCAAAATCGGCTTCCACGCGGTTATGCAGCGCGCGGATGAGGACATCGGCCAGCCCGGCGAACACTTCGCCCGCCTGCTCGGCCGAAACCGATCCCGAGAGGATGCGCGCGCCGATCAGGAACATGTGTTCCTGGCCGAACAAGCGGATCGCATCGAGCACGTCCTCGTAGCCGCGGGCCTCGCCGAGCGCGGGCGCAAGCTCCGCTTCGAGCCGCCTTGCCTCGGGCGGCGCGCCAAAAAAACTCGGGTCGATCAGCGGATCGATAACGTGCGGGTTCTGCGCCAAAATATCGGCGAGGCGCGGGGCGACGCCGAGAATGAGCGCGATGAAGCCAATGAGCTCCGGATTTTGTCGCAGCAGCGAAAGCAAACGTCCGCCGGCGCGCAAGCCGGCGAGAAATTGATCGAAAGCGGCAAGAGCCGCGTCCGGATTTTCCGCGCGGGAGAATTGATCGATGATGACCGGGACAAGCGCGGTGAGGTTCGCTCGCGCCTGCTCGCCCCGCAAGGCGCGGTAGGCCGGCGCACGCCAGCGGTGCACGGCGGCGGCGACCTCGCGCGGTTGCCGAAATCCCATATGCGCCAGCCGATCGAGCGTCTCGCTCTCGCCCTCACCCGTCGTGAACGACAAGTTCTGCTGCCGTGCGAGAAAGGCCGGCGCGCGTTCGAACAGCCTGACATAATGCTTCTCGACCATGCGCAAATGCGCCACAAGCACACTGGCGAAATCGTCGCGGTCCTCGAAGCCAAGAAAACGGGCGAACTCTCCGAGCGCATCGCGATCGGAGAGTAACGTGTGCGTTTGCTCGTCGGCCACCATCTGCAAGCGGTGCTCGACGCGGCGCAAAAAATCATAGGCCGCCGTCAGCTCGTCGCGCGCCGCGGCGTCGATCCAGCCGCCCGCCGCGAGCGCGGCGAGCGTCGCGACCGTCGAGCGGCCGCGCAGCTCGCCGTGGCGCCCGCCGGCGATCAGCTGCTGCGTCTGCACGAAAAACTCGATCTCGCGGATGCCGCCGCGGCCGAGCTTGATGTTGTGACCCTCGACCGCGATCTCGCCGTGGCCCCGGTAGGCATGGATCTGCTGCTTCATCGCCTGCACGTCGGCGACCGCCGCGTAATCGAGGTACTTGCGCCAGATGAAGGGCGAGAGATCGCGGATGAACTTTTCGCCGGCGGCGAGATCGCCCGCGCTCGGCCGCGCCTTGATCAGCGCCGCGCGTTCCCAGTTCTGTCCGCGGCTCTCGTAATAGTCGAGCGCCGCTTCGGTCGAGATGGCGATCTGGGTCGAAGACGGATCGGGGCGTAGCCGCAGATCGACGCGGAAGACGTAGCCGTCCGCCGTGCGCTCCTGCAGCAGCTTCACCAGGTCGCGCGTCACGCGCAGGTAGAACTGCGCGGCCTCTACGCCTGGCGCCAGCGTGGCGACGGCCGCATCGAAGAACACAATGAGATCGATGTCGCTGGAGAAATTCAGCTCATGGCCGCCCATTTTGCCCATTGCAAGTACGATGTAGCCGGACCCTGCTTCGGGATTTTGCGGATCGGGCAGACGGAGCTTGTCGCGCCTGGCGGCCTCGCCGAGCAGATGGCGGACGCCGGCGCCGAGCGCCGTCTCGGCGAAATCGGTGAGCGCAGCCGTGACCCGCGCGAGCGGCCACACGCCGCCGATATCGGCGAGCGCGACGAGGAGCGCCGCTTCCGCCTTCATGCGGCGGAGAACGCGCATCACCTCAGCCGACCCCCGCGCCGCCGTGGCGGCGTGGCGCGTCTTGGCGAGAAGCGCGGCGAGTTCCTCTTCCGGATTGCGCCTGAGCAGGCGGAGAAAGCGCGTCGGGTCCTGGCGAACGAGGTCCCAGAGGTAAGGCGCCGCTTCGGCGGTGCCACCGAGCAAGCTTGCCAGTGGCGGATGCTCCTCGATCAGGGATTTGAGCGCTCTGCCGGCGGGCTTTCGCGCTAAGCCCGCGAGCCACTCGCAGAGGCGGCCGCGACCCGGCGCCGACGAAAGCGGCAGCCCCCACCCCAACCCTCCCCCGCGAGCGGGGGAGGGTTGGGAGGAAGTTAGTCGCCGGACCAACGCCGCTGCGTCGAGATTGTACTTCGGCCGCTTGCTGGGCGCAGGCCGCCGCATCACGTCCCCGCCGGTCCAGCGCGCGGCAGAGCGATGATGCTCTTCAAGCCGGGGTGATTGTCCTCGAGCTTGAGTTCGCCGCCGTGCAGCCGCGCGATGGCGGAGGCAAGGCTCAGGCCCAGGCCAGAGCCCGGCTCCGATCGGCTCTGCTCGAGCCGCACGAAACGCTCGACGACGCGGCCGCGATCGGCTTCGGGAATGCCGGGCCCGCGATCCGCCACCGTCAGCGTGATGCGCTCCCCGTCCGCACCGGCCCCGACCACGATCTCGGCCGCTTCGCCATTGATCCGGCTGCTCTGTGGCCCGGCATATTTGATCGCGTTATCGACGAGGTTCGCGAGCGCCTGGCTGACCAGCTCGCGATTGCCGCGCACCGGCGCTGCGGCCGGCGCGTCGACCTTGAGTGCAAGCCCCTTCTCGTCGGCCAGCGGCTCGTATAATTCGCCCACGTCGCGCGCGATTTCGGCCGCGTCGAATTCGGTCATGTTGTCGCGCGCCTGCCCGGACTCGGCGTGCGCGATCATCAACAGCGCGTCGAAGGTGCGGATGAGTTCATCGGATTCGGCGATGGTGGATTCCAGCGCTGCGCGGTAATCGACATCGCCCTTGGCGCCGCGCAGCGCCTGCTCACAGCGGTTGCGCAGCCGGGTGAGCGGCGTTTTGAGGTCGTGGGCGATGTTGTCGGAGACTTCCTTGAGGCCGTGCATCAGCGCCTCGATGCGCTCGAGCATGGCGTTGACGTTGTCGGCGAGGCGGTCCAGCTCGTCGCCGGTGCCGGCGACCGGCAAGCGGCCGGAAAGATCGCCGGCCATGATGGTCTGCGACTTCTCGGTCATCGCGTCGATCCGGTTGAGCACGCGGCGGCTGACGAAGAACCCGCCGGCGAGCCCGAGGACGACGACCAGCGCGAACGACCAGCGCCCGGCATTGGCAATGATGCCGTAGAGACGCTCGCGTTCTTCGAGGTCGCGCCCGACCAGCAGGTGGAAGCCGTCTGGCAGCTGCACCACCTGCACCAGCGCGCGATGTTCAGCTTCTTCCGGCGCTTCGATCCGGCGGTAGGAGGTTTCGAGCCACCCTGGATGGTCGAAGACGCCGGGTTCCAGCGAGCCGACATTGCCGGCCAGGCCCTCTCCGCTCGGGGTCGTCACCAGATAGAGGCTCGACCCCGGCCGCCGCGAGCGCAGTTCGACGACGATCACCAATCGCCGCATGCCGCCCTGCATGTACGCAGCGCGCAGGCCGCTGATTTCCGAATTGACGGTGCTGGTGATCTGCTCGGTGATGAGCCGGCGGGTATTGAGGGCCAAATAGCCGAGCAGCGAGGCCGCGAACAGGACGAACACCAGAAGATAGACGAGCGTCAGCTGGAACGCCGTGGTGCGGAGGAGTTTACCGAGCGCCGTCACGAAGGAAATTCTCTGTGGTATGCAAGCCGCATGTATGCGTTCATGATTTGCCAGTCTAGCGCAGCCGTTTCAAGGTCCGAACCAGGGAAGCGCAAATAAGGAACCGCCCATGGGACCTCTCGCGGGCTTTCGCATCGTCGAGTTCGTCGGTATCGGCCCCGGGCCAATGGCGGCGATGCTGTTCGCCGACCTTGGCGCGAGCGTTATCCGATTGGATCGGCTAACCCCGAGCGGCCTCGGCATCGACAGGTCGGCGGACAGGTCGGCGCGTTTTGATTTGCTGGCGCGCTCGCGTCCGTCGGTAGCGGTCGATCTGAAACATCCTGACGGGCTCGCGCTTGCTGCCGATCTCATCGGCAAAGCCGATGCCCTGATCGAAGGATTTCGGCCCGGCACGATGGAACGCCTCGGCCTCGGCCCGGAGCTGGCGCTGGCACGAAACCCGCGTCTCGTTTACGGCCGCATGACGGGATGGGGACAATCGGGTCCGCTTGCTCAGGCGGCGGGCCATGACCTCAATTACCTCGCTTTGATCGGGGCGCTCGCCGCCATCGGGCGCGCTCACGCAAAACCCACGCCGCCGCTGAACTTGGTGGCGGATTTCGGCGGCGGCGCGCTCTATCTCGCCTTCGGCATGGCCTGCGCCATGGTCGAGGCGCAGCGATCCGGCAAGGGGCAAGTCGTCGACGCGGCGATGACCGACGGCGCCGCTTCCCTGATGACGATGTTTTATGGCCTTTATGCAGCGGGCCTGCACAGTCTCGAGCGGGGAACCAATTTGCTCGATTCCGGCTCCGCGATCTACGACGTGTACGAATGCGCAGACGGTCGATACGTGGCGATCGCGCCGCTCGAGCTCAAATTCCGCAAGGTGCTGTTCGAGCGGCTCGGCCTGCCTTACACGACTGACGACGGGGCGGACCTGCGCAGCAAACTTACAAAACTCTTCAACACACGGACCAGAGACGAATGGTGTGAGCTGCTGGAGGGAACAGATGCCTGCTTCGCGCCGGTTCTCACCATGGAAGAGGCGCCGCATCACCCTCATAACATCGCTCGCGGCTCTTTCATCGAGCTCGACGGCGTGGTGCAGCCGGGCCCAGCGCCGCGCTTCAGTAGAACGCCCTCCGGCCGACCGACGCCGCCCCAAGAGCCGGGAGAAGGATCGCGCGCCGCCCTTGCCGACTGGGGCATTGCGAATGAGAGGATCGAGGCCCTGTTGGCTGCCGGTGTCCTCGGAGGATCTGAAGCGCAACGTTCAGCAGACTGATGCGCCATCCACCATCCGCTCGTCCCCGCGAAAGCGGCGACCCAGATTTCACGGCAACAACGCAATCCTCGTCTGGATTCCCGCCCGGGCGGGAATGAGAGGAACAAAACTACCGCGCGCCGTCGCGGATCATGTAGCCGGCGCCGCGCACCGTGTGCAGGAGCGGCTGCGCGAAGCCTTTATCGATTTTGGACCGCAGCCGCGAAATGTGCACGTCGATGACGTTGGTCTGCGGGTCGAAATGATAATCCCAGACGTTCTCGAGCAGCATGGTGCGGGTGACGACCTGGCCGGCGTGCCGCATCAGATATTCGAGCAGCCGGAATTCGCGCGGCTGCAGCTGCAGCTCCTGCCCGGCGCGGCTCACCTCGTGAGAAAGCCGGTTGAGTTCGAGATCGGCGACGCGATAAACGGTTTCCTCGCCGCGGCTGCCTCGCCTGCGGGCAAGCGCCTCGACGCGCGCCAGCAATTCCGAGAACGCGTAGGGCTTGGCGAGATAATCGTCACCGCCCGTGCGCAGTCCCTTCACGCGGTCGTCGACCTGGCCGAGTGCCGAGAGGATGAGCACCGGGGTCTCCACGGACTTGCTGCGCAAGGTGCCGATGACCGACAGCCCGTCGAGCTTCGGCATCATGCGATCGACAATCAACACGTCATACTGACCGTCGAGCGCGAGCGCCAAGCCCTCCTCGCCATCGGTCGCCCGGTCGGCGATGTAGCCGACCTCGCGGAATGCCTTGACCAGATAATCGGCGGCGTCGCGGTCGTCCTCGATGATGAGAAGGCGCATGATTGCGTATCGCCGCACTGCGGAAGCAATTGGGGCCGGGCGGGCGGCCCCATCCTCAATGATATCGTCTCGCAAGGTTCACCGGGCAACGTGGTCACGGGAAAAATGAGGGGGCGGCGAGCGTTAAGCTTGCCACCCCCTCGACCGACTCCACCCCGGCGGGGGCGACGGATTGCCGGGAGGCAGAGTTGGTATTGGGCGGGGACGGGCCTTGCGGCCCGTCCCCAGGGTACGCCCGCCAGCGGGGGCGACGGATGCCGGCGGATCGCCCCATTACTCTAGAACCTTCGGTTCGCAGCGAATGAGAACCGGGCTCCAACCCTTCATGTGAGCATGATCTTTTCCGAAAAGCAGCGCCCGCTTTTCGGCATCATGCTCTAGGCGTTGCCAAGCGGCAGGGCGACGAAGCGCGTGCCCTCGCCCGACTTCACCCGGAACAACAGAGTGTGCTTGCCCTCCTGGCGTGCATCCGTGAGTTGCTTGCGGACATCGGCGGGGTTCGAGACCGATTTGCCGCCAACGTCGAGGATCACGTCACCGACTTGGAAGCCATGATCGGCGGCGACGCCGTTCGGATCGACCGCGGTGACGACCACGCCGTTGCCGTCCGACCCGGAAGCCTTGCTCCCGGGCGCCAGCGTGAACCCGAGCTTCGGCACGTCGTTATCGGGGAGTTCGCGCTGGTTCTGCTGGTTCGCGGCTTGGTGCTCGCTCGGCAGGGTGCCGAGTGTCAACGTCACGGTCTTCTCCTGACCCCGGCGGATCAGGCCGAGTTTGACAGAAGTACCCGGAGCCATCGTGCCGATCCGGCGCGAAAGCTCACGCGCATCGCTGATGGATGAGCCGTCGACCGAGGTGATGACGTCGCCGCTCTCGATTCCGCCCTTGGCCGCGGGGCTGTTGGGCTGCGGTTCGGAGACAAGGGCGCCGGCGGCCTTCTTCAGGCCGAGGCTGTCGGCGATATCGGGGGTCACCGGCTGAATCTGTACGCCGATCCATCCGCGGGTGACGCTGCCCTTCTCGCGCAGTTGGGCGACCACGCTCTTGACCGTATCGGCGGGGATGGCGAAGGCGATGCCGACGGAGCCGCCGGAGGGCGAGAAGATGGCGGTGTTGACGCCGATCACCTCTCCATCGACGTCGAAGGTCGGGCCGCCGGAATTGCCCTTATTGACCGGCGCGTCGATCTGGATGAAGTCGTCATAGGGACCGGCGCCGATATCGCGGCCGCGGGCCGAGACGATGCCGGCGGTCACGGTGCCGCCGAGCCCGAACGGATTGCCGACCGCCAGGACCCAGTCGCCGACCCGCGGCGCGCTGTCGGCAAGCTTCACGTAGGGGAAGTCCTTGCCGTCGACCTTGATCAAAGCGAGGTCGGTGCGCGTGTCGGTGCCGATGACCTTGGCGTCGTAGATGTTGCCGTCGTCGGTCGTGACCTGCACGTTCTCGGCATTCTGGACCACGTGATTGTTGGTCACGGCGTAGCCGTCGGCCGTGATGAAGAAGCCGGAACCCTGGCCGGTAATGATCTGGTGGCCGCCTTCACCCTTGTTGGGCATGCCGAAGTGCCGGAAGAAATGCTCGAATGGCGTGCCGGGCGGAAAGGGAAGCTCGTCATCGCTGAGCCCGGTATTGGCCGGCCGCTCCATCTTGACGCGCACCGAGATCACCGCCGGTTTGACCTTGGCGACGATGTCGGCGAAGCCGACGGGATGTTGTGGAAGCTGCTGTGCCTCTTTCGACAGATTTTGCGCATGCGCCGAATCGGCAAAGAAGAAATCGGCCTTCGGCGCCACATAGGGTGCGAAAACCGCCGCCGCGCCAAAACCGACAATCGTCGTTGCCAGAAGCGCCATACGCCGCGCGGAAAGACTGCGGCGTGAAGGTGGTGTACTGCCGTGCATTACCGTCTCCAAATCGGTTGTCCGTCTTGCAACGGAGGGTGCCCCGAGACCCCAAAACTTGACGCGCAATGTGCAGTGGCGCGCCTTACGGTGCGCTGTCGGCGGGATTAAAACTTCGTAATGTCGCTGGCGCCGGGATTCTGTTGCTGGTTCATTATGTGTCATACAAATTGGGTTGGCGTCGCTCGCAATGACGCCGTGGGCCAAAGCTCAGCCTTCGCCGTGCAAGAGATCGGATAGCCGCGCTTCCTCGGCAGCCGTGAGGTTTGCCGTCTCCGCCGCCGGCGCGGTCCGGCGACGCCTAATGACCAAAACGATCATCCCGATGCCGATGAGCAATACGGCAGGCGGCAGGCCCCACAAGGCCGCCGTATGCCACGACAGGCGCGGCTTGAGCAGCACGAACTCGCCGTAGCGGGCGACGAGAAAGTCGATCACTTGGACATCGCTGTCGCCGGCCTTGAGACGCTCGCGCACGAGCACGCGCAGGTCGTGCGCGAGCGGCGCCTCGGAATCGTCGATCGACTGATTCTGGCAAACCATGCAGCGCAAATCCTTCGACAGCACACGCGCGCGCGCTTCGAGCGTGGGGTCCGCCAGCATTTCCTTGGACTCGACGGCGCGGAGCGGAAATGAAGCCGAGAGCAGCAAAAAGAGTCCCAAGCCGAGCGTCATCGGCAGCAGGCGAATGCGGCAAGTTGTCACGGCACTCACTCCGCCGCCTGCAGCGCCGCTTGGGCTTTCGATGGTCGCGGGGCGCCGACGCGCAACCGCCGATCGGAGAGCGACAAGCCGCCGCCGGCAAACATGATAAGGGCGCCGAGCCAGATCATCAGCACCTGCGGCTTGAAGTAGAGGCGCACCGAAATGGTGCCGTCGGGGTTCGGGTCGCCGAGCGAAAGGTAGAGTTGGCTCAGCCCGCGCGTCATCAGCGCCGCCTCGGTCGTCGCCATGTTGCGGGCCGGGAAGGTGCGCCGACTTGGCTCCATGGCGCCGATCAAGTCGCCGCTCGTGCGGCGCACGGTGAAATGGCCGACGAGCTCGCGATAGTTCGGGCCGGTGCGGTTGAACAAGCCGTCGAATGTGAGCCGGTAATGCGCGACATCGACGGTCTCGCCCGGCTTGAGCGCGGCAATGCGCTCGCTGCCCCAGGCGGTCACGGCGACGATGCCGAGGAGCGTGACGCCGATGCCGAAATGCGCGAACGCCGTGCCCCAAGCCGAACGCGGCAGCCCGGCCGCGCGCCGCAACGCCGCACCGAACGGAACGCGCATGATCATGATGCGCTCGGCAAGATCAGTGAGCGCGCCGGCCATGACGAAGATCGCGAGCCCGACGCCGAACGGCGCCAGCACAGGACCGCCGTGTTGCAGCGCAAACCCCGCCGCGATCGCGACGGCTGCGAGCATCGCCGCGGTGAGCAAACGTTGCGCGGCGCCGAGAAGGTCGCCGCGTTTCCATCCGAGCAGCGGCCCGAACGGCATGGCCAGCAAAAGCGGGACAAACAGCGGGCCGAACGTTGAGTTGAAGAACGGCGGTCCGACGGAAATCTTCTCGCCGGTCACGGCTTCGAGTGCGAGCGGATAGAGCGTGCCGACGAAGACGGTGGCGCAGGCCGAGGTCAGGAACAAATTGTTGAGGACGAGCGCGCCTTCGCGCGAGATCGGCGCGAACAGGCCGCCCTGCTTGAGCAGCGGCGCGCGAACGGCATAGAGCGCCAGCGCGCCGCCGATGAACACGACGAGAATCGCCAGGATGAAGATGCCGCGTCTCGGATCGGTCGCAAAGGTGTGGACCGAGGTCAGCACGCCGGATCGCACCAGGAAGGTCCCGATCAGCGAGAGCGAGAAGGCGAGGATCGCGAGCAGGATGGTCCAGACTTTGAGCGCGCCGCGCTTTTCCATCACCACGGCGGAATGCAGCAGCGCCGTGCCGGCAAGCCACGGCATCAGCGAGGCGTTCTCGACCGGATCCCAGAACCAGAAGCCGCCCCAGCCCAGTTCATAATAGGCCCAGTACGAGCCGCCGGCGAT
>Ga0187856_1001003_pt1 | contig 23511 bp, 16 predicted proteins | sample June2016WEW_8_40_FD_132443 | JGI IMG/M metagenome (GOLD analysis project Ga0187856, IMG submission 132443) | Peatland microbial communities from SPRUCE experiment site at the Marcell Experimental Forest, Minnesota, USA - June2016WEW_8_40 | ecosystem: Environmental > Terrestrial > Soil > Wetlands... | reverse complement strand
GTCGCAGACCGGTCATCATGCCGGCCGGGCGTCTTCCCGAAGCCGCCCGAGTGCGGAGGTGACGAGCCCCCGCCCGCGGGAACCGCTCTCGCTCCGTCAACCGGTGTCGCCGGCTGACGTCCTTTCGGTGAGCGAGATTTGCGGCTTGTAGCGGAAATGGGGACGGATGTCAAGAATTAAAGTCACAACTGCAGTGACGCAACGTCCCAACCTCCTTGACCCGGCGGCCCATCAAGCCGAAAGCCAACTTCCGATTGCGCTTACCTCTCGACGAGATACACTCACTCGACGGAGAAGAAGATGGCCGAATCTGAGAAATCGAAAGCTCCACCTGAGAGCGAGCTGTTGCCTTCAACGGCATCTAATCCACTTGTGTTCATCAGCCATGATGCGCGGGATGCAGAGCTTGCAGAGGCGTTCAGTAAGTTACTGAAAAGCGTAAGCGCCGGAATGATTAAAACGTTTCGTTCTTCAGATAAAAAAGGAACAGATGGAATTGATTTCGGAGAGGAATGGTACAAAAGATTAATGACACAGCTTCAATCCACTTCGGATGTCGTGTGCCTGTTTACTGAACGGAGCCTGGATAGACCTTGGATTCTTTTCGAAGCTGGCGTTGCCAAAGGAAAGCTCGGTACGCCGGTCATTGGCGTCGCGTTAGGTGTGCCACTAAATCGCGTCAGTGCTGGCCCCTTCTACCAATTTCATAACATGGACGACAGCGAAGGAGACCTTATCAAACTCGTCGACCAACTTGCGCGACGAATTCCAAATCTCGAACTCGACAGTGACGTTGTCAAAACTCAGGTAGCTGCCTTCAAAGAAACCGAAGCGTCTCTCTTGAAAAAACTCGCGTCAGGTGGTTCCAAGACGGTCGTGAAAGAGGATTCCGAGGAAAGTGCCGTGGCCAAACTTTCTGAGGAAATGAAATCGCTTCCATCTCGCGTTGCGGAGCGGCTTGCCGAGGCGGAAGAACCATTTCGTCGGAGACGAATGCGCCGCATCCACCCGATGATGATCCACGAAATTATGCACATGGCCGGGGAGCCGGACGATCCGGTTAGTATACTTATGGCGGCTAGTTTGGTCCGAGACGATCTCCCCTGGCTTTATGAGCTTGCAATGGAGGTTTACAGAGCCGCCAAAGACGGGGACACGGAAAGCATCGAAAATGAAATGAGGAGACTTCGTCGATTCTCAGAATTCGCTATGCGCGGGCCATTTATGGAAGAATTTGGTTTTGGGAGTAAAGAAGGCGATATGCTGGCGATGGAATTTCCTCGAATGCTTGAGCATGTCCTGATGCGTGCAATAAAAAATAAGAAACACCAGCCCCGTTCCCGGCGGTCGAAGCAAGAGGCGGAGGGTGCGTAGGCCAGCACTAAACTGTCGATCGGAGGGAAGATTGCGGTGTGTCGAGCCTATTCGTTTCTCAGATCGCCGACGCCGCTGAGCATTGTTCCAATGCCAGTTACGACCGACACGAGGGTACCCCATGTTTGGGTTTCAGGAGAAACCGGAACGTGAATTGCGCCGAAGGCGAGAGCTGCGTTGGCGATCGTCAACGCCGCACCCTGGCCGATTTGACCGAGACCCTTGTACCAGCGTCTGGATTTTTTCGGCTTTTCTTTAGGGCTCTCGACCTTCGACTCCTCGATTTCTGCGTCAACGTCTTTCGCCGCGCGTTCTGTGCACTCGTACACCTGCTTTAGCTGCTGTGAAATTGGACGATCCCTGTCGTTCATCCCCGTGTGGTGCAGGATCGTTTTTGCGTTTCGCATCAAAACGCGTAGTTCCGCATCAGGGTTGCTGCTGCCGATTCGGCGCAATACCTCCTTGTCGATATCGGGCAGGTATTCTGGTCGAATATCGGCAAGAAGGCCATTGGGGTCCGCCTCGTATGCGTCGAGAAACCCGCCGTCCCTGACAATACGTTCGGCAAATTCGGAACTGTAGTGGACATCGTAAAATGTTCGTCGGAGGCCCTCTAAAGTAAAGGTGGAGTAGACGTCGCTTGGCGTGTCACTACATGTCTCGATAAATCGAAGCATACGCGCGGCGCGAATTGCGCGCGTAAGCTCGTAGGACCATTCGTCGCCCATGTGGTGATGGAATCGGTCGCTAATCGTGCTCGCGTGCGGTCTCACATAACGATCATAAAGAAATTCCAGCAGCTGCAAGTATTGGTCATCGGGACGCTGCGGATCGTCGCTCAATCGCTTATCTCCTTGTTGCCGCGAGCCCGTAGGGCGGATTAGCGTAGCGTAATCCGCCATTCGATCGCTGCGAGGCGGCGGATTACGCCTGCGGCTAATCCGCCCTACCCGCTTCTCCCTCTCGTCGACGCGGGGAGAGGGAGAATTCACTTCTGACACACCGGACAGAAAAACGTCGAGCGGCCGTTCTGCACGATGCGCTTGACGGTGCCGCGGCAGCCGGGCGTCGGGCACTTTTCACCCTCGCGGTCGTAGACGCGGAAGTGGTGCTGAAACATGCCGAGTTCGCCGTCGGGGCGCTTGTGATCGCGCAGCGAGGAGCCGCCGGCCTTGATAGCGTCTTTGAGCACCGCCTTGATGCCCTCGACCAGGCGTTCGGCGCGCTCGTTGGGCGCGCCGGTCGACGTGGCGATCGTCGCGGCCATGCGTTTGGGCGAAAGCCGCGCGCGAAAAAGCGCCTCGCAGACATAGATGTTGCCGAGACCGGCCACGATTCTCTGGTCCGACAGCGCCGCCTTGAGGCTCGTCTTCTTTCCTTTGCAGGCGCGCGCCAGCATCGCGGCGTCGAATTCATTGCCGAGCGGCTCGGGGCCGAGCCCCTTGAGCAGCGGCTCCGCATCGAGCTTTTCGCGCGCGACGATTTTCATCGACCCGAAGCGGCGCGGATCGTTGAAAGTCACGATCGCGGCGGACGACATATGAAAGACGACGTGGTCGTGGGCAAGATGCTGCGTGCGCTCGTGATAGGTGCGGCCCAACGCGTTACCGTCATCCTGAGGTGACCCCCACCCTACCCTCCCCCGCAGGCGGGGGAGGGTAGGGTGGGGGTCCTCGAAGGATGCCGCCCTTCGAGGCTCGCGACTTGTAGTCGCTCGCACCTCAGGACGACGATTGTTGTGCTGGAAAACATGGAACGAGCCCGACATGCCGAGATGCATGATCAGCACGTCGCCGGACGAAAGGTCGGCCAGAAGATATTTCGCCCGCCGGCCGATGCCCGTCACCGTCTTGCCTTCCAGGCGTTGCGCGAAATCCTTCGGCAACGGCCAACGCAGATCGCGGCGGTGCACCTCGACCTTGACGAAGCTCGCACCCTCCATCGCCGGCGCAAGACCGCGGCGCACCGTCTCGACTTCGGGGAGTTCGGGCATCGCTCAACCGTTCGCGGCCGCGGCAACATGGTTAATTTCCCAGACATAGCGTCGCTGGCGCCGCCGCGCTATGGTTTAGCTGAGAGGGAAAGGCAACGATGGCAGAAGACATTGCCCAGTTCGGCTCGCGCCAGGTGCCGCTTGCGGATAAGCAGGCGCTGGTCGACGACGTGTTCCGCAGCGTGGCGCATCGCTACGACCTGATGAACGACCTGATGTCGTTCGGGTTGCATCGTGCCTGGAAGGATGCGCTGGTGACGGCGATCAATCCGCCAAAAAACCGGCCGTTTGCGTTCCTCGACATCGCCGGCGGCACCGGCGACGTCGCCTTGCGCGTGATCGAAGCCGGCGGCGAAGAGACGCGGGTCACGGTCTGCGACATCAATGCGGACATGCTCGCCATCGGCCGCGAGCGCGCCGCCGCGCGTTTCCCCTCCCTATCCTCCCCCGCCAGCGGGGGAGGGATAGGCAGCCGGATCACCTTCACCGAAGCCAATGCCGAGGCGCTGCCGTTTAAGGACCGAAGTTTCGATGCGGTCACCATCGGTTTCGGCATCCGCAACGTGCCGCGCATCGGAGCGGCGCTGGCCGAAGCGTATCGCGTGCTCAAGATCGGCGGAAAATTCTTTTGTCTCGAATTCTCCGCCGTCGATGTTCCCGGCCTCGCCACGCTCTACGACTTCTATTCGTTCAATGTCATTCCGGCGCTCGGCCGGGCGGTCGTCGGCGACGCCGAATCATACCGCTATCTGGTGGAATCGATTCGCCGCTTTCCGAAACCCGAGGAATTCGCCGCCATGCTTCGCGCGGCGAGCTTCGCGCGGGTTTCGTTTCAGCCGATGACCGGCGGCATCGTGGCGCTCCATTCCGGCTGGCGTTTGTGATTTCCGCTCTCGCGCATCTCCTCCGTCTCGGCCATGCCGGCTTCGTGTTCGCCCGCGAAGGTGTTTTCGGCGCTATCGATCCTGCGGTCGTGCCGGCTCCGGCGCGCCCGTTGTTGCGTATGGCCCGCCTCATCGAGCGGCCGTCGAGCGGCGCGGCCGACACGCGTTTGTCGGCCGCGCTCACCCGGCTTGGCCCGACCTATGTCAAGCTCGGCCAGTTTCTGGCGACGCGGCCGGACGTGGTCGGCGTCGCGTTCGCCCACGACCTCGAGCGGCTGCAGGACCAAATGCCGCCGTTCCCGCAGCAGGAGGCGGAAGCGGCGGTCGCCGCCTCGTTCGGCCGGCCGGTCAGCGCGGTCTTCGCCAGCTTCGGGCCGCCGGTCGCCGCCGCCTCGATTGCGCAGGTGCATCGGGCGCAGGTCGCGACCGCGACGGCACCGCGCGCCGTCGCCGTCAAGGTGCTGCGGCCCGGTATCGAAGCTCGCTTCCAAGTCGACCTCCGCGCCTTCACATTCGTCGCCCGTTACGCCGAAGATTTTTCCGCCGAGGCACGGCGGCTGCGGCTCGTCGAGGTGGTCGACACCTTGCGGCGCTCGGTCACGGTCGAGATGGACTTCCGCCTGGAAGCGGCCGCGCTCTCGGAAATGGCCGAGAACACCAAGGACGATCCGGATTTCCGCGTCCCCGCGGTGGACTGGGACCGCACCAGCAAGGAAGTCCTCACGCTTGAATGGATCGACGCGACGCCGCTGTCGGACCGCGCGCGGCTGCTGGCCAAAGGCTTCGACCTGCAGCGGCTTGCCCGTGTCCTGATCCAGACGTTTCTCCGCCACGCGCTGCGCGATGGCTTCTTTCACGCCGACATGCATCCGGGAAATCTGTTCGTCGACGATTCCGGCCAGCTCATTGCCGTCGATTTCGGCATCATGGGCCGGCTCGGAGCGAAGGAGCGTATGTTTCTTGCGGAAATCCTGCACGGCTTCATCACCCGCGATTATCACCGTACCGCCGAGGTTCATTTCGAGGCCGGCTATGTGCCGCCCACCCATTCGGTCGAAAGTTTTGCGCAAGCCATCCGCGCCATCGGCGAGCCGATCCACAACCGCTCCGCCGAAGATATTTCCATGGCGCGGCTGCTCACGCTGTTATTCGAGGTGACCGGCCTGTTCGACATGCGCACGCGGCCGGAACTGCTGCTGCTGCAGAAGACGATGGTGGTGGTCGAAGGCGTGGCGCGCTCGTTCGATCCAAAGCTCGACATGTGGACCACCGCCGCGCCGGTCGTGCGCGAATGGATGACGCGCAATCTCGGCCCGGCCGGCAAGCTCGAGAGCGCGGCGCAGGGCGCTCTCGAGGTCGGACGCTTCATCGGCAACGCGCCGGGCTTGCTCACGCGCGGCGCCCGCGTGCTCGATCAGCTCGACGAGATCACCCGCGACGGCCTCGTGCTGTCGCCGCAAACCATCGCCGAGATCGGCAAAGCCGAAGCGCGCCGCAACCGCTGGGCGGTCGTGGCGCTCTGGCTGATCGCAGCATTGCTGCTTTGGATCGTCCTGCGCAGCCGATGATTGCATTGATTGCAATGCAATCATTGCATATGATGCCTCCGAGAGGAGAATGCCATGAGCAGTATTACGGTCCGAAAGATCGACGAAGGGCTGAAGAAGAAGCTCCGTGTCCGTGCGGCTCAACATGGCCGTTCAATGGAGGATGAGGTACGTGCAATTCTACGTGCGGCTCTCGCCAAAGAGGAAGCGGCGGAACACGACCTCGGAACAGCAATTCGCCGGCGGTTCGCGCGATTCGGTGATCTCAAGCTCGAGCCGCTTCCGCGTGAGACGATGCGGGAGCCACCGAGTTTTGATAAATGATCGTCCTCGACACCAATGTCATTTCCGAAATGATGAGGTCTCGTCCCGACGAGGCAGTGGCTCACTGGTATCGAAGGCTGTCTCGTCGTGCTCTCTTTACCACGTCAATAAACTGCGGCGAGGTTTTCGTCGGCATCGAAACGATGGCTATAGGGCGCAAGCGCGCGGAACTCGCCAAGGAAGCGCGTGCTATGTTCAACACGGAGTTCGAGGGCCGAGTCTTGTCGTTTGATCAACGCGCAGCCGAACATTACGCAGATATTTTTGCGCGCCGAAGGCGTCACGGACGACCCATCGATGCGCTGGACGCACAGATCGCCGCCATCGCCCGCGCCCATGGCATGGGGGTGGCTACTCGCAACACCAAGCATTTCGAAGATTGCGGCATCGACATCATCAATCCGTGGGGCGATTGAGCGCTGATGCTTCAATCCACACGCGTCCTCATCATCATCGGCGGCGGCATTGCCGCCTATAAATCGCTTGATCTCATTCGCCGCTTGCAGGAACGCGGGACGCGCCTGCGCTGCATTCTCACCGGCGCCGCGCAGCATTTTGTGACGCCGCTGTCAGTAGGCGCGCTTTGCGGCGAGCGCGCCTATACCGATCTGTTCGATCCGCGGAGCGAGTTCGATGTCGGCCATATTCGCCTGGCGCGCGACACCGACCTGGTCGTCGTCGCGCCGGCGACGGCCGACCTCATCGCCCGGATGGCGGTCGGCCGTGCCGACGATCTCGCCGCCGCCGTCCTGCTCGCGACCGACAAGCCGATCTTGATCGCTCCGGCGATGAACCCGCGCATGTGGACGGCCAAGGCGACACAGCGCAATCTTGCGCAACTGATGGCGGACGGCGTCCGCCTCGTCGGTCCGAACGCCGGGGAAATGGCCGAGCGCGGCGAAGCCGGCATCGGCCGCATGGCCGAGCCGCTCGAAATCGTCGCCGCAATCGAGGCGATCATGCGCAGCGCCGGACCGCTCACCGGCAAGCGCATGCTCGTCACCTCGGGACCGACCAGCGAGCCGATCGATCCGGTGCGGTTCATCGCCAACCGTTCGTCGGGCAAGCAGGGCCACGCCATCGCCGCAGCGGCGGCCGCGGCGGGCGCCGACGTCGTCCTGGTCAGCGGTCCGGTTAATCTGCCCGATCCGCCGGGACTGTCCGTCGTGCGGGTCGAAACCGCGCAGCAGATGCTCGCGGCGGTCGGCAACGCGCTGCCGGTCGATGTCGCCGTATTCGCCGCCGCGGTTGCCGATTGGCGCCCGCAGCGGGCCAGCCAAAGCAAGATCAAGAAACAGCACGGCCGGCCGCCGGCAATCGAATTGGTGGAGAATCCGGATATTCTGTCCACCATCGCCCACCGCAAGTCCGGCCGTCCGCGACTCGTCGTCGGCTTCGCCGCGGAGACTGATCACGTCGTCGCCAACGCCCAGGCGAAGCTGGCGAAGAAGGGCTGCGACTGGATCCTCGCCAATGATGTGTCGCCGGAAACCGGAATTATGGGCGGCGACGCCAACACGATTCATCTGGTCACCGCCGACGGCGTCGAATCCTGGCCGCCACAGTCGAAGAATGACGTGGCGCGCGCGCTGATCGAGCGGATTGCCGCGGCGCTTAAGGAAACAAAGAGGTGAGCGGCGACGAGCGCGTCGACGTGCGCATCGTGCGGCTGCCGCACGCCGCCGATTTGCCGTTGCCGCAATACCAAAGCGCGCTCGCCGCCGGGCTTGATCTCCTCGCCGCCGTAGCGGCCGATGCGCCGGTCGAACTCGCGCCGGGGGCGCGCGCGATGATCCCAACCGGCGTCGCGATCGCATTACCCCCCGGCCATGAGGGCCAGATCCGGCCGCGGTCGGGTCTGGCGATCCGCCATGGTATCACCGTCCTCAACTCTCCGGGGACCGTCGATGCCGACTACCGCGGAGAATTACAGGTTATTCTGGTAAATCTTGGGTCCGAGTCGTTTTTCATTCGCCGCGGCATGCGCATCGCGCAGCTGGTGATCGCGCCGATCCAACACGTGAAACTTATTAAATCGAACCGCCTGGACGCGACAGAGCGTGCCAGCGGAGGGCTTGGCTCCACTGGAATCGCGTCGAACATTGTCGACGAGCGCGACTAAAGTGACGTTCTTCCCGCTTCGACGTGTTCGGCGCTCCCGTTCACGATCTGGACTCTTTCGGCGCGATTCCGCTTGAGAGTAAAGTCGAGCGATTCGCGAGCGCTCGCGATCGACCCGCTGGCGGTGGCGGTGGCAGCCAGCAGAGGCGAAGGGGCATGCCGGACACGATCCGGAGGAGCGGGGGCTATGCTCGTCCGTGGCTTGGCGGATTCCCGGTAGCCATTGGCGCCGTCTCATCCCTGCCGGCCCGCGCTGACGAACAGCCAGCACTCGTGCTGCACGAACTTGTCCTCGGCGCCTCGCGCAGCATCGACCGCCATGAGATCGCGGTGCTCGTGCTGCTCGTCGGGCTCTTGCTGTTCGCGGTGGTGACGGCGATCATGCTGGTGCGCACGCGCGCGCGGTCGGTGCGGTTGGAAGCTTCATCGCACGACGAGATTGCCGCGCTCCGCGCCGACCTTGACCGCGCCAACGCCTTGCTGGCCTCGGAACCGCAGGTGATGGTGGACTGGCCGGCGGCATCCGATGAACCCAGCATCGAGGGTGACCCCGCCGTCGTCGGCGTCTCCGCGCCGCATCGCGTGCTCGCCTTCGGCAGTTGGCTCGATGCCGGCAAGGCCAGCGCGATGGAGCAGGCTGTCGAGGCCCTGCGGGCGCGCGGCGAAGCCTTCTCGATGGCTTTCACGACGATCGCCGGTCGCCCGATCGAGGCCCAGGGCCGCGCCATCGCCGGGCGCGCCGTGCTGCGGCTCAAGGACGCCGGCGGCGTCAAGCGCGAGCTCCTGGACCTTGCCGGTCGTCATGCGGCGCTGCTGAGCGAGATCGCATCGCTGCGCACGCTGATCGAAAGGCTGCCGTCGCCGGTGTGGACGCGCGATGCGACGGGGCGGCTGACCTTCGTCAATGCCGCCTATGCGCGCGCGGTCGAAGCGCCGAATGCCGCCGTCGCCGTGGAGCGGAGCCTGGAACTGCTCGATAGCCCGGCGCGCGAGAATATTGCGCGGGCGCGCACGCTTGCCGGAGCCTATGCCGGCCGGCTGCCGGCCATCGTCGCCGGAACGCGGCGCAGCTTCGACGTGCTCGACTTTCGCACCGAGACCGGCAGCGCCGGGCTCGGCATCGATGCCACGGAAGCGGAAACGATGCGCAGCGCGCTCGCCCGCATGGTCGATGCGCACCGCCGCACGCTCGATCAGCTGCCGACCGGCGTTGCCATGTTCGACGCCGATCACAAGCTGACATTCTACAATGCCGCATATCGCGCGCTGTGGAATCTCGATGCCTTCTATCTCGATCAGGGGCCGACCGATTCGGCGGTGCTCGAGGAGTTGCGTGCCGCGCGCAAGCTGCCCGAGGAGCAGGACTTCCGGCAATGGAAGACGCAGCTGCACACCGCTTACAGCGCCATCGAGGCGAAGGAACAGACCTGGCATCTGCCCGACGGGCGCACCTTGCGCGTCGTCACCACCCCCAATCCGGACGGCGGCGTCACCTATTTGTTCAACGACGTGACCGAACGGCTCGATCTGGAGCGGCGTTTCGAGGAATTGATCCGCGTTCAAGGGGAAACGCTCGACAACCTCGCCGAAGGCGTCGCCGTGTTCGCCAGCGACGGCCGCATCCGGCTCGCCAATTCCGCCTTCGCCCGCATGTGGGGCCTGGCGCCGCAAGTTCTGGCCGAGCGGCCGCACATCGAAACGATCACGGCCTTATGCCGGCCGTTGCACGGCGACGACGCCACCTGGCAGGCGCTGCGGCAGGTGGTGACCGCAATCGACAGCCGTGAGGCGATATCGGGACGGCTCGAACGGCGCGACGGCAGCGTGGTCGATTGCACTACCGTGCCGCTGCCGGACGGCGCCACACTGGTGACATTCCACGATGTCACCGACTCGGTCAATGTCGAGCGCGCGCTGCGCGAACGCAACGAGGCGCTCGAGGATGCCGACAAGATCAAGATCGATTTCGTGCACCACGTGTCCTACGAGTTGCGCTCTCCGCTCACCAACATCATCGGCTTCGTCCACCTGCTCGGCGACCGCAGTACCGGGCCGCTGGCGCCGAAGCAGCGCGAATATCTCGACTACATCACGGTCTCCACCAATACGCTGCTGGCGCTGATCAACAACATCCTCGATCTAGCGACCATCGACGCCGGCCGCATGCAGCTCAATCTCGGGCCGGTCGACATCCGTGCAACCATGGCGGCGGCCGCCGAAGGCGTCCAGGACCGGCTGGTCGGCGCCGGCCTCGTGCTCGACATCCACGCCGAAAACGACATCGGCAGCTTCATCGCCGACGAGCGTCGCGTGCGGCAGATCCTTTTCAACCTGCTGGCCAACGCCGTGAGCTTCTCGCCCGCCGGCGGAACCGTCACGCTGCTGGCGGAACGGCGCAACGATGCCTTGGTTTTCGCGGTCACCGACCGCGGGCCGGGCATTCCGCCCGAAGTGCTGGAAAAGGTATTCGATTGGTTCGAGACGCATTCGCTCGGCTCGCACCATCGCGGCACGGGAATCGGCCTCTCGCTGGTGCGCTCGTTCGTCGAGCTGCACGGCGGCACGGTCACGATCGCCTCCGTCGTCGGGGAAGGCACCACCGTGACCTGCACGTTCCCGCTCGGCGAGGCCGTCAAGCTGACGGCCGCCTAGTGCATGGTCGTGGAAAGTGGAAGCTATTAGCCGGAGCGACGCTATGTTTCCGACTGCCACCGGCGGCGCCAGCTTCACCGTGACGTTAGCGAACGAGCAGGCGACGGAGCGTTTCGCGATCGACATCGCCGCCGCGCTCGAGCCCGGCGATCTGGTGACGCTTTCGGGCGACCTTGGCGCCGGCAAGACGACGTTTGCGCGCGCTCTCATCCGCGACCTCGCCGGCGACGACACGATCGAGGTGCCGAGCCCGACCTTCACCCTGATCCAGAGCTACGAGCTGCCGCGCTTTCCGCTCGTCCACGCCGATTTCTACCGGCTCTCGGGCGCGGCCGAGCTCGCCGAGCTCGGCTTCGACGACCTGCCCGAAGGCTCCGTGGTGCTGCTGGAATGGCCTGATCGCGCGGCCGGTTTCCTGCCGCCCGATCGCCTCGACATCACTTTCACGCTGGCGCCGCAGCTTGGTGCCGAAGTCCGCAACGCGCGCGTCGTCGGCTATGGCGCGTTCGGCGCACGCGCCGAGCGCATGCCGCAGGTGCGCGCCTTCCTCGAGGAATCCGGCTTCGCCGCAGCCCGGCGCCGGCGCCTGGTAGGCGACGCCTCCACGCGCATCTTCGAGCGCCTGACGCTCGACGATCAGACGACGGTCCTGATGAACGCGCCGCGGCGTCCCGACGGCCCGCCCGTGCGCGACGGCAAGCCGTACAGCGCCATCGCCCATCTCGCCGAGGACGTTGTTCCCTACGTCGCCGTCGCGGTGGGGCTGCGCGACCGCAACCTCTCGGCGCCGACGATCCTGCACGCCGATCTCGAGCGCGGGCTCATCATGATGGAGGATCTCGGCGACGAGCGCATCGTCGGCGGCGATCCGCCGGCGCCGATCGCGGCGCGCTACGAAGTCGCCATCGATCTCTTGGTGTCGTTGCACCGCCGCAAATTGCCGGAAAAACTGCCGGTGGCGCCGCAGCTCGACTATAGCCTGCCGCGCTACGACATGGAGGCATTTTTGATCGAGGCCGAGCTCATGCTCGACTGGTATCTGGTGAGCGCTGATGCACCGCCGACCGACGTTGCGCGCGAAGAGTTCATTGCATTGTGGCGCGAAGCGCTCGAGCCGGCGATCAACGCACCCGCCACCTGGGTGCTGCGCGACTATCATTCGCCCAATCTGTTGTGGCTGCCCGACCGCGAAGACATTGCCCGGATCGGGGTGCTCGATTTCCAGGATGCGCTGATCGGTCCCGCGGCCTACGACGTGGCCTCGCTGTTACAGGACGCGCGCGTCGACGTCCAGGAAGCGCTGGAAGTGGCGCTGCTCAGCCGCTATGCCCGCGCTCGCCGCGGCCACGATCAGCGTTTCGACGCCGCCTCGTTCACCAGGCTTTACGCAACGCTCGCGGCGCAACGGGCGACCAAGATTCTCGGCATCTTTGCCCGGCTCGACCGCCGCGACGGCAAGCCGCAATACCTGCGTCATGTCCCCCGCCTATTGACCTATCTGCGGCGGTCGCTGGCGCATCCCGCGCTCGGACCGCTCAAGGCCTGGTATGCCGCCAATTTGCCGCCAAGAGACGCATCGAGAGATGGGCTATGATGGTGCAAATCGGGGATATCGAAGGGTGGGCGGGGAACATCATGATGCCGAACCGCGCGATCGTGTTGGCGGCGGGCCTTGGCACGCGGATGCGGCCGTACAACGGCCACATCCCGAAGCCGTTGGTGGAGATCGGCGGCAAGTCGCTGATTGATTACCCGCTCGACCGTCTGGCCAATGTCGGCGTCGAGCGCGCCGTGGTCAACGTGCATCATCTCGCCGACGCGGTGGAACGCCATCTGGCGTCGCGCCAGCGCCCGCAAATCGTCATCTCGGACGAGCGCGCGGGGTTGCTCGGCACCGGCGGCGGCATCGCCAAAGCACTGCCGGAGCTGGGCGACGCGCCGTTCTTTCTGGTCAATTCCGACACGCTGTGGCTCGACGGCGTCAAGCCCAATTTCACCCGGCTCGCCGCCGCCTTCGATCCCGAAGCGATGGATGCCCTCTTGCTGATGGCGCCGACGGCCTGCAGCATCGGCTATGTGGGCCGCGGCGACTTCGCCATGCTGCCTGACGGTCGCTTGCGGCGGCGTGCCGAGCGCGAGGTGGTGCCGTTCGTCTATGCCGGCGCGGCGATACTCGCCCCCGCGCTATTTTCCGACGCGCCTTCCGGCGCCTTTCCGCTCACGCTCCTGTTCGATCGCGCCGGCGACAAGGGCCGCCTGTTCGGGTTGCGCCTCGAAGGCGTCTGGATGCATGTGGGCACGCCGGAGGCGGTCGCGGCCGCGGAGGCGGCGCTCGCCGCCACGTATTAGAATCAGATAAGGCGGATGTTGACCGTCATCCTGAGGTGCCCGCGCGCAGCGCGGGCCTCGAAGGATACGGCCGAGGCGCCCGGGCCGTCGCCCTTCGAGGCTCGCGTCGCTCGCACCTCAGGGTGACGGAGTATCGGTCAAGCTATGCCCCCTCGCGTCTTTACCATTCCGCCATCGGCGCCGTTTCTGCCGACGCTGATTGGCGCGTTGACCGGCGGCCAGCTCGGCTTTGGCGCCGCTCACGATCCGCTCGCGCTCGCCGCGGCCACCCTTTATCTGCCGACACGGCGGGCCTGCCGGCTCGCGCGCGATGTTTTTCTCGATGTGTTGAAGACTGACGCGGCGATTCTGCCTCGCATCGTCGCCATCGGCGATATCGACGAGGACGAGATTGCGTTCGCCGAGGCCGCATCAGGCGCCATCGCGGCGGACGCGCTCGCTTTGCCGCCGGCGCTCGGCGGCCTCGAACGGCGTCTGCTGCTCACGCAGATGGTCAGCAAATGGGCCGCGGCGCCCGCAGTTCGCGGCGTCAGCGGCATTCCGCTCGTCGCGCAGACGCCGGCTGCGGCGTGCGCGTTGGCCGATGACCTGGCGCGGCTCATCGACGATATGACGACGCGCGGCGTGCCGTGGAACCAGCTCGACGGCCTGGTGCCCGACTTCCTCGATCCCTATTGGCAGCTCACGCTGAAGTTCTTGCAGATCGCGCGCGAGGCATGGCCGGCGCTGCTGCACGAGCGCGGCTGGATCGAACCTGCCGTGCGGCGCGACGCGCTGATCAAGGCCGAGGCCGCGCGGCTGGCGCGCCGGACCGACGCGCCGGTGATCGCTGCAGGTTCGACCGGCTCGATCCCGGCGACGGCCGAACTGATCGCGACGATCGCGCACTTGCCCCATGGCGCCGTGGTACTGCCGGGCCTCGATACCGATCTCGACGAGGAATCCTGGCGCATGATCGCGGGCGATGCGTCCAGCGATATTGCGCCCGTCCCGGGACATCCGCAATTCGCGATGCAGGCACTGCTCACCCGCATCGGGATCGCGCGCGACGCCGTAGAACGCCTGGCGCAGCCAAAAGGTCGCGAGCGGCTGATCTCGGAGGCGCTGCGGCCGGCGGCGGCGACCGATTTGTGGCGGCGTTGCGCCGCCGATCCGGTGTTCGCGGCGGACGCGGATGCGGCGCTGCGCACGATCGCAATGATCGAAGCGGCTCATGCCGAAGACGAGTCGCTCGCGATCGCGGTGGCGTTGCGCGAAGCGGTGGAGGAGGGCAAGACCGCCGCACTGGTCACGCCGGACCGCGCGCTGGCGCGACGCGTTAACGCCGCGCTCCAACGTTGGAACATCGACGCGGAGGATACCGGCGGCGATGCACTCACCGATACGCCGGCCGGAATATTTGCCCGGCTCGCGGCCGACGCGGCGCTCGGCGACCTCGCGCCGGTGACGTTGCTCGCCTTGCTCAAGCATCCGCTGCTGCGGTTCGGTTCGTGCGATACGCAGAGCGCCGTCGCCACGCTCGAGCGCGCGATCTTGCGCGGGCCGCGTCCGCGCTCGGGCACCGCCGGACTTTCCCGCGCGCTCGACGCCTTCTGCGGACAATTGGGAAAATTCCGGCGCAAGGAGCCGGCTGATTTACACCCTTCCGACCCGCGCATCGCTCTGACCGACACCGATCTTGCCGCCGCCGCCGATCTCGTTGGCCGGCTCGCGGGCGCGCTGGTGCCGCTCGAAAGCATCGGCAAACAACCGCGCTCGCTCAGCGATATCGCCGCGCGTCATCGCGAGGTGCTGGCGGCGCTGGCGTGGGATGGTGAGCGCGAGCGCGCTTTCGCCGGTCCCGACGGCGCAAAACTCGCCGACGCGCTCGATGAACTGGCGGCGAGTGCAGCCGCCGGCGGGCTGATTATTGCGCCATCCGATTATGTCGAGCTCTTTGCCGCCGCTCTTGCCGACCAGGTGGTGCGCCGGCCGCCACGGCCCGGCGCGCGCGTGCGCATCTTGGGCCCGCTCGAAGCGCGGCTCACCGAAAGCGACCGCGTGGTGCTCGGCGGGCTTGTCGAGGGAGTTTGGCCGCCGGAAAGTCAAACCGATGCTTGGCTCAGCCGCCCGATGCGCCAAAGGCTCGGGCTCGATCTGCCGGAGCGCAGGATCGGCCTTTCCGCCCACGATTTCGCTCAGATGCTCGGCGCGCGCGAAGTGATATTCACGCGCGCCGCAAAGATTGCCGGCGCCCCGACTTCTCCCTCGCGTTTCATCCAGCGGCTCGCCGCAATCGCCGGCGAGCGGTGGCAGGCGGTGGTCGATCGCGGCAACGTCTATCTCGCCTGGGGGCGCGCGCTCGACCGGGCCGAGAGCGTCGCGCCGGCGCCACGGCCGGCGCCGAAGCCGCCGCGCGCGGCGCGGCCGACCAGCCTGTCGGTCACCGAGATCGAGCACTGGCTGCGCGACCCCTATACGATTTATGCCAAAAACGTACTGCGCTTGACACCGCTCGATGCCGTTGATACCGCGCCCGGCGCCGCCGAGCGCGGCACCATCATTCACGCCATCCTCGGCGAATTCACCCAGCGTTTTGCAAACGGGTTACCGCCCGACTCGACGGGCGAACTCATCGCGCTGGGCAGGGTGCACTTCGCCGCGCTCGAAGACTTTCCGGAAGCGCGCGCTTTTTGGTGGCCGCGATTCCAGCGCATTGCGCGCTGGTTCGGTAGCTGGGAGGCCGGACGACGCGCGAATATCACCGTCATCGCCGCCGAGATCCGCGGCGAAATTCCACTCGCCGAGGGCGCGTTCAAGCTGCGCGGTATCGCCGACCGCATCGAGCGCCAGGCCGACGGCCGCTATGTCATCCTCGATTACAAGACCGGATCGGTGCGCACCGAAAAGCAGGTGCGGACCGGGCTGGCGCCGCAGCTTACGCTGGAAGCGGCGATGTTGCGCCAGGGCGGATTCAAGGCGGTCCCGGCCGGCAGCTCGGTCGCCGCGCTCGCTTACGTGATGCTCAAAGGCGGCGCGCGTGCCGGCGAATTCAAGCCGATCACGTTCAAGGAGGGCACCCCGGACAGCCAAGCCGATCGGGCGCTGGAAAAACTCGCGGCGCTGGTGCGGCGCTTCGACGACGACAACGAGCCCTATCGCTCGCTGGTGCACCCCATGTGGAAGGCGCGTTACGGCGATTACGACCACCTCGCGCGCGTCAAGGAATGGTCGGCTACTGGCGGCGTCGAAGACGATATCGTGAGTAGCCCATGAGATCGCCGAGCCTCATTCCGCCCGACGTGCTGCAATTGCAGGGCGAGGTCTCCGATCCCGACGTTTCGGCGTGGGTCGCCGCCAATGCCGGATCGGGCAAGACGCATGTGCTGGCGCAGCGCGTGATCAATCTCTTGCTCGCCGGCGTAGAGCCGGAAAAAATCCTCTGCCTCACCTTCACCAAGGCGGCCGCCGCCAATATGGCCAAGCGCGTGTTCGACACGCTCGGGCGCTGGACGACGCTCGACGACGACGCGCTCGATGCCGCCATTGGCGAGCGGTCGGGCCGGGTGCCCGAGGCCCGGCGGACGTTGGCACGGCGGCTTTTTGCGCGCGCGCTGGAGACGCCGGGCGGTCTCAAGATGCAGACCATCCACGCCTTCTGTACTCAGCTTCTGCACCGGTTTCCGTTCGAGGCGAACGTCGCCGCCCGCTTCAGCGTGCTCGATGAGACCGCGCAAGCGCAGCTCTTGGAGCAATTGACGCTGGCGGCGCTGCTCGAAGGCGCTTCCGCTCCCGACAGCCCGCTCGGCCGCGCGCTCGGCGCCGCCATGACCGCGGGCGCCGATCAGACGTTTCGCGATGTGGTGCGCGAAGCGATCAGCCGGCGCGACGCGATCAGCCGCTGGCTCATGAGCGCGGGCAGCGTGGACGAAGCAATTGCCGCTCTGTCGCGCGCGCTCGGCGTCGAGCCGCGAGAGCATCTCGAAAGCATCGAAGCCGAGTTTTTTACCGGTTCCTTGATCGCGGCCGCGGACTGGCCGGCGATTGCCGCGGCGCTGGCGCAGGGCGGCAAGACCGACTGCGAGCAAGCGCAGCGATTCACCACGCTCACGGCGCTGTCCGGTTCCAATCGGCTGGAGACGTATCTCGAAATATTCTGCACGGACGAGGGCAGCCCGCGCAAATCCATCGTGACCAGGGCGATCAAGGATGCGGGCCTGGTCGAACGTCTGGGCGCGGAGCAGCAGCGCGTCTGCGCCGTTCTCGAACGGCGCAATGCCGTCATCTGTCGCGACCGCAGCGCCGCGCTCCTCACCGTCGCGGCGGCCGTGCTGGCGCGCTATGGCGTCGAGAAGGCGCGCCGCGGCCTCCTCGATTACGACGACCTGATCGACAAGACGCTGGCGCTTCTCGATAACGTCGATGCGGCCTGGGTCCATTACAAGCTCGATCTCGGCATCGATCACGTGCTGATCGACGAGGCGCAGGATACCAGCAACAAGCAGTGGGAGATCATCCGCCGCCTGGTCGCGGAATTCACCGCCGGGAAGGGAGCGCGCGAGCTGAAGCGCACGATATTCGCCGTCGGCGACGAAAAGCAGTCGATCTTTTCCTTTCAGGATGCCGCGCCCAAGGAATTCGCATTGATGCGGCGCCGTTTCGAGCGCGCGCACAAGGACAGCGGACTGGACTTCGTCTTCCGCGAGTTCAAGCACTCGTTCCGTTCCGGCGAGAGCGTGCTTGGCGCCGTGGACGAAGTGTTCAAGCTAAGCCACATCGCGCTGAGCGTCACCACGGATACCGACGGCTTTCCGCCGCATATCGCCTTGCCGGATTCGCCGCCCGGCCTCGTCGAGATCTGGGAGCCGGAAAAACCCGACGAACGCAGCGAGATCGAAGGCTGGGACGCGCCGTTCGACGTGGTGAACGAAACGAGCCCGCGCGTCAAGCTGGCGCGGCGGATCGCGCGCACCGTGCGCGGACTTGTCGATCATCGCACGCCGGTCGGTATCGAGGGCCGCGCCGCGCGTTACGGCGATGTGCTCATTCTGGTACGCCAGCGCGGGCCGCTGTTCGAGGCGATCATCCGCGCGCTGAAGAACGAGAATGTCGAGGTTGCCGGCGCCGACCGTCTGGTGCTCACCGAGCATATCGCGGTGATGGACCTGATCGCGCTCGCCGACGCGCTGCTGTTGCGCGAGGACGATCTGGCGCTCGCGACCGTGCTGCGCAGCCCGCTGTTCGGCTTCTCAGATGAAGATTTGTTCGCGATCGCGTGGGACCGCGGCCGCTCTTCGCTGCGCGCGGCGCTGGCGCGCAAGTCGGCCGAGCGGGAAAAATTCGCCACGGCCGCCGCGCGCCTCGACGAGCTTGCCCAAGCTGCACGGCGGCAGACGCCGTTTGCCTTCTTCGCGCTCGTTCTCGGCGCCGGCGGCGGCCGGCGGCGCTTCTTGGCGCGGCTCGGCGCCGAGGCGAACGATGCGCTCGACGAATTCCTCAACTTCGCGCTCGACTATGAGCGGCGGGAGACGCCCTCGCTGCAAGGGTTTACGGCCTGGCTGCGGGCGGCGCGCGCGGAAATCAAGCGCGACATGGAGATTGCGCGCGACGAAGTGCGGGTCATGACGGTGCACGGCGCCAAGGGCCTCGAAGCGCCGATCGTGATCCTCGCCGACACAATGACGCCGCCCTCCGGCCCGCGGCCGCCGCGGCTCCTCGAGCTTCCCGGCGGCGCCGTGATCTGGGCGGGACGCAAGGACGACGACGTGCCGCCGGTCGCGGTGGCCCGCACGGCGGCGCTCCTCGAAGCCGAGGATGAATATCGCCGGCTCCTCTACGTCGCCATGACGCGGGCCGCCGACCGGCTGATCGTCTGCGGCGCCGACGGCGAACGCGCCCGGCCGAAGGGCTGCTGGTACGACCTCGTATTCGAGCCGCTGCAGCCGCTTCTCGTTGCGGAAGAAGCCGGCGGGGAAAAGGTTTTCCGCTATCGCCAGCCGATGCAAGGCCAAGTCGCTGAGGGCGCGCCGCCGCCGGCAGCAGCGGCGAAGGCCGATCCTGGCGAACTTCCGTTATGGCTGCGGCAGCCGGCTCCCAGCGAAGCGCCGCGCCCGGTGCGGCTCTCGCCTTCCTTGGCGTTCGACGAGGAGATCGGCCGCGGTTTTGCGCCCGCGACGGCCTCCGCCGCCGAACGCCGCAAGGCGCTGGCTCGGGGGCGCATCGTCCACCGGCTGATGCAGTCGCTGCCCGACATCCCGCAGGCCGGCCGCAATGACGCCGTCGCGCGGTATCTCAAGGGTGCGGCCGCGGATTTCAGCCCTGCCGAGCAGGCCGAGATCGCGCAACAAGTGCTCACCATCCTCAACGATTTGATCTTTGCCGAAGTGTTTGCGCCGGGCAGCCGCGCCGAAGTGCCGATCGTCGGCCGCATCGCCCGCGCCGGCGCCGCTGCGCTCGCCGTGTCGGGACAGGTGGACCGATTGGCGGTGACGCCCGAGGCCGTCCTCATCGCCGACTACAAGACCGATCGGGCCGCGCCGCGCCGGCTCGCCGAGGTGCCGGGGGGCTATGTCGCCCAGCTCGCGCTTTACCGCGCCCTGCTGGCGCGCATTTACCCGGAAAAAACCGTTCGCGCCGCCTTGGTCTTCACCGAAGGGCCGAACGTCATGGAAGTCCCCGGCGCAGCGATGGACGCGGCGCTGGCCGCAATCATGAGCCAAGCCTTGTGAGCCAAGCGCTGGGAGCAGGTCACGCTGCAGTGAAGCTGTCTTGACGCCTCCGGGGGCCGTTCATAGGTTCAAGGCCCGCGGGCTGCCGATTCTTCAAATCTTCAAAAAAGCGAGGTATTCCATGGTCGACAAGGTGACGGACGCAACGTTCGATGAGGACGTGCTCAAGGCGAGCGGCCCGGTCGTGGTTGACTTCTGGGCGGAGTGGTGCGGTCCGTGCCGGATGATCGCCCCCGCGCTTGAGGAGATTTCCAAATCGCTCAACGGCAAGGTGAAGATCGTCAAGCTCAACGTCGACGAGAACCCGGGCACGGCGGCGAAGTTCGGCATCATGTCGATCCCGACGCTGATGCTGTTCAAGGACGGCCAACTCGCCTCCCGTCAGGTCGGCGCTGCACCCAGGCAGAAGTTGGAGCAGTGGATCACCGGTTCGGTGTGAGGCCGGTCCGCTCGTCCCCGCGGAAGCGGGGACCCAGTCTTTCTACCGCAACAACGACGCGCTTTTCTGGATTCCCGCTTTCGCGGGAATGAGCGGTTTGGCGTCAATGCCGAAAATGCCGCGTGCCGGTAAAGACCATGGCGATGCCATGCTCGTCGGCGGCCTTGATCACCTCCTCGTCGCGCACCGATCCGCCGGGCTGGATCACCGCGGTTGCGCCGGCCTCGATGGCGACGAGAAGGCCGTCGGCGAACGGGAAGAACGCGTCGGAGGCGACCACCGATCCCTTGGTCGCCGGCTCCGTGAGGCCGGCTTCCTTCGCGGCGTCTACCGCCTTGCGTGCGGCGATGCGCGCGGAATCGACGCGGCTCATCTGCCCGGCACCGATACCGACGGTCGCGGAATCCTTGGCGTAGACGATCGTATTCGACTTGACGTGCTTGGCGACGCGGAAGGCGAAGCGCAGGTCGCGCAATTCGGCATTGCTCGGCACGCGCTGGGTGACCGGCTTGAGCTCCATGTCATCGACGACGGCGTTGTCGCGCGATTGCACTAAAAGCCCGCCGGCGACGGTTTTCGCAGTGAGGCCTGGTGCGCGCGGATCGGGCAGGCCGCCGGCTAGCAGCAGCCGCAAATTCTTCTTGGCGCCGACGATGGTCACGGCCTCTTCCGTCGCGTCCGGCGCGATGATCACCTCGGTAAAGATTTCAGTGATGGCGCGCGCCGCGGCCGCGTCGAGCGTGCGATTGAGCGCGACAATGCCGCCGAACGCCGAGACCGGATCGCAGGCCAAAGCCTTGCGGTAGGCATCGAGCAGGTCATCGCCCTCGGCAACGCCGCACGGATTGGCGTGCTTGATGATGGCGCAGGCGGCGGTGCGGGCCGGATCGAACTCGGCGACGCATTCGTAAGCTGCGTCGGTGTCGTTGATGTTGTTGTAGGACAGCTGCTTGCCCTGCGCCTGCCGCGCGGTCGCGACACCGTATCGTTGATCCGGCGTGCGATAGAAGGCCGCCGACTGGTGCGGGTTCTCGCCATAACGCAATTTTTCGATCAGCCGGCCGCCGAAGGCGCGGTAGTCGGGCGCAAGCTCCCCAAGCTCGTTGGCGAACCAGTTGGCAATCGCCGCATCGTAGGCGGCGGTGCGCGCAAAAGCCTTGGCGGCGAGCCGCCGGCGCAGTTTCAGCGTCGTCATCCCGCCGTGCAGAGCGAACTCCTCGAGCACCGCGGCATAGTCGCTCGACTCGACGACGACGGCGACGTCGGCGTGGTTCTTGGCGGCGGCGCGGATCATGGCCGGGCCGCCGATATCGATATTCTCGATGCAGGCGTCGAACCCGGCGCCGCGCGCGGCGGTTTCCTCGAACGGGTAGAGATTGACGACCAGAAGATCGATGGGACCGATATGGTGCGCGCGCATCGCTTCGGCGTGCGCGGGATTTCCCCGGATGGCGAGCAGGCCGCCATGCACGGCCGGATGCAGGGTCTTGACGCGGCCATCCATCATCTCCGGGAATCCCGTGAGATCGCTGACATCGAGCACTTTCAGGCCGGCGTCGCTCAGCGTCTTGCGCGTGCCGCCGGTCGAAACGAGCTCGATGCCGTAGCCGGCGAGCTCGCGGGCGAATTCGATGATCCCGGACTTGTCGGAGACGGAGATGAGGGCGCGCGCGGCGCGGCGCAGATGCTCGGTCATGGTGTGTTTGTTTCATCCTCCACCGCGTAGCGCAAGCGAAGCGGGGGAGGATATACTCTCACAATGGCAGCCTTGGTTCCTCGTCGCGCGGGCGGCGCGTGGTGCCGGCGGTCGCGAGCGCAGCGGGATTGGCCTGCTGGAAGCTCCAGACCACGCGCGGCGTCGATCGCGCGTGTCCGTTGATGACCATTTGTGCGGCGCGGCGCGGGCCGTCGTTGCCGGCAAGATAGACACTTTCTTCGAGCTCCACGCGACCCTCGTCGGCGCTGAACGTCCACACTTCCTTGTTCGGCGTCATCAGGAGGACGCCGTGGCCGTCGGTGAGCCGCGTCGCCTTGATCGAAGGGTGCAGGTGGAAGCGAACCGTGAACCGGTCTTGACTGGTGCGCACTTGCGGGCCGCCGTCGGCGGCAAGGAACAAATCCTCGCCCTCGAACCGCGTGCCGTCGGCCGCCAGCACCAGTGTGCGCTCGTGCACGACGCCGTAACGGTCGGCGTATCCGTCGTGGGCCGCGCGCAACACGATCGAATCGGGTCGCTCCTCGCGCGACACGGAGACGTGGCTTGGTCCGCCCAGCATCGGCGCGCCGCCCAGCACCCGCCGGAATGCCGGCGTTTCGACGAATTGGGCCGAGGAAGCATCGTTGAACGTGACCGTCGAATGCGCCGCGGTTGCCCGCGCCAGCGGCTTCCACTCCTCGCGCCCGGTGGCCGGCATGCCGCAATTGACGACGATGAGGTTTTGCTTCGGGGAAGAGAATTCGAACGAGAGGCAGCCGGCATGCGCTTCAAGACTCATTTCGATCGGCGGCGCGCGGCCGGTATCCATGATCAGCACGCCGCCGCCGGCTTCGAGGCGTTGATAAGCGGAATAAGGCGCGTTCGACAGCGGGGCGCCGCGCGTCTCGTCATAGGCGAGCAGCGTCAGCAACAGCTCGACCGGCGTCGCCCCCATGCCGTTGAAATGCGCAAACGTGCCCTCGGAATGGCGGAAGAAGCGCAGCATCGGCATCATCCGGTCGATGGCGTTGAGCAGCGCCTGCGGCGGCGCAATGTTGCGCGAGGCGAAGGCCTGGCGCAGCGGCAACAGCTCGAGCAATATTTCGATGACCGCTTCGGGATTGCGGCTGGCATGGCCGCCGTCGGGAAGGATCTGCCGCTCGATTTCGCTGTTCAGGCGCTCGGTCGCGGACTTGATGTGGCGCGCTTGGCCGGCGATGCAGAGCGCGGCATAGGTGAGTGCGATGGTGGCCTGCATGCTGGCGACGCCGCGGCGGGCATCACCGGCGGTGTGGCGCAGATAGCGCACCTGTCGGACCAGGCTGCGCAGGAAGCGCCGGTAGAAGCGTACATCGGCGTCTTGCAAGACGAGCGCCGCCTGGCTGAGCCAGGAGATGATGCGCCGCGACAGCACGTCCGGGCGCC
>Ga0187856_1000999_pt1 | contig 23559 bp, 18 predicted proteins | sample June2016WEW_8_40_FD_132443 | JGI IMG/M metagenome (GOLD analysis project Ga0187856, IMG submission 132443) | Peatland microbial communities from SPRUCE experiment site at the Marcell Experimental Forest, Minnesota, USA - June2016WEW_8_40 | ecosystem: Environmental > Terrestrial > Soil > Wetlands... | reverse complement strand
GGGCAACGCGCCGTCATTCCCTTGCATGTGGGCCACCGCCGCAGCCGCCGCGAGAACCACAAAGATAGCGCCCGAAATGACCGCGTGAATCACGATCAAAGTCTTCAAATAGCCACGCAGACTGGACCCGTACTCGCCCGCTCCGTAGATGGCCATGGGCTCCAGGAGCAAGCATTGATACGCCATGGATAAGAGCAGGAAAACTGCGAATACTAAAGCAAAGCCGCCGTATTGTTCCGGACTCAGCCAGCGCGCGAGTACGATACTGATTACGAAATTCGAACCCGACACCAGCCCTTGGTCGGTAAGCGCAAAACCCGCTTTGGCCGTCCAACGCGCCGCTTTCGAAGCGCCCGGCTGCTTGGGCTCATGGGACGGCCCCGACCCGCCCAGTAAGGTGATGGACGGCTTTTCCACTTCCGTCAGTTCTGCCCGGCTCATCCGTGCCCTGTTCATCGCGCGACCTTTTCGGGGCTTCGCATCCGCCGCCCTTGTTCTATCCGCGCTCGCTCGATGCCGGACAATATCAATCTCGCCAGTGTTCCCGCGCTTGGTTCATCCACGATGCTGCCGTGATCGCCGGGAATTTCGTAAACAACCACGCCATCGGAAGCAAACTGTCCCCAGCCGCCATCTTCCGCGGGCGAATTCCGCAGCGATTTCCGCGAGGGTAGAAACAGCGAAAGCTTCCCTTCGAAAACGTGCGGTTGGTAGCGGCGTTCCGCGTCGGCGCAGGCTTGACGGACGGCCTTGACAGCCGGGGGCAGAGCAACGCCCGCAAGCGTTCTGCGGATTTTTTTCCGGATCTTTCGCGATAAGTACGAAACCTGCTCGCGCGCAGGCAGGCCCAGAAAAGTACGCACCAGCGAACTCTTCGTGGCTGGTTTGCCGGCGAAAGTATCGATCAGCGCCAAGTACGCCACTTCCTCGCCGAGATTCCGGAGCCGGCGCGCAATTTCAAGCGCCACAAATCCCCCGAACGAATATCCGCCGAGATAGTAGGGACCTTCTCTCTGCACCGCGCGGATCTCCTCAACATACCGGTCGGCCATATCCTCCACGCGATCCAGACAGGGGGCTTCGCCGCTGAGTCCCTGAGCTTGTAACGCAAAAACAGGCTGGCTGGGCGCGAAGTGACGCACCAAATCCCGGAAGCGAAGCACGTGGCCTCCCATGCCATGCACCAGGAAGAAGGGCGGTTCGTTTCCGAGGGGCTGAACAACCACAAGAGAGTCGCGGATCGGGAGTTGCTTTGGCTCGCGGATGATCGCCGCGATCTGCGCCGCCGTGGAGGATTGAAACAGAGTGGCCAGTGGAAGGCTTCGGCCGAACGATTCGTCAATGGCGGCCATCAGACGGATCGCCAGCAGCGAGTTGCCGCCCAGTTCGAAGAAGCCGTCATGAATTCCGATCGGGCGAACCTGCAGCACCTTCTCCAGAATCGCGACGATCCGATTTTCCATTTCGTCCCCGGCGGTAATCGTCCCGCGGTCCTGTGCGATCGGGTTTTCGAGGTCGGTCAATCCTCGCCGGTCCACTTTGCCGTTGGGCGTTAACGGCATCGCCGGGACGGAGTGGAAGACCGACGGAATCATGTAGTCGGGCAGCGTATTTGCCAGGAACTCGCGCAGTTCCCTCGCAGTCGGACATTCGGACCCAGACGGAACGATCCACGCCGCGAGAATCTTGTTTTCGTCCCCCAGAACGATAGCCACGCACTCCCGCACCGCCGGATGGCTCTCGAGCGCAGTCTCGATTTCGCCCAGTTCAACCCGGAAGCCACGAATCTTCACTTGATGGTCTGTGCGGCCATGGAACTCGATGTTTCCATCCGGCCGGTAAGAAGCCATGTCACCTGTCTTGTAGAGAACTGCGCCAGGCTCCTCGGAGAAAGGATCGGAAATGAATTTCTCAGCGGTTTGGACGGGCCGGTTCAAATATCCGCGGGCCACTCCGGCGCCTCCAATATAGAGTTCGCCGGTAACTCCCGGCTCTACCGGTTTGAGGTTCGCGTCGAGAAGATAAATCCGCGTGTTCGCGATGGGGCGGCCGATGGGCAGGTCGCGCTCCGAGAGTTCTTCTCCGGGCCGCGGTTCCCACGATGTAGCGATCACCGTCGCTTCGCTCGGACCATAAGTATTAATCCATCGGACTCGGCCTTGGCTGATGTCACTCCAGGTTCGCAGGGCGGAAGCCGATGCCTTTTCGCCTCCCACGACGACCAGCCGAAGCGATTCCGGCAGGTGGAGCTTTTTCTTTGCCAGCCCGTGCACCAGCTCATGCCAGTAAGCCGTGGGTAAGTCGAGGACCGATATTTTCTTGCGCTCGATCCAGCGCACAAATTCCGAAGGTACGAGCGGCATCTCGGGGTCGCGAAAGACCACGGTGGCGCCGGCCAGCCACGACGGGAGCATCTCTTCGATCGCTATGTCGAAGCTCAGCGAGGAGAACTGCAGAACGCGGTCGCTGGCGGTGATCCCATAAAGTTCAATCGCGGCACGGTGATGATTCACGAGCCCCGCGTGGGTCAGCACTACTCCGCGCGGCCGCCCCGTCGATCCCGATGTATAAACGATCCACGCGGCATCGCGTGGATCGGCATGAGAGTGTTGAGTGTGAGACGGAAGCCTTTCGCTCTCGGCCCCGGTCAAACCGGACAGGTCTCGATTCAGAGGAATGATCTTCGCGTTGGCGCTGGGGTAACGTCCCTCGAGTTGGGGCTCAGTGACAAGAACCTCCGCACGGGCGTCTTCTAGCATGTATGCCAAACGTTCCGGCGGATATTCCGGATCCAGCGGCATACAAACGCCGCCGGCTTTCAACACCCCGACCAACGCAATCGGAAGTTCGAGCGAACGTTGCAGCCCAATTCCCACAATGCTCTCTCGCGCGACCCCCTGGTTCGCCAGGGTGTGCGCAAAGCGATCCGCCCCGAGACTCAGCTTGCGATAAGTAAGACGCACGCCCGCGTATTCAGCCGCGATCGCGTCGGGCGTCCGTCGCGCCTGCGCTTCGAATAGAGCATGAATTGTCAGGGAATGCTGCATGGCTTCTTGGCGGCCCGCGATCTAAGCGGCCCGCAACCTAGGCGGCGCCGGAACCCTTCAGGACGGCAGGTACCGTTTTCAGCAGAATGCGTACATCCAGCCAGAAAGACCATTTGTCGATGTATTGCAGATCCAGGCGCATCCATTGGTCGAAGGGAATGGAGTTTCTGCCCTCAATCTGCCAGCTACAGGTGATTCCGGGCCGCACACTCAATCTCCGGCGGTGGCTGTCTTCGCTGAATCCGGCGTAGTCGCGCAGAGGCAGGGGACGCGGTCCTACCAGACTCATGTCGCCTTTGATCACATTCAATAACTGCGGCACTTCGTCGATGCTCGTCTTGCGGAGCAAATTTCCGATGCGGGTGATGCGAGGGTCCTTGCGAATTTTGAATACCGGCCCGGCAACTTCATTCTGGCTGGCGAGTTCCGCCTGGCGCTGCTCGGCGTCAGGAACCATGGTCCTGAATTTGTAAATCCGGAATGTTCGCTTGTGCAGTCCCACCCGTTCCTGGGTAAAGAGAACCGGACTTCCGGACGTCATCTTGATAGCTAGCGCGGTCGCGATGAGAATCGGCGAGAAGCAAATCAACAGAACCGTGGCGCCCACCACATCAAAACAACGCTTAAGCGTGGCGCCCCAACTGTCCAGCGAATCCTTGCCATTTCTGAGAAGGACTTCGCCCTCCACCTGATTGACGTGCCGGTAGGATTTCTCCGTCGATTGGGCCAGGCGGCGGACGATGACGCCCTGTTCGTCGCAAACCGCTTCAATTTCGAGAATCGCCGTGAACGAAGACCATTCCGGCAGCGTGATCATCACCTCATCCACCACATGATGCCGCAGGAATTCGCGAATATCGCCCAGTCCACACACCACTCTGTAACCAGATTCGGCAAACGCCGGCGATTCCGGAACACCATCGCTCGCAAACCCGGCGATACGGTATCCCAGGTCCAGCCGCGACTCCAGCTTTCGGGCCAGGTCGAGGGACCGATCGCTGGCTCCCACCAGCAGTACGTAGCGGAGGTTGCGGCCGCGTTTTCTGACCCACTTCAGCAGAGATCGAAGCAGCACACGGCTGCACACAATCACCGCCGTCGAAATCAGGAAGAACAGAGGCAGGCCATTAAGCGGAAGGAGGCGGATGGTGAATATCCATTTAGCCGCTCCCAGGATGACGGCGCCCATCACGGTGGATTTCAGGATGTCCAGAAACTCTTGTTTCTGCGCGGCGATGCGCCGGGAACGGTACAGTCCGAACCGCGCAAACATGACATGCCAAACACCGATCAGCATCAGGAGCAGGACGAAATTCGTCACCTTGATGCGCATCGCCAGAATCCGTCCGAGGTCGGTCAGCGTTGCCTGGTCCAGAACGCCCGCGGAGATACCGAAGGCGAGCAGCATCACGCCGATATCGAATATCTGGAGCGAGTTGTGGAGAATACGACGCCGAAGCTCGTTCATGACTGGCTCGTCTGGGGCTGTTCTGGAAACGTTATTGGCGGCGGAATCTTAGCGGGCTCTATTCACCACGACGCCGAGCAATGGCAGCCGAACGGCCTGCAAGAGCCGCTTCGCGCGATGCGCTTCGTCCCGCCGCGTCTTGTCCGAATCGATGACCAGGATGGCCCCGCTCGCAGCTTGGGCGAATTGGGCAGATTCCCTTCCGATACCCGAATCGATCAGAACGTATCGGAACTCCGTGGCTATCTGAGCCAGCCGGGCGCGAAAGGTGGCGGACGCAAACAAACTCTCGGTATTAGCAACCCGAGTGCCGGTGGGCAAGAGCCACAGGTTCCTGTTATTGATCGGCGTTGCAAACGAACGAGCCAGACCGGATTGAGTAAGGAAATCGCTGAACCCCGGTGCACGGTCGACGTCAAAGACAGTATGTAGGGACGGAGCGTAGAAGTTGGCGTCCACCAGGCAAACAGATTCCGTGGTGAGACGAGACAGCGCTTCGGCGGTTTTCAGGCACACCGACGTGCAGCCCACGCCTCCGGCCGCCCCGCAAAACAAGGCGGTCCGGACCGGCTGCGCCGGGGACAGAAAAACCTGCGGAGCGATTTTCATGAAGTGATCCGATAAAAACGTCGGCGAGAGCTCGCCAGCTAATCGTTTTTTGGCGTCATCCATGTCCGGCTCGTCGTTCTGGATCGCAAGACTGGAATGGCCCGGATGGCACTACGCGCTTACCGTGCCGGCCCCGGCCTCGATTTCAAGTGGTAAACGGCGCTGCTGGGGAATACTAGCCGTTGTTGCGCCCGCAGATTCAGGGACCACAGCCAGAACCGGCACGTTAAGATAATCCTCCACTTCGCGCCAGGTGCGGAACGTCGGATCAAGATAATCGGCGGCGAATCCGGCAGCGCCACTAATAACCAGACAGAGCAGAAGGCCCATCGCGATGGTAACCACCGGTGATCGCACCGGCAGCGCGGAGGGAACCGGCTCCTCGGCCAGAACCACGTTGGAGATGCGGCGTTTGTCGAGCTCGTCGGAGATTCTCGCCAGTTCGCTCTTTTGTTGATACAGATTGTAGTTTTGTTCCGCGGTCTGGACGTTGCGGATCAGAGTCTGTTTGATGGTGGCGGCGTCGTTCAGTTTCATCACTCGCCGTTCCGTGCTGGCCTCACTCTGCTGAGCCATTCTGGCCTGCGTTCGAAGGGCGGGCATCTCAGCCTGGGCTTTCGCCAGTTCGCCCGAGATCCACTGGTAAGTGGGGTTCTGGTCCGTGGAGTTGTCCGTCACCGGTTTGGCGTTCTCGGCATCGATGGCGCTCTGGGTTTGAGCGATCTGATCCTCCACTTCTTTCAGTGCCGGATAAGTGGGAGCAAACTTCATGGCGAGATCCGTGCGCTTCAACTCGAGGTTCAAAAGTGTCGACTTGAGCTGACCCAGCAATAGGGCGTTGTCAGCCGACTTCACCTGCGTCACCATGCGAGGAGCGGTGTTGGCGAGTTCTGCCTGCAAAGTCTTGTAACGCTCGAATGCGCTGTCGGCGGCAGCCTCGCTTTGCGCCTGTAGTACCCGGATATCCGCCATCTTTTGGAGCATCAGATCACGCTCCACTTGCGGTGCCGCCATCGAGGAGGCATGGCTGTATTCGGTCAGATCCGCCTCTGCTTTTGCCAGCGCGGCCTTGTAGTCTTCGGCCTGTTGAGCGAAGAAGCTATAAGCACCTTCCGTTTCGTGCAGTTTGACGTGCTTGGCGAGATACAAGTCGGCCAGTGTTCTGAGAACTCGCGCAGTAAGTGCCGGATCGCTGGATGAGTAACTGACGTCGATGATGTTGGATTTCTTCACCGCCTCGACGCGCAGATTGGATCCCAGGTGGCGTATGGCCCGGTCGGTCCGCTGTCCGGGGCCGCCCTGCAATTTATCGAGCCAATGAGCCCATGCCTGCTTACCGGGCTTGTCGAGATGATGAAGGGCGACTACCTGGGCGAGTAAGTCCCGGCTTTTGAGCAGCTCAACTTCGGTATTGGTTTCTTCCTCGGTTACGTCCGCCGTTCGATTAAGACTGGAGCCGTCGGCGGAAGCCAGGGCATCCAGATGTTGTTTAACGAGAACTTTGAATTCTGATTCGTATTTGTCACCGGCGACGATGGTTACGGCTATGACAGCCGCCAGCATTGTGCAGAAGACGGAGGCCACTAGCTTGCGGCGTCGGGAAAACGCCCCAAAGAGATTGGAGAACGACACGGGGCGGTCTGGCGGCAGTTCGCCGACCAGCGGGCCCAAAGCTGCTCCCATCGGATCGGACATGGCCGGAGACAGCGCAGTCCGCGGTGCAATGCCAAGAGATTGAAATTGTGACATACTCTTGCTCTTTCTTTCAGAAGCCGTTCATGTACATGCCGAGAGACTGATTGGGAATCCAGGGACGAAGCTTGGAAAGCGTGCTCTTCGGAACCATAATCATGTCTCCCGGGCGCAGGTGAAAGTCTTCTTCCATATTTCCCCCCTTCAACATCGCCTTTACATCCACCGTCTTAATTTCGATCCGGTCCTTGTCCATGTGCCGGAACAGCAGAACTTGCGAGTGTTTCGCAGCGTCATCAAAGCCGCCGGCGATTGCGATGGCCTGCGTGACGGTGGTGTCGCCCCGCAGATCGTACTTACCCGGCTTGTTTACTTTCCCCAAGGCGGTGAAATACGGCTTCTCGAAATCCTTGAGAGTAATTGCAAGCACGGGGTCGTGAAGTATATTTTTGTACGCCGCCCGGATCGCCTCCACGGTTTCCGGCGATGTAAGACCTTGCACGTGAATGTCTCCCGCTGATTTCAGCGAAATGAATCCGTCCGGCTGAACCGTGACCGACTGGTTAAATTCCGGTACCAGCGGAAAGTCAATATCGATTACGTCACCCAGCCCCATCTGGTATCTGGGATGACGGGTGGCGAACTCAGGATTCGTGGCGCCCGGTGTTTCCTGCGCCAGGCAAGGAAACGCCAAACACGCGAGCAGAATAAAGACTATATAGCCGCAGAGTGGGTGCGAGCTTTCGCGCCTGAATTGGATGTTTGAATTCACGATGCTCTCCTTCCAGCCAGACGATTCGCAGCGCCGCGCTCGGCTTGCACCGCATACCGCAGCATCGCCGGATCCGGCTCAATTCTTACCAGACTCTCATCGATTTCGAGAGCTACCGAACGCTGCAGAAGGGAAATAGAAAGAACCAGGCGCGACTGCTGCTTCAGACTGACCACGGTTCCCTCCAGTCCCGCCAACGCACCGCTCATAACCGTCGCACGTTGCCCCTTCATGAAGAAATCGCACTCCCGAAGCTGGAAGTTAGCATCCACAGCCCGGCGAATTGCCGATATTTCTCCTTCCAGGACTGGTTCCGGATGACGGCCCGTTCCTACAATCTGGAGAACGCCGGGAGTGGAAAGAATCGCGTTGGGCCTCGTACGGTCAAGACGTGAAAAGACATAACCGCCGAACAAGGGAGTCTCGACTAACTTAAACCGGTCGGCCCACCGGTTCCTGGTCCGGCAGATGGGAAGGAAAACCTCGAATCCCTTCACGGCGAGAGACGAACAAACCGCTTTCTCGTGGTTCGACTTTACACGAAGTGCAAACCAGGGATGCTTGGGCGCCTCGGGGAACGCCCTGCTCTCGGTACTGGTCTCTCGGTTGGTAGATAACATCTAATCGCTCACGTAAGTTATGGCAAATTTCATAAGTTTGTAATCGCCTTAGTATCTAGGAAAGCCCCAGCGTCCGTTCCGAGTATTCTTTTCGAATCGATTAAAAAACGTGCAAGTCCTTAGTCTGCCGTTCCGGGTACGCTTCGCGATCGCCAATTACAGATGGCGGCAACAATTTTGAATACCATCTAACCTGGAATGAATACTTTTGCATCGAACGCCAAGTTAAGTCAAGCCCTGCTGGTACTAGACGTTCTACCCACCTAATAGGACTCTTAGGCACCAGCAACTGCAAGTGCAACAAGCGCTTGCGGGAACCGGTCACAATCGGCTCTGCGCGGGCTTTCTTACTGCCGTTCGCGCCAGGGACGAAGCAAAAAACGATAAAAAAAAATAGTAAGTGATTCCAAACCGGTGTAAACTGGCCCAATGCAATCGAAGGCCGCAGTGCCCATGGCAAGCTTTCAAGACAGGCATCGTGACCCAAGAATTCAATGTGCCGTGGACATCATTTCTAATGCTTATAGACGCCGTATTAGTCTGGCTGAACTCGCGCGAACCGTTGGCTTGTCCGTGTCCCATTTCGCTCATCTGTTTCAACGGGAGATGGGTGTAAGTCCTGCCCGGTTTCTACGCGAGTTCAGATTCCGTCAAGCGGAACAGTTGATGACGACAACGACGCTTCCACTCAGTGAAGTTCTAGTCCTGGCCGGCATAACGGAACGAAGTCACTTTATGCGGGCGTTTAAGCAACGGCACGGCTTGTCCCCCTCGAAATACCGAGCTCAGTGCGCCCCGATCCCCTCCGGGAGATTGATGAAATTTGAGCAGACGGGCTGACTACCCTAGCTGCTCCGAGCCCGTCTAGCCCGAAATTCAGACCTCGGGAACTCGGCTCGGCTGTCTCATCCCCTGGTGTCTCGCCAAAAGCGATTTGGCCTAAGCACCACTTCCGCGCGGTGAACGTTTCCCTCGGCCCGCCGTCCATCGTAGCGACGCGCCCGACATCACACGCGCAGGTCGTGGCCGTATACCGAGCCTTCGTAATGGGATGCGAGTAGTACGAGGGGTACAAAAGCAGGCCTCTCTTCTGCAAAAAGCAGAAACCGCCTCTTGTCTGAGAGAGCTATCTAGTTCACTCTTTACTAGACGCGAAGTCGTTCATTCCGATGATCGATTCTAGCTGGCATCAGTTTGATTTTGAGCACATGGGCCACGCCGGTCTAGCCAGCCGGCAAGAACCGCCAAGGAAAATCCTTTGGCGCAACAAAATGCTTCCGAGGAGAAACTATGTTTAAGACTTTATCAATCGCGGCAGTTCTAGTCGGCTTGGCCGCTAGCCTGTCCGCGCAAGTAATTGACCCAGACACTTTAAAGGTGTCCTACTTTTCGAACAACGGGCCAGCGCCCGACAATACCGTCCGCCTGACCAACGTCGGGACTTCCGGCGGGAACGTCTGCGCCGACATCTACGTGTTCGACGTCGACCAGGAATTGGCCGAGTGCTGCAGCTGCCGGCAGACTCCGGATGGATTGGGGACGCTCAGCGTGTATGGCGATCTCACGTCCAATACCCTGACCGGTGTGCCTCTCCCGAGCGGCGCGATCAAGATCGTCTCTTCGAGCACTTGCAACGCGGTATCGCCGAAGCCGGCTGCGGGTATTAGAGCATGGGCGACTCACGTCCAGAACAACGGACAGGTAACTGAGACCGACTTTCAGGATTCCGGCCTGAGTGCGGTAGAGCTTTCCCGGCTTGCAGCGGAGTGCGCTGCAATTGCTCTCGATGGTAGCGGAAAAGGCATCTGCACGTGCGGTACCGGCGACTAATTTAGTTGCCGATTTAATGAACTGCGTCAGGCTTCAACAGACGCCTGGCGCAGTTGTTTTGTAAAAGTTCGAACAAAGGAGCAGAACTCAAAATGCTGAAAGCGAACATCTCCCTGGTACTGGGGATTATGACGTTGGCCCTGGCTGCCAGCGCCCAAAGCAACAATTCGGACGTGGTCGTCGACGTGGGCGGTCACAAGTTCACCATGGCTGAAGTGGAACAGAAGGAAGCGTCTCGTCTTTTGCAGGCGCGAAGTCAGTATTTTCAATCTCAAAAGTCGGCACTCAATATTTTTATCGATGAACAGTTACTGGAGCAAAAGGCGAACGCGGAACATCTCACGGTGGACCAACTGATTCAGCGGGATGTCGCCAGCCATATAACCGATCCCACGGAAGATCAGCTGAAAGTCTATTATGAGGGGTTGGGAACCGACCAGCCGTACGAAACGGTTCGCCCGCAGATCCTATCCCATATCCACGAGCTCAGGCTCAACAAAGCACGCACGCAATACATAAAAGATCTCAAGGCTCAAACCAACATCGTGATTTCCATGTTGCCCCCAGGAGTGGAAATGCCGGTGGATGGTGCTCCAATTCGGGGCTCCAAAAGTGCTCCGGTAACTCTGGTCGAGTACGCCGACTATGAGTGCCCCTATTGCCAAGATGTATACCCCACAATCAAGAAACTGGAAAAAGATCTAGGCGGCAAGCTGTCGGTCGTGTTTAAGGATTGCCCCTTGCCGATGCATAGCCACGCCAAAAAAGCGGCAGAAGCGGCGATTTGTGCCAGCTCTCAAGGTAAATTCTGGGAATATCACGATGTATTATTCGAAAGCGCCGGAAAACTTGACGTCTCGCAGTTGAAAGCGGATGCAAAAACGGTGGGACTGAATGCAGCGGAATTCGATAAATGCCTGGATTCGGGCGCCGAGGCTGACAAAGTTCAAAAGGCTCTGAGCGAAGCGCAGGAACTCGGACTAACCGGCACGCCCAGCTTTTTCATCAATGGTCACTTCTATAGCGGCGCAATGAAATACGAAGCGCTGAGAGAAGTAGTGGAGCAGGAACTGGCGGCCGCCACCCGTGGCCATGAGTTGAAGGCGAGTAACTAGCGAGTACAGGGGCCCTGCAGGCGTTCGAGGGTCCCCTTGTCTCCATTTTTAGCTGAAGGTGTGATTCCCATGAAGAGACTCATGTCGACAAACGCTGCTGCCCCGATGAAGGCTACCGTTCCATTGCTGCGCGCCATCTGTTTCGCCGTCGCGCTCGCCGGCGTGGCGCTCGCCCAGCAGTCGCAGACGATTCCACAAATCGAGTCGGCAGTGATCTCGGGTGACCAAATCCTGATCACAGGAGTCAATTTCAGCCTCTACGGCGGTAACCCAGAGGTCACTTTGGGTCAGAATTCATTGGTGCTCAACGGCTACGGGAATACGTCGATCACCGCTAAACTTCCAAACATCAGCTTGACTCCCGGAGTTACCTACGGACTTCAGGTGATTGCCCAGGGATTGAAGGCCAATCAATTTTATGTCTCCCCTGAATTTGGGATAGTATACGGCAGCCTCACCGGACCGCCAGGCAGTACCGGTGCCACAGGTGCGACGGGAGCGATAGGGCCTGAGGGACCGACCGGCCAGCGAGGACCGGTGGGAGCCACAGGCGCCCATGGACCGGCAGGAGCTGCAGGACCAACCGGAGCGACGGGCGTTGAAGGACCGACAGGCCAGCGAGGAGCGGTTGGAGCCACGGGCGCGCATGGACCGACAGGAGCAACAGGGCTTCAAGGACCCGCGGGACCTCAAGGCGTAGCAGGACCGGCGGGATCTCAAGGACCGGCCGGAGTCGCAGGACCGACGGGGGCTCAGGGAGCCGCAGGACCGGCGGGAGCAACAGGAACTCAGGGACCAGTTGGACCCACGGGAGCAGCTGGACCCACGGGAGCAGCTGGACCGGCTGGAGCTAAAGGAGATCAGGGAGCAACGGGCGCTACGGGAGCTGTCGGACCCACAGGAGCAGCAGGACCGGCAGGAGCTACGGGCGCACAAGGACCGGCAGGAGCAACAGGAGCAGCGGGACCGGCAGGGGCTACGGGTGCTCAGGGACCGGCAGGAGCAACAGGAGCAGCAGGACCTGCGGGAGCCACAGGAGCTCAAGGGCCCGCTGGAGCTACCGGAGCGGCAGGACCGGCTGGAGCTACGGGGGCACAGGGACCGGCAGGAGCAACAGGAGCAGCAGGACCGGCAGGAGCAACGGGAGCTCAGGGACCTGCGGGAGCAACAGGAGCAGTTGGAGCTACCGGCGCGACAGGAGCAGTTGGAGCCACGGGCGCGACAGGAGCAGTTGGAGCCACGGGCGCAACAGGTGCGGTTGGAGCTACGGGCGCAACAGGAGCGGTTGGAGCTACGGGCGCGACAGGAGCAGTTGGAGCCACTGGCGCAACAGGATCCACTGGCGCAACAGGATCGACTGGACCAACAGGATCCACTGGCGCAACAGGATCCACTGGCGCAACAGGATCGACTGGACCAACAGGATCGACCGGATCCACTGGCGCAACAGGAGCGACCGGCCCGCCGACCATCTTAAGTGCCTCCTGCGGCATCGCGACAACAGGAGGCGAACTCACATCGGGGGTTCTTCTTGCCTTTAACCAGGACTGCTTTAATGGACAAACGGCATCCTCGGTTGTCGGGCTTCCAATGCCATCCGCGGGTACCTTGCAAAATCTGACCGTTGCCAGCAACAGCGGTCTTGGGATTCCGATTACCGTTACGGTCTACGTGAATGGTGTCGCTACGGGTGTAACTTGCAGCTTCACCTCGAACGGGTGCTCAGACAACAGCGATACCGTTGCGGTCAGCGCTTTGAACACAGTAGTTGTAGGAGTATCAACTACGAGCGGATCGATTCCGGCGGGTACACTCAGCATTCACGTCGCACTGGAGAAGCAGTAGAAAGGGCGCCTCGACTACCGGCGTCAACGGTGCGGTATCCTGAACCAGAAGTGGCCGATCAAGAGAAATACGGCCGCTTCTCTTTCAAGGGAGTGACCGGAGACACGGTTACGAAAGCTCTGGATGGCTTTCTCCATAAACTCTCATAGCAAGAAACTGCTCGGCGCCCTGCTGCTGGTACTTCTTGCCGTGGCTGCGGCTTACAACAACCATTTTCAGAATGCTTTTCATTTCGACGATTGGCATACCGTCGTCCAGAACGTTTCTATTCAAAACATAAAGAACCTGCCCCGGTTCTTCACCGATCCCCAGCTGTTCAGCACGCTTCCCACTCATCAGGTCTATCAGCCTGTGACCGCCGCCACGCTGGCAATCGATTACTGGCTAGCCGGAGGACTTAAGCCGTTCTACTTTCATCTCTCCGCGTTCGTCTGGTTCCTGGTGATGCTGGTCCTGCTCTTCTTGCTCTTTCGCCGCATCATGGACCTCGCGGACGAACATCCCTCGAATTGGCACTTCGCGCTGCTCGCGATGGCTTGCTACGGATTGCACCCGGCCATCGCCGAAACCGTGAATTACATCATCCAGCGCGCCGATATTTATTCCACGCTGGGCGTGGTGGCGGCTTTGGTTTTGTACATGTACTGGCCCGGAGGACGAAAGTGGGGCGGCTACATGATTCCCGCCGTGATCGGCATGCTGGCCAAAGCTCCGGCGCTGATCTTCCCATTGATCCTGTTGTTCTACGTCTTCCTGTTCGAAGCCGGCGGCCGCCTAAGTCCCCAAAATTGGGCGGAAGATCGAAAGAAATGGGCAGCGGCCCTGAAGTCTACGCTTCCGTCTTTTGTGATCGGCGCTGCCACGGCTGGACTAATTTGGAAGATGACTCCCCGTCAGTTCTCGCCGGGGGCCACTTCCGGCTTGCTCTACCGGGTCACACAGCCCTTCGTTGCACTGCACTATTTCAAGTCGTTCTTCTTGCCCACAGAACTGAGCGCGGATACAGACTGGACGCCCGCCTCAGCAATATTCAGCACCGAATCCATCATTGGCTTCGCCTTCGTGGCCGCCATGCTGGTCCTAATTGTTCGTACTTCGCGGCAGCGGGATACCCGGCCAATCGCCTTCGGAATCCTGTGGTTCTTCCTTGCGCTGGTTCCGACATCGATAACGCCACTGGCCGAAGTAACCAACGACCATCGCATGTTCTTTCCCTTTATCGGACTCGCTCTGGCCGTGGTATGGACTTTGCGCTTGCTGCTATTTCGGAAAACGGCGCGGCTGACAACGCACCCCATGCTCGTGAGGTTGGGCTGGATCGCCGCCCTATGCATTCTGATCATCTCAGCGGGTGGAACCTGGCAACGCAACCGCGTATGGCGGACCGAGGAATCGCTGTGGCGGGACGTGACCCTGAAGAGTCCGAAAAACGGCCGAGGCCTCATGAACTACGGTCTCACTCAAATGAGCAAAGGCGATTATGGCACTGCTTTGAATTATTTCGAAGACGCCCTCGCTTATACGCCCAATTATTCTCTTCTCGAAATCAACCTCGGGATTGCCAGTGGCGGATTAAGAAAAGATGCTGCGGCCGAGGCCCATTTTCGCCGCGCTCTCTTGCTGGCGCCCAACGACGCCGAGAGTTATTACTATTACGGCCGCTGGCTCAAGTCCAAAGGACGCACGGCGGAAAGCATCGCGAACTTGGAAGCCGCGCTGCGAGCCGGCCCGAATGACGTTGACGCACGGGACTTGCTCATGCAGATTTATTCCGAGCAACACAACTGGAGTGAGTTGCGGCGCGTGGCTTACGATACTCTGCGGTTGGCCCCGAACGAGGCTGCGGCCCGCGGCTTTCTGGCGTCCGTGCAAACCCAGGAGCAGGGCATTACTGCGGCTGAAAACAAAATGCGCGCGGCCCCCACGGCGGACGGATTGATCGATCTTTCCTTGTTGTATTATCAGGCCGGGAGATACTCCGACTGTATTCGAACCGCCAAGCGCGCTTTGGAACTAAAACCGGACTCCGCCGAGGCCTACAACAACATCGCAGCCTCCTACAATTCGATGGCGTTGTGGGACGACGGCATCCAAGCGGCCAAGGAAGCCACCCGGCTGAAGCCGGATTTTGTAATCGCGAAGAATAATCTGCTGTACGCGATCGCTCAGAAACAACGCGCTGCAGGTATCCCGGCGCCGGCGCCCGCCGCACAGCGGCCGTAGGAACTCCCCCCGGGACTGCGATCGAATTCCGCCTGCTATGGATTGGCAGTCTTTTGCCATACCGAGACCAGGTAGAGCGGAAAAATGGGAATCACGGTTGCGCTGCGGATGGCGCGAAAGCCCATCTTTCTGATGAATGCTTCCACCTGGTAACCCGTGTGGTAATGGTCCCAAGGTTTCTCATAGCTTCCTACTACCCGGCAGGCACGCGTAAATGCATTTTCGGTCGGTAACGACGTAAACAAAAGGCCATCGTCCTTCAGCCACTCCCGGATTTTCGATACCGGCGGACCTAGATCGCTGAAATGCTCCAGAACATCGGCTGCGGAGATCACGTCGAAGCTCTTCGAGGGCAGATTTTCCTTATAGATATCGGCGTTCACTAAACGAACCGGCAGATGATACCGGTCAACAATCTGGTACGCTTCCTTGGTCTCGATATCGATGCCCGTCACGGCTGGAAACAGTTTGGTAAGCGTGGGGAGAAAAATGCCGCTGCCGCATCCGAAATCAAGGCACTCTTTCTTCTGGTTAGCATATTTTTGCATGTAGTGGCTCAGGTACCGCAGCCTTAACCAAAAGAACTTGCGCGCTAAGATGCTGGGATGATAATACAGCTTGGGCATGCGGATGCTCTCCGTGGCATACTCTTTCAGCACATCGGGAGGAATCTCGACGAAGTGAGGATCACGCCAGAGCGGCACCGTTAATCTCCATTCTGGCGCGACGAAAAAATCAGTGCGCGTTGGATTGAAAAACTCGCAACGAACAACAACGATTCAACCATCACTTTCGCGTAGATCACGTTCATCCCATAGCGGGAGTGAAGCGATTGTATGCACAGGTAGGATACCAGCGCATTGACGCAAAAGAGCATATAGTACTTGACCAGCGGGCCGAAGATCCCCGCGTGGCTATGGAACACGAAGCGCTTATTCAAGCCAAAGTTGACTAGCGATCCGATCACAGCTCTACCCAGGAGCAGGCTCAACATCAGATTGCCCGTGCTCCGGTACGTAATCGTAAAGATAACCAGATCCGTCAAACTGGCGAGTATCGATGACATTAGAAATCGGAAGAGAACGAAGTATATTTTGAGCGAGTCGATTAGCGGATTGAAGTGAGAGGACTCATTGCGGCCGATATATATTGTCTCGATTGGCTCCTCCACGATTCCGCGCGCTTCAGTGCGTGCCGCGATCAACATGTTCATCTCATACTCATAGCGCTCGCCTTCAATTTGCAGCCCGCGAGCACAAAAGTCGCGAGACAGCCCGCGCAGACCCGTCTGCGTGTCCGATATTTTCTTGCCGATGAGAAACGTGAATAGCCAGCGCGTTAAGGCATTACCAAAACGGCTGCGAAGAGGTACGCCCTTTTCGAATCGGCGCGCGCCCAAAATCAGGAATTTCGGGTTGCTCGCCAGTTGCCGCGCCACCGATACCGTGTCGTCCGGTGCGTGCTGTCCATCCGCATCCGCCGTAACTACGCCGATAAAAGCCGGGTAGTGCAGCAGGAAATAATTGAATCCGGTCTTGAGCGCCCTGCCTTTTCCCAGATTTACTACGTGTTGAAGAACCGCGCATCCGGGAGTAGCCGCAATCTCCTGAAAAACGCAGTCACAACACTTGTCGCTGCCGTCGTTGACTACTAATACGGCTCCGAATCCGTTGGCGAGCAGTTCCGCAACGAACTGGGGCAGTGTCGAATCAGGATTATAGGCCGGGATCAAGACGGCCACGCTACTCAAAGCGCGATCCCGGGCGCTGATTGGTTGTACCCGTTGGGCGTGCGGATCCATTGTGGCCAACTGATTCAATATAGTCCCACTCTCGTGTCTTGCGGAGGTAGCTGGCATACTATGCCGTACTGTCGGCGGGTGGTCGGCGAGCGGCCTAGCTGGGACTCTCTTAACCGTTACAAGGCCTCACCGTCATAATCTCGACTTGGGGAATATGGTACGAATGAATACATCCGAATAGTAAGTTCCATGACCCTCGGGCAGTACCGGAGCGACTAAAGGTCTACCCCGGTTCAGCCGATAAGCCAACTCGAAGTCCGACGGAGGATAGAAGCATGGATTACAAATGGGCGCTAAGGCAGCGCCACAACTTGGGGTGGTGGGCCGGTGTTTGTTTTCTCCTTTCTTTCAGTCAGTTGGCATTTTCTAAGGCTTCTGGGCCTGCTACCCTCCAAGGCGTAACACCCGCCATCGGCTCCCTGCTCGGCGGTGCGAAAGTGACGATTACAGGCCATGCTCTCTACCTTCCAGAGAGCGTGACCTTTGGGGGCGTTCCGGCGACCGTTCTTTCCAGCGGCGTTTCGTTTATTGACGTCCGGACTCCCGCACACGCGCCGGGTGTGGTGAATGTAACAGTTGTAAACTCCGGTGGTTTTACGACGGTACTCACAGGTGGTTATACCTATGACATCGCGATAGCAACCTCCACCCTCCCCGATGGCGTCGCCGGAATCTCCTACAGCCAAACGCTGGCGGCAGAGGGGGGCGTTGAACCCTATCATTGGTCCGTTGTGGGGGGTAACTTGCCGTCCGGCCTCCATTTGAACTCCTCCACCGGAGCAATAATAGGCGCACCGGCGGCGAATTACGGGACATTCCCGTTCACGGTACAGGCATCGGATTCCTCACCCCAGCCACTCAGCGCGACTACCAGTCTTTCAATCAACGTCGACATGGGCATGAACCCCGGGCCGGTTCCGGCTTCGTTTTTCGGAATGTCCGTCCTCGATCACGCGACTTGGCCCTCCATTTCCTTCGGCGCGTTCGGAAAAGGCGGTCAAACCACTTGGCCGTACCTGGAACCGGCGAAGGGACAATTCAACTGGACCGACCTGGACGCTTTCGTCGCGAATGCCAAAGCGCATGGCGTATCTCTCTACTGGACGAATCACGAAGTGCCGCAGTGGGCGGCTTCGGACACCTCCACCTGCCACACTCCGCAGACCGTTCCGGTTTGTACGTCGACAGTCGCGAATATCGCCGACTGGGATGAGTTCTGCACCGCCCTGGTTCAGCGCTATAAAGGCCAGATCATGATGTACGAACTCTGGAATGAACCGAATACGTCCCATTTCACCGGGACGATTGCGCAGATGGTGGAACTGACGCAGCGTCTCTATAACGCTGTTCGCGCGAACGATCCGAAGGCTCTGATCGCATCCCCATCCGCCACCAACACCACGTGGTTGGGCAGCTATTTCGCCGCGGGCGGGCCCACTGGGGTGAATATAGTCGCCGTACATGGTTACTTACCGTCTGTTTCCGGCAATCAGCCCGAGACATTGGCCACATACAAGGTAATCCCCTGGCATGCCGTCATGTTGCAGTATGGTCTCGAAAACAAACCCATATGGGATACGGAAGGTTCTTGGGGTGAGGATACGGTGGCGGCGCTCGATCCTGATGCACAGGCGGCTTTCCTCGCACGATACTGTCTGCTTCACTGGTCAGCGGGAGTCACATCGTTTTATTGGTATGCCTGGGATAGTCCCACTTGGGGCAGCCTCTCGAACTCTGGGGTTGCGAGTAAAGCGGGCCTCGCCTATGCTCAGCTCTATCAATGGATGACTGGTGCAACCATGCCTCAGCCTTGCACGGTTCAAGGTACGGTCTACACTTGTTCTCTCAGCCGCGCGAACGGTTATAGCGCCTTAGCCGTGTGGGATTCGGGTCGGACCTGCACCGCCGGAGGCGGTTGCCCGACCTCCAACTACACGGCTCCTAAGTCCTTTGTTCAGTACAGGGATCTCACTGGCGCTGTCACTTCGATCCAATCCGGGCAGATAGTCTTGATTGGCGCCAAGCCAATTCTCCTCGAAAACAAGAATCCGTAATTGTACCGGAACGGCGAGTACTAGACCTGTCGTCCCATTGGCACAAGAACGGCCTTCCTGCACCATAGTGACAGTTGAGTTCGGAAAATTTTTGATTTCTCCTCGGAAGCAGAAATTGCCGACTGGGAGCTTGGCCGGGTGCTCGCCGGCTGGGCTCCCGCAACTAAATCCACCATCCCGTTGCCCCAAGGCCAGGCGTTCACAGCTTCAGGAGTTTCTCCGCGTTGCGATGCGTGATTTTCTCCATGTCCTCCGGGCTGACGGCCAGGTTGTTGAGGAACCCGCGCCCCAGTGTATTGGGGCTAAAGGGATAGTCCACCGAAAACAAGATCCGATCGATCCCCACCACTTGCTGCATGCATAGAAATGGTGGCGTACTGAAATAGCCGCTGGTGGTCAGATAGAAGTGCTCGCAAAAATACTCACGGATTGAGCGCTTCAGGTTGGCCGTTCCCCTCCCCATGACCATTTCAGCTCGAGCAATCGAAAAAGGCAGGTTCTCACCCATATGCCCGAGGATCATTTTCAGCTGGGGAAAACGGTCGAACACGCCGGTAATGATCAGCCGCAAGCTGTGCATGCCCGTTTCTACGTGCCAGCCCCACCCGGCGGTAGAAAGAAAGAACCCTAACGATCCGGGCAGGCCACTGTAATAAGCGTCCATCACCGGCCTCGGCGGGGGCGCGGGGTGCAGGTAGATCGGGATGTCGAGTATTTGCGCAGCTTCGAAGATTGGTGTAAAACGCGGATGGTCGAGAAATTGGCCATTGGCGGTGCCATTGAGCATAACGCCCTTGAAACCGAGTTGCCGGACGCAGCGATCCAGTTCCACGGCAGCGTGATCCGGCTGCTGCAGCGCAAGAGTTGCGAAGGCGGCAAAACGATCGGGATGTGCTTGAACGGCCGCCGCCATGCGGTCGTTCGCATCGCGTACCAAAGCATTTGCCGACGCCGGATCGAGCTTGTCCACGGTGTTCGCCGAGACCGAGAGAACCTGCAGATCGATCCCGGCGGCATCCATGTCCGCGATCCGCCCTTCGCCAACGTCGAGCAGCTTGGCCTGAAGCGACTTCATGAATGCCGGGGAAGCGCCGGTGTTGGACATCTGCGCGGTCTTCACGATGTCTGGCGTTGTCATGTGCTCTTCCAGCGCGATGGTTCGCATTCGCACATCATACACGTACTAGAAGTCCTGAACCGATGGCCTCGCCAGTGCCATTGAAGTTATCTAGTTGCGCCAGTGAGTTGAATTGATGTCTGGCAGGTCCCGTTGTATCGTAAGTCGATTAGCTTGGCTCGCTCCGTTGATTTTGTGCGGTTCCGTTTTCAGCCAGAATGGCGATCTTCGCGTCACAGAACCGGAGCCGTCCAAGGACGGGACGATCGTCATCCAAGAGCCCGCCATCTACCTGAGGGGAACTCTGTCCTGGAGAGGCGGAGACCAGCGGGTGTTGTGGGAGAGCAATCGCGGGTTCAGCGATATGGCGACCGTGCGCCTAATGGATGATGGCCGGACCGTTATGTGGAACTCCACAACGCCAGTTCCTTTGCGTCCGGGAATCAACCACGTGCGGATCAAAGCGCTGGGCCAACCTGGCGCAGCGACGTCCGTGAATATTTTCTACACGGCGCAAGCCCCCGCGCAGTCGCCGGCTCACGCCAGGACTGTCTTCCATGGAACAGAGATCACTTACGAGGTGAGAGACGGGCTGGCAGTTTATCAGAGCGATATGGTGTTGGGAAAAGCCGCCGGCGCCCGTAGTGCAAAGGGATTCCGCCCGGAGTCGCTAACGACTGCGCCGAATCTTCTATCCTCGACTGGATTGTGGCCTGTGGTGGATGGGGTGGTCCGCGTGCCCTATACGATCACAAATGTCACTAGCGCGAACACGAACAACATCAATGCGGCAATCACCGAATCCAACACTCAACTGGCCGGCGTCGTTCAGTGGCAGCCGGCCACCAGTAGCGATACCAACCTGGTGAATTTCGATTTCGATCCGACTAACTTGAATGGCAGTTGCGAGAGCTTCGTGGGCATGGTGGGCGGGACGCAGACCATCGGCGGGTCCATCAACTGCACCACCACAACGATTCTGCACGAGATGGGGCACGCGCTGGGCCTGTACCATGAACAGTCACGCGCCGATCGTGACGGAATACGGTGCTTTCCAGTTCTCCCGGGATGGCGTTTCGCCCGTCCTCGAGACAATCCCGGCCGGAATGGTTCTCAGCACCAGCCTGCCGCAATACACCTCGGGCGACCTGGATGGAATCATGCGCCTCTACGCGCATGCGCCCAGCTCGATCACGGTGGACACGAATCCCAGCGGATTGCAGCTGGTAGTGGACAGCGCTCCCTGTACGGCTCCCTGCGTCTTCGCTAACTGGACCATCGGTTCCCAGCACACGCTCAGCGTCCCGCTGGATGCTCACACACAGACCCTGCAAAGTCTGGGCGGCCAAAACTATATTTTCGGGCGATGGAACGCAGGTTTGTCGAATGTACAAACCGTGACGGTTACTAACTCACTCGGGAACGGCACTCTGTTGAGCCCCTCGACCTCGCCTGCCGTCACCAATTACCTTGCCAGCTTTATTCCGGTTCATCCTTACAAGCCGATAGTGGCGCCAGTCGGCGACGGAACCATATCGGTTTCACCGCCGCCCAGCAGCCTGATCATCAACGGCGTATCCACAAAATACTTTCAGGACCGCCAGTTAATTACTCTCAAGGTGACTCCGAATAACGGCCTCTTCTTCTACGACTGGTACCCTTCGCCGTTCTTCAACCTGTACTCCAACCCGTATACCTTTTCCGTAACCGACGACTTTGATTCCGCGACCGCGAACATTCTTTCCGACGCGGTGACAACCATAACGGCCGCCTCGCCGGACATCGGCACGGAGGGAAGCTTCCCGGGCTTCGCAATCGGCGTGGTGGATGGAAATGGGAACACCGCCACGGCGTACACGCCGGCGAATTTTGACGCCACTATCAATGGTCCAGGGTTTGGTTCCGGAAAGACGATAACTTTCCCTACTGCCGCGGCTCAGTCGCCGGTAACCACCAACATCAGCTACCTCTTCAATGGCTGGTCGGGGGCAGGTACCCCTAGCTCCGATTCTCTTAGTGTGGTGGTGCCCGCTGCCGGCAGAAGCAAATCGACCGCAAACTTCACGCCGAGCTTCCGTTCCATGGTACTTCCCTCGCTGTACTGCGAACCCACTCCAGGCAATAACGAACTGATGGTGACTTCGTCCCCGGCCGGAACCAATTCGATTGGGACAGATGGTAATCTGGACGCGTTTTTCGATGCGGGGACGGTGGATTTCACCGCTTCGGCGACAACCAGCGGGCTGAATTTCGTTGGATGGTCGCAGGACTTGGCGTCCGGAGGAAGTACCAGCCCCCTTCCGTTTTCGTTGGCAGGCCAGGTGATCGGCACTGCGAACTTCAATGTCCCCGGCGCGACGGTTCCACTCACGATTACGAGCATTTCACCAACTCCCACTGTCACTGCGGGCGCAGTGGATCTCACGATCAGCGGTACGGGATTCACGACGGACCCCTCCGTCACGTTCACTTACTATGTCGACCCCACTACCGGTTTCTTTTCATACCGCCCCAATACGCTCACGAGTTCAACGCAGTTGACGATTGATTTGCAACCCGGCGATCTCGCCACTGCCGGTTATTACCAGGTTGCTGTCCTCAACGCCATCGCTTCAGGCTGCAATCCCAGCGCCTCTCTCACGTTCCCGGTCGCCAATTCGGCGGGGCCACCGGTGCTCGGAATCACCAAGTCGCATATTGGGAACTTCAACCAAGGCCAGCAGAATGCGCAGTACACGGTTCTGGTCAGCAATACAGGGACAGGCTCAACCGTCGATCCAGTTACTGTGACCGAAACTTTGCCATCAGGCGAAACACTAGTCTCTATGTCGGCCTCGGGATGGACCTGCAACTCCAATACTTGCACGCAATCGAATTCACTGGCTGCTGGGATGAGCTACGGGGCGATCACCGTGACGGTGGACGTGGCCGCGGATGCAACTTCACCGCAGGTTAATACTGCGACAGTAAGTGGCGGCGGAGCGTCGTCGGCTACCGCAACCGATTCAACCACGATCGTGGGAACACCGAGCGCTGTGACGGCCAATACGGGGACCACCCCTCAAAGCGCTCCAATCAATACCGCATTCAGTGCGCTGTCGGTAACAGTAACGGATGCGGAGAACAACCCGGTACCGAACGTAAATGTGACGTTCACGGCCCCGGCGGCTGGAGCGAGTGGATTCTTCAGCAACTTCATGGCGACCATCACCCTTGCGACCAACGCATTGGGCGTGGCGTCGGCGACGTTTACGGCGAACGGGACGGCGGGAGGACCGTACACAGCGACAGCGGCGGTAGCGGGTGTGACCACCCAGGCGAGCTTTTCGCTGACGAATACGTCCGGAACACCCGCCGTTACACTTT
>Ga0187856_1000998_pt1 | contig 23571 bp, 18 predicted proteins | sample June2016WEW_8_40_FD_132443 | JGI IMG/M metagenome (GOLD analysis project Ga0187856, IMG submission 132443) | Peatland microbial communities from SPRUCE experiment site at the Marcell Experimental Forest, Minnesota, USA - June2016WEW_8_40 | ecosystem: Environmental > Terrestrial > Soil > Wetlands... | reverse complement strand
TCGAACTCCACAACAGCTTCAAGTCGGTCACCGCTGCTCAGGGGCAGAACATGACCGACGTGCTGCTGGAGTTCATCAAGAATTACGTCGTGAAGCACTCTCCGAAGGGCAGGCGCAAGTGAAGTGCGCCGTTTACACCCGGGTGTCGAGCATCGATCAGCACCCGGAGAGTCAATTACTTGACCTGCGCCAGATGGCTGCCCAGCGCAATCTCGAGATCGTGCAGGAATATGTGGATCGGATCAGCGGCGCCAAAGCGCGCCGGCCAGGTCTGGATAGCTTGATGCGGGATGCCCGCCGCGGCCGCTTCGATGTGCTCTTGGTCTGGGCATCGGATCGAATCGCGCGCTCGGTGAAGCACTTCCTCGAGGTGTTGGACGAGCTGAACCACCTGGGCATCGAATACGTTTCGCTCCGGGAGAACATCGACACGGGCGGCCCGCTGGGCCGGGCCATCATCGTGATCGTCGCCGCAATCGCCGAGCTGGAGCGCTCCCTGATTATCGAGCGAGTCAGGTGCGGCATGCGGAGGGCGCGCCTTGAAGGCCGGCAGATCGGGCGCAAGCCGCTCGACCTCGACCGGGACGCGATCCATCGCGATCGTCAGCACGGCCTGAGCTTGGGACAGATCGCCAAGGCCCATCGCATCTCACGAGCTACCGTGCATCGCGTGCTCCACGCGCACGCGCCGCCGGATCAGCAGCAGGTCGCTTGAGCCCTGTTCCAAAAGGGGTGCTGAAAAAAGGTCCTCCCGACCCTCGCATACCTCACAAAACAAACAGCCGGATCTAATCGATCCGGCTGTTCTATAAGGTGTGGGTTGTGAGACAGGACAATCCACATAAACCATCAGCCGACAGTTGCCATCGGCATGACCAGTGAAGACTAGTCGACTTCAGGATATCGATCCCCCAGGAAAGCTAGTGAGCTGCAGATCCCAATAAAGGTATTGTCTGCCACACACCGGCCCCTGTATTTCCTCCGGCCTCAACTTTGAGCCACAGCATGTTCTCCACCAATAAGTTTCGTTGTCTGGATCACTCGGGCTCGGACCTTGGCATGCGCGGAGTTGCGGGGCGGACCCCAGAAAACAACGGTGTAGCATTAGCCTGTCCGTGTTGATTAGGTAAAGGGTGGCGCGCGTGGCTAGGATCGTAGGCCAACCGTGTCTAAATGGACTTGCCATGCAAATACGATGCATCCTTCTCGCACTGCTTCTAACCTCTGGCTCGTGCTTCGCGCAACAACCCACAGAGTCCACGCCGACCAGCGTCCCGCCGCCAACACGCGGGGACTATCTCAAGCTGGCCGCCGAAGTCCAGAATGCGCTGGACACCGATGTTATTGACGTCTGGTTCCCCCGATCTGTGGATCATGAACATGGCGGGTTCCATACCCACTTCACCCGCGACTGGCAGTGGGCGCCCAGCGATGGCAAGTCCTCCGTCATGCAAGGACGTATGACCTGGGTCGCATCCCAGGTCGTCCTGCGCGACCCGAAGCTGAAAGCAAAGTTTCTGCCCATCGTACAGCACGGGGTCTCCTATCTGGAAAACGTCATGTGGGACAAGCAGGACGGCGGTTTCTTCTGGGGACTCGATGACGACGGCCACTTTACTCCGGAGTTCACGGACGGCAAACATCTGTACGGCATTTCATTCTGCATCTATGGATTAGCCGCGGCCTACCAGGCTACTGGCGATCCCAAGGCGCTGGAACTCGCCAAGAAAGCTTTTCTCTGGACCGACCAGCACGCGCATGACTCCGAACATGGCGGCTACTATGAGTGGCTTGCTCGCGACGGCACGCCAATTCAGCCGGATGTTCCCAGCGGGCGCGTCGCCATGGGGCCCATCGGTCCTGTCGGCTACAAGTCAATGAACACCCACATTCATTTGCTCGAGGCCTTCACAGAGCTTTACCGCGTCTGGCCTGACCCGGCACTGCGCGCACGCCTTGAAGAAATGCTGGTCATCGTGCGCGACAAAATCTGCGTCGAGCCCGGTGCGATGAATCTCTATTTCACCAACGCCTGGCAGCCCATTCCCGACCACGATTCCTTCGGCCACGATGTTGAGACTGCCTATTTAATGCTGGAAACGGACGAACTCCTCCATCACAAGGCGAGCGAGAAAACGGAACGAATGGCAAAAATGCTGGTCGATCACGCTCTTGCCTACGGTTGGGACGCAAGCAACGGTGGCTTTTTCCAGGACGGCACAACCATGGGCAAGTCGGAGAGTCAGCTCAAGGAATGGTGGGTCCAGGCAGAAGGGCTGAATGCGCTGCTTATGATGCACGAGCGATACGGAACGCAGGAGTCCATTTACTTCCAGAGGTTCGTCGAACAGTGGAACTTCATAAAGAACCACACAATCGATAGCCAATACCACGGCCTATATAACCTGACCGAGGCGGACGGAACGCCAATCACGCAGGACAAGGGCTCCATTTGGAAGGGTGGATACCACGACGGCCGAGCGTTTTGGAATGTGAGTGCTCGCCTGCGCAAACTCGCGGGAGAGGAATAGGCTTCCCCTGCACCAGACATTCCCAGTCTGCAGGACACGTTGGGATCCAGGATGCGATGCCGACTTGAGGATCTATCCGTTGTCGATGTGTGACTCGGCGATTATGCACTCACCGAAAGAGACTTTCGCGGGAAATCTCTAAGTTACCAACCACTCGGAAGCTGGACGAATCAACGTACGCCATGAGCACCGTAGGGTTCTTGGTTTATGAAATGGCCCGTTACCGACAGTTGACGGCTGAGCGTCCGATTTGCCAGTTAAGGCAGGAATTCAGGACTTCGCGGAAAACGACGATGCTCTGTGTATCAGTGCGAATCTACCATCCCTGAAGGAGAAACCACCGCGAAAGTGGCTTCCTGGCTGGCCTGTGAACTGCCTCCAATCCAGACGGTGTAATGGGTCGCTTCGATGGTTGGCTTACTCTCAAGGTTGAAGAAAGAGAGTTCTTTAAAGCCAAGATCGAAGGTGATCTGCTTCGATTCGCCGGGAGCAAGCGTGACGCGGCGAAACCCCTCGAGGCTTCGAACCGGCTGCTCAATGCTGGCCCCCAGGTTGCGCACGTAGCACTGAACCACCTCGGTTGCCGTGCGATCCCCGGTGTTGGTCACATTCGCTGTCGCTTCGAGGAGAGGCGCGGTCCGGTTCGCGAGGGCCTGCGCCAGCGGGATGCTGTCCCTCGACACTTTGACGTCCTGGTAGGAGAAGCTGGAGTAGGAGAGTCCGTAGCCGAAAGGAAACAGCGCGCTGTTGGGAACATCAATGTACCGGGAGAAAAAGCGCGTGCCGTCCGCCGGCGGCTTTGACAGGTCGATTCCCGTGGGCGGGCGTCCTGTCGGGAATTGATTGTAGTAGAGCGGCTCCTGACCGACGGCGCGGGGGAAGCTCATGGGCAGCTTACCGCTGGGCGACACATCTCCGTAGAGAACATTGGCGATGGCATTCCCTGCCTCGGTTCCGGGGAACCAGACCTCCATGATTGTGGGAACATGCTTAGCTGCCCAGTCGAGAACCAGCGGACGGCCAGAGAAGACAAGCAGAACCACCGGCTTGCCTGCAGCAACGACGGCTTCAAGAAGTTGCTGCTGGTTGCCGGGAAGATCAAGGAATGCACGTGAGCCGGCCTCGCCGCTCATGGCGCTCGATTCCCCGAGCGCAAGAATGACAACATCGGCTGCGCGGGCAGCTTCAATGGCGTCGGAAAAACCAGCTTGTGAGCTCGAGTCGATTTCGGTTCCCTCGGAGTAGAGCAGAGTGGTTCCCAGTTGCTGGGCGCGCTGCGCCAGCGCCTGCCGAAGGGTGACGACGTCGCGATCGTTACCGGCGCCGGCCCAAGCTCCTATCATGTCTCCTTTGTCGTCGGCGAGAGGGCCGATGAGAGCGACCCGCTTGCGTGTTGACGAAAGCGGGAGCAGCGGCGCGCCCTCGGCGAGTTTGTCGTTCTGAAGCAGGACAAAGGACTCTTCCGCCGCTTTGCGAACCAGCGGCCTGTGCCCTGCAAGGGCAGCCGTTACCTCGACGCCCTGGGCGTAGGGATGCTCAAACAGGCCGGTTGCGAACTTTACCCGGAGCACGCGCCGCACAGCCTCATCGACCACGGCGATTGGAACCTGGCCGGAACGGATAAGCCCAGGCAACTGCGCGTCGTAGAAGTGCGACATCATATCGACATCGACGCCGGCGGTGATGGCCTTCCGGGTAGCAATCGCGGGATCGAGCGCAATGCCATGGTTCATCAATTCCATTACGGCCGTATAGTCGCTGACGACGAACCCGTTGAAGCCCCACTCCCCGCGCAGGATGGTAGTGAGAAGAAACGGATTGGCGCTCGATGGCACGCCGTTGAGGGAGTTGAAGGCGCTCATGACGGTGGCGGCGCCAGCCTCGACAGCGGCTTGGTACGGCGGCAGGTAGTCCTGACGGAGGCGGATCTCGGACATGTCCGTGGTGTTGTACTCGCGACCGGCCTCGGCAGCGCCATAGGCGGCGAAATGCTTGACCGAAGCGGCAACGTTGCCCGGCCTCGAGAGGCTATCGCCCTGGTAGCCACGAATGTAGGCCCGGGCCATGGCGGCGCCGAGATAGGCATCTTCTCCGGCCCCTTCCACGGTTCGGCCCCAGCGCGGATCGCGGCTGATGTCGACCATCGGGGAGTAAACCCAGCGAATGCCCGCAGTGGTAGCCTCTTCGGCAGCCATGTGGGAGAGCGCAACGACGAGCTCCGGATCGAAGCTCGCGGCCAGGCCCAGTGGTACCGGATAGATGGTGCGGAAACCGTGAATGACATCGGCGCCGAAGAGCAGAGGGATATGCAGACGGCTCTGGTCCACGGCAAGATGCTGATAAGTGTTGGTGCGTTCCGCGCCGATTGTGTTGAGCATTGAGCCAAGCCGGCCTGTGGCAGCCAACTGCATGGCATTCACATGATTGCCGGACTCAGGGTTTACAGCTGCAATCGCGCCTTGCTTGCCCTTGGCTGGCGGTGCGGGAGAGGCATCGCCAGTATCGTTGTATTGAACCAGCTGCCCGATCTTTTCTTCGAGGGTCATCTCGCGGAGCAGGCGATCCACGCGCGCCTCGATGTTTGGATCGGCAAGCTGGGCATTCGATGGATGAGCGGCTCTGCTCAATTGATGCGTGGAAGCCGGTTTTGCGGCCTGTGCCGCTGCATTCAGTTCGCATCCAGCTGTCACGAACCAGATGACAGCACAGAAAAGAATGGCGCGGAGGCAGAAGTTCGCCCGGAGACCGGCGCCAAGCGTATTCACGAAAACTCCACGGTGGCAGCGCTTCGAATTCATTCGCGGCACAAAGTCTCTCCAAGGCACGATCAGTGGATCGCGCTCCGATGACCAGCCGGCATTGAGCGGCAGAAATGTGATCATGGAACTCATGCAGTTCGACGCGCGAGTGGCATTCTCAATCGCATGGGACAAATGCTTGCCGGCAGTTGCGCAATCCGCTGCGCTTAATAATTCTCTCATCCCACGCGAATAAGAATGGTCAAATGGGAACAGCACATGCTTCGTGCCACCCTCCACAATCTTGCAGGGACGTGCAGTGTCTGCGGCGAATCGGTTAGAGCCTGCCTGGAAGAGATCGGAGCCGCTTGTTTCAATCGGCATTTTGCTTCGCAAGCTGCTGTCGAAGCGCGTGAGAGGATCAGATGACTGGGCAGGACGGAGGAAAGACGATCAACCGGCGCTGGGTACTGAAAGCGATGGCAGCCTCCGTCGGCTGTGTGCTGGCGCCAAACGACGTGGCATTTGCACGCGATTCCTGGCGGCCCGGTAAAGAGGATGAAGCTTTCCTGGACGATCTTGTGCGTCAGGGCTGCCTGTACTTTTGGGAACAAGGCCACCCAATCACAGGGCAGATTCTCGACCGGGCTCGCAATGACCTGAGTGGCGCACGCGATAGCCGGCGGAAGGCCAGCATTGCCGCCACGGGCTTCGGATTGACCGCGCTATGCATCGCCGATCATCGCCGCTACTTGCCTCATGCTCAGATTGTGGAACGGGTGAGGGCCACACTGGACTGGCACCTGAACCTGCTGCCGGAGGTGCACGGATTCTTTTCCCACTTCACCGATGTGGAAACCGGAGCACGCCGCTCCGGTTCGGAGATTTCCTCCATCGACACATCACTTCTGCTTTGCGGGATACTGACGGCCCGCGCGTACTTCAAAGACGCGCAGATCCGGCAATTGGCCACGCAGATCTACGAGCGCGTGGATTGGCCATGGATGCTGAATGGCGGCAAGACGTTCTCAATGGGCTGGCAGCCGGAGTCGGGCTTCCTGGCGGCGCGCTGGAGCCGCTACTGCGAGCTGATGATGATCTATCTGCTCGCGATCGGTTCTCCTACCCATCCCGTTGCGCCGGAATCCTGGAATAGCTTCACGCGTCCGGTAGTTCACTATACCGGCTTTGACTACATCAGCGGTCTCGGTACGCTGTTCACGCATCAGTATTCGCAGGCATGGTATGACTTTCGGAACAAGAGCGATGCTTACGCCGATTACTTTGCCAACTCCATTACGGCCACGCGCGCCCATAAAGCGTTCTGCCTTTCGTACCCCAAGTGGTACAGCGAGCAGTATTGGGGAGTCACCGCGTCGGATTATGCCGGTGGCTATGCAGTCTGGGGCGGACCGCCCGCTGTAGGGCCGCTGGACGGAACGGTTGTTCCTTGCGCCGCCGCGGGCTCGCTGCCCTTTTTACCGGGGGAATGTCTCGCGGTTCTGCGCGCGATGCGGACCAAATGGGGCAAGCGAGCCTGGGGCCGCTACGGGTTTGTGGACGCCTTCCATCCTGCCGCCAACTGGTATGACGCCGATGTTCTGGGGATCGACCAGGGGATTTCGGTCCTGATGGCTGAAAATCTTCGCTCCGGGCTGGTTTGGAAGACCTTTATGCACAACAAAGAAAATGTGCTCGCCATGCAGCGAGCAGGCTTTCATGGTCAGGGTTTGAAAGGTTGAGTTAGAAACAAACGGTGCTTCGGGTGGAAATACATTCCACCCGAAGCGCCAAGTGGGGTCGTGTTCAGAACTGGAAGCGCGCCGTCAATTCAAGCACGCGGCCCGCATCGCCACTCTGCGATTCGCCGAAGGTTGCGCTTTGAATGTTGGAACCGCCGCTGTTGAAGGTAATCGGCGCCAGTTGAAGAATGTTGAAGATGTTATAAGCATTCACTTGCAGACGCAGCAGCATGGGACGGTCGAAGGGGTTGAACGTCGTCTCCTTGGCGAAGCTCATATCGGTGTCGAAGTAGCATGGGCCGCGGAAGCTGTTGCGGCCGATGCCCGGCACATAAAGCGGAGCATTTACGCTTGTCGGCGGAGTTGTGTTGAAGTAAGCGGGTCCGCCCTTGGGGAAGTTCGAGCCGGTTTCCCAGGCGCTGTTGGAGCAGCTTGTACCGGCGCCTCCGTAGTAGGCCAGTGGACGCGTTGGACCCACGAGGTTCGCCCCGGTGATCAGTTCGTTTGCCTGCAGGTCATACGTTACCGGCGTCCAGGGGAAGCCCGTGTAGTAAGTCACGATGCCATTGATCTGCCAGCCGTTGGCTATCGTCTTCATCAGGTCGCTGCCGGAATGCACATGCGGAACTTCATACACCGCCGTGCCAACGATGCGCTGGTGCACATCGTAATCGGAAGGGCCCCATTCCGTGGTGTTGTTGGCGGGGTTGGTCTGGTTGGCATTGGCATCTGCCGCATCCCCGTTCGACACCTGGTCCAGTGACTTCGACCAGGTGTAATACGCGGAGAGATAGAGGCCGTGAGCCGTGTGCCGCGTGAAGTTGACATTCAGCGCGTTGTAGGACTGATTGGAATCTGTCTGCGCAAAGTAAGCGGCATACACCGGCGTGATTGCCGTTGTGCCGCCGCAGTTTGCGGTTGCCGGAAAACACTGCGAGTTGGTGAAGTTCTGATCCACCAGCCGCGCATAATGACGGCCAACGCTACCCGTATATCCCACAGAGCCGACAATGCTGTAAGGCAATTCGTACTGCACATCCAGCGAATACAGATAGCTCATCGGCTGCCTGGTGTTTGGGAAAGCGCCGTAGACCTCGTAGCTTTCATTATTAACAACGCAGTGCCCTGCGGTAGAGCCGTACTCGCAGGGAAACCCAGTAGCTGGATTGATGCCAAGAGCAAGCGAGGGATTGATCGGGTAACTGGACGGTGACGTGCTCGCTCCCATTTCATACTTCACGCCCGCTGAGTTGCCATTGCCCGCGCAGCACAGGCCGAAGTTGGCTACGCCGGGCCCGTCTTCGAGCGCGTTATTAAAGAGCGCGATGTCCAGGTGATTGTAGGCCATGGCAAACCCGCCGCGGATGACCAGCTTCTGCTTTAGAGTGGGTGGCGTAAAAGCAAAACCAACCTTGGGAGCCAGGTTATGCGGCTGCGAGTTCCAAAGGTTGTTGCGGAGCTGGAGCGTGATGCCGCTGAGCTGCTGGCCCGGTGCGGAGCCGAGCACCGGATAGTTGATCATTGAACCCTTGTTGTGCAGCGGCGTGAAATACTCCCAGCGCAGGCCCATGTTGATGGTGAAGTTGGGTGAAGCCTTCCAATCGTGCTGCACATAGCCGGCAATGTCGTCCGAGCGGAAGTACCGTTGTGTCAGGGGAGTGCCGCCGGTCAGCGGATTGGCTTCGATTTGCTCGTAGATGGGCGCGTCGTTGGCCATTGTCCACAGACCCTGCATGGCATAGGTCGGCCTCTGTTCGCCGAGCAGATTGTCGTTGTCCTGTTCGAAGCGCACTTCAGCGCCCGCGCGGATCACGTGCGCGCCCCAGGCGTGCGTCACCATGTCACGCACTTCATAGGTGTTTTCCGCATACAGGGAGGGCGTTGTCGATTGGGCATATGCGCCATATTGAATCGGCCACGGCAGCGTCTGCACGTTGATATACGGAATGCCGAAGTTTGTCACGCCGGCCGCATCCCTCACCCCGTTATCCGCAAACCGGGTGCCGTTGGCGCGTGCTTCGTTCAGCCAGCTGGATGAGAACGTGTGAATGTAGATAGCGGTCGCAGCGGAGTTGAGCGGCTTGAAGGGGATATCCCCTTGAGGCCGCGATCCGGCCGCGCCGCTGATGCCATAGTTGTCCAGCTTGGTAAAGTAGACGCTTCCCGCCAGGTGGTCTTTGGACGTCACATCGTAGTCTCCGCGCGCGTTGTACTGGTTGCCGCGGCTGTGGGCGGGCACATAAAGTTGCGCATTTTCAACGTCGGCAATGCCGTCCAGGCCGCCGCCAAGCTGCGTATTCGCCGGGAAAACTCCAATCTGTGACGTGCCGCCGGGAGTGAGCGAGCCGATATCCAGCCCGCCGGTGACAACGTTGCAATTCACTCCCACGGTCAGGCCGGCGCAACTGGGAGTCAGGACCGCCCGAATACGCGGCACCACATTCGCGGCGCCTAGAATCGCGGCGCTCACCCCACCGGCGCGATTGGCCACCACTGCCTGGCGATATTGTGAAGTTTCAACGTAGGAACTCACATACGTGTTGTTGGCAGTGGTGAAACCTGCCCAGGAAACAAAGAAGAAAAGTTTCTTGCGAACTGCCGGCCCGCCCAGAGAAGCTGCCCAGCTGCGCTGATCGTTGTCTACAACCGTTGGCAGCGCGCCCGAGGGGCCGCCCCACTTGTTAGCCGCATTCAGTCCCGCTTCGTCATACAAGCCAAACAGCGAGCCGTGAAGGCTATCGGTGCCGCTCTTGGTAACGATCTTGATCTGCGCGCCCGAATTGCGGCCGTCGGATGCATCGAAGGAAGTAGAGACCACCGTCATCTGCCCAACAGCTTCCTCGTTGGGTGAAACCACCGCTGAGCCGCCATGAGTGAGCGAGTTCACGCTCACGCCGTCCACCATGAAGTTATTGTCGGCCTGGCGCTGGCCGGCCGCGGCGATCTGAACCTCATTCTCGGTCTGAAAGATCCCGGAGTTGGAGCCGCCGGGGCCTGCGGCATTGGGAAGAAACACGGCTTGGCCCGTGCCGCTGCGAGCGCCGGTGCCTGTGATGCCGGGCGCGGTGCGCAAGAGTTCATAGGGGTCGGAGCCAATGGTGGGCAGCCGCTGAATCTGCTCGCTGTCGATGGTCGTCCCGATGCTCGCATCCGCCGTTTGCAGCAGCGGAACAAGATCGCCGTTCACCTGAACCGATTCCGTGTTCCCGCCTGGTTGCAACGTGATGTTCACGTTCCGCGGGGTTTCGGCCTCCAGGGCCAGATCGGTCACATTGTTTGTCTTGAACCCATCAGCCGTAACCACGAGGGAGTATTGCCCCGGCGCTAATTCGCTGAAGTGATAAGCGCCCGTGTCATTCGTGGTCGAGGTCTGCGTCTCCTGCGTCGCGACGTTGGTCAGCGTTACGGTCGCACGGGGAATGCTCGCCCCGGTCTGGTCGAGCACCGTACCGGCGAGGCTGGCGCCGAACTGCGCATGAACCGGCAGAGCTGAGATGAGAAGCAACAATAGAGCCCCTGTCCAGCAAGAGATCACGGCGGGCAAAGGTTTTCCTTGTCTCCGGTTCTGAATCGCCAAACTCATTGAATCGGTCGATTGCATGGTGGCCTCCTGGCAACTGGTTGCTGTGGTTCTAGTGGGTCCGCCGCATTTGTTTTTGAGCGTTGTCTGTTCTCTTGCAAGCCACGCACAATCGACTCCATGGCAGCGAATGGACGTCACTCGCGAGAACTCGCGTCGTGCCTCCTGGTTTCGATCGAGCAACTCTCATATCGAAGCGAAGTAGGGAGGGACACGCTTACACAATTCCGCGTCCACGCCGGACGCATAGAGTCTTATGTACGCGGGTTTTAGGTGAGAATCTGTATCAAATTGCTCAATTTCGAAAGAAGATTCCGCACAAGGCGTTCAACTTGGCAGCGATCGGCTCCCAAACTTCCTGATCCAAAATGAATTCAAGACCCCGGCCGCGCCTGAATCGATCCAGCAGAAGGAATGGTCTTGAAGTCGTCTTGGGTGGAAACGCTCTGGTCTAGTTCCCATCCCTCTAGCACAATCCAAACTTGTCTGTTAGAGATCGCTGCGAGCCGTCTCGCTCCCTCTTGAGCCTTCAGGTCCAGGACACCACAGACAGTCCAGGAAACTTTATTTGTGAGCAGGTCGATCAGCTAAGTGAGGGGCTGCAGAGGGGAGAGGCAAATGCGGTTTTCAACGGATCGAGCAGAACATTGAGCAGCGACTTGTACACATGTATACGGCCGTTGTAACTGATAAATTCCAGCTTGCGAGAGCGATTCATGAAGAACCTGACCCGGGACAGTGTGGTGCCGATCATCTCTGCCAGGGTCTCCTGCGTTACCCGATCATAGGATGCTAGACCCGGGCGGCAGAGGACGAAACGGCTGATTCAATCCGGCCGGTTTGCATTTGTCCCGGGAAACGATAGATCCCTATCGGAACTGCCCCGGTGGCTGAGGCGAAATTAGAGACAACTTTCCCGAGCGGGGCAGTGTCGATAGGGTCGTTTGAAGTGAGCCGCTGGCGTTTGCGGCGGACGCGGTGATCTACCTATGGGATTTCAATGGGCGCCAGATGACCTGCAGGGAGCTGCGAGGGGAGGTGAGCGGCGGTTGGGGGGCGCAAACCCCGGTTCCAGGGTTATATGTAGTCCTGTTCTTTATCTTCGGATGCGCGTCATGAGGGCCGCCATCGGAGTTCAAGCGTACTTCGGCGCTGCGTGCTGTGGCATGACGGTATCGTATTTGGGACTGTCGAAAGAACTCCGTTTGGATTTAGCATGGACGATGCGACAGGTGAAAGAACGACAGTGTGACCATTGATGGCCAGTCAAGGTGAGCGCCATGGGCATGAACAAATTACAGCCAGACCCACGCACCGCATTGGACGGGATCGTGCGAGACGGGATGCTGCTGGCGATCGGAGGGTTCGGGTTGTGCGGTATCCCCGAGGCATTGATTCTGGCCTTGCGTGATACGGGGGTCCGTGACCTGACAATCGCGAGCAACAATGCAGGCGTGGACGGCTGAGGACTGGGGCTATTGCTCGAAAGACATCAAGTAAAGAAGATGATTTCCAGTTACGTCGGCGAGAACGTGGAGTTTGAGTGTCAGTTTCTGGCTGGCGAATTGGAAGTTGATTTCTGCCCGCAAGGCACGCTTGCCGAACGTATGCGAGCGGGAGGCGCCGGCATTCCTGGTTTTTATACGCGGACCGGGGTCGGTACCCTGATTGCCGATGGGAAAGAGCATAAAGAGTTCGACGGAATCACCTACATTCTGGAAAGAGGGATCCAGGCGGATGTGGCTTTGGTCAAGGCCTGGAAAGCTGACCTGCACGGCAACCTCATTTATCGCCGCACCGCGCGCAACTTCAATCCCCTGGCGGCCACGTGCGGCAAGATTACCGTGGCCGAAGCAGAGATTATTGTCGAGCCGGGCGAACTCGACCCCGACGAAATTCATACACCCGGGATTTATGTGCATCGTCTGGTGCATAATCCCAATCCGGAAAAGCGAATTGAGAAGATAACGACTCGCGAGGGATAAGCCAGTGGCATGGACGCGTCAACAGATGGCCTTGCGCGCCGCAAGGGAGCTTGAAGACGGTTTCTATGTAAATCTGGGGATTGGGATTCCCACGCTCGTCGCAAACTACATTCCCGCGGGAATGACCGTGACCTTGCAGTCGGAAAATGGATTGCTGGGCATGGGACCGTTTCCACGTGCATCGGAGGTTGATGCCGATCTGATCAACGCGGGCAAGGAGACTGTGACCTTTGTTCCCGGAGCTGCGACGTTTTCAAGCGCAGATTCCTTTGCCATGATTCGTGGCGGGCATATCGACCTTGCGATTCTTGGCGCGATGCAGGTGTCAGAGCGGGGCGACCTGGCGAACTGGATGATTCCGGGGAAGCGCGTGAAAGGGATGGGCGGCGCGATGGATCTTGTCTCCGGAGTGCAGCGCGTTGTGGTCCTAATGGAGCATGCAGCACCGGATGGCAGCCCCAAACTGTTACGTCAATGCACCCTACCGGTCACCGGAATCGGCGTCGTCGATCGCGTGATCACCGATCTTTGCGTGGTGGATATCACGGCTTCGGGATTTGAGTTAGTTGAACTGGCCCCCGGGGTCACACAACAGGAAGTTGAACGGCGAACCGAGGCATCCGTGCGCTGCAGCGAGGCCTTGGGCTAGCGCGATCCCTTCCCCCAAATCGGCTTTCGCTTTTCAAGAAACGCGGTGATCCCTTCACGGAAATCCGTCGTCTGGCGAGATAACGCGTTGACCTCGAGCGCCTGGGCAACCGCCGCGCCGAGCCACTCCCTGTTCTGCTGCGCAAGGAGCAACTTGGTCGCTTTGAGCGATTGAGAACTATTGGCAATCAGCACATCTGCCAGTGCCCGCACGCGCTGTGCCAGTTCCTCCGGCGGCACAATCTCGTTAACGAGGCCTAAGCGATAAGCCTCTTCCGCATCGCAGAGCCGGCCTGTCAACAGCAAATCCCGGCTCCTCTTGTCTGCAACCTGAAGGGCGAGAAAAGCCGACACCAGCGCGGGCACAAACCCGATGCGCACCTCAGTGAAACCGAATTTCGCTGCCGGGGTTGCCAGTGTGAAGTCGCAGATGATGGCCAATCCCGCTCCGCCGGCGATGGCCGCGCCATCGACCGCCGCGATGGTCGGCATAGGCAGCTCATACAACGTAAGAAAAAGCCGGGCTGTGCGCTCTGCGTCCGCGCGGTGCTCGGCCGCGCTCTTGTCCCGCATGGCATCGAACGCCGACAAATCCAGGCCAGAACAGAACGCCTGGCCGGCCCCGGTCAGCACCAGCACGCGGCAGTTGCTTGAGGCAGTGTTTTCGAGTGCGGAAATCAGCTCCATCTGCATCTCGGGCGTCACCGCGTTGCGACGCTCGGGGCGATTGAGCGTAATCGTCCGCACCGACGCACTCTCCGCAATCACAATCGTCTTAAAGTCCAATCGTTCCTCCGTTGCCCCAGCCCGTCCGCACTCCTCCCGCGAGCTTCGCCCACTATCACACCGGAGCCCCAAAGCTCGCGCTGATCTCCGCGCTGGCGCGGAGCAAGCCTGTGAGAGGGCCCAGTTTCGGAAGCGTCGCGCCGCACTCCGCTAGTACCGCGATCAATGTTTCCGTAGGCAGGTTCCCCACCAGAGCATCCTGCGCGAACGGGCATCCGCCCAGACCGCCAATGGCTGCGTCAAAGCGACGGCAGCCTGCGTCGAATGCTGCGCGAATGCGGGCAGCGGCCTGGTCCCGCCGTACATGAAGATGAACTCCAAGCTCGATCCCGACCTGCGCCTCGAGCACTGCTGCCACCGTATCCGCGATTTGTTGCGGCGCCGCCAACCCCACGGTATCGGCGAGCGAGATCTGTCGCGCGCGCGCGTCGATCAGCAGAGCGCAGGCATCGACAACCGCCCCGATGCTCCACGCGTCGCCATAAGGATTTCCGAAGGCCATGGAAAGATAGGCGGCCGTCCCCATTCCGGCGTCTTCGGCCAGCGCGCTCACCGTTTCCAGCTCATGCAGCGATTCCTGCGGAGTCTGATGTTGATTGCGGCGGAGAAATTCGGCGGAGACCGAATAAGGAAAGCCCAGAGTGCTGACCGATCCGGTGCGAATGGCCCGTTCTGCGCCTTTGCGATTCACTACGATCCCGATGATCTCAACACCTTCAGGAGGATCGAGCATTTCGAGCACGCGCTCGGAATCCGCCATCTGGGGAACGGCCGCGGGGGAGACAAAGCTGACTGCGTCAATATGCGTGAAACCTGCGTCGATCAGGTTGCGCAGATAGGCGGCTTTCTTTTCCGTCGGGGTTTCAACCGGCAGGCCTTGCCAGGCGTCGCGCGGGCACTCGATGATTTTGACCAAGTCTTCCATTTGCTCTTTCAGCCTATCAATCGATTCGGCATCGCCACGCCGCAGCGTGCGTCGAATGCCAGCCCGCGCCGAAGGCACACTCGCCCGTGACGGCCAGTTACCCGCGCGACGGGTAAACCTTCAGGATTTCCCTGGCAATCACCATACGCTGAATCTCACTGGTACCTTCGCCGATGGTGCACAGCTTCACGTCGCGGTAAAACTTCTCTACCGGATAGTCCTTGATGAAGCCATAGCCGCCAAACAATTGCACAGCCTCATCGCAGATGCGCACTGCCGCCTCGCTCGCGAACAGCTTGGCCATCGACGACTCGCGCGTTACCTTGCGACCTGCGTCTTTCAGCACCGCGGCCCGCTGCGTCAGCAGCCGCGCCGCATCCAGCTCTGTGGCCATATCCGCAAGTTTCCACTGAATTCCCTGAAACTCGGCGATGGCTTTGCCGAACTGGCGACGCTCTTTCACGTACTTCAACGCTGCGTCCAGCGCGCCGCGCGCTATGCCAAGCGCCAAGGCCGCGATCGAGATTCTGCCGCCATCCAGCACCCGCATTGCATCGATAAACCCTTCGCCTTCCGTGCCGAGCAGGTTCTCTTCGGGAAGTTCGCAATCCTCGAAGATCAACTCGCTGGTATCGCTAGCCCTCAGTCCCAGCTTGTTTTCCTTCCTGCCGGGCCAGAAACCCTTCGTTCCCTTTTCCACTACGAAGGCCGACAACCCATGTGTACCCCTGCTTTTATCAGTCACGGCGATCACGACCGCGAGATCGGCATAGCGCCCGTTGGTGATGAAGGTTTTGTTGCCGTTCAGGATATAGCGGTCGCCTTTCTTCGCCGCAGTAGTACGCGCGTTGCTGGCATCCGACCCGGAGCCAGGCTCGGTCAACGCCCAGGCTGCCAACCATTCGCCGCTGGCCAGTCGCGGAATATATTTCCTTTTCTGCGCAACGTTCCCGGACAAAAAGATATGATTTGTCCCTAGCGAATTGTGCGCCGCGACAGTGAGGCCCAATGATCCATCGACGGCAGAGATCTCCTCAATGGCCAGCACGTAGTCTACGTAGCCCAGCCCCGCACCGCCATACTCAGAGGGAAATATCATGCCCAGCAGTCCCATCTTGCCAAGCATCTTTACCGTTGTCAGAGGAAATTCGCTCGCCTCATCCCATGCGGCTACGTGGGGCGCAATCTCCCGCGCCGCAAACTCGCGTATCTCGCGGCGCAAATGTTCCTGCTGTTCAGTGAGAACAAACGGATACAAAGTATCGACCGGCTCCACTTCAAGTTGCATGCTCAGGCTCCTTCGCGGGGATTTCGAATGCCCAACCCCCTTGCTTCACGGTTTGATGCCGTTGCGTTCCGCGCAAATCGCGCAGCGGCCTCAAGGAAAGAATCATCAGGTTTGCAGGACCCCAGGATTGAATCGTGGAACATCGGGATTTAGTGCGCACGCCTCGAGTGCTTGGATCAACAAGTCTCTCGTTCGGGCCGGATCGATAATCGCATCGATCCAAAGCCGCGCCGCACCGTAGCGCGGATCGGCCTGCGCGTCGTATGTGGCGCGGATCTCCTCGTAGATCGCGGTCTTCTCCGTCTCCGTGAGCGTCTTGCCGCCGCGCTCCAATTGCCGGGCGCGCACCTCTGCCAGCGTCGCCGCAGCCGAAGCTCCGCTCATCACTGCATAGCACGCCGTGGGCCACGCAAAAAGAAAGCGCGGATCGTAGGCCTTGCCGCACATCGCGTAGTGCCCGGCGCCAAAGCTTCCGCCGACGATCACCGAAATCTTCGGCACCACGCTTGTGCTCACCGCCGAAACCATCTTCGCGCCGGCGCGAATGATTCCCGACCACTCCGCCTCCTTGCCCACCATAAATCCATTTACATCGTGCAGAAAAATGAGCGGTACCAGGTTCTGATTGCAATCCATAATGAAGCGCGCGGCCTTCTGTGCGCTCTCGGTGTAGATGACGCCGCCGACCTCCATCTGCGTCATCCCCGCTGCCGGACCCATGGACACTGTCTGGTTCTGGTTGATCTTCTGGTTAGCCACGATTCCCACGGCACGCCCGCCAATCCATGCGTACCCGCAAAGCACAGTACGGCCAAACTCCGCTTTGTATTCGTCGAATTCGCTGCGGTCGACAATGCGCGCAATCACCTCGCGCATATCGTATACGTTGCTTGACCCCGGCTCCGGGTTCAGTAATCCATACACATCCTCGGCGGCAAACTTCGGCGCGTCCCGCGCCGCATCGAACTCCCGGCGTCGAAAAACTTGTGGGCCTGGAGCCTCTCCCTTGCGTTCGCCCATCTTCGCCACCAACGACCGCAATCGCGCCAGGCACAGGTGGTCGTTCGGCTCCCTGAAGTCAACCGTCCCAGAGATCGCCGCGTGCATCGCCGCCCCGCCCAGTTCCTCCGGGCCCGTCTTTTGACCGATCGCTGCTTGCACCAACGATGGTCCGGCCAGAAACAATCCCGACCCCTCGGTCATCAACACGGTATCAGTCATCACCGGCAGATACGCCCCACCTGCCACGCACATGCCCATGATCGCCGTGATCTGCGGTATTCCCTGCGAACTCATCACCGCGTTGTTGCGGAAGATGCGCCCGAAGTCGTCTGTATCCGGAAATACGTCCTCCTGCAAGGGCAGAAACACGCCCGATGAATCCACAAGGTAGATCGTGGGAATGCGATTTTCCATCGCGATGGTCTGTGCGCGCAAGACCTTTTTCGCGGTCATGGGAAAGAAGGCGCCAGCCTTCACGGTGGCATCGTTAGCCACGATCATGCACAGGCGTCCGCTCACCCTTCCCAGTCCCGTTACGACGCCCGCACCCGGCGCGCCGCCATATTCCGCATACATCCCCTGCGCAGCCCACAGCCCCAACTCCAGAAACTCAGTTTCTTCGTCGAGCAGGAGCTTGAGCCGCTCTCGCACTGTCAGCCGGCCTTTGCCGTGTTGTGCCTCCGCTGCCTTTTCCCCGCCCCCCTGCCCAATCACTTCTTCTTCCGTGCGCAGGGCAGCCATCAGCGCCAGCAGCGCCTTGCGATTGGACTGTGCCCGCGCCGATGCGAAGTCCATCGTCAAATGCAGTTCGCTTTCGTTCTTCAACTCTTCGGTCATCTCGTCTCCTGTGGGGCGCGAGAGAATTCCGGAAGCAGAGAGCAGCCCGTTCCACTTACTCATAGACTGCACCTGAAATGGTTCCGCTGCATATACCGAACCCAATCCTTGGTAATCCCGGCTTCTGCGCGTAGGCGTGCAACGTAACCCTGTCGCCATCCTCTAAGTAGGTCCGCACCTCTCCGCTGGGCAAACGGATGGGCTCCGCGTTGTGACTTTTCTCCAGGAGGCAGCCTTCGGAACCGGTATCGGGGCCGGAGACGGTGCCCGTGGCCAGCAGGTCGCCGGCGCGCAGGTTGCAGCCGTTACTGGTGTGGTGCGTAATCAGCTGCGCGACGGTCCAGTATAGGTTGCGCAAATTGCTTCGGCTTAAGAGCATCGGCGACGCTCCTGCCTCGCGCATCCGGCGCGACTCGATAGAAGCCTCCAGCCAAAGATCGATGCCATCCCGCTCGGCTGCGCGAGAACGCAGGTACGCGAGCGGCGCCGGGTCGCCGACAGGGCGTTCAGGGGCGGGGACACGGTATAGAGCCAGCGCTTCAAGAGAAACGATCCACGGAGAGATCGTAGTGGCAAAGCTCTTTGCCAGGAAGGGCCCCAGCGGCTGATACTCCCACGACTGGATGTCGCGCGCTGACCAGTCGTTTACCAGGCACAGGCCGAAGATATGGTCTTCTGCCTCGGCGATGGGGATGCTCTGTCCGAGCGGATTGCCCTGACCCACAAAGATGCCCGCTTCCAATTCGTAATCGAGTGCCCGAGTTGGCCCGAAGACGGGTAGGTTTTCATTAAGCTTCGTCTGTCCGCACGGCCGGCGGATCTGCATTCCACTCGCCACGACGGATGATGCGCGGCCGTGATAGCCGACGGGAATGTACTTGTAGTTGGGCATTAGGGGATTGTCGGGGCGGAACAGCTTGCCCACTCGCGTGGCGTGATCGATCGAGGCGTAAAAGTCCGTGTAGTCGCCAATCTCCGCAGGAAGTTTCATCTCCACTTCCTGCATGGGCAACAAGTGCGGCTTCACGCGGTCCTGCGTCTCAAGGCCGGCCCTTTCTGCGTCGAGCATAGTGGTAAGATGGCGGCGCAGCGCCTGCCATGCCGCCGGACCAAGCCGCATCAGCGCGTTGAGGTGCTCCGCACGGCATGCAGCTATGGTCTCCTCTGATAGTCCCGCGAGCAGTCCGTAGTGCGCGCAGGCGTGGAGATCGAGAATCCGATCGCCGATGGCGACGCCAATGTGGAAGTCGCTCGCAGAACGGAAGGCTCCGTAAGGCAGATTCTGGATCGGAAAATCGGAGTCGGGATCATTTGCCGCGGTGAGCCAGCTTTTCAGCCCCATCCCAACTCCTCCCAGTCAATCCTGTTCATGCCCTGGCCGGCTCTTCGACGTGATCGGGTGCGACGAAGCGCTTTTTCAATCCCTGCCAGCATTCAAAGTACTCGTGCTGCAGAATCCTGGCTTGCATGGCAAACTCTGTGGGGCGCACGGCAAGCTGCGTCTCGAACATGAATGCGAGCGTTCCGCCAAGATACTGAGGCTCAAGGCGGGCCATGCCGGCGCGCTCGAATGTTTCGGCATCGGGGCCGTGGCCCGCCATGCAGTTGTGCAGGCTGGCCCCGCCGGGGACAAATCCTTCGGCCTTGGCATCATAGACGCCAAAAACGAGGCCCATGAATTCGTTCATCAGGTTACGGTGAAACCAAGGCGGACGGAAGGTGTGCTCGGCGACCAGCCAGCGCGGAGGAAAGATGGCGAAGTCGCAGTTGGCGGTGCCGGGAATCGCAGATGGCGCACTGAGAACCGTGTAGATTGACGGGTCGGGGTGGTCGAACGAAACGGTGTTGATGCAATTAAAAAGCGCGAGATCGTACTGGTACGGTGCGTAATTGCCGTGCCACGCGACGACGTCGAGGGGCGAATGATCGATGGCCGCCTGCCACAAGCGGCCCAGGAATTTAGAGACGACGTGGAACTCGCCGTCGCGATCTTCGTATGCAGCTGTTGGCGTTTTGAAGTCGCGCGGATTTGCCAATCCGTTAGCGCCGATGGGCCCGAGTTCGGGCAGGCGGAAGGACAGGCCATAGTTTTCGCAAATATAGCCGCGGGCTTGCTTATCAAGCAACTCGACGCGGAATTTGACGCCGCGCGGAATGAGGCAAATCTCACCAGGCGCCACCTCGAGGATGCCCAGCTCGGTGTGCAGACCGAGGCCTCCCAACTGCGGCACGATCAGCAATTCTCCATCGGCGTTCGAAAAGAAACGTCCGGCCATTGAAGTATTTGCGGCGTAGAGATGAATGGCGACGCCGATTTGCAGGGCGGGATCGCCATTTCCGCCGAGCGTGACGATGCCGTCAAGGAAATCCGTATTCTGCTCCGGCAGCGGCAGCGGATCCCAGCGAAGCTGATTTGGAGTGGTTGACGTTTCATTGAATGGCCCACTGCGGATCAGGCCCATCGGGATTTCTTCATAAGGCCTGTGCGTGACCGACGGACGAATGCGATAGGTCCAGGTGCGGCGATTTGTCGCGCGCGGAGCCGTAAACGGCGTACCGCTGAACTGCTCGGTGTAAAGGCCAAGCGGATGGCTCTGTGGCGCATTCTGGCCGGCGGGCAGCGCTCCCGGAACCGCTTCCGTCGCGAACTCATTGCCGAAACCAGTCTGATACCGAATCTCATCTGTCATTGTGCTCCTCTCACAGGCAGCCGCTCACGGCCCGCCGCTCCGCCTCATGCATTGCCTCGTAAACCTGGTCAAAACTGCTGACGGCGAACAGCAGCTTGTGCAGTTCGTCGACTTTTACCTTCGTGAACAGCACTTCGTCGAGCGAGAAGCGGTGGATGGCACAATGGCCATCGATCACGTTCATGCACTCGCCGTGCGAACTGATAAGACCGCTGCCGTAAACCTTGATCTCACCGCGCTCGAAAATCACGCCAAACTCGACCGTATACCAGAAGAGACGGCCCAATTTCTCAAGAACCGCAGCGTCGGAGATGGATGCGCAGACGCGGCCGTAGTGTTCAAGGAAATCGGCAAACACCTTGTGAGCATGCATGGGCACATGGCCAAAGACATCGTGAAAGATGTCGGGCTCGGGTGTGTAGTCGAGCGACTCGCGGCTGCGCAGCCATGTTGTAGTGGGAAAGTTGCGCGTGGCAAGCATCTCAAAGAAGGCCGGCGCCGGTAGAAACCCGCTCACGGGAGTTGAACTCCAGCCGGTTCTGGGCGCGAGGCGGGCGCTGACCGACTCGAGATTCGGAAGCGTGTCATTCTGGAGGCCGATGACCTCGAATCCATCGAGATACTCACGGGCCGCATGCTTTTCAAGCTCGGGCAGCACGCGCCCAACCAATTCCGCCCATACGGCGTGTTGCTCGGTGGTGTAGGCTGCGTAATCCTGCTGGATGATGTAGGGTGCGGCGGCTGAAAGCACTTCGGTGTTCATCGCTTGCCTCGCGCTACAAATTGCCGCGTTCCTGCTGCTCGCGCTCGATGGCCTCAAAAAGCGCCTTAAAGTTGCCTTTACCGAAGCTGCGGCTCCCCTTGCGTTGAATAATCTCAAAGAACAGCGTGGGGCGGTCTTCAACAGGCCGTGTGAAGATCTGCAGCATGTAGCCTTCGTCGTCGCGATCGACCAGGATACCTAGCTCTTCCAATTCATCAACTGGCTCGTCGATCCTGCCCACGCGGCTTTGCAACTCGGTGTAGTAACCGTGCGGCACTCGGAGAAACTCGATGCCCTGTTCGCGTAGCCGGTTGACCGAATGTAGGATGTCATTGGTGGCTAGGGCAATGTGCTGCACGCCAGGGCCGGGATAAAAATCGAGATACTCCTCAACCTGCGATTTCTTTTTGCCTTCTGCCGGCTCATTGATAGGAAATTTCACGTAACCGTTGTCATTCGCCATCACCTTCGACATGAGCGCGGAGTACTCGGTGGAGATGTCCTTGTCATCGAAGTGCTGATAGAGCGAAAACCCCATGACGTTGGCATAGAAGTCAACCCACTGGTTCATTTCATGCCATCCGACGTTCCCGACCATGTGGTCGATGTGGAGAAGGCCTACCGGCCGTGCGACCGGGTCGTGGTCGACGGAGCGGAAGCCGGGAAGGAATGGCCCGAAGTAGCCGCTACGCTCCACAAAGGTGTGAATCGTGTCACCATAAGCGCGAATGCTCGCAAGGACCGCAGTGCCATGCTCGTCCGATACGATGTGCGGCTCTTCTACGCTGGCGGCGCCACGACTGGTGGTCTCATGCCAAGAGAGGCGCGCGTCGTCTACCCAAAGGGCAATCACACGCACCGCGTCTCCGTGCAGGTGAATGTGCTGGGCAATGGGATGATGACTGCGCAGAGGCGTGGTCAGCACGAAGCGAATCTTGCCTTGCTGTACCACATAGGAGGCACGATCGCGTTGGCCGGTCTCCGGTCCCGCGTAAGCGACTAACCGCATTCCAAAAGCAGTCCGGTAAAAATGCGCCGCCTGGCGCGCGTTGCCCACGTAGAACTCCACATGGTCGGTCCCTTTCAGCGGCAGGAAGTCAGCTTTGGGCGGTTCGGCTAGAGCTCTGGGCGCAGAGTGACTTGAGGCAGCGTGGGGAACGGCGCTCATGGCAAAAATTCCTGTTCTGCCGGGGGTCGCGAGGGCGGGGAAGCCACCTTCCGGCTAACAGTTAGCATAGGCGCGGTCGAAACCGACAGAAAATGGTAATTGAAAGGAAAAATGCTGGCCAGTCTTAATAAAATTAAACATAATTAGGTTGGTGCTTAAGGATTGATGGATTATGCCCCACAGAACCCTACCCAATGTCGTGGAACTCGATGCCATTGCGTGGAGAATTCTCGAAGTCCTGCAACAGAACGCCCGACTTTCATTTGCTGAGATAGGAAGGAAGATCGGGCTCTCCACGCCGGCGGTCGCTGAACGGGTACGGCGGCTAGAAGAAGCTGGCGTCATCACCGGCTACCATGCCGCGCTTGACTTGGCAAAGCTGGGCGTCCCCATCCGCGTGCTTGTGCGCCTGACGATCCATGGTGGCGATTTGCAGGTGAGCCGCACGGTCACAGCGATCAAAGAACTCTCAGAGATCAGCCGGTGCCATCGCATCACTGGCGCCGAGTCGTTCGTTATCGAGGCCGATGTGGTGTCGATACGGCACCTTGAGGCGTTAATTGACAAGCTGTCGACCCTAGGCGCGACATCGACTTCGACGGTACTTTCATCGCCGGTACAGCGGCGCGACTATCATTCCAAGCACATCGAGGCCTTCGGAAAGTACATTTAGAGCCCGTTGTTACTTATTATCTTCACGGGCGGGAAAGGGACGGGAATCAGTCTTCTCAGTTCCAAGAACATCGTAGAGGTTACAGCTTCTCGGTGGCCCTCGCACATACTGTCGGCTGATGGTTTATGTGGATTGTCCTGTCTCACAACCCACACCTTATAGAACAGCCGGATCGATTAGATCCGGCTGTTTGTTTTGTGAGGTATGCGAGGGTC
>Ga0187856_1000997_pt1 | contig 23596 bp, 27 predicted proteins | sample June2016WEW_8_40_FD_132443 | JGI IMG/M metagenome (GOLD analysis project Ga0187856, IMG submission 132443) | Peatland microbial communities from SPRUCE experiment site at the Marcell Experimental Forest, Minnesota, USA - June2016WEW_8_40 | ecosystem: Environmental > Terrestrial > Soil > Wetlands... | reverse complement strand
CCTTCTGCGCCTCTTCCGGCGAGTTCATGGTGATGAAACCAAAACCACGGGGACGGCCGGTGGTCCGGTCCATCATCAGGTTGGTTTCCACGACCGTGCCGTGCGCCGCGAAGGCGTCCTGCAGGTCGTTTTCAGTGGTGTCGAAGGAAAGATTCCCTACAAACAATTTATTACTCATGTGATGTTTTACTGTGAGACTAAACTTGCTCTTGTCAGACTGTTCCCGTTAATCGGATTTCAAATCATCACTGAACTGAAGTTCACCTGAAGATTTACCATGCCTTGCAATCGTTAAGCTATCTAACAGACGGGTGAAATATCGCTGATTCCGCCGCAATAGCAACAACATTCGGCAACTATCTTTTGGGGGCAAAATCGCGTCGCCAACCCCGCACCGGTTCGTGCCTCATCGCCATTCCGCTCGCGTTCGCGAGTCCGTGGCTTGTCAACGGCCTGTATAGGTTCGTCGCCCTCATATGTGGCTCGTTCCCAACCGTCGCCGGAGATGTCTTGGGAAGTTTTCATGGTGGAGCAACGGGGTTCGCAGGAAAGAGCCTGCGCAGCCCCCGCCCGCGAAACTCAAAAATCCGTTCCAAATCAGGCCGGACAAACAGGTGATGCACCAGAAAATCCAGCGGCACGGAATACCGGACGCGGTCACGGGCGCGCGTGCCGCCGTCGCGTGGTTCAAACGTGTGCTCGTGAATCCATTGCCGGTAAGGGCCGTGGATTTGTTCGTCCACGAACCGGTGCGGCGGCTGCCAGACATTGATGCGCGTGCGCCAGCGCAATGGGATGCCGCGCACGCGGAGGTGGTAGTCAATCAGCGTCCCTTCGCGCATAACGATGGGCGCAGGCGTAACGATGCGAAAGTGCAACCACGGCGGCGTGAGGGCGTCGAGGTTCGCGGCGTCGGCAAAAAACGGAAACAACCCGGCTGGCGGCAACGGCAGCCAGAGTTCGGATTGAAATTCATGGACGCGCATGGCTTTTACACGAGCTTTCCAAATTCGCCGATGAACCGCCGCATGTCGCGGAGCAACACGGCGTCGGGTTTGCAGCGCAGCACCATGCCATCGAGATACATCAGGCTGCGGATGATGGCGAAGATGCCTTTCTCAAACGTCATCCCCGAATGCACACCCAGCTTGATGGTCTGCATCATTTTTCGCGTGAGACTGACTTGCGCAACGGTCGCGCCGGCGAAGTCGGCGTAGAGTTCCAGGAAGCGTCCTTGGAACGTGTTAAAGGCCGGGCCGGCAAGCTCACGCTCGGACATGCGGTTCAGCGCGGCGGCGCAGCGCGGATAGTCGTATTCGGAAAGCGCCGCGAAGAATTCAAACAATCCGCGCCGGATTTTCGGGCCGACTTGCCCGATGTAGCCGGTGTCAATGAAACAAAGTTTGTCACCTGTGAGCAGCACGTTGCCGGGATGCATGTCTCCGTGAAAGGTGCCGACGCAAAACATGTAGAAGCCGTGAATATGAAACAGTTCGAGGAGCCGGTCGTAGCCCAGCTCGCCGGTTTCCAGTAATTCATCGAAACTGCGGCCGGGAATGAATTCGGAAACCATCACGTTCTCGTTGCACAACGGCTCGTGCACGCGCGCAAACGCCAGGCGGGAAAGATCAAACTGATCGCGGTGCTGTTCGTAGATGGCGCGCAACGTTTTTTGGCCGGCAACCTCGTGACGCAAATCGAGTTCACTCAACGTGTATTCCTCGATGTCACCGAGGATGCCCACGGGATCACCGACCCGCCGGAGTTTGGGATAGAGAAAGGTGGCCAAGCGAAACAGTCGCTTGAGGCTGGCGACGTCTGCGACGAACCGGGCGCGCACATTCTTCTTGATGGCCTTGATGACCACATCCTCGCCGTCCTTGAGCCGGGCGCGATGCACTTGGCCAACGGAAGCGGATGCGAGCGCGGTTGGCTCGATGTTTTCAAAGTGGTCAAAGAACCCGGGAACCGCCGACGCACGCAACAGGCCCAAAAAATCCTCCGGCGCGAGGGTGGCGTTGCGGCGATAGAGCCGGGCCAGATGCTCGCATTTTTCACGATCCAGAAAATCAATCCGCAGCGCGTGAACCTGGCCGAGCTTCACCGCGAGCAGGCCGAGGTCCTGAATCCAATCGAGGTCCGGCAGTTTGCCGCCGCGCCCGTAAATCGAGTGGATGAGCCGGCCGAATTGAATCCAGTTCATGGCTGGCCAGGTCAGACCTGGGTGTTTTTGGAAACGAATTTCACGCCGTAACGCCGCGCGATGAGGTTCGCCGCGATGCGGCCCGATTCGTAAATCGTCGGCAGGCCGCTGCCGGGATGCGTGCCGCCGCCGACCAGATAGCAGTGGTCCAACTCCTCGAATTTGTTGCGCGGGCGGAAATACAGCATCTGGTTGAGCGAGTGCGCGAGGTTGAATGTCGCGCCGAACTGGATGTTCATGTCCTGCCACGTCTGCGGCGTGAACACGATTTCCTCCCGGATGTGGCTCTGGATGTCCGCCATGCCGCCCCGCTTTTCCATTGCCGCGATGACCCGGTCGCGGAACGCGGATTTTTCCTTCGCCCAATCAATCTTCGCCGTGCGGTTCGGCACCGGCACGAGGACGTAAACCGCGGAATGTCCCGGCGGCGCGAGCGCGGGGTCGGTCACGCTGGCGTTGCGGACGTAGAACGAGATGTCCCCCGACAAAACCTTGCGCTGAAAAATGTCGCGGATGTTGGCCTGGTAATCGCCGGCAAAGAATACCGTGTGGTGCGGCAGGTCATAAACCTTGTCGAGGCCGAGATACAGCATGAACGTCGAACAGGAATACTCGCGCGCGTCCACTTTTTTCGGGCTGTATTTCTTCAACACGCCCGGCGGCACGAGATTTTTCATGGCGTAACCGAAGTCCGCGTTCAGCACCGTCTCATCGGCGAAAACTTTTTCGCCGTCCGGCAACTCCACGCCACGCACGCTGCGGTCTTCGAGCACAAGCTGTTTCACCGGCGTACCAAGGCGCAGGTTCACGCCAAGTTCGCGGCACACCTTCGCCATCGCCTCGGAGATTTCGCTGAGGCCGCCCATGACGTGATACACGCCGAACGCGTGCTCGACATAAGGCAGGATGGCGAACGCGCCGGGACAATCCCATGCTGACATGCCGAGATATTTCGATTGGAACGTGAACGAGAGCTTGAGTTTGTCCTCTTTGAAATAATCGCCCAGCACGCCCAGCAGCGAGCGGCCGAGCGAAAGGTTCGGCAGCGCCTTCAACAAATCGCGCGTGAAATACTGGCGCAGCGAGGCGTAATCCTTCTGGAGGCACGGATACATCAGCCGAAACCGACGCTGTTCCGTGGACATGAACTGGTCGTAGCCCGCTCGGTTGCCGGGAAAATGCGCGTCGAGCTGCTGCAACATCGCCTCGCGCGCCGTCGTCGGCTCAAGCCGCACATCCTCGAATTGCAACCGATACATCGGCTCAAGCTTCACGCACTTCAGATAGTCGCCGATGTGCCGTCCAGCCTCCTCGAACACCTCGTCGAGGATGAACTTCATCATCAGGAACGTCGGGCCGGTGTCGAACTTGTAGCCGTTGCTCACGATGGTCGCGTTGCGACCGCCCACGCGCGGCTCCTTCTCAAAAACCGTCACTTTGAAGCCGCGATGAGCCAGCAGCATCGCCGTCGTGAGACCTCCCGGCCCGGCGCCGACAACGACGATGTGTTTCTGCGAATCGCTTTGCTTCGTCACTTGACGATAAGGGTAGTGCAGAATAAGGAAGTTGCAAACCAGAGCTTTTCCGGAAACGGCAGGTTGCAATTCATCAACGGGTGGAAAACTGCCACTGGTCGTCCGGTTCCATGATCGAACGCGGACCGGGACCGTTCAGCCACGCAAGCGCGCTGGCATCGCCGCGCAGATACGCATCCCAGAATGCTGTGGACAGCGCAAGAATCACGCGATGATGATTCGGATTGCGCGGCTCGCGGTCGCCCGGCAAAGCCCGGTCGGTGAAGACGGAATGCTCCGCGTTGTGCAGCACCACTCCATATTTCGGCGCGCCGTGGAGCGCCGGATACACGGCCAGGCGCGACGCCACATCCGTGTCGCCAATGGGTGCGACATCCCTGGTGCCGGTCATCAGCATCCAGGGAATCTTCACCGAGCCAAAGGCCTTCGCCGCGCTGCCGGCCTTCGGGCTGCTGGGACTGAACGCAATGGCCGCCCGGATGCGCGGGTCGGTGAAGGTTTGACCACCCACCGGCATGGTCTCGCCGCTCACCGCCTCCGTGGTCACCGCGCCAAAGGAGTGGCCGGACATCCCGACTTTTTTCAGGTCCAGCCGGCCGGCGAGACAATTGGTTTTGGCCGCGTTCCAGATTTCGAGCTGGTTCAGCACGGCGGGAACGTCCTGCACGCGCAACAGGAAATTATCCAGCGAAGCCGCCTGGTTCATCACCCGCATCCGCTGCTGCCCTGGCTCGTCCTTCCACACCGAGTCGTCGCTGCCCGGATGCTGGAGAAACACCGCCACGTAACCGCGCGCCGCCCAATGCTCGCCGAGAAAAACGCTGCCCGCCCGCGAACCGCCCAGGCCGTGACTGAACAAAATCACCGGCACCGGTGTGGTGTTCGTGGGCAGGTAAACGCGCAGCGGAAGGTCGCGGTCACGCGCCGCGTCATGAACGGTCAGGTCCACGTGCGCCGGGTGGAACGCCGGGTCCACCGCCAGCGGACCGTAACCGTTCGTGCGGACTTCCCCGGCGGTTGCCAAAATCACCGGCAATACCGCCGCCAGCAGACGCGCAGCAAAGGCTGAAAACCTTTTCATGCCCTAAGAGACGAACCGCCAGGCGGGAATGTTACTATATTTGTGGCTCGTTCACGAAAACGGCAGGTTGCTCGAAATGGAGCGTCTGCAACCGGAGCGCGGCTGTGTCTGAAAGACCAGCCGCAGCACGCCTACCAACAGAAAGAGGCTGGAATTCTCCGAGGGCCTTTCCGTATTCAACCTGCTGCGGCTAGGGCTTTGCCCATAGCCGCGCTCCGTCAAAGCTTCAGCCTGCCAAACCCGTCACGGAATCTCGCACTACTCCACGGCCATGTTTTCGGATCAAGAACTAACCCCGCCTTCGCTGGATTGTTCTCGATGCAATTGCGCGTTTCCAATTCATGCGCACTGTCGGGCACGAACGTGTCCCAGTAATCCGCCTGCCAGAATTCACCGCGACGGTGCAGCAGACGGTTCGCTTTGAACGCCATGTATTTCTTCCAGCTCTCAATAATCTCCGCCATCGGCGTGGCGTCCACTTCGAACAATGCGTGGATGTGATTCGGCATCACCACCCAAGCGCGCAAATCGTAGCGTTGGCGATGGAAGAACCGCATGGCGTCCTCAACGAGCTTCGCGATTTCCGGTCGGCGCAGGTGGCACTCGCCGCGGCCTTTGTCGAGATACGATTCCAACTCAGCCCGGCGCTCTTGGTCGTTTTCAATCTTCCAGAGATGTTCCCACTCGGAGCGGAGTGATTCCGGAAAGCTGTCGGCGAGACGGAATGTGACGAACTGGGTGAGACCCGGTTCATCGCGGTGCGGTAGATAACCGCACTCATTCCAGCCATGAAAACCTTGTTTGGCATCCTCCGGTTTCGGTGGCGAAGACCAGCGTCGCTTTCCCTCGACCAATTCGCGCACGCCGGGATTGGGCGGCGGCCCGGGACGACGCGGGTTCGGTGGCTGGCTCATACCAGACATTGAACCGGAGATTGGAGATGGCCGCAAGCCGCCGAGCGCATACGGAGCGCGGCTATGGGCAAAGCCCTGGCCGCAGCAGCTTCGCATCACAGGGCATGTTGGGAAGATTCAACACGGCCCGACATTCGGCCGTGCTGCGGCTGGTCCCGCTTGCGGGACACAGCCGCGCTCCGGGAATTATGCCTTCGCGTAAACCTCCGCGCCTCGCGCTCATCATCTCTTTAAAACCATGTCCTTCGCACATTCCAAAAATCGTTCCGCGGCGGGAACCAGCCCGTCCTTGGTCCACGCCGCGCCAATGACCAAAGGCTCCGGCGCGGGTGAAAGGGGGATGAGTTTCAGGCGCGGCCCGGCGAGGCAGGCCACCGACTCGGACACCAGCGCCACACCGCCACCGGCTTCGACCGCGGCGATCAGGCTGGTGATGCCGTCGTGTTCCTCGGCGACCTGCGGTTTGCTTTTGATGGTCGCGAAGTATTCCGCCAGTAATTCGTGATACTCGGGATACTCTTTGCGGCTATAGGCAATCAGCGGTTCACGCACGAGCTCCGCCAGCCGCACGGTTCGCCGCCGGGCGAAGGGATGTTTGGGCGCAACGGCGAGGCACAGGGAATCGCGCAGGAGTTCCTCGAAACGCAGCCCGCGCAACATGGCCCGGGTGGGGCGCACGAGCAAGGCGATCTGCAGCGCACCGTCGCGTAGCCGGACGAGCATCTCCTCGGTGGACAAATCGTGCAGGAGCACGCGCACGTTGGGCGACCCGGCCTGAAAGGCGCGCAGGGCCGGCGGCAGGATCCGCGCGGTGAGTGACGGCGCGTAGCCGATGTGGAGTTCGCCGCGCCCGCCCGTGGCTACGGCGCGCGCCGTTTTCAACGCCTCCTCCACGCGCTGGAGAACGGCGCGCGCTTCGCCTTGAAAGGTTTTCCCCGCCTCGGTCAGGCGCACGGATTTGGCGCTGCGTTCCAAAAGCGCAAAGCCGAGTTCCTCCTCCAGGTCGCGAATCTGCCGGCTCAACGCCGGTTGTGACACATGCAGTTTCAGCGCGGCACGCGAGACGTTTTCGGCTTCAGCCACAGCCACGAAATAACGGAGATGGCGGAGTTCCATGCGCGGTCGAGCATACTCTTTGGTTATGCTGAGGCAAGAAACTTGGTCTTTTTCAAATCCACCAGCGGCGTGGCATAGTCTTTCCATGATGAAAGTTCGGAAAGCAAATGAACGGGGCCACGCCGAACACGGCTGGCTGGACACGTATCACACCTTCAGTTTCGCGGATTATTATGATCCGCAATGGATGGGCTTCCGCAGCCTGCGCGTCATCAACGACGATCTCGTGATGCCGGGAATGGGTTTCGGAACGCATCCGCACCGCGACATGGAAATCATCACCTACATCCTCAGCGGCGCGCTGGAGCACAAGGATTCGATGGGCAACGGCCGCGTGATCCGCGCGGGCGAGGTGCAATACATGGCCGCCGGCACGGGCGTGCAACACAGTGAATTCAACCCCGCGAACGACGAGGCGGTGCATCTGCTGCAAATCTGGATTCAGCCCGACCGCAAGGGCGTAACTCCCCGTTACGGTGAAAAATCGCTCAAAGACGCCGCCACCGGCACGTGGCATCTCGTGACCAGCAAGACGGGACGCGACGGCTCGATTGCGATTCATCAGGACGCCGACCTCTGGCTCGCGAAGCTGGAAGCGGGGCAGACCGTTTCCCATTCGCTGGCGGGCGACCGGCACGCATGGATTCACGTTGCCGAAGGCGAAGTGAAAATAAACGGCAAAACACTCTCCGGCGGCGATGCCGTTGCCGTCAGCGGAAAATCCAATCTTAAACTGGCGGCGGCCAAACCGTCGCAAGTGCTCCTGTTCGACCTCAACTAAAACTTGCAAACGTGCAAAACCACATCCAAACCTATGACCAAACTACTCGTTCTCTATTACTCCATGTATGGCCACATCGAAACGATGGCCAAATCCATCGCGGAGGGCGCGCGCTCCGTTGACGGCGTCGAAGTGACGCTCAAGCGCGTGCCGGAACTCGTGCCGGAAGAGGTCGCGAGACAGCACGGCGCGAAGGTTGACCAGGCGGCCCCCATCGCTTCGCCCAAGGAACTCGGCGGCTACGACGCCATCATCTTCGGCACGCCGACGCGCTTCGGCAACATGGCGGCGCAGATGCGCAATTTTCTCGACCAGACCGGCAGCCTGTGGATGAACGGCGCGCTCGTCGGCAAGGTCGCCAGCGTCTTTGTCAGCACCGGCACGGGCGGCGGCAACGAATCCACCATCCTCACGTTTATCCCGACGCTGCTGCACCACGGCATGATCTATGTCGGCCTGCCCTACGCCTGCCCCGAGCTGACCGACATCAGTGAACTCAGGGGCGGCAGCCCTTACGGCGCGGCCACGATTGCCGGCCCGGACGGCTCGCGCCAGCCCAGCGCCAAAGAACTCGCCATGGCGCGCTTCCAGGGCAAACACGTCGCCGGCATCGCGGCGAAACTGAAGAAGTGAATCACCCATGAACTCCGGCAAAAACCTCAACCCCATCGCTCCCGGCGTCAGCATCGGTCATGTGCATCTCAAAGTGGCCGACCTGGAGCGCGCGCTGGGGTTTTACTGTGGCGTGCTGGGCTTTGAACTCACGCAACGCTTCGGGACGCAGGCCGCCTTTGTTTCCTCCGGCGGCTATCATCATCACATCGGCCTGAACACCTGGGAAAGTCGCGGCGGTTCACCACCGCCGCAGAGCGCGACCGGCTTGTATCATCTGGCGATTCTCTATCCCACCCGCGCCATGCTGGCTGACGCGCTGCGCCGCCTGCTCGCGGCGGGCATCGAGATTGACGGCGCGGCCGACCACGGCGTGAGCGAGGCGATTTATTTGCGCGACCCGGACGGCAACGGCGTGGAGCTTTACCGTGACCGGTCGAAAGAACAATGGCCGCGCACTCCTGATGGAGGTCTCGCGATGTTTACGCATCCGCTAGACATTGACGCGCTGCTCAAAGATTCGGATTGTCAACTATAAGGCAACCACGGGGAAAGAGTGAATGAAACGCATATGAAAAAGAATGAACAACCGAACGCGAAAATCGAAATCACCAAAGACGGTCCCTATCTCGTCAGCGGCAGTCTGCCGCTCAGCGAGCAACGGATTGTCACCAATGCCGAGGGCGAATCCCTCGACTACCGGGAAGGAAAGAAATACCCGGCACAGCCGCAATATGCGCTTTGCCGTTGCGGCCAGTCCGGTAACAAGCCGTTTTGCGATGGCAGCCACAAGAAGGTTCAGTTCGACGGCACCGAGACTGCCAGCCGGCAGCCTTACCTTGAGCAAGCCGAAACCATCGAAGGGCCTACCATGCTGCTCACCGACCAGGAGAATTTGTGCGCCTTTGCCCGCTTCTGCGACCCGAAAGGGAGGGTCTGGAACCTGGTTCTGCAGACAGACGATCCCGAAGCCCGGCGACTGGTGGAGTATGAGGCTGGGCATTGTCCGGCCGGCCGGTTGGTGGCGTGGGATCGGAAGACGGGCAAACCCATCGAACCGAAATTCGAACCGTCGCTCGGGTTAATCGAGGACACGGCCAGGCAGGTCAGCGGCCCGATCTGGGTGCGGGGGGGCATCCCGGTGATTTCCGCCGATGGCAAAGCCTATGAGGTTCGGAATCGGATGACCTTGTGCCGATGCGGTCGGTCCGACAACAAGCCTTTCTGCAACGGGTCGCACGCGGCATGAGGTGCCAGCGTGTCGAAATCGCGAAGTCCGGCCCAAAGCGCGTGCGCGACTTCTCCGGGAAGTTGAAGCAGGCTGAGGTGTTCCCTGGTGAAACGGCGTTCAGTCATGCGCAGGCGAGTCGCCAACCTGAGGCTTGGGCGCTTTGATCTCTGCGCAATCAATCCCCTTGATTTGCCGGGAAAGCAGCACACTGCGGTTGACGAGTTCCTTGACCGTCTGCGCCAGGTGTTGACTCTGCTTGAACTCGGCCACGTTGTTCTCCATGTCCTCGGCGGTCCAACCCCGGCTCCAGCCGGCGAAATTGAACGGCGGAAGGGTGAAGCCGAGTTCGGTGAAAAACGTGTTCAATTGCCCGGCCACCTGCTGGATGTTGTCCTGCCCGCCCGTGACAATAAAGGCGGCGACCTTTTTCTGGATGAGCACACGGTTGTGGAGGGCGATCTGGTTTTGCACGCAGTTCAGGCGCTCGGCCATTTTGTAATAGAGCGACGACGCGTTGCCCCAGCGGATCGGCGTGGCCAGCAATACCACGTCAGCCCACAAGACCAGGTCGCGATAGACCTGGTTCATCCCGTCCGCGGCATCCTGCTCCGAAATCGAACAGGGCCAGGTGCAGGCGGTGACCGAATGGCTGTAATAACCCTCGCAATGACGAAAGCCGATGTCGCGCAGTTTGATGAGCCGCGTGGCCGCACCGTGCTGCGCGGCGGCGTGCGCGAGCGCCTGCTCCAACGCGGCTTCGCTCGTCGAATAACGGGCGAGTTGCGTTCCCATGTTCGTGGTGGAAATGCCGAGCACATTGAGCGACGCCGGTGTGGTCTGGCAGGCAAGATTCCGCAGGTCGGCCAACGGATCATCACGTTTCGGAGGCAGAGTCGCCGGGACCGACGGCGTATCCGACACAAAGATAATGCCATCCTGAATCTTTACGTCATGCACCGCCTGCCGCACCCCGAGTTCCAAGGGCATGTTACCGGTCGCAATGTCGAATTTCCAGCCATGCCATGGACACGCGACGCGCAACACACCGTCGGCTCCGCGCTCGACTTTTCCTTCGGCCAGCGGGCCGCCCTGGTGGGGGCAGGTGCCGCAGATTGCGGTGATTTTTCCGCCGTGATGAAACAGGGCGACATCCTGCCCCGCGACCGTCACGGCCTTTTGCGTTCCTTCCGGAAGTTCGGAAACGGCAATGGTCTTCGTGTAGTTCATGACATTGTTGTTTTCCGGCGGTGCATCACGCCTTCGTGTAAACCTCTGCACCTTTTTCCACAAATTCGCGAGCTTCTTGTTCCATCCCGGCTTTCAATTCTTCCGCGGATCGGGCAAACCCGCCGTCAACCGGAAACGCGCGATGTCCATCGCCCCTTGAGTCCCGGGAATCAGCGCGGCGAGACCAGTATCGGCTTCGTGGAAATAGAAGAACAGCAGCACGCGCCCGGCAATCGCCGCGTTGCCGTGATAGAACCCGTGCTCGCGCAGCAAAAACAGTTTCGCTTCATCGAACGCCGTCTTTTTGCCCAGCGCCTTCGAAGCCACGTGCGTCAGCACCGCGAGCAAATGCGGCGCGTCATCCGGTTCGGAAGCATCCAGAAACTTCACGTCGCTGGCGAACTCCTCCAGGAAATAATTCAGCGCCAGCTCATAGTCGGTGGGATGCAGCATCCGCTCGCGCAATATGCCGAGATGGTGCGGGAGGTTTTGGGAGGCCGTGTTCATATTGACCCAGGGTAAAATCCTGCTCGCGATCAAGCTTGGTATTGTTCGTCGCTGACCTTTTCCATCCAGTCGACGACCTTGCCGTCTAGCTGTTCCTGAATGGCGATGTGCGTCATGGCCGTGGTTGGTGCAGCGCCGTGCCAATGTTTCTCGCCCGGCGGAAACCAGATGACGTCACCCGGCCGAATTTCTTCGATCGGGCCGCCCCAGCGTTGCACGCGTCCACAACCAGCCGTCACAATCAGTGTCTGCCCCAGCGGATGGGTATGCCATGCTGTCCGGGCGCCGGGCTCAAACGTAACGATTGCGCCGGTAACACGCGCGGGATCGCTTCCCTTAAACGGTGAGTCAATGCGCACCGTGCCGGTAAACCAGTCGGCCGGTCCTTTGTTGGAAGGCTGTGAACCACTTCGTTTGATTTCCATATCTAATTCCTTTTCTCCTTATTGTTTTCTTACCACAGATGAACACGGACAGAAGGCAAAGGGCGTGACGCGAATTTCGCAAATTAACGCGAACCAACCGGTGTCTTCGAACATTCGCGATAATTCGCGCAATTCGCGTCTGGTATCCGTGTCTATCCGTGATTTTAACTGCTGTTTGCCAATTGCTCAACGCCCGGTCAGTTGCTCCAGCTTTTCGGGATACCGGGCACCATGCACCGTGATCTTCGCGGCGGCGCTTTCGATGTCACGAAGGTCGTCCGGCGTCAGTTCGACTGCAACTGCTCCGATGTTCTCGTCCAGACGATGCAGCTTCGTGGTGCCGGGAATTGGAACAATCCACGGCTTCCGGGCCAGCAGCCACGCCAGCGCGATTTGAGCCGGCGTCGCCTTCTTCCGCCGGGCGATGTTGCCAAGCAGATCAATCAATGCCTGATTCGCCTTGAGCGCCTCCGGCGTGAAGCGAGGGAGCGTGCTGCGGAAGTCGGAGCTGTCAAACTTCGCGTTTTCGTCAATCTTGCCCGTGAGAAAACCCTTGCCCAGCGGGCTGTAGGGAACGAGGCCGATGCCGAGTTCTTCGAGCGTCGGTATCACTTCCTTCTCCGGGGTTCTCGTCCACAGCGAGTATTCGCTCTGGAGCGCAGTGAGCGGCTGGACTTTGTGTGCGCGTCGGATTGTTTGCACGCCGGCTTCAGAAAGGCCGAAATGTTTGACCTTGCCTTGCTGAATCAGTTGCTTCACCGCGCCCGCCACGTCTTCGATGGGCACGTTTGGATCAACCCGATGCTGATAGAGCAAATCAATTGCCTCGACCTTGAGCCGTTTGAGCGAGCCTTCGACGGCCTGCTTGATGTGCGCGGGCTGACTGTTCAAGCCCGCCGCACCCGGCCGATTGTCACTGCCACTCAGGTCGAATCCGAATTTGGTGGCGATGACCACTTTACCACGGAACGGCGCGAGGGCTTCGCCGACGAGTTCTTCGTTTGTGAATGGGCCGTAAACTTCGGCGGTATCGAAGAACGTGACACCGCGTTCCACGGCTGCCCGAAGCAGAGACGTCATCTCCTGCTTGTCTTTGGGCGGGCCGTAGGAAAAACTCATTCCCATGCAGCCGAGTCCGACCGCCGAGACTTCCAAATTACTGTTTCCCAGTTTGCGCTTTTGCATAATTGAATCCTTTCTTTCAGTTAAATGTTGAAGCGAATTTACATCATATGGGCGCGGCTGTCGCCTGTGGTCTTGCTAAACCTGTTGCGAGATTGCTCGAAAGTGCGGACCGGATGAGGTGTCGAAATTCAAGCCGCAGAGGCGACGAGACGCGAAGAAATAATCTTTAGCGTTTATGCATGCACCCAGCCGTATTTCTTTTATGGCTGAAGGATGAAACGGTATCTGTCGAATATCTCCGAGGTTTGAGGCTATTCGATACTCTTTTTCAAATTCCCATTCTTCAGACTTCCGAAACGTGATGTTAGCAGCAATCTCTGTCGGATCGCTTTCTGTGGCGGCAATAACATCAAACGCGGTTTCTGGGTTCTTGTATTTCACCTCCAAGGCTACATTGAAAGGACGCACTTTAGTGTCGTAGCCAATGCAAATTCCCTGATGAGCCTGCGCATAATATGCCCACATTCGTATTGAATTGGGTATAGCCGAGAAACAAACAATGCCGGTTTGTGTCATCGTCGTTTTCCACCTATCAAGCAGCTTCTCCATTCCCCACTTGAAGGATGAATCAAATTCCTTTTCGGCATCAGTTGTTGAAACCCGATATCGAAGTGCAAATCCCTCGACGAATTGCCGTCTCAATAAATCAACATTCCAAACAACGGGAGCACAACACTCGAACGGATCATTTAACTCTTCCGGATTTGCTGCGTATAATTGTTGCTTAGAGATTTCGTCAATCGCCCAGTCCGATGGACCGCGATAGCGAAATAAAATCGGCGGCGGATTAGCCCGCGCGAGAAATCTTAAAGCCATTTCGGCTTCGATTTCTTCGCGGGAAAAACCATTCATCTATAACTCTCTCGCGAAATCACGCCTTCGCGTAAAGTTCCGCACCTTTTTCCACAAACTCCTTCGACTTGGCTTCCATGCCTTTCTTCAAGGCTTCTTCCTCGGCGATGCCTTGTTTAGCGATCCCGCAATACGGGACAGAGTCTTCGGTGATTTTCATTTGGCGGCAGGATGAGCCGGGGCAGGTTTGGCGGCGCGGCGGGGAAACGTTTTCGCCAGCCGGATGAGCTGCCCGACTTTCCGGATTTTTTCCACGAACGGTTCACGCGCGAGTTTTTGCCGCATCTCCAGTTTCATAACGTTGGCAGTTTCAATTTATGCCGTTGCAGGATTTTTTCCAGCCTGGTTTTGTCCAGGTCGGCCTGCTGGAGCAGTTGTTCGATGCGCGCCTTGTCCTTCGGCCGGCCCACGCTGGCAGCGATGGCGACGATGTGCTCGGCGCGGAAGATTTTGGCCGGGACACCCTCAAACTCAATGCGCTCGGCCTCGCGCACGGCTTCCCCGGTCAATCCGCTGGCGGCGAGAAATTGCACCGGGAATCCGCGCAACAGAAGATGTTCGCACTCGACCTGCCAGCCTTGCGCTTGCAGGTGCGCGTAGATGGCTGGAATGCCGGCGGTCAGTCCTTTGTCGGCGGGAATGAAAAAGATGTCCGCGTCGTAGGTGGTGAACGGCTCGATGTAATAAATTGCCGCCAGCGCGCCGCCGAGCGCCCAATCTTCAATCAACTTCGCGGCGACCAGACCGTTCGCCGCCCGCAGCACATCGGCCAGCGGCAGATTGGCGGATGGCTCGTTGGTCGGCATGGCAGATGTTTAACAGATTCACGCCTTCGCGTAAAGTTCCGCACCTTTTTCCACAAATCAACTTTTGGGCGGCCACTCCACGCCGGCCAATTCCTTTGGTAATTGTGTCGGGTCAACCGGATAGATGAGCGACAGGTCCATCTTGGATTTTGAGCCTTGAAGAAATTCCAGTTCCTCCGGCGCGCCGATGATGAGCCAGAGCACCTCGGCGTCGGTGTCGTTGAACACCTGTCGCAACTGGTCCGGCCCGACCAGCACGCCGCCGTATTTGGGCACGGTCAACGTCTCGTCGCCCACGCGCAGGCGGCCCGTGCCTTCCAGCACGAAATAAAACTCCTCCGCGCGGATGTGCTTGTGCAGCGTGTTGGCGCTCTTGGGCGGCAAACGCCAGAGCCGCGCGCCCAGATTTTCGCTGCCGGTGCGCTCCAGATAATCCGCGTTCGGGATGCGCATCAGGTTGGAGGGCCGCCAGTGGAGGTCCTCCGGCTTGATGAGATGGTAACCTTGGATGGTTTTCACGGAATCACTCATAACCCATGACTCGATGGTCGGCAAGTGGACGGAAAACAGAACGGGCAGAGCGGCAGCTCTGCCCTACCAAAACTAAATTATTGGTAGGGCGGCGGTGCTCCGCCGCCTAAACTTGGCGTCCGGTCAACTGCTCCAGCTTTTCGGGATACCGGGCACCCTGCACAGTAAACGTCGTCCGCAAGCCGGGAAACGCCGTCCGCAAGTCGGGGAACGTCGTCCGCAAGCCGGGGAACGTCGCCCGCAAGTCGGGAAACCTCGTTCGCAAGTCGGGAAACCTCGTTCGCAAGCTCGGAAACCTCGTTCGCAAGCTCGGAAACCTCGTTCGCAAGCCGGGAAACGTCGTTCGCAAGCCGGAAAACCTCGTGAAAATGAAGAATTTAGGCCAAGACGACAAAAAATCGTATTCCGGATGCTTAACAACCCGTTTAAGAACTCGTTTTCCAGTAGGAGCCGAGGTGACGAGGCTCAATTCCTTTGTAAACTGGCATTTGCTCAAGCCTCCTGACGTCGGCTCCTACTTTTTGAACGGGCTGTTAAACCCTGAGCCAGGCGCGGAACCCCCTGCCGCTGTAGTAAGACTCCGCGCCGTTGTGATAAAAGAAGACACGGCCGAAGCGGCGATCGCCAAAAAGGGCGCCGCCGAGTTTTCTCATATCCGCGGGTGCCTTCACCCAACTCGAAGACTTCGTATCGAACTCTCCCAGTTTTTGCAGTTCCAGATTTCTGACCCCCGAATCGAGGGTATGCTGGTGGGAAGATCATGAATCCCTTGAAGAAAACATTTCGCCCTCTTCAATAGCGGTCAGTGTTTCTTGCAAATCTTTGCCCAACTCATTCGCAACCATGTTGAAAGCGATCAGCAAACCACTAATGGAAACTTTATATTCCTGCTGAACCCAATGACATATTCGTGACAGTGTTTCTTTTCCAGGAATAATACCCATTCTGTCTTCATGAGTTTTCCATCGATTTGAAACAATCTCACGCGCTTTTTGATTGGCTGTGGCGACTGAAAGTTTGCGATCCGCATTTTGTATGTGGGTTGCGAAGCTATCAATGACTTCCTGTTTTAATGCCTCAGCAATTTCTTCCAATTTTTGTTCAACCTTTTTAGTATCGAGCACCTCGTCGCTCATGGCCAATTGGCTTTGAACGGCTCGTTGAATTGCACTAGCCACCAGTAAATAATTTTCCAGCTCTTTTCGTTGCCAGACGTGTAAGGAAATACCACGCAGCTTTGCTTCGCAATACCGAGCGTGAATTGCATCCGGCGAATGATAAACTATGTGGTTTCTAAGTCGTGCAAAAGAACATGAAACAGTTATTCTCGATGAGCCAGACGTTTATATGCATGCGGACCTCCAAAGACGTCTCGTGCGTTTCATTCGCAATCGCCATCAGCAAACAATAATCGCAACCCATTCTTCGGAAATTATGGCCGAAGTATTGCCAGAAAACATTCTCGTGATTGACCGTTCACGGTCACAATCTGCTTTTGCTTCGTCCCTTCCTGCTGTTCAGAAAGTCCTTAGCGGTATTGGAAGTATACATAATTTACAACTTTCTAGGCTTTGGAATGCGCGGCGTTTTCTCATGGTCGAAGGCGACGATGTTACACTGCTGAAGCAGTTCCAAAACAAACTCTTTCCAGATACGATGGTTCCTATCGACACCATTCCGGCGAGGTCTGTCGGCGGATGGGGCGGATGGAATTTGGCGGTCGGTTCGAATATTTTACTAGAAAATGCAGGAGGAGAAGGAATAGTGACTTATTGCCTTTTCGATTCAGATTGTAGCCACATTTGAAGGCCATGCCCCATCCAAGCAATCTCGGCCGTAAAATGATGATCTTCGACATATAACGAAAGAATGATTGGATCTGGCAGTGCGCCGGTCGTTTCAAGACCATCAATCCGAAGTCCCGGCCAAGTCCGTTCAGCAGCATCTTTGAAGGTCGTGAAATATTCCGGGAGGAAATGTAGCTGATTGCGAAAATGCAAAGGTGCCAAAGCAGACGAAAGGACACTACGAACATAATCTTCATTCAACACTCTTTCCTCGCGAGCGACCGGTGCGACTTGAGGAAGAATACTCACTCTCGATAGGCGAAGTGGATTATCACCGCGAAATTTTGACCGAACCCTCTTAGCAATAATTTGATCACCCCAAATTGTGATTTCGATTGCTTCACCCGTTGTGAAACTGGCCACAATAATTGCCGGAGGATTTCCGTAACGATGAAATACACTCTGCAAATTAATTTCTAAATTTTTGAAAGGATGCTGCCCGCGTTTGCTATTCTTTGGAAATTCCCACCGCGTTGGTATACTTGCCAAGTGGCCTTTGAAACGACTGACAACGATTGAAACTAGGCGAAGCGCTTCGACAATTGTAGATTTGCCAGCGTTGTTTTGGCCGACAATTATTGTCAATGGTCTGAGGGGAACAACGTGATCCTCAAAGCCCCGAAAATTCTTCAGATACAATTCCGCGATCACTGCAAAAGGCGCATTTAAGCTTTCCCGCAAATCTCTGCACCTTTCTTACGAATTGGCGAGCTTTTTCTTTCAAGCCCGTTGCTGCGCGGAGTTCTAAGTTCAGGGTTCTGCGTTCAGGTTCAGGCTTTTGTGTAAATTTCGGCACCTTTCTCCACAAACTCCCGGGCCTTTTGTTCCATCCCGGATTTTAGTGCTTGTTCCTCAGCGACGCCCTGTTCCGCAGCATACTTTCTGACATCCTCAGTAATTTTCATCGAGCAGAAATGCGGGCCGCACATGGAGCAGAAGTGGGCGGTCTTGGCGCCTTCCTGCGGCAGGGTTTCGTCGTGGAACTCGCGCGCGGTCACGGGGTCGAGGCTGAGGTTGAATTGATCTTCCCAGCGGAATTCAAAGCGGGCCTTGCTCAACGCGTTGTCGCGGTATTGCGCGCCGGGATGGCCCTTGGCCAGGTCGGCGGCGTGCGCGGCAATTTTGTAGGCAATGACGCCGTCTTTCACGTCCTTCTTGTCCGGCAGGCCGAGGTGTTCCTTGGGCGTGACGTAGCAAAGCATCGCGCAGCCATACCAGCCAATCATCGCCGCGCCGATGCCGCTCGTGATGTGGTCGTAGCCGGGCGCGATGTCGGTGGTGAGCGGCCCGAGCGTATAGAACGGCGCTTCGTGGCACCACTCGAGCTGCTTGTGCATGTTTTCCTCGATCAGGTGCATCGGCACATGGCCCGGGCCTTCGTTCATCACCTGCACGCCGTGCGCCCAGGCGCGTTCAGTCAGCTCGCCCTGCACCTTGAGTTCGGCGAATTGCGCCTCGTCGTTGGCGTCGGCAATCGAGCCGGGCCGCAGACCGTCGCCGATGCTGAACGCCACGTCGTAGGCGGCCATGATGTCGCAGATTTCGTCCCAGTGGGTGTAGGTGAAATTTTCCTGGTGATGGGCGAGGCACCATTTGGCCAGAATGCTGCCGCCGCGGCTGACGATACCGGTCATGCGCTGGGCGGTGAGCGGAATGAAGCGCAACAGGACACCGGCGTGGATGGTGAAGTAGTCCACACCCTGCTCCGCCTGTTCGATGAGGGTGTCGCGGTAGATTTCCCAGGTAAGTTCCTCGGCCTTGCCACCGACTTTTTCGAGCGCCTGATAAATTGGCACCGTGCCGATGGGCACGGGCGAATTGCGGAGAATCCATTCGCGCGTGGCGTAGATGTTTTTGCCGGTGGAAAGGTCCATGACGGTGTCCGCGCCCCATTTGGTGGCCCAGCGCATTTTCTCGACCTCCTCCTCGATGCTGGACGCCACGGCGCTGTTGCCGATGTTGGCATTGATCTTCACGAGGAAGTTGCGGCCGATGATCATCGGCTCGGATTCAGGATGATTGATGTTTGAAGGAATGATGGCGCGGCCAGCGGCGACTTCCGCTCTCACGAATTCCGGTGTGATCTCGGCTGGTATTCTTTGCGGGAAACGGGAAAAAACGCTGGGCGTGGTTGAGAGTTGAGGGTTGAGAGTTGAGAGTTGGGCGCTGCCGGCGTGCTGTTTGTTGAGGTCGTTGCTCGGTAAAGTGGCACAGGCTTCCAGCCTGTGTTTTTCTTCGGCACACAGACCGGAGGCTCGCCTCGGCGAAGCCTGGGTCTGTGCCACTTTCATATTCTCCCGGATGGCGATGAATTCCATCTCGGGCGTGATGATGCCAGCGCGGGCGTAGGCAAGCTGGGTGACGACCTTGCCCGATTTGGCGCGGAGAATCTTCCGCTTCGGCAAGGCGGTTTGGTCGAGGTGGAATGACGTTTCGTCCTGACGTCGCGCCTGGGCGAGACCGCGATGCTGTTCAGAAAGATAGCCGTCGTCAATGGGTTGTGCCGGACGGCCATCGTGTTCCTCCACGTCGCCGCGGGCGCGAATCCATTTGGCGCGCAAGGCGGGAAGCCCCTCCTCCACCGTGCCTTTGAAGTCCGGATCGCCCCAAAGCCCGGCGCAATCGTAAACCCGCACCGGTTCATTTTGCTCAATGGCCCCGGTGTACGACCTGGTGGGCGTGAGTTCAATTTCGCGCAGGGGCACGCGGACGTCAGGATGGATTTGACCCGCGACGTAAACGCGTTTGCTTTTGGGTCCCGCTGTGCGGGATTCGCTGCTGTGCAATTCGAACGAATTTTTGGTCGTGATCATAACAATGTGTCGAGTGTCGGGTGGCAGGTGACGTGACCGGGTCAGGTGGCGGAGGGTTTTGAAGTTTTCCTACGCCAGCATTACCTGGATCAGGTTCCTGGGTCGGCGGCGCTCCCGCGTCGCCCTCTCAGCCTTTGCCTGCCGCCGACGGTCATGGACCGCCGCTACCACAGGCCGGTTGGCTCCCCGAATAAACTGAAAGCTAGGCCGCTTCGGGCCAAGCGTCAAGCCCGTGAAGCAGGGTTGACAAACATCACGCGGCCATATACCCCTACCCCCCATACTGCGTCAAGCGCCCACTTTGGGAGTGGCGCGCCGGACCGAAAATGCTAAAGGTTTTAACATGAAAGTGAAATCTGTCCGCCCCGGACTGGAAAAACGGGCACTGGTCGTCCGCCTGCGAAAAATCAAAGGCCAGATTGAGGGCATTGAAAAAATGGTGGAAGCCGACACCGATTGTTCGGACTTGCTGATGCAGGTCGTCTCGGCGCGCCAGGCGCTGAAATCATTCAGCGAAAAAGTTCTCGAGTCCCACATGCGCGCGTGCATCGAAGGCGCCGCGACCCCGTCCGAAGGCCGCCACAGCCTGCGCTCACTGCTCACGGTTTTGGAAAGATACGCCGTCTAAAATATATTTATGCCTGTCGCGACAAATTCCAATGGTCAGCGCACTGCCGATCTGGTGCGCGATGCGGCGACACAGGAAACCGCCGAAATTCTCCAACGACTTAACACCTCGTCCACCGGTTTGACCGAAGAAGAAGCGGCAGAGCGACTGGAGGTGTTCGGCCCCAACGAGGTCGCCCAGGAAAAACAACACGACTGGCTGTGGCGGCTTTGGGTGGCCGTGCGCAATCCACTGGTGATCCTGCTGATGATCCTGGCCATTCTGACCTTTGCCACGGCGGAATCATCCAGTGACGACATTGGCGGCGTGGTGATGCTGGTGATGGTGGTGCTCGGGGTGTCGCTCCGTTTCATCCAGGAAACGAAGGCGGACAATGCGGCGGCCAAACTCAAGGCGATGATCAAGGTCACCGCCACGGTCCTGCGCAACGGCCAGGCGAAGGAAATTCCGCTGTACCAGCTCGTTCCGGGCGACGTGGTGAAATTATCCGCCGGCGACATGATTCCCGGCGACATCCGCCTGCTTTCCGCCAAGGACCTGTTCATCATCCAGGCCACACTGACCGGCGAGTCACTGCCGGTGGAGAAAACCGACGCGCGCGACCAGCGAACGAACGTTTCATCCATCGAACACTCGAACATTTGTTTCCTGGGAACCAGTGTGGAAAGCGGTTCGGCCACCGGCGTCATCATTGCCACCGGCGCGCAGACGTATTTTGGGAAAGTGGCCAGCAGCTTGGCCGGCCAGCAGGTGGAGACGGCGTTTGACCGGGGCATCAAGCGGTTCACCTGGTTGATGATTCGTTTCATGGCGGTGATGGTCCCCATGGTCTTCGTCATCAACGGCCTCACCAAGCACGATTGGAAGGAGGCGTTTTTCTTCTCGCTGGCGGTGGCCGTCGGTCTTACGCCGGAAATGCTGCCGATGATTGTCTCGGTCTGCCTGTCCAAGGGCGCGCTGGCGATGTCGAAGAAGAAGGTCATCGTCAAACGCCTGAATTCGATCCAGAACTTCGGCGCCATGAACGTTTTGTGCACCGACAAGACGGGCACGCTGACCATTGATCACGTCATCCTCGAAATTCATTGCGACGTCTTTAAAAACGAAAGCGAGGCGGTGCTGCGCGACGCCTACCTCATCAGCCACTTCCAGACCGGCTTGAAAAACGTCCTCGACCGGGCCGTGCTGCGCTACAAGGAACTGCACAAGGAACTTGGCATTGACCGATATAAAATGGTGGATGAAATCCCGTTCGACTTCTCCCGGCGCATGATGTCGGTGGCCGTCGAAGGACCGGACGGCGAGCGGCAACTGCTGACCAAGGGCGCGCCGGAAGCGGTGTTTGCCAAATGCACGCACTTCGAGAGCGAGGGTGAGATTTTTCCGATGGAGCCGATTCTGGCCGGCGACCTGGTCCAGCAGGTGGATGAATTAAGCGAAGACGGTTTTCGCGTGCTGGCGGTCGCCACAAAGAAACTAGGCAAACAAACCGCCTTTTCCAAGGCCGACGAGTGTGATCTGGTTTTGACCGGGTACCTCGCGTTCCTCGATCCGCCCAAGGATACCGCCGGCAAAGCCATTGAGGCTTTGCGGCAGCATGGCGTCACGGTCAAGGTGTTGACCGGTGACAACGACCTGGTCACGCGCAAGGTTTGCAGCGAAGTCGGCATTCACGCGGAAAAAATCCTGATTGGCAGCCAGGTCGAAACGATGTCCGATCCCCAACTGGCCGAGGCAGTGGAAACGATGGATGTATTCGCGCGCCTTTCACCGGCGCACAAAAAGCGCATCGTGCAGGCGCTGCAAAAGAAAGGACACGTCGTCGGCTTCATGGGTGACGGCATCAACGACGCGCCGGCGTTGCGCGCCGCCGACGTGGGCATTTCCGTGGACAACGCGGTGGACATCGCCAAGGAATCCGCCGATGTGATCCTGCTGGAAAAGAATTTGATGGTGCTGGAGGAAGGCGTGCTCGAAGGCCGCAAAGTGTTCGTAAACATCCTCAAATACATCCGCATGGGCGCCAGTTCGAATTTCGGCAACATGTTCAGCGTCATCGGCGCCAGCGCCTGGCTGCCGTACGTGCCGATGGCCCCCATCCAGATCCTGACCAACAACCTGCTTTACGATTTCTCGCAGGTGCCGATTCCCACCGACAACGTCGGGCCGCAGCAGATCGCCAAGCCCCGGCCCTGGAACATGGGTGAGATCGCCAGGTTTATTGTTTTCATCGGCCCCATCAGCTCCATTTTTGATTACACCACTTATGCCGTGATGTGGTTTGTGTTTAAATGCAGCAACCTCGGCCTGGTGCCGCCGCCGGAATTGATGGCGCGATTCGCCAACGCTCCCGACAATGACCATACTTATGCTGCCGCGCTGTTCCACACCGGCTGGTTTGTCGAGTCCCTGATGACCCAGACGCTCATCATCCACGTCATTCGCACGAACCTGATTCCCTTCATCCAGTCGCGGGCGAGCTGGCAGCTTTCCATGACGACCATCCTCATCATGCTCATCGGCGCGGTGCTGCCTTATTCGCCCCTGGCCGGGCCGCTGGGGTTTGTGCCTTTGCCGCCACTTTTCTGGCTGATCCTGCTGGTGACGCTGTTGTGTTACGTCGCCCTGACGCAGGTCATCAAGACCTGGCTGGTTCGCAAATCGTGGGTGTAGTCACGGTTTGCTGAAAAGCTGAAGCGTTGCGTTGGAGTTTAATCCCACGCTTGCGGGATTGTTAGCGGCACGCTAAAGCGTGAACTCCAACAAAGAAGCCGTTCCGCATCGCACGGAACGGCGCTTTTTGGCTTGCGCGGCTTGGCTGTCTCCGCCCAGGCCCTTAAAACCTTCCCCCATTCCAAGCATCTCCTTGAAAGGAAGCCTTGCCGGTCGTTCGCCAAGGGAACCTCGACCCACTTGGCGCGCGTGTCAAACGGGACGTCAGTTTTTTGCCGGTCGCAAGGCGGCCCGCTTTTTTTCGAGTGAATCCCTCGCTTGCGGGAACAACGTTTCCAAATTATCGATAAACTTGTCCGGGTCGGCCACCCCCGACAGGGCCGGCAACTCCATCAATGGCAATGCCTGCAAGCCGGCTTTTTTCACCCAGAACGGATCGTTTTCACCAAACTGGGTGACAAAAACGGCGAGATAATTGTCCAGGGCGAACTGGAGCAGGGCGGTTTGGTCGCCGCCGGCCGCCGCCGCCTTTTTTTCCAAAGCGATGCCAAAACCGATTTGCGCCCGGCTGCGCGCGGAGATGGTTGCCGGCGCGTTCGGGCCAAAAACCTGCGCGTAGGCGTTCGTTG
>Ga0187856_1000991_pt1 | contig 23646 bp, 27 predicted proteins | sample June2016WEW_8_40_FD_132443 | JGI IMG/M metagenome (GOLD analysis project Ga0187856, IMG submission 132443) | Peatland microbial communities from SPRUCE experiment site at the Marcell Experimental Forest, Minnesota, USA - June2016WEW_8_40 | ecosystem: Environmental > Terrestrial > Soil > Wetlands... | reverse complement strand
TCCCGGCAGGCCCGGCCCCGAGTTTAGCGCAATTATCGCCTCGTGGGCAGACATGGCCCCACAGCCGCAGCGGCAGGTCAGTGTCATCGTCCTTCCCGACAACCCTCCTTTCACCATGAGGAATCCGCTATGGCAGATCCTCAGGACATGGGACCCTCCCGATCCGACGCCCTGGCAGCTCGTTGAAAGCGCCGTTCCAGCCAAATATCCGGTTATAGTCAATAATCCTCCATTCGGGTACCGCGGAGATCCTTTCTATAGGCTCGTCGACGCCTGGGCTCCTGGAATTCCGCAACCGCCTCGGCCGGATTCCAGAGCGGCTACCCCAGGGTGGTCCGTCGACAATCCCACGGGCTGGAAACCGTTCCAGTGGCAGGCCAATCCCTTCTGGCAGATTCAGGATTCGGGGCCTCAGCAACTTCGGATCCTTTGCCCCGGAGCCTACGCGATCATCATTCCGGCATACAATCCCGTCGGTGCGATCGGCGCCTCATTTTACGCCATCATGAGCTCCTGGCTTCCCGATCCGGCTCCCATGCAGGGAAGAAGAAGCATTCTACCGGCGATCTGTCCGTTCGCCGTGAGCAATCCTCCATTTTCAGCGCGTGCGCTGCCGGCCTACTTGTTTTCGTTGTCCCAGGATATTGACTTTGCGCCCTTCAAGCGGGCCATTCTGCCCCAGATTCCTCCTGCCTTCGTGCCCTTTTCACGGTTCGGCCGGCCCGAGATCTGGTCGATCATCAAGGCCTGGGAAGCCTGGCCGGGCCAGCCCGGGAAAATTATTCTTCCCGTCATCCCCGGCTGCTCGAAAATCTTCATCGCTGACGCAAAGGGCCTGATCTATGTGGCCGAGCCGGAGATCCTCGTGGTCAAATCGATGGCCGAGGCGCTCGACTTTATCGCGGAAGCAAAGCAAATGGTCGCAAAGCCCGGCTTCAAACTGCTGACCTTCAAGGCGACGAAGGAGTATGGCAATGGTTGACACTCTTAGTTTTGACGACCCATACGAAAAGCAGCCGAGCGAGCAGGAGACGATCAAACTCGACCTGAGCGCGATCGCCGCGTCGCTGGTCGTAAGCGGCTACGCGCTCACGTCGGCGGTCGTCAATGTCTTCGATCAGACCGGCGAGGATGTCACGGGCGATATGGTCGCGACCAACTCCATAGATGGCCCGAACAGCTTCGTCTACGTCACGGTCAAGGCCGGCGAGGACGGCCAGGACTATTTCATGCGGATCCGCCACACCTGGCAAAAGGGCGGAAATCCGGACCAGACAAAGGAAAGCGATCTCTTAGTTCAGGTTAGAGAAATAGGGTTCTAAACCGCTCCCATCAGAAGTCCGCGTGCGCCCCCTCCGACAATAGCGCACCTCCCGAATCCAATCCACGAAAGGAGACGCTATGAACTTCAAGGAAAAATTTCAGGAATATTTGCAGCAGCCCCATCGGAAGTCGGTCGAGATCAAGGAGCCCGGCCTGGAGGGAACGATCCACTTTACCCCCTTGACCGTCCTCGAGATGGAGAAGGTGAGAACCGCCTCCCAGGGCAATAACGCCGCCTTCAATGTCTGGCTGCTGATCGAGAAGGCAGAGGACGAGGAGGGAAAGAAACTTTTCAGCGCCGAGGATAAACCCTTTCTCGAAAAGATGCCCTGGTCGGTGATCACCGACGTCGTGGCGGTGATCATGAAGATCCCGGGCATGGAGGAATTAAAAAAAAATTTGACGACGACGCCTATCTCTGGAACCTCTACATGATCGCGGACAGGAAGCACATGACGGTCAAGGACCTGACGGAATCGGGCATCACCATGGAAGAGACCATGCACTGGCTCGCATTCTACAGCCTAAAGGAAGAGGCATTGAAAAGGACATAGTCGGTGGCAACTGAGCAGCAACTCACCCTGAAATTCAAGGTCAACGACGACGGGTCCATGGTCCTGGACTCGATCAATAAAAAGATCGCGGCCATCGACCAGAGCGCCCAGGGCATGGGACGGTCCCTTACCCTCATCAAGTGGGATGCGGTCACCAACCTCGCCTCCACGGTCTCGCAGCTTGGCCAGGAGTTCGTCGAGCTCGCCGAGAAGGGAGCAAGGGCCTCGGCGATCCAGGATTCCTTCAACCTCATCACCAAAGCCTCCGGAGTCATGAGCGACGCCCTGGTCGAGAGGATCAAGATTGCCTCCGGCGTCTTCGTCCAGGAGACCGATATCATGGTCAAGGCCCAGCAGCTCCTGGTCGAGGGATTCAGCGCCGACCAGATTGTGAAGCTGACCGAGGCCTCGAGAGTGGCCGCTCTCAAGATGGGGACCGACGTCGCGTCGGCCTTCGACCTTGTCTCCCAGGCCGTCATCACCGGCCGGACCCGGGCGATCCGGGCCGCCTTCCCGATGGACGAGAGCGAGGTGATGGAAAAATACGCGGCTTCGATCGGAAGCGTCACCTCGATGCTGAGCGAAGCCGGGCGGCAGCAGGCGCTCTATAACGAAGTCGTCCGACAGCTCACCGAGTACACCCAAAAATACGGCGAGCTGGCGCCGAGCCAGTATGAACAGTTGCAGAAACAAAAATCCGCCTGGGCCGAGATGGGGATCGTCATTGGCAAAGCCGCCGCCGCGATGGCTCAACTGGTGGTCGACGCGGCCAAATGGATGGACTTGCAATCTCGCAAAGCGGGTGCGGCATTCGGAGTGCCCGTCGCCGACTGGATGAAGTCTGTAACGCCGGGGATAGGATCCGCCCCTCCCGGACAATACGGCCCGGACTATGAAGCTAAAATGCAGGCCCTCATGGCCAAGGAGGATACCACCAAGGCCGCCCAGGCCGCGAAGGACGCCCAGGACAAGAGTCAGCGGCTCATAAAGCAGAAGGAATTCAATGACGCCTACGTCAAGCTGGTCGACGAATACAATGTGAAAATTCAGAACGTCGGTCAGAAGGGATACCAGGACCAGCTCCGCCTCTACGACCTGGAGGAGAAATCGGTCGAGGACTCCATCAAGAAGCAGTACGGGGCCTCGATGCTCGCCAAGGTCCTGCCCCTGATCGATCAATACTACGACAAGCAGAGGGCGGAGGTCCAAAAGAAGTACGGGATGCACGAGAGGCTGAGCCAGGCGGCGATTGCTGCCGAGGCCATGTACCAGGGGCCGATCGTGAGGCAAACCATTCCGGAGGTCCCCACGACTCCTGTGATCTCCGATGCCGAGATCGCGTTCATCTCGAAATTCGGCGCCGGCAGCGACTGGGTAAAAGCACAGTCATCCGTGGCCGCGCAGTACGCTGAAGTCACCGGCGACATCAATGCCCAGATTGCGGCCATGAAGACAGAGGCCGACCAGTACGCTTATCTGCAAAATGTGACGGGCAAATGGAGCGCCGAGACGGCCACGGCTTACAAGAAAGTCGTCGATATCCAGACGCAACAGATGAGCACGGGCGCCCAATTTGTCAAGGACCTCGGAACCCAGCTGGCCGATCAGTGGTCTTCTACTCTGACGAAGGTCCTCTCTGGCCAGGAAAAGTTCGGGGACGCGATGAGGAAGATGTGGACCGACATTGCCGAATCCATCACACAGCAACTGCTCAAAATGGCAATGATGGAGGCCCTCTTCGGAAATCAGAAAGGAACACTCGTCAGCGGCTCAGGGCTGATCGGTTGGATTGGGGGCGCTCTGGGGCTGATAAAGGCGCAGGAGGGATTCTCCGGCTGGGTCAACCAGCCGACACTGTTTATGGCCGGCGAGAGCGGAAGGGAACACGTCGGCGTGACGCCGGAGGGGAAAATGGGCAAGATCCCGGTCGAAGGCGGCGGCGGAAATGTGGTCGTCCTTAACGTCACGAACAACGCGGTCGACGCGCCGAGCTTTATGGACCTCTGCCAAAAGAACCCGGGGGGCTTTTTCCAGGCCCTGCTCAAGGATGCCCAGGGCGCCGGCGTGATGCGAACGATCATAAAGGGACTAACATCGTGAGAAGGGGTTCAGCATGAGTACAGACATATATCCGAGCAGTCCGCTTCCTTCTTGGACGTATCCTCTTAGGGACTCCTTTCAGACGCTGATCTCCAACTACGAGGGCGAGAACCGGCAGGGGCAGATCCAGAAGCGCTTCGGTCTAAAGAACTTCAGTGTCGGATACAAGACGAGCCTCCTCGCGACGGAGTGGCCCACGACCCACAATTTTTTCAGGAAACGCAAGGGCGGCGGAGATCCCTTCTGGTATTTTGATTTCTTTGCCAGGCCGTGGACCGACGAGTATGTTGGCCGCGGCGGCCCGCTTCCACTCCTGGGGGCGGTCGCCGACGACGGCGGGACTCAGACCGACGAGACCTACATCGCAAACGCCGGAACCGCCAACGGCATGACGCTTTTGCCGGCGGTGCCCCAGGTCAACGACGCCTACTATTTCGTGGGCGACGCCATGTACGACAAGGTCAGCCCCGTGATCGGCACGCCGGGCGTTGGGACCTGGACGATCGTCTGGGAATATCTCAACTCCACGAGTGTCTGGACGGCGCTCTCCGGAGTAAGCGACGGAACAAGCGCTTTCAAGGCCGCCGCCGGGAGCCATGACGTTACCTTCACCATTCCGAGCAATTGGATCGACGGCCTGGTAAAGCAGCGCTTCGGCTACGCCATCAGGGCCAGAGTCTCTGCCTACACGTCCGTCACCACGCAGCCCAAGGGATCGGGCGCTACGATAAACACGAAAACCTACGATCTGCCCTCGATGGCCACGGTCAATGACGCGTCGCTGATCCCTTATGTGAGCAGCGTGGTCACGGCGGCGACGTTTATTTCCGGAGGAGGCGCAGGCGGAGCTGACCGGATCGCGTTCGCCGGCTATCAGGCTGCCGGTGCCCTGATCACGGTAGATTTCAAAGGCCAGATCCGGATCTACGCGACGCTTCCGGATGATTTCTCGGATGAGCTCTTTGCCCCGAACCTCACGAACATCGCGGTGGCAAAGGTCTCCGAATGGAGGAAAAGATAAATAGGGATTAGGGGTTAGGGATTAGCGATGCAAACGTTGCCCGTTGAATATACCTCCGAGTTGGAGAAAGACTTCCTCTGCCGGAAGCACCTCTTCGTGATGGGCTTCTCCACACCGCAGTATTGGACCGACTTCGGTCATAACCTCTGGTACGCGCCTTATTGGTACCGATCGAAGGGCATAGATTTTCCCTCCATCGAGATCTCCATGAACCCGAAGGTGGATAACACCACGCTCAATGTCGACGACGTGGACCGCAGGATCACGGAAATCGTCCTCAACGAGGACATCGCGGGCGCGCCTGTCTCGATCTATGCCGTTGCCCTAAATAACGACCTGCAGATCATGAACGTGCCGGTTCTCCTCTTCTATGGATTTTGCGACGCGTCCTCGCGGGCGATCGGAAGCGAAACGTTTGCGATCAATGTCTACAACCACATGATTGCGTGGAAGATGATGACGCCGCAGCGGATCGCATCGCCCACCTGCCAGTGGAGCTTCAAGCGCGGGCCGGATTACGTGGTCGGGACGGACAGCAATTTCTATAAATGCATAAGGAACAACATGGCGCTCGCGGCGAACCAGCCGATCACCGGAGCGAACTGGGCGACATACTATGCCTTGGCCGGATCTTCCGGCGTGCCCTGGACCGAGATGGACTGGTATCTGCAGGGCACCTGCAGATATACCGGCGCCGAGACCTGGTGCGATTTTTCATGGGAGAGGTGCCTCGCCCTCGGCAACACGATCCACTTCGAGGGGCGCAGATGGCTGACGGATCTGCAGGACAAAAAAATTTGGTGGGGCACCAGCGCCGACCCGATGGTAAGGGCGTACCTGTCGAGGAAACATTAGAGATGAGGGTTCAAAGCTCAAACCTCAAAGTTCAAGCCTTTAAAATCGCCGTTTTTGCCATCGGGTACGCGGCGGCGGTTGCGGTGTGCGCGGAGATCATGCTCTGGGCGTTCAGAATCGCATTTTTGTGCATGGCGACGATTTCGGGAGGAGGCGTGGCATGCTGAGGGTTTGGAAGCTCATCAAATACTTTTCGACGGCGTCGGACACTGCGATCGAGGATGACGATGAATAAAGACACGCAGATCGCTCTCGCGATCCGGGAGTTCATCGATAGTGAGTACGCGGTTGACGATCCCTCGAAAGGTTTCGACTGCCTGAATTGTCTCGTCAGGTTTTTCGTGAGACTCGGCTGGCAGCCGCCGGCAGAGTTCGAGGGATGGACCCTCGACAATTACGGAAAGAGGGCGCTCGCAGATCCCCAGGGAGCGCACAGGATGTTTGAAAGATTCGTCGTGACCCTCGGGCGAGAGATCGACCGGAATTACATGCTGCCGGGGGACCTGTTGGTCGTCACTGTCAACGAGCCTGGGACAAAGAGGGAGCTCGGGACCTACGCCGGAATTTACCTTGGCAATGGAAATGCCTTTTTCATGTTCGATAAGGGCGGAAGGGTGGCGCCTTGGGCCATATTCGTCCCGTTTCTCAAGTGCGTCCGGAGACTGATAGACTAATGCGGCATCTCAGGAAAAAACGTCCGCAAAATACGCTTAGGGCCATGGTCCCCTACCGCCGCCACTTGCCCGCGAGGTTTGACTTTGGAATCGGCGAGGCGATCATCGCCGCGATCGTGGCGGTGGCTGGCTTCCTTACAAGTAGCACGACGATCGTAGGGATTACTGTCGGAATCACCGTATACGGCGTCAGCGGCGCCTTTATAGGGGAAATGATCCTTCTGGTGGGAACGACGCTTCTAAGCTCGCTTCTCACGAACGCGAACAAGCCGAATACGACCTCCCTTGGCGGCCTCACGACAACCATGCAGAACGTGACCGATCCGCTCAGGATCGTTTACGGAACGGTCCGCATAGGCCCGACCAGGGTTTTCATCACCACCACGAACGAGCCCTATAACCGAAAACTTCATATGGTCTGCCAGTGGTGCTCCGGAGAGGTCGAAGGCCCCGTGATCGATGCCCTGGGGGAGATGATCTACTTTGACGGCCAGAGGGCGCAGGAAAAGTGGCTCTGGTGGGGAGCCGATCCGCTCTACACGCATGAGTTTCACAACGGATCATATGACCAGGCCGTAAGCGCGGCGGTAACGGCGGTATTTCCGGCATGGGCCGACGCACTGCAGGGGACGGCCTACTCTTATTTCATGTTCCGTTACGATACCACCCACTGGCAAAATATTCCCGAGGTAACGATCGTCCTCCAGGGCAAAAAGCTCTTCGATCCGAGGGACGGCTCGGAGGCCTACTCGGAAAATGTGGCGCTCTGCATTCTCGATTTTATGACGCATCCCATCGACGGCGGGAAGCTTCGCGGCTCCCTCTTCAACAAGCAGTCGGTCATCGACGCAGCCAATTGGTTCGACGCGAACGGGTACTATTTTAACGGGGCGATCGCCGACCGCAAAGAGTTTCTCGACAATCTCGAAGACATGCTGATGTCCACCCGGGTCGACATCATATGGGAAGGCGGCCAGTATAAGCTGGTCGTCCAGAAATACGACGCGGCGGTGATGTCGCTCGATGAGCGCGACATCAAGGAGGACGATCAGAAGGCCAACGCGATGGGAATCACGACAGTGGGGATCAACGACGTGCCGACCAAAGTCGCGGTGGCTTTCCTCGATCCGATCGACAATTACAACGTGAAGTATGGCTACTGGCCGCAGGAGCAGGACCTGACGCCCGCCGAGTGGGCGGACAAACCGGATAAGACCATAGCCGCCGTGGGGATCACGGATTTCACGCAGGCCACGAAGATAGCCAAGTACCAATACGTGCGGTCGCGGTGGCAGCGAAGATTCGCCTTCGTCGGGCACCCCAAACTGGGATCGGCGTCGATGGCAGACATGGTGGCCGTCTCTCATAATCCGCTGTTCCCGGTGCGATCGATTCCGCAGGATTGGACCAACAAGATTCTGAGGATAACCGGGACGCCGATGGACCAAACTGGCCACATTGCGGTCGCGCTGCTCGAGGAGGACCCGAGCATCTATGATGACACGGTCCATCCGCTTGCGCACAATCCCTGGCTGACCGATTTTCCGGGTTTCTTTGATATCCCGATCGATCCGACGGACCTGACCTACGATACCGGAGAGGACGAGACCACGCCGAATGTGGTGGATGCCTACATCACCTTCAAGTGGTCGCCCATGGGAGACAACCTCGATTACGACCTGCGCTGGAAGCACGAAGCCTCGATAATCTGGACGCCGCACCGTATCGGGAATCCCGAGGGCGTGATCGCGATCCCGGCAATGACCGGTACCGGGACGCTCGCTCTTTCTTCGAGCGGGGACTTTACCGGTGGTCTGCTGACGCACTTCTATGTGGAGATCGATGGCACGGGATCTCCGAATACCTTCAAGTGGTCCGATAACGGCGGCGTGGGCATGGTCGCGACGGGAGTCGCCATCACCGGTGGCTGGCAGATGCTTGAAAACGGCGTGAAGGTAAAATTCTCCGCCACGACCGGCGGCGTGATGGGCGACCACTGGACGTTCGATGCCACGCCCCTGGATCCGATCACGGTGAGAATCGGAGGCCTCAAATGCGGCGCCGTGATTAACTGGCAGGTCCGCGCGATCGACAGGGACCATAACAAGTCCGAGTGGATCACACCGGCGAGTCCCTGCATCGCCTGGGCCCCCGCGGGTCCGGCAAATGTGTCGTTTGACGATGCGAACTGCAACTTCGATGGCCCGAATCCGATCGTCGCCTGGACCGCGCTGGCCACGGAGCCGGACCATTATGAACTTCGCACGGAGGACGCCAACTGGGGCGCGAAGGACATCAAGTTCATCGCCAATGTCGCCAGCAAAGCGATCATCTACGAGTGGACGGCCTATATGTCGTGGTGCGATAAGCAAAGCCTCACAGAAGTCCAGCGCCGGAGCCTGACGATTTACATCAAGGCCGTGGATAAGGTCGGAAACTACTCGGTGGCCGCCGACTCGATCGCGCTCACGAACGCCGCCCCGACCATGTCGGGATTTTCACCGATAGTCACCATGAACTTTTTCGGGATGCACGCGATCGTTGATTGGTCGGCTTGGCCGGGAATCACGGGAAAAGACCTGAAGAAGTACAACGTCTATTGCTCCACGGAGGCGACGTGTACGATCAATTCCACGAATTTAAAAAAGACCGTGGCCGTAAACGTCCACCAAACGGAGCTCACCGGCCTCTCGCGCGGGGTAACCTATGATTTTAGGGTCGAACCATGGGATGTTTTCGGAGAAGGTGTGGCGTCATCGTAACTCCCCCCCTCCCCCTCTTAACTTAAGAGCGGGAGGCCTCAGGCCGGGGGTGTTAAGGTAGCGTCGGCACTTAGCGGAGGAGAGCCGACGAAAGGGAAAAAGCATGAAGAGGGTAGCGATTATCATGGTGCTGGCACTGGCTACGTTTTCCGCTGCCGGCGCACAAATTGCTACGGAGCACACGAAAGATGGCGTGATCCGCTACACAAATAAACCGGCCGTGCCGACACTTGCGGACATCGAAAAAAGGCTGGAAATCCTCGAAAGGACGGTGAGTGAAATGGTGCAGGCCACGACACCCGAAAACATAAATCTCTATCAGACAACCGTTGATCCGACGGTGCCAGGGGACATGATGATAATAAAATCGGTCACGGAACTGGATAACTGCGACTCCGCCGCGCAGTGGTCCGTTATTTCCGGAGCCGGTGTAACAGTCTCCCTTGATACGTCGGCCCCATTCGAGGGAAGCGGATGCGTGGACATCTACATTCCGGCGAATACCACTGCCAAGGTGAAATGCACTAAATCCTCCGGCTCATGGGATCTAAGTGTCTTCAAGTATTTGAGGTGGAACATAAGGAATTTATGGCAGCAGGGCCAAAGCATCTATGCCTACTTCGGAGAGGTCAACTACAATGAGCAGACTTCACCCTTGATAGCCCCGCCGGGCGACTTCGGTGCTTGGTACGAAAGATGGTGGAACATTTCTGGCGTTGCAGCCGGCTCTCGCAATGGTGTGACAATCTTTGCACTGCAAATCCAAAACGTAGCGGCATATCCGATGCATTTTTACGTCGATCACCTCCGCGCCGACTCAGGTCCATCGCAGATCAAAATCCCGGACGGTGACAGGTTGATCATTCTTTATCCGAAGGTTTACCCAGGAAGCTATACGGGAAATGGAGCTGACAATACGGAGATCGACATCCCCCGCAAAGGCACGCCAGCGATCATCTTTATTAAGAAATATAACGATGGAACCTATCCCGCTCTCTGGTGGCACAAGAGCATGCCAGCGGGATATTCCGAGCCATTCGGGTTCATGGCTGTCAATGCGATAACGACCGGAATCAAATGGGTGATGGATGGAAATTTTGGACTTGGGACACACGCCTTAGTCAATGCCAATGGGGTTCAGTATAACTTCTTTGCAATCTATGAGGATTGAGAGGAAAGGTATGAGATGACCGAGCCAAAGTGCCCTTTTGGGGAACACAAAATGGTAGTTTCTCTCCTACAACAACTTTGGGATAGATTGAAGGAAGAAAAGGAAACTACAAGGGACGAAGGCGAGAAACAGTGGAAGGAAATCGGCAGGATGATTTCGTCCAAATCGGTATGGGCGGGAATTAGCATTTTTGTGGTCATGTCCATCGCGGTGGTGGGGTTCCTCTGGCATAACCAGACGGCCAATCGAAACGAGATCATGAAGGAAGTTAAGGCGATCAGCGCCGTTATCCTGGGTACGGAGACGAAGGAAGGCCTTAGCGATAGATTTACGAGGGTGGAGACCAAATTGGACGATCACCTGAAGGAGTCCCACAATAACGGCGCGAAGAAAGATAAGGGCAAATAGAATGGAGCCTGGGGCGCAAAGCTAAAGTCGAACAGCTCTGTATGGGCATTGCCTGCCTGATGGAGGTCAGGGGCAGAGCGAAACTTAACGGCGACCAGGCGCGCTTCGATCTCATGGACCTGGTGATCGAGGAGGAAATAGAAAAGCTGGAAACGGTAATAAGGGATAACCCAGGAGGAGGATAGAATGTTTTACAAATGCAGACATTTTGCGATCGATGAGCTCGTGGATCAGGCGACCTTTAGGCGCTTCGGAGAGCTTGCGTGGCAGTTCTTTCGCCCCGAGATCCTCATCTCCATCGATGGGATCCGGGATTACTATAGCAGACCAATCATTGTAAACAATTGGCACGATGGAGGCCCGTTCTCCGAAAGGGGGTTGAGGATCCTCAACGATGGGGACAAAGCCATCTATTCCCCATACTCTGCCCATCCAATGGGAGCGGCCGTTGACCTTGATGTCGAAGGCGTCCCGGCCGAGGAAGTTAGACAGACGATTCTGGCTCACAAGGATGAGGATGCTTTTAAATTGATTAACCGGCTTGAGAAGGGGACCAACTGGGTTCACGCCGATGTCTTCAACGTGGAAAATCGGATTGTAGTTTTTTCCGGTTGAAATGGGGCGGAAGGTTCAGCGTACCCGACCGACCGCACTTTGAAGAGCCCTGAAGGGCAAAAATCCAAACCAAAGGAGGCAGTTTATGAACAACGATCTCAGAGCAACGGTATCAGGTTTCATAACAGGCATCGCAGGGATACTTCTCCTCTTTCACATTGTTCTTCCCGACTGGCTGAGCGGGCTGATCACCTGCTTTGGAGTAGTCGTCCTGGGGTATTTCACAAACAAGAGGGATGCCGCGCCAAAGCAGGGAGGACGCGTCCGCATGGGGGCCGTGCTGGCGCTCATGGGGGCGGTCATGTTTGTTCTTGCAATTCCCTTGCTTTGCCTGGCCCAGACCACGCCTGCACCCGCGCCCCCGGCCGCGGCCACGACAGCGGCGCCGGCGCCGATGCCTGCACCGACGCCTGTGCCCCCTCCCAATATGTCCACCGTTTTCAGCGGTCTCGGGATCAGCCCGAGCGTGGATACCTTTATGCGTTTGGAGACTAAAAACCCAAAGCTCCAAAGCCCGGACGTGGGAATAGGGGTCAACTTTATCGACTACAAACAATTTTTGGATTTGCGGCTTGAAGTCTCTCAGAGCGCCACGGGTTCTCCATTCGTAGGCATAGGGCCGGTTGTAAATATCCCCGCCATCGTTGCCAAAATTAATGGCCTTACGTGGAACACAAACTTCAACGTCGGGCTTGGCATACTCGTTGGCATTGATACGGGGACAAGACAATTCGCCTGGGGGCCCGTGATCGGATTTGGGTGGACGTTTTAAAAGAGACGCGATGGGCCTTCCGGAAACATTCGCGCATTTGCTCACAGTACTGAGGCCGGCTCCCCTGCCGGGCAGGTGCATCTGTCTATCGGATTTGCATGCCGGGGCGGGTCCTAACCGGGACCCGCTGAAAGGCAGCGGCACCGAACCGGCCGTGGTCGACCTTCTCGAAGATTTCTTCGCCCAGGGCTACTGGCTCCTGAAGAACGGGGACTGGTGGGACGTTTGGCGCGGAGGAGATCTGGAATCAGTATGGGCTGTGCACCCCGAGCTGGTCGCCATTTACAGAAAGTACCGCGATGCCGGACGGGTGTATGAGACCGAGGGAAATCACGAAAAGAATCTTGTCTCATACCCGGTTGCGGTCCTCCTGGAGGGATTCGGCAAGAAAGTTTTCATGGACCATGGGTGGCTGTGGGATAAGTGGAACTGCAGGGACTGGAAGGTCGGCAGGGCCGCCGTGCGGACCGCCGACGAGCTCGGCATTGTCTCCGAGACTTCACCTCACCCCGCGAACGCAGACAGACACGCGGCCGTCAGGAAGATGCGAAGGGAGCTCGCCGAGGCCAATCCTGGCTACGACTTCCTCTGGGGCCATACTCATTTCTGGTGCGACGAGGGAAATGATCACAATAGCGGCTCGTCGCTCGTGGGAGTCGCCCAGGGCTTCGGCATCGAGGAAGGAAATTTTATTAAGCTGGAAAGGAGTTGACAGACCATGGACGTCGGAAAGATCATCGGCCTGGTTGCCCCGATCCTCCAGTCGAGCCCCGTCGGAAGCATCGCCGGGGCCCTGGATGAGGGGCTGAAGCTCATTAATCATCTAACCCGGGACGATCCGGTAAAACAGGCGAGGGCGCAGAGGGAATACATCGCGAACCTCGACCTGATCGTAAGGAAGGTGCTCGATGCGGCAAAAGGCGAAGATGTGTCTGCTTATCTCGCTGCTTTTGGCGAGCTCATGGATTCTAAGTAGCTGTGCGGCCACCCAGCCGCAGGTGATCTCGCAGGGTGTCCCGGAAGGCTATGTGATCGTCAAGAAGGATGTGCTGGCGAACATGATGCAGAGCTGCGAGCGCTGTAAATCGGAACTGCTGGACTGTTTGGGCAAATTGCCGAGGAATTAGAAGCACGGCTTCATCTCCTCCTCATCTCACCCCCTCGGGGGAGTCGTAAGGCTCCCCCGCCTTTCTTTGAGGCGGGACGCTTTTTGTTTACTTGGTTTCGGTTATCTCTTTCCACTCGTAGCCCTTTTCTTTCATGCACCGGTCCTGGCCTACCCCGTAATCCGGATTTTCCGTGTATCCCTTGGCCGCCATACACCGACCACAGATGTCGGAGCTGGGGATGGAGACACTTAGCACCGCGCTGGCCACTGGCGCCAATACTCCGGCAAAAGGGATGACCGCACCCCAACCAACTCCTTCGACGATCCTGCTTTTGTGCGTCGCGCGGTCTACCGCGGCCTGCCGGCACGTGTCAAGGTCCTCGTCGTAGGAGGTCATATCGTCCCTGAGGTACCTCGGGCCTTTGCACTCCTTTTGGTCATCGAACGTTTGCTGCTCACTGACTCCTTCCTTGATCCACCAGCTGTATGTATAGGTGGTCGGATGGTGGGCACAGCTGACCATCCCCGCCACAATAATCATCAGTGCGACCAAAAATTTCGTCATCTCCGTCGCCTCCTTTGGGCTTGCACTATCTCAAAATCGCCCTTAACGAAATCATGGACTTAGACGTATCGATCCGACTCGCCAAAATTCTCATAAAAAGCCCTAATTGTCAATAAAATTCTGAGGTTGCTATAACGAAGGGAGATTGATTACAAATCAGCAGCTCTACCATTGAGCTACGTGGGCCCATGATTAGAATATCCCGTTTAGGGGACCAAACCTTCCGCCGTTCGTATTAAGTCCTTCTTTAATTAAACCAAGGAAAGATTATTTGCATCCCATGAGCAAAGCGACGATGGTCCATCCAAACAGGATAACCAAAAAGATAATAAACTGTCTGATTAATTTGGGATCCATAGGCCTCCTCGCTTTATTAAAGATCGCAGATGAACCGTGTTGTATGAATTAGGCCCCTGTTGAATAAACATGCCTTTCTATCAATAACCGCAGACCGTATAATCAAAGAAAAAATTCATACGATAACAAACTGGATTGTTTTTTTCCTTGAAATAGTATATTGAAAACATGTATATGTAAGTCCTATTATGAAAAATTTTAGAAATTATTTCAAGGATGAAAACATAATGGAAACCTGCGGCGTGGATTTGGAAGGCCGGATTCATGATCGATTTATGACGGAGTAAAAGGAAAGGAGCAAAGAAATGGGACTGGGATTGGCTCTGATCACACTTGGCATGCTGATCCTTTTGGATCGCATGGGTACGGGATATGGGTTAAGGGAAGGATGGCCATGGATCGTCGTGGCTCTTGGAGTCGGAGGTATTTTCCGTAACAGAAAAAGCCTGGCCGCTTGGGTTACCACGATCATCGGCATCTTCATCCTGGGAGCGAAGTACTACACTCTCCATTTTTCGATCCCAGGAGTCATCCGAACTTACTTCCTGCCGGCTCTTCTCATCGTGATCGGACTGCTCTGGCTCTGGAAATATAATAAGGATTGATTTCCAATTGCGGAGTGCGGAATGCGGATTGCAGATTCTCAAATTCGCAATCCATGTTCATCCGTAAACATTACTTTATCCGGATCTATCATTTCCCTGTCAGTCTCCGATTTGGATCTTACGTTTAGATTTGGAATTCCGAAATCCCTGCCTACCGGCAGGCAGGTGCAATCCGAAATCCGAAATTATTAAACTGGAATGAGCCCGGCGACGACCAGAATGGTGAGTTCTCCCTTCCCCGTATTGGTCAGCTCGTGAAAGTGACCGGCTGGAATTTGGATGGCATCGCCCGGTTCCACCTCGCAGACCTCATCCCCTACCTGTATGCGTCCCTGGCCGCTCTGGATGATGTAAATCTCTTCCATAGGGTCCACATGGCCAATGAGCCTGTCGCGGGGTGGCACCGAGGCATGGGCAAGAAACATCAGGGTTTGAAGATGGCGCGTATCCAGAATCATGTGGGCCACACCACCCCCATGGGCCCGATAGCGGGTCGCTTTCACTTCGGAATGCTCCAAGTTGCGTCGTATCATCAATCGTTTCCTCTCTCGAAGCCAATTTTTTTGCGATGCATCGCTTCCAAACAGGCCTTTCATTTGCACCAGGAGATTCATCTCCCCGTGACTCAAGAATTCTACTCTCCTGAACCGGAGGATTATTTGGCCTTCATGGAATTCAATCTCTGAAGGATGGATTGCGCATCCTGGATCATGTCTTCGATGACCTCTCTGACACTTTTTATTTTGTGGATCAATCCCACGCATTGGCCGCAGCCGATGATCGTCCCATCCACATCTGCTTCTCGATAAGCATTTGGGCTCATTCGACCACCCATGGCGGTGAGCAGCTCTTCCAGGCTCGCTCCCTCCTGTTCTAATGAAAGTATTTTCTCCGCCGCCTCGGTTTTCAGCACTCTTGCTGCGTTCTTGATCGAACGGTAGATCATGAGAGTATCGCTTTCCGTTGCGTTGACGAATGCTTCCTTGATCCGTGGATGGGCAGGACATTCTTGGGTGGCCACAAATCGTGTTCCCATCACGACCCCTTCCGCGCCCAACGCAAGGGCGGCCAAAAAGCCCCTGCCGTCTGCAATTCCGCCACCTGCAATGACCGGGATCTTAACGGACTCAACTGCCTTGGGAACGAGGATCAGAGAGGTCACTTCATCCATCCCGGGGCGTCCTCCACACTCGAATCCGACAATTGTCACCGCGTCCGCCCCAACGGATTCCGCTTTCTGGGCAAAGCGAACGGATGGAACTTTGTGGATGAGTTTAATCCCTTCGCTTTTCAATTTTTCAATGAAAGGTTCCGGGCTCCTTCCCGATGTTTCCACCACCGGAACCTTTTCCTCTGAGATGACCTTGAGCAGTTCCATCATCTGCTCCTCATTGGTTAATCCCGGCAGGATGGACATATTTACGCCAAAGGGCTTTGAGGTTTCCTCCTTCATCCGACGGATCTCTTTCCTTAAACTCTCCTGATCAGGAAAGGAGTGGCTTGAAATAATTCCCAGTCCTCCTGCCTCGGAGACGGCTGATGCGAGCTGGGCCGTGGCAAGCCACTGAAGTCCACCTTGGATGATGGGATATTTGATCCCAAGCATTTCAGTCAAGCGCGTCGCGAACATGGCATTCTCCTTTAATTTTCGGGTGGAAAGGTTACCGCTAGTTAGAATTATCCCGCATTCGGAATGAGTTTGCAATGTTAACGCAGGTCTTCATCGCCCCTATTTTCCTGCGTGCCGGAGGACCAGATGAATGCTATCAAATCGACTGCGGCAGAATGGGCACTGCAAAGGATGGGTTGCAAGTAACCCGAGTTCCATCCCTTGATCAGCCTGCCGGGCTTCGTTTGCATCTCCTTGGCATTGGGCCGAAGGGCAATAGATGCCTGATTATTTTCGTAAATAATTCTTGTAGTTTAGTCATGAATATGATAAATATTCCGAAATTGTTTGTAGCTCCAAAAAGGAGGTGGGGGAATGGCTTCCTACAAAGTAATATTTTTGGGTCTCTCGGTGATCGGCCTCGACGAGGAGACGCATTTGCTCGAAGGCCTTCAGAAAAAATTTAACCTCACCCCTGAAAAGGCTGAAAGCTTGCTTCAGAGGGTCCCCATCGTGGTGAAGAAAGGCCTTTCAAAAGAGGAGGCGGAGAGATATGTGAACGTCTTTGAAGAAATTGGGGGAAGAGTCAATGTGGAGGAAGAGGAGGAGCCGATTCCTACTCTTGACATTACCCGGGATTATGAAGCTCCATCTCGGCCTGAATTTAGGCCCGGTCCCAAGCCTGAACCGAAGCCCGCCTTTACCCAGAGGCCCGAACCCGAGAAGAGGGCTCCTGCCAAGGGAATGGTCATCTGCCCCCAATGTGGGTTTGAACAACCCGAAACGGATGAGTGCATCAAGTGTGGCGTTATCATGTCTAAGTTTGTCCAATTTCAAGAAATGGCCCGTTCGTATGAGGGGCAGGTTCGGGAGATTTCATCAAAAGAGTATACCCCATGGGAGAGTGGAGAGGGTTTTATTGGGGCTTTTTTAAAGACGACACAAGAGGCCCTTTTTTCCCCGACCAAGTTTTTTGAGAAAGCGGCCGCGGGCGAGGGATACTGGTCTCCACTGATTTACGGCTTGATCGCCGGGATCATTGGAAATGGGTGTGCCATCTTATGGTTTTGGCTATTCATGGCGCAGCTCATCCCCATGGACAAGATCCCTTTTCAACATAGTCTTTCCATCCTCCGACTCATTATTCCTTTGCCTTTCCAGTTAGCCATCGCCATTTTCATTGGAAGTGCTATTATCCATCTCTGTCTCATGCTTGTAGGCGGGAACAAGCGGGGGTACAAGACAACCTTCCGTGCCGTTTGTTATTCTTACAGTGCTCAACTTTTTAATATTGTTCCTTTCATCGGGAGCCTTATCGGATTTATTTATATGATCATCCTTTTTATCCTTGGGGTAAGAGAGGGGCACGGCATTGGAACGGGGAAGGCAGTTTTAGCCGTCCTCCTCCCGATGATTGTCATCTTCGGACTCATTATCGTTGCCATTGTTCTGGCGGTGATGTTCGTTGGGTCAACGGGGCTCCTTGGTGGAGTTAGAGCGTAAGTTCAAGGAAAGAAGCTTCGGGGATGAGGAGGTAGCCCTTTCGAGATGCTGCTAGGTCCTCTTTTCTAAAGGGGAAAACTCGGATTGTCTTGGCGGAATAAGAAAATCTTTCTTCTGTTTGGAAAAGGGAGGCGAGAAGGGATTTAGAGACTTGTTTGCGAAAAAACTAAGTTATTAAGGTTTTGGGTCTTCATAAAAAGGGGTCATTGAGTGCCCCTTTTTTATTTTCGATTTGCACAAAATGAGGAGTAACAGATTACTCCGCTGGATTACGGAAAACGATGGACAAGAAGCGAATCAAAAGGAAAGATGAAAAAGATAGGAGAAAGCGGCACCCCGATCTTTCGACAGAAGAGATCCTTCAATTGATGAGGGAAGACGATCGCCCTCTTCTTTTAAGGGAGATCCTGCGTCGTTTAAGTCTCCAGAAAGAGCAGAGGCAAAAGGCGAGGGGACTCCTCAGAGATTTGGCGGAAGAGGGGAGGGTGGTTCGGATTCGAGGGAACCGCTACGGCCTTCCGTCGAAGATGAACCTGATCGTCGGCAGGATCAAAACGCATCCGGACGGGTACGGGTTCGTCATTCCGGAAGCAGAAGGGGAAGAGGATATCTTTATTAGCCCCAGAAATCTGAAGGAGGCGATGCATGGAGATCGTGTCGTCGCAAGGATTGAGTCGATCCGGAAGAAAGGAAAAGAGGGCAGCATCATCCGGATTCTGGAAAGAAAGACGCGTAAAGTCGTCGGTAGGTTTCTGAGGGGGAAAAATTATTCTTACGTCCTCCCTGAGGACGAACGCATCCTTCCTGAAGTCTTCATCCCGGAAGGGGAGACGAGAAGGGCAAGGCCGAATCAGATCGTGGTGGCGGAAATTACCCGGTACCCGACGGAGAGGGCGAGACCGGAAGGGAGAATCACGCACATTTTGGGATATCCTGATGATCCGGAGATTGATCCACAAATCATCATCCATAAATATGACCTCCCTTCCCGGTTCGGGTCCGCTGCGCTGGAAGAGGTGCAAAGCCTCCCTTCGGCTCCCTCCTCCCACGAATACCGAAATCGGGTTGACTTGAGAGGGATTCCCACCTTTACGATTGACGGAGAAAACGCAAGAGATTTCGATGACGCTGTCTCCGTTGAAAGAGAAAGGGACGGAGGCGTGAAACTGTTCGTATCGATCTCCGATGTCAGCCACTATGTCAGAGAGGGAACATCTCTTGACGACGAAGCTTATTCGCGTGGCACCAGCGTTTATTTTCCGGACCGCGCCATTCCCATGTTTCCGGCGGAGCTTTCGAATGAAATCTGCTGTCTTCGTCCCCGAGTGGACCGGCTGACGCTCACGGCCGAGTTGAGATACGACGGAAATGGAGAGAGAAAAGGCGTTCGATTTTACCCCAGTGTGATCCGAAGCGGTGAAAGACTCACGTACACCTGGGTCAAAAAAATTCTGGTCGATGGGGATCCGGAACTCAGGGAACGATTCAGTCCTCTCCTTCCCTCCTTGGACCTTATGGCTGATCTCTGTCAAGAACTTCGTCGGAGAAGGACGGATAGGGGGACCATGGACTTTGATCTTCCAGAACCCGAGATCATCCTCAATCTCCAGGGGGAGACCGAGGATGTCATCCGGGCGGAGAGAAACCTGGCCCATCAGATCATCGAAGAGTTTATGATCGCCGCCAATGAGGCCGTCGCTCATTTTATGGAGGAGAAAGGGTTTCCGTTCATCTACCGAATCCACGAACCTCCTAAAAAAGAAGCGATCGATGAATTTAGAAGGTTTATATCCCAGTTAGGATACAGGATGAGAAAAGAGTCGGACCATTCCTCAAAGGAATTCCAGAACGTCCTTTCGGATGTTAAGGGAAGGCCCGAGGAGAGGGTGGTAAACGAGATTCTCCTTCGATCGATGAAGTGGGCCAAGTATTCTGCCAAGAACTTGGGACACTTCGGCCTGGCCTCGGATGGCTACACTCATTTTACTTCTCCTATTAGAAGATATCCTGATCTGATCGTCCACCGGCTTTTGAAAAAGGTCCTGTCCAAAGAGGAGATGAAGGTCTCGGAGGAAGGTTTGGCTGAAAGGGCTGACCATCTCTCCAACAGGGAGAGGGTGGCCATGGAGGCCGAAAGAGAGATTTTAAATCGATACAGGGTGCGCTTCATGAAGAATAAGATCGGCGAGGAATATGAGGGGATCATCAGCGGGGTGGCCGCTTTTGGTTTCTTTGTGGAACTGAAAGATATTTTTGTAGAAGGGCTGGTGAGAATGACAAGCCTCCACGACGATTATTACCTGTATCATGAGAAAAAATACTGCCTTGTCGGTGAGAGGACTCACAAGACCTTTCGAATTGGCGACGAGGTCAGAGTGAGGGTGGATCGGGTAGATGTCGAAAGACGCCATATCGATTTCGGGCTGACTGACATGAAAGATAAAGAGACTCGGAGACGGGGCGACTCGGTGACGCGGTGATCAAAGAGAAACATTCTCCGTGTCTCCCTATCCCAGTGTCTCCCCGTTTATCTTTTCGGCTATTCTTCGGTGGATTCGTGACATAGGATAAAGATGAAGCTTTTGGATGGCGACCCAATTTCCCTTTCTTTTCCCATTGATCGCCTGGCAGTGATAAACCTGCAGAGTCAGTTTGAAGTGTGAGAAAGTCTGCCTGAAAGTTCCGATAAGCTCCTTGACGTCGACCGTTATCCCGATGTCTTTCTTAACGTGATTTCTTAACCTCAGTCTTAACTTTGACCTTTGCTTTTCTTTCATCCTCCAATCCGGAAATTCCCATAGCCCTCCCAGAAGGCCCGAAGGCGGTCTCTGCCTGAGGAGAACTTTTCCATTCCTCTTGATTACCGCCGAAACTGCCTCCAGATGGGGAATGGCTTTTTTTGTCCTCTTTGATGGGTATCTCTCAGGCCTTCCTGAGGCTCTTGCCTTGCAAACATCACGCAAGGGGCAGCGGTCACAATCAGGTTCTTTAACCGTGCATAGCATTGAGCCGAGATCCATCAGGGCCTGGTTGAAAGGGTATGAAAGTCCTTCCGGGAGTAGGGTTTCAGAGATTCTCCACAGAAGATCATCGGTTTCGCCTCTTGCCGGATTATCTGAAACAGCAAAGAGTCTTGAAATGACTCTCTTTACGTTTCCGTCCAGGATTGGGGCGTCTTTATGAAAGGCAAAGGAAAGGATGGCGCCAGCGGTGGATCGGCCGATTCCGGGCAGGCTCACGAGGTCTTTCAGATCATTAGGAATGATCCCTCGAAAACGATCTAACACGATCTGAGAAGCACGGTGAAGGTTTCGGGCCCTTGAATAATAACCAAGTCCTTCCCAGACCTTTAGGACTTCTGAGAGATCGGCTTTTGCCAGATCACCAACGGTCGGGAAAGCTTTCAAGAATTTTTGGTAATAGGGGATCACGGTGATTACCTGAGTCTGCTGGAGCATGATCTCTGAAACCCAGATGGCATAAGGGTCCGTGGTTTTTCTCCAGGGGAGGTCTCTCCCGTTTTTGCTGAACCATTTAAGTAGCCTTTTCTGGATATTCCTTCCAACTCTCAAATCCCCCCGTCCCCCCTTTTCTAAAGGGGGGTGAGGGGTGATTCTGTGGTTTCCAATGTTTGTCGATGGCGATCGGGTCATAAAGTTTATGGGAATTATTACTTTAAAAAAGCAAGCCTTTTTTCTATTTGCCTTTAGCAGCTTTCTTCTCTGCCCTTATAATTTTTTTTGGGTCTACCTTCAAGGACGCAGAAATCGCCTCTTCCGGCGTTAATGGATACAAGGAGATTCGGGGTAGACGATCCTTGATCTTTGGCTTTGCCTTCGCACCACATCTATCTTTTTTGGGTTTCATTCGTTAGCCTCTTCTATTTTACTTGCTGCTCATATGGTCCTGCCAATGAATAAACCTTGCCATTAATGACAGTGACGATATAATAAGATAGGCCCTTGATCCGACAAGCATACACCTTCGTGATGCCATTTGGGGTCTGAAGTTGATCATTTAGCTGAACTGCGGGAGTAGAGCTAAGGTATGGCCAAAAGCATCCGCATTGAAGAAATTCTTCTTCAGATTGCCCCACAAAGACAGGGCACTTCGCTGGCCCACGTTCACTACTACTGGTAGCACACCCGCCCAAGAACGCTCCCACAATAATCAACGTTACGATTAGTCCCTTCATTTTTTTACCTCTCCTTTGACGTTCCGTCTTTCTCCACATTTTCATCTATAAGACTTTCGCATTCCTTCCATAAAACGGAAGATTCTTTTTCGTTACGTCGTAGCCCTGTAAACCAGCCTTTTCCCTTCACTCCCTTTTATTGCCGCTACCGCCCGCTCTCCGTCTGTGGTTTTTCTTTCATCCCACCGGAAATTGAATTCGTCACAATAGCGGTGAAGGTGTTTCTTAGAAACGTGATGGAAGGTTCCATGAATGCCACGTTTCAGAAGTGCGAAGTAGGATTCTGCGCCGTTGACATGAATCTCATGATTTTCGCCCCTCACGTATTCGCCTATCCCATGACGGACAACCTTATGTCCACCGTCGAATTCTTTTCCAATCCCTTTGTAGGAGCCAAGCTCATCCGTCATGATCCTTGCCCCCTTATCCACGTTTTCTCTGATTGCACCTTTAAGTTCCTTGGCACTGACTGTCTCTATTGGTCTCGCCCTCACTCTACCTTTTCTTTCTACCAGGGCCAACACTACCGTCTTTTTGGGTGCCCCACGCCCTCTTTTTCCGCCATGGGTTTTTCCACCGATATAGGTCTCATCCGCTTCAATAGTTCCACTAAGGGCAGAGGCCAAGGGTTCCTCTCTCATTGCGAACCGAATTCTATGGGCAAGGTGCCAAGCTGCCTTATAGGAATGCAGGCCAAGATTCCTCTGAAGCTGAAGCGCCGAGACACCTTTCTTGTGAGAGCACATGGAGTAATAGGCTTGAACCCATTGGCGAAGGGTGATATGGGATCGATGCATGATTGTTCCTACCGTTACCGTGAATTGCTTTCGGCACTCGTTACACTGGATCACGCCGTCGCGTACCGTATTTGATTTTGCTTGAATCCGTGTAACGTTCTTGCTATTGCAATGAGGACAAACCGGGCCTTCCGGCCATCGAATCTTTTCAAGGATCGCCCGCGCCTCATCCTCCGTCAATCTCGCTGCGTCTATCGCTGCCATCTCTGAAAGGGTCTCAAATTTAGGTGGTATGTACTTCATGGGGTGCCTCCTTATTTCTTAATCTTTACACCCCCAAGATAGCATATTAATAATGCTTTGTCAAGGATAAAGTTAAAATAATTAGTTAAGAATATCAATAGCTTATAAATTACATTATTTCTATTTTTGGCCAAACTCCGCTTCTTGCAGAATCAACACCAAGTAAGGCGTCATAATCCCATACTTTTCCGTTAATATCTGTTGCAGTCGAAAGATTAGCCAATGATCTTCTGCCGTATGGCCATAACTTCTGTTTTTGCCTTTTGCCATAGATTATCTCATTATTAGAGAGTGTGCTAAATTTAGTTGAAATTTGAGAAGTGGCTCCTAAAATGGGGGTAATCTCTTAATCCGGCAGGAGAGAGAGAAAAGCCACCAAGAAAGGAGCCAGTGATGAAGAAGATATTAC
>Ga0187856_1000986_pt1 | contig 23733 bp, 22 predicted proteins | sample June2016WEW_8_40_FD_132443 | JGI IMG/M metagenome (GOLD analysis project Ga0187856, IMG submission 132443) | Peatland microbial communities from SPRUCE experiment site at the Marcell Experimental Forest, Minnesota, USA - June2016WEW_8_40 | ecosystem: Environmental > Terrestrial > Soil > Wetlands... | reverse complement strand
TCGTCCAGCATCGTCTCGCTCAGCGCCAGCATCGCGTACTCCCTCGCGAATCAGCATGGTCGAGCGAATCACGATTCAGCCGTCAACTCAAAATCGCCCGTTAACCTGAGTTCCCAGCCGTGCCAATTAGCCCCATGAATATTGACTTTTTCACGCATTCTGCCTCTGTTCTTGTTCGCTGAAATTCGCCTGTATCGTTTCCTCGACGTGGTGCGGCATAATTTCGTCGAGCGCCAGCCCCCAGCCCCCAGCCCATGGGCCGGCTGGGCACGCTCGATGAGGTCGCCTGGCTCGCCCTCTTCCTCGCCGGCGATGAGGCGAGCTACATTACCGGCCAGGCGCATCTCGTCGATGGCGGGACGGCGCTGTAACGAGGACCGGACATGCCGGAACGGCTTAAAAATAAGATCGCGCTGGTGACCGCCGCGGGCCAGGGCATTGGCCGGGCGATTGCGGAAAAATTCGCCGGCGCAGGCGCCAAGGTGATTGCGACCGATCTCGACCCGAACAAGCTGCAGGGATTGCGCGCCAAGTTGCGCAAGCTCGACGCTCGCTCGCAGGACGATATCGAGGCGTTCGGCAGGGACATCTCCCGCGAATTCGGTCCGCTCGATATTCTGGTCAATTGCGCCGGTTATGTGCACCAGGGCACGGTGCTCGATTGCTCCGACGAGGACTGGGATTTCTCGTTCGACCTTAACGTCAAATCGATGCACCGCACGATCAGGACGTTCCTGCCCGGCATGCTGGAGAAGAAATCGGGTTCGATTCTCAACGTCGCCTCGGCGGTCTCGTCGATCCGCGGTGTCCCCAACCGCTACGTCTATGGCGCTACCAAAGCCGCGGTGATCGGGCTTACCAAGGCGGTCGCCGCCGATTTCATCAAACAGGGCATCCGCTGCAATGCCATCTGTCCGGGCACGATCGAATCGCCATCGCTCGACGAACGCATCGCGGCGGTGTCGAAGGAGAGCGGGCGTTCCCTCGAAATGGTGCGGCAGAATTTCGTCGAGCGCCAGCCCATGGGCCGGCTGGGCACGCCCGATGAGGTCGCCTGGCTCGCCGTCTTCCTCGCCAGCGATGAGGCGAGCTACATTACCGGCCAGGCGCATCTCGTCGATGGCGGGATGGCGCTGTAACCGGCGTGTCGGATTTCGGCGACCGCAGGGCCGCTTTCTCTCTCTCTCAGCACCCAGATGGCCATAGGCGGACAATTGTGACCGCGCGTTCCCGTGGGATTATTTCGGTATGCTTCGCCGCTCCCGATCGGAAGGAGCCGTGCACGGCAGCGAGCGCGCCGCACAAAGCGCCGTAGCAAGCGAGCGGCTTGCTACCGCTGCCGCCGTCCGTTACCCCGTCTACGCCGACTCCTGAGAGGCGTGCCATGAATGTCTATGATTTGAATGAGCGGATCGCGGTCGTCACCGGCGGGGCTCAGGGCATCGGTCTGGCGGTCGCCAACCGCGTCCTCGCCTCCGGCGGGCGGGTCGCCATATGGGATCGCGACCGTGCGCTGCTCGATGCGACGGTGACGCGTATCGCCAACGGCGACCGCGTACAGGGGCTTGCGGTCGATATCGCCGACCTCTCCGCCGTTGAAGACGCCACCAAAGCAACGATCGGACATTTCGGCAGGATCGATATCCTCGTCAACAATGCCGCGATCGTCGGGCCGAACGCCAACACGTGGGAATATCCTCCCGAAGCCTTCCGCGATGTGGTGAACGTCGGATTGATTGGCACCTTTTACTGCTGCCGCGCGGTCGTTCCCCATATGATCGCGGCGAATTACGGACGCATCGTCAATCTGAGTTCGGTCGCCGGCAAGGAAGGCAATCCGAAAGCGCCGGCCTATAGTGCGACCAAGGCGGCCGTGATCGCGCTGACGAAGTCGCTCGGCAAGGAGCTTGCCGCCTACAATATCGGAGTCAATTGCGTGACGCCGGCCGTCGCCAAGACGACGTTGGCAATGAGCCAGGCGCCGGACTTTTTGGCCATGATCGTCGCGAAGATTCCGCGCGGCCGGATGCTCGAACTCGAAGAGGCGGCGTCGATGATCTGTTGGCTCGCAAGCGCGGAGAATTCCTTCACCACCGGCGCGGCTTTCGATCTGTCCGGGGGCCGGGCGACTTATTGATCGGCGAACGGGGGGCGAACCGTCATCCGCATGTGCGCCGTTCGATCGGGAGGCGACGAGTGCTATGAGCGTGATGAAGCTTTATTATGCGCCGGGCGCGTGCTCGCTGGCGCCCCACATTGTGCTCGAGGAAGTCGGGGACCGGTTCGAGCTTTCGCGTGTCGATCTCGCCGCCAACCAGCAGAGCAGCGCGGACTACCTTCGCATCAACGCCAAGGCTCGGGTGCCGGCGCTCACGGATGGTGACTGGGTCCTCACCGAGTGTCCGGCAATCCTGCGTTACATTGCGGCGCGTCATCCGGCCGCCGGGCTTTGGCCGTGGGATCCCCGGGAAGAAGCGCGCTGCGCCGAATGGCTCGGCTGGCTTTCGTCGACCATTCAAGTCGCCTTCGTCCACGTCCGGCGCGCGGCCCGTTACGCGGCCGACCCGAGGGCGGTCGAAGATGTCGCCGCCACCGCCAAGAAGACCTGCCGCGAACTCTGGCAGGCGGTTGAAGCAAAGATCGGGGAGGGGCCCTGGGCGATCGGTGAGCGCTACAGCGTCGCCGACCCCTGTCTGCTGGTTTACTGGACCTGGGGGCGCGGGCCGGCGCTTGCCTTCGACATGGCGCGAGATTTCCCGCATTGGACGGCGCACGCGCGGCGCCTGGCCGCCCGTCCCGCGGTGCAACGGGCCTTCGCCAGCGAAGGGCTCGCGCTGCCGTCTTAGCCGTTATCCGCTCGTCCCCGCGGAAGCGGGGACCCAGTAGGTCACGCCGCAACGACGGAGATCGCCTCTGGATTCCCGCTTGCGCGGGAATGAGCGGAACAAACTTTACGAACCCAGCGCGGCGATGACTTCGCTTGCTTTCGTCACCGCGGCGACGTTCTGCATGGCGTATTGGACGGACGCGCGGTGCCAGTCCGCGTTCATCGTCGAGCAGCAGTCCTCCGGCACGATGACGACATAGCCTTTGTCGGCCCCAGTGCGGGCGGTGTGTTCGATCGACATGTTGGTCCACGCTCCGGTGTCGATCAACGTGTCGCGACCGCCCGACTTGAGGACGGTTTCGAGCTTGCTGCCTTCGAAGGCGCTCATCCGCATCTTTTCGACGATGTGGTCGCCGGGCTGCGGCTCGAGACCGGCGACCGGCGCCGCGCCCCAGGTTCCGCGCACCATCGCCTTCTCGTCGACAACCCCCTCGAAGAGCGGCGCGTTCAGCGTGAAGCCGGGCGCGCCCGGTTCGACAATGAACCAGACGTGGACGATCATCACACCTCGCGATCGGCAGACTTCGGCCAGGCGGCAGATGTTGTCGACGACGTTCTGCTCGCGGGCGTGTTGCGGCGAGCCCGAGGCGGCGAAGGCGCCACCTTCGCTCACGACGTCGTTCTGCATGTCCTGTATAATGAGCGCGCAGCGCGAAGGATTGAGCGCGAGACCGCCTTTCGCGCTGGCACGCTCCGCTGCTGCCGGCGCTGCCGGCGCCGCCGTGGTCGCCGTTGTGGCCGCGCCGGCCGGCGCGGTCGAGCGCATGAACGGCTCGACGCGGGGGCCGATCTTCGTGCGCACCGCATAGAGCGAATGGGTGGCGCAGAGAAAGAGCGTGCGCCAATCCGCCTTGCCCCAGTGCAGATTGGCGACGAGTTCGGGAACCCTGACTTTGCCGAGCAGGGCGCCCGAGCGCGAATAAACCCATACGCCGCCGGGCGCCGTCACCCAAACATTGCCAGCGTTGTCGCATTTCATTCCGTCGGGCACCCCGGGCTCGAGTTCGGAGCGGATGCCGGAGGCGAAAATCCGGTCAGGGCCGAGCGACCCGTCGGCATTGACGTCGAAGACCCGGATCAGCGCACGCACCGTGTCGTTGACATAGAGCAGTCGCTCGTCGGGTGAAAAGCACAGCCCGTTCGGCTGCTCGAACAGGTTGCGATCGACGAGAAGCTGCGGCGCGCCGCCACCGGGCGGCACGCGGTAGACGCCCTGGAAGCCGAGCTGGCGCGGCCGCTCGACCCCGTAGACCGGCATTCGTCCATACCAGGGATCGGAAAAATAGATCGAGCCGTCCGAGCGGACACACACGTCGTTGGGGCTGTTGAGTTCCTTGCCTTCGAAGTGCGACGCGAGAATTTCGCGCCTGCCATCGCGCTCGCGCACCAGGCTCGACGTCGCGTGCTCGCACACCACGAGCGCCAGGTTCGCATCGTAGGTCATGCCGTTGCACTTGTTTGCAGGTCGCATAACTTCGCGCACACCGCCGCGCTCGTCGTAGCGGCGGCGCACGTCGGCCGGCATGTCCGAGAACAGGAGGTATTGATCGCGCGGGTGCCAGATCGGCCCCTCGGTGAACGTGAACCCGCCCGCCAACCGCTCGACGGGCGCATCGAGATCAATCAACTCCGAAAACTCGCGACGTAGTGCGGAGTGGTTCATCGGCCGCCTCGTCGGTCACGCCGGAAACCATTGCCGTCGCGGCAAAGATTGGACGATGGGGCCCGGAACCTGGTCCTGCAGACGGCCGACGACCTGCCCGGCCTCGATGAGCGCCGGACGGTCGTGGACCGGCAGCACGAAGCGCGAGCTGGCGACGACCTTCTTGATCGCGGCCTTCTCCTGGCGCTTCGTCGTGCCGTGGTTGCCGGTGACGCGCGGCTCCATATCGCCGATTTCGCGGAAAGGTTCGACGAGCTGATCGTTGATGTCGTAGAGCACGTCGCCGCAGATCGTGGCGACCCCTTCGTTGGTCTTGACGATGACATTCATCGACCCCTCGGTATGGCCGCCGGCCGCCTCGCAGATGAGCCCCGGCATCAATTCGGTCGGCCCGGATATTTCGAGGTCGAGAAAGCGCAGCGCACCCTTGGTGTGCAGGCGATCGATGAGATGCTTGATGTCGACCGCGGGATATTGCGGATGCATGAGGCCCGAAACCGAATATTCGAGCTCGCGCCGATTGATGACGGCCGCCGTGTTCATGGGAAAGAGGTCATCTTTGCCGGCATGGTCGATATGCAGGTGCGTGTGCAGGACGTAGCGCACGTCGCCGAGCCGCAGCCCGTGCTTCTTCAGCTGATTCTCGATCATGGTCTCGTGGGATTGCAGCCCGCGCATCCCGAGAGTCTCCATGATCTGGTTCGAGCGATAGCCGGTGTCGACCAGGACCGGCCAAGTCCCGCCGAGAATGAGAAAGCCGAAGACCGGCACCCGGCGCACGCGGCCGCAATCGCGGCCGAGCACCAGGAAGCTGGATTCGAGTTCGATGTCTCCGTAGTCGAGAATTTTGATTTCGAGCGCCATGCATTCCTCCCCCGCTCGGGAATCCCCGAGTCACTTGAGCCGATAAACTCTTGCCGCCGTGTCGTGGAGCGCCGCGCGGCTCGCCGCTTCTCCGAAAGGCTCGAGCGCGCGCCGGTACGCCGCAACCAGGTCGGAATACCGGGTCCACAATTTCTCGATCGGGAAATTCGAGCCGAACAGGCAGCGTGTCGGACCGAACACGCCGAGAGTTTCCCGCACGATGGCAGCGATGTGGTCGAGATCGTTGCGATGGATGAACGTGCCAAGGCCGGAGAGCTTCGAAACCACGTTCGGGCAGGCGGCGAGACGGCGCATCCCCTCGCGCCATTGCGCCACTCGGTCCGCGGAAAGGTCTTCCAGCATGCCCGCGTGTTGCAGGATGAAAATGACCTTGGGACAGCTCTCAGCAAGTTCCGCCGCGCCGTCCATCTGTCCGGCGAAGACTTGGAGATCGAAAGTCCAGCCGTAATCGGCCAGACGCGCGACGTTTTGCTGAAGCGTGGGATTGCGGGCGAGGTCGGGCTCCGCCGCGAACCGGTATTGCGGGTTCGCGTGCCAGTGCAGCTGCATCCGCAATCCGCGCATGCCGCGATATTTGGTCAGGCGGTCGCACTGCGGACGCACGTCATCGACGAGAAAGTCGGCGTAGCCGACGATCGCCTGTGGAAAACCGGTCTCGTCGGCGGCGCGCTGCACGTAGGCGACCTCGTCCTCGAAGGCGTCCCTTGCCCAATTGGCCTGGACGTAAACGGATCTGGTGACGTCGCTGCCCGCGATGTCGGAGAGATATTCGCTGATCGGATAGTCGCGCCGGATCGGCTCGTAAGGGCCGAAGATGCGCGGCTGCATCGGCCCGTCGAGCCAGGGCAGGTCGGCCCGCCGCCAGATGTGGTGATGGGCGTCGATGATCGCCGTCATGCCGCCCTCTCGCTCGCCAAATCGAGAACGTTGGCGCAGATGCTGTCGATCGATCCGCCATCGCCGAGTTTGTCGAGGTAGGGTCGCGCCGCCTTCAGGCCGGCGGTGCGCGGCTCGAAAGCGGGATCGGCGGCGAGCGGCGTCAGCCAGACGATCCGCCAGGCGATCCGGGCAAAGCGCGCGACCGCGTCGCCCATCGCGGTCGGATCGCCGCGCTCGAGCCCGTCCGAAAGCACGACGAGCGCCGCCCCGCGCGCCAGCGCGGCGAAGCGTGGGATGGCGAGAAAAGCGCCGAGCGCCGCGCCGATGCGAGTGCCGCCGTCCCAGTCGGCAACGACGAGCGACGCGGTGGCGAGCGCCTGTTCGCGGTTGCGCAGGCGCAGCGCCCGGGTAATGCGTGTCAGCCTCGTCCCGATCGTGAAGACCTCGACCGCATCGGCGGCGCGCACCAGTGCATGGGCGAAAGCCAGATGCGCTTGCGTGCGCTCCTTCATCGAGCCGGAGACGTCGATAAGGACGACGATGCGGCGCTGCCGCAGACGGCGCTTGCGGCGGCGCAGCCGGATGAACTCGCCGGCGTGGCGCATCGCGTCGCGAAACATGCGCCGCGCATCGGTGCCGGGTCCGCCGCGCGCCGACCGCCATCGATAGCCGCGGCGGCGAGGGACGCGGGAGGGCAGGGCGCGCGCAAACCGACGCAGCGTTTCGCCCTCATCGCCGGGCGCGAAGCGGCGCGCCGAAAGTCTTTCCGCGCCGGTCGCTTTGGCGCCTGATTCGCGCGTCTCATCGCCAAAAATCGGCTCGGGTCCGACAGACGAATCTTCAGCCGCTCGGAGCGGCTCGTCAGCGCTCGGCTCCGACTGCAAATGCGCGTCCAGGGCGCCGAGAAAATGGGCGTCAAAGAGCGCGTCGAATTCGGCGAAGCGCTCCGGCGGCGGCGCCAGCGTCGCGTGGGCGGCGCGACGAATATCGCCGATTCCTGTAGGTCCTAAAAGCTCGATCGCGGCGAGCCAAGCCATCGTCTGCTCGGGCGCGACGGCAAAGCCCGCGCGCCGCAGCAGCGCGGTGAAGCCGAGGAAGTGGGCAATAGGGCGCGCCGCGTCGATCACGGAGTCGATCATGCTTGGGCCTCCGCGAGAATGGCGTCGATCCTTGGTGCGACATGAACGAGGTCGTCCTCGTCCTTGAGGACGACACCGAGCGAGCGCCGGAAGGCTTCCGGCCAGCGTGCCCCCTGCTCGTTGAGGAGGGTCGCTGCCTCCGCCCATTCGACCGCCTCCGCGATCCCGGGGAGCTTGGCGAGCGGCTCGCGGCGCAATCGTCCGACCGCGGCGACGACGGCCCGCGCCGCCCGTTCGCCGACGCCCGACGCGCGCATCATGATGATGCGCATTTCCCGCTCGGGCGCGGGATAATCGATCCAGTGATAGACGCAGCGGCGACGCAACGCTTCGTGCAGTTCGCGCGTCCGGTTGGAGGTGAGGATCACGACCGGCGGCTGGTAAGCGCGAATGGCGCCTCGCTCGGGGATCGAAATCTGAAAGTCGGAAAGAAACTCGAGGAGGAAGGCCTCGAACTCGTGGTCCGAGCGGTCGATCTCGTCGATGAGCAGCACCGTTTCTTCGGGGCGCCGCAGGCAGGCGAGCATCGGCCGCTCGATCAGAAATTCGTCGCGGTAGATGTCGACCTGGCCGGCGCCCTCCTGGCGCAGCGCCAGCATCTGGCGCGGAAAATTCCATTCATAGAGCGCTGCCGCCGCGTCGATGCCCTCGTAGCATTGCAGGCGCAGGAGGCTGCGGCCGAGCACGCCGGCAATCGCTTTGGCTGCTTCGGTCTTGCCCACGCCCGGCGCGCCTTCGAGCAACAGCGGCTTGCCGAGGGCGAGCGCGAGATAGGCGGCGGTCGAAAGCTCCTCGTCGGCCAAGTAATAGGCGGCGCGAAGCGCCTCCTCGAGCTCGCGCGGGTTGCCGATGCCGACAATGGTACGGCGGACCGCCATAAATGTTCACCGCGTGCGTGGGTGGGCGGCCGCGCCGCCCCGCGCTTTCAGCGCCCTGAGGATTTTTTCCGGCGTGATCGGCAGTTCGTTGATGCGCACGCCAACCGCAGCGAACACCGCGTTGGCGACCGCCGGCAGGACGGGATTGGCGCACATCTCGCCCGGGCCCTTGGCGCCGAATGGGCCGTCGGGAGCGGGCCGTTCGAGCACCATAATGTCGTGCGGACAGATGTCGCCGGGGCCGGGCATCAGGTATTCGTTGAAGTCCCGCGGTCCCTCGCGGGTATCGGGGTAATACGGCTCCGGAGTCTCATAGAGCGCGTGACTCATGCCCATCCATGCGCCGCCGACAAGTTGCTGTTCGACGAGCTTGGGGTTGATCGCGCGCCCAATCTCGTAGGCGCTTGTCATCTTCAGCACGGTGACTTCGCCGGTCTCGTCGTCGACTTCGACTTCGGCAATAAGACAGGCGTGGGCGTAGCACGTCGCCGGCGACATCTCGCCGGTTTCCGGATCGACGTCCGACAGCGGCACCAAGAAAATGCCGCGCCCGGAAATCGTGCGTCCCTGGCGGAACTGGGCGGCGATGGCGACGTCGCGAACGGAGATCGACCGGTGCGGCGCGCCCTTCACCCGGATGGCGCCGCGACCGTCGGTCTCGAGGTCGCCGGGATCGACTTCAAGCTCTTCCGCCGCCGCTTCCATCATGACCGCGCGCGCCTCGCGCGCCGCCACCATCACCGCGTTGCCGACGCGGTGCGTTCCGCGCGACGCGAACGAGCCCATGCAATGCGGGCCGGTGTCCGAATCGGCGGTGTCGACATAGACGTCCTCGACCGGCACGCCCAGCGTCTCCGCGCAGATCTGCCGCGTCACCGATTTCATTCCCTGTCCGAGGTCGATCGAGGAGAGAGCGACAGTGAATTTTCCGCTCGGATTGGAATGAACCAGCGCTTGGCTCGGATCGCCGCCGAGATTCATGCCGATCGGATAATTGATGGTCGCCACCCCGCGCCCGCGATGCTTGGCCATGATCAGCGCCTCCTGGTACCGAAAACCGAAGAAAAGCGCGGCGTGCCGTGTGTCGATCCGGCGGGCGGTGTGGCGGGGGAAGGCGGCGCACTTCGCGCGGGCGTCGGCGGTGGCACGCTAGGCGCCGGCGCGGCGGGTGCCGGCCGCTCGTAGGTGACGCGCTGAGGTGCGCTCGGTGCCGTCCGCGCGGGCGCGACAGGCGCCGGGGCGCGGGTCCGATCCGCGCCGGTGCGCACCGCGGCTCCGCCGGTCCGCGACGACATCCGGCGGAATTCATCGCGAAGCGGCCAGTTGGCTTTCTCGGCGGCGACCTGCGCGCATTCGATGAGCGCGCAATTCTTCGCCTCGCGCCGGTGCGCTTTCATGTCGCCATCGCGGTAGGCGTTGAGAATGCGGAACTCGAGGGGGTCCATTCCGATGGCGACGGCGAGCTTGTCCATTTGGCATTCGAGCGCGAAGTCGAGCGCGGTGACGCCGAACCCGCGCATGGCGGTTGCCGGCGTCCGGTTGGTGAAAACGCAGAAGACGTCCGCGTGAACGTTGGGGATCGTATAGGGCCCGGGAATATGGCCCGCGCATTTGACCGCCGCGTAGCTCGACAGCCGCGTGTAGGCGCCGCTGTCGAAATAAGCTCGCACCTTGCGGGCGATGATCCGCCCGTCCTTCATGACGCCGTCCTTGACATAGATGCGCTCGGCGCCGCGCGGCGAGCCGAACTGCATCTCCTCGTGCCGGCTCAGCCGGTAGCGCACCGGCGCGCCAGTCAGGCGCGCCGCGAGGATGACGAGGGGTTCGGTGAGGGTGTCGACCTTGCCGCCAAAGCCGCCCCCGACAGTGCCGCCGATGAAATGCAGTTGGTTCGAGGGCATCGCGTTGATCTTGGCGCAGGTGTCGAGCGAGAAGAACAGCGCCTGGGTCGAGGTGTACACGACAAATCGGCCGTTCGTGTCCGGCACGGCGATCGAGCCGTTGGTCTCGATCGAGGCGTGCTCGATCGGCGACATCTGGTAGCGCTCTTCGACGACCACGTCGGCCTGCGGGAAGGCCGCCTCGACATCTCCGAAACGGAGCTTCTGGTGGTCGTATTTGCCGTAATATTCGAACGTGTTCTTCGGATAGGTGGCGTTGACCGACGGGGCTCCCGGCTTCAGCGCCTCCTCGACGTCGAACACCGCCGGCAGCGGATCGTAGGAGACGCGCACCATGGCAACGGCCTCGATCGCGGCGCGCTCGCTGGTTGCCACGATTCCGAGGATCGGCTCGCCCTTGTAGCGTACGATTTCGGTCGCGAGCGAAGGCTCGTCGTCCTTGCCGAATTGGATGAGGCTCAAGAGCGTATTGAGATTCACCGGCACGTCGGCCGCCCGAATGATCCGCTTGACGCCCGGCGCGCGCGCCGCCGCCGCGTCGTCGATCGAGCGAATCCGCGCATGGGCGTGCGGGCTGCGCAGCACCTTCAGGTGCAGAAGACCGGCGAAGCGGTGATCGTCGTAGTAAGCCGAGGTCCCGGTGACGTGCCCGAGTATATCCTGGCGCGGCGTCGGCTGGCCGACCTCCTTCAGATTGTCGTCACGTTCGTCGGCGAAAATATCCTTGCGCAGTTCAAGCATGGCAGTGTCCTTCAGGCGCGGCGACGGCTGTCGCTACGGGCGGCGTCAAGGACCGCCTGGATGATCGGCTCGTAGCCGGTGCAGCGGCAGATATTGCCGCAGATGGCATCTACGACGTCCTCTCGCGAGGGAGAGGGATTGCGGTCGAGGAGCGCCTTGGCTGCCATCAGCATGCCCGGCGTGCAATAGCCGCACTGCGCCGCGAAGCGCTCCATGAAGGCACTTTGCAGGGGATGGAGGTCGGCGCCGCGCCGCAGCCCGGCGACGGTCTCGACCGACCGCCCGGCGCAGCTTTCCGCCAGCGTCACGCAGGCAAGGCGCGGCGCGCCGTCGACCAGCACCGTGCAGGCGCCGCAGGTGCCTTGCCAGCAGCCGCCCTTCACCGACAGGTCGCCGACCGATTCGCGCAGCATGTCGAGCAGATTGGCGCCGCTCTCGGCGAAGGCGGCGACATCCTCATCATTGAGACGAAATTGAACCGGCGTCTTCATCGGTGCCTCATGCTTGGCCGACGCCCAGCAACAGCCGGCGCAGATAGACAGGGAGGATTTCGCGCCGCCACCACGCGCTGGCGATCGCATCGTCGGCGGGCGAGGTGCCGTCGGTGGCCACGGCGAGGGCCGGAGCGATACCGCTCGCGTCGAGCGCACGGCCCTCGAGCGCCCGCTCGGCCGCCTTGGCCCTCACTGGGTGGCGGTCCATCCTGCCATAGGTGATCCTCGCGCCGGTTATCCGGCCGCTCGCGAGGGGCAATTGGGCGGCGATCGAGAGGACCGGCATGCCTCTGGGATGGACGCGGGTGACCTTCGCAAACCGCAACGAATCGGCCGCCGGCCGTTTCAACGCGATGCTCGATACCAGCGAAGATCCCCGGTCGCGACGGCCGAGAAATTCTTCGAGCGTCAGCTCGCGCTGGCCGATGCCGCCAGCAAGCATCACCGTGGCGTCGAGCGCGAGCAGCGCCGTCGCGAAGTCGCCGTGCGCGAACAGGTTGCCGCCGACGGTCGCCGCCTCGCGCAACGCCGGACTACCGACCACGCGCGCCACCCGATGCAGAAACGCGAGTTCGCGCTCGGCGAGAATGGCGGCCATGGTCACGCCGGCGCCGAGCTCCACGCGGCCCGACGAAGCTGCGATGTTGAGGAAGCTCGGATCGGTTGTGCGCACGATCGTCTCGATCGCCGGGTCGGCTTCATTGACAGCGCGCATGACCAGCGTGCCGCCGGCGAGAAAGCGCGCCCCGCGTTCGCTCGCGAGCGCAGCGGCCGCGTCGGCTAATCGGGCGAAGGTCTTTACCGTGATGCTCACGCGCGGCCCTCCAATCCCGCGGATGCGGCGAGATGGGCGCGAACGGCGGCGAATCCCGCGTCATAGATGTCGTCGCCGACGAGGCGCGTCATTTCAGCCTCCTCGCCTTTCCTCGTCGAGAACGAACACCGCCACTCCCAGAACGTCCGGTCGCCATCGGTGACCGGCGCGAGGCGCACATGGGCAGTATAATTGAACAGCGGAATCGGCGTCTCGAGCAGGCAATAGGTAAAGCTCTGCTCGAGGTCGGAGAGTGTCAGCAGACGCTCGCGAAGCTCCGAGCCGTCGCGCAGGAAGAAGTGCCGCACACAACCCAGTTTGTCGGCGCTCTGGCCGCGCTCGATCGCGCTCTTGGCGACGGCCGGATGCCAGCGATCGTGCCCATTGAAATCGCGCAGCAACGCCCACACGCGGTCAGTCGGCGCGTCGATGATCGTCGAGCGGACGATGCGGATCACGGTCTCATCCTCCGAACTGGCGTTTCAGGGCGTCGAAGCCGCCCTGGAAAACGCCGCCTCCGATAGTCGAGACAAGCTCGGCCTCGCGCTCCGGCGGGCAGTCGAATTCCGCCGTCCACTCGACAAAGGTCCGCTCTCCGTCGGTGATCGGGGTGAGCCGAAGCGTTGCCACGTAATTCGCGACCCCCATGGGCGATTCGAGGATCGAATATGTGCAGAAAAGGTCGAAGTCCGACAGACCGAGAAGCCGTTCCCGGATTCGGTCGCCGTTGCGCAGGCGGAAATCGCGCACGCAGCCGACCTTGTCCGCCGGTTCGCCGTTCTCGATTCGACTCTCCGCGATCCCCGGATGCCAGGAGGGCATGCCATTGAAATCGCGCACCCGCGCCCAAACGCGGTCGGAGCGGCCATTGATGACGCTCGAGACATAGACGCGGGGCATATGGCTCCTTCCTTCCTACCTCGGTCGCTGTCAGCCCTGCCCGGACGATCCGCCGCCTTCGCCTTCGGGCGGCTTCTTCGGCGTTGCCTCTTTGCGGATGCCCTGCATGTCGCGCGCCTCGCGAATGAGGCCCGGCATTCGCGAGATGCTGCCGCCCTCGATGCCGATCTCGGCGAGGATCTGGTCGATCATCGGCGCCTGCACGCGGTAGCGCAGCGCCGAATCGATCACCTCGTCGGTGGCGCTGCGCACGCCGCCGCCGCGGTCGCCGCCATTGAGGCCGTCGACGTGCAGAATGCGGATGCCCTCGATCTTCTCCATCGGCTTGACGCTCTCGCGCACGATGCCCTCGATCCGCTCGAGCAGCCTGCGGCGGAACAGCGACGCGCGGGCCGCGTCGGTGAGGACATTTTCTGCTTCGTTGCGGAGCCGCTGCGCGTCGGCTTCGACCGCGGCGCGCACCTGTTCGGCGGCGGCCGCGATCCGCACTTCGTCGGCCTCCTTTTCGGCGATGAGCACTTCGACCGCGCGCCGCCGGCGTGCCGCCTCGCTCTCGCGTACCGTCTTGACGCGCTCTTCGGCCTCGACCGCTTGCGCGCGTGCCGCCTCGGCCTCGGCCTGCGCCGCCGACTGTTCGCGCGACTTGCGGTGGATTTCGATCGTGCTCTCCATGCGGGCGGTCTCGACCGCCGTTTCGCGGCCAATTTCGAGCTGACGCAGTTCCCGGTCGCGGAGGATGCGAGCCTCGTCGATGCCCCGCTCCGAGGCGATGCGCGCCCGCTCGACCTCCTCGCGGGAGGCGATCTCGGCTTCCTGCAGCGACTGTGCGCGGGAGACCTCGAATAGCTCCACCGCCCTGCGGCGTTCCAGCCGGACAAGGTCGATTGTCTGCTCGCGCACGACATCCGTGCGCGCCACCTGCTGGGCCGCGACGATATCGGCTTCCTTCACCCGGCGATCGGCGTCAGCACGCTCGGCGAGCTTGGCCGCGACTTCAATCGAGCGATCCTGTTCGGCGATCTCCACGACTTTCCGGTGCTCGACCTCGAGGATATCGCGCGTCTTCGACGACGCAATCCGCTCCTGCTCCAACACAAGTTCGACCGCGATGCGCGCGGCCTCGACGGCCTCGCGCCGCTTGATCTCGGCGTCTTCGATGGCCTCCTCGCGCGCGATGTCGCGCGATTTGGTTTCCTGTTCGGCGGCGATGCGCTCCGCGGCCAGCCGCTTCTCCTGAGCGATGCGGCTAACCTCAACGGCTTCGCGCGCCGCGATCTCGGCCGTGTCGACCGTGCGATTGCGGGCAATCTCCAGCGATCGCACTTCTTCGTCGCGCGATATTCTCTCTGCAGCGATCTTGCGGTCCTCGAGAATGCGGACCGACTCGACGATCTGGCGCGACGCGATCTCGGCGGCCTCGATCGCTTCGTTGCGGGCGATCTCCAGCCCGCGGGTTTCCTGATCGGCTTCGATGCGGTCGGCGGCGATCTTCTTGTCGAGCGCGATGCGCGCGATCTCGGTCGATTCGCGGGCGGCGATTTCGGCGGCTTCGATGGCCTTGATTCGCGCGATCTCGCGGCTCCTCGTCGTCTCCTCGGAGACGATCCGCTCGACGGCGATCTTCTTTTCCTGGGATATGCGCGACGCCTCGACCGCCTCGCGCGCCGCGATCTCCGCTTCGTCGATCAAGCGGGTGCGGGCGATGTCGAGCGCTCGGGTGCGCTCCTCCTGCTGGATGCGCGCCGCGGCCGTCACTTCTCGCGCCGCGATGTCGGCTTCCTCCAGCATCCGCGTGCGTTCGATTTCGAGCGTCCTGGTGGCGAGCTCGGAGGCGATCCGATCGGCGGCGAGCGCCTTTTCGCGGGCGATGCGGGAGGTTTCTGTGGCCTTCGCAGCGGAGATTTCTTCCTCATCGATCGCGCGGTTGCGCGCGATCTCGCGGCGGCGGATTTCTTCTTCGAGCGCGATACGCTCGTCAGTGACGATGCGCTCCTGCGCGATACGCGCGCGCTCGGTCGTCTCGCGGGCCGCGATCTCGGCCTGCTCCAAGTTGCGCGCGCGCTCGATCTCGAGGCGCCGGTTTTCCTGTTCCTGGCCGATGCGCGCCGCGGTCACCGCGACCTCCTGCGCGATGCGCGCTTTCTCGGTCTCTTCGCGGGCGACGATTTCGGCCTGCTCGACGTTGCGCGTCCGTTCGATTTCACGTCGCTGGTCGTCCTCCTCGCGAGAGATCCGCGCCTCGGTGACGACCCGCTCCTGGGCGATGCGCGCGCGCTCGACCCGTTCGCGCGCGGCGATCTCCGCCTCGTCGATCTGGCGGCCACGCTCGATCTCGCGCTCGCGGATGTCGCGCTCGGAAGCGATGCGGGCCTCGGCGAGCGCCCGCTCGTGGGCGATGCGCGTCTTCTCGATCTCCTCGCGGGAGGCGATCTGGGCCTGCTCCGCCTCGGTGTCGCGCAACGAGCGCTCGCGGGCGAGTTCGGCGCGCTGGACCGCACGCCGCACCTCGATGTCGCGCTCCTGATTGAGGCGCGCAGTCTCGCTCTCGCGATCGATGTCGAGCGCCTGCTTCTCGGCTTCGAGATTGCGGCTGCGGATGAGGATCATCGAATCCTGCTCGATGTCGTTGCGCAGCTTGCGCCGCGCTTCGATGTCCTCGATGAGCTTGGTCAAGCCCTCGGCGTCGAAGCGGTTCGACGGATTGAAGAACTCGAGGTCGGTCTGGTCGAGATCGGTGATCGCCACCGATTCGAGTTCGAGGCCGTTCTGCTTGAGGCTCTCCAGCGCCGAATCCTTCACCCGGGCGACGTACTCGCCGCGCCGCTCGTGCATCTCCACCATCGTCATCTCGGAGGCGACCGAGCGGAGCGCGGAGACGAGCTTGCCGGCCAAGAGCGCGTCGAGCTCGGCGATGTTCATGGTGCGCCGGCCGAGTGTCGCGGCGGCGATCGTCACCGCCTCCCGCGTCGGCGGCACCCGCACGTAGAACTCGGACTCAATGTCGACGCGCATGCGGTCCTTGGTGATGAGCGCGTCCTCCCGGTTGCGAACGACCTGCATGCGCAGGACGTTCATGTTGACCGGGGTGGTCTCGTGAATGAACGGCAGAACGAAGGCTCCACTGTTGATCACCACCTTTTCGCCGAACAGGCCGGTGCGCACGAAGGAGACTTCCTTCGAGGAACGGTGGTAGAGCCAGTTGACGAGGTAAACGACGATCGCGATGACGATGACCGCGACGATGAGCCAAATGATCAGGCTACCGAGAATGGCGACTGACATCTTACTTCCTCCCCGCCCGCCGACCTTTTGGTCCGACGCGGGCCTGTTCTTCGCTCCGCTCTAAGCTTTCTTGATCGCTTTGAATTTTGCAACCTGCGCGCAAAGCGCGCGTTCGACCGGAAGGCGCTCCATTGATGACGCCCCATAGAAACCGTGGCAGTGGCGGGCCCGCGCCAGGACGTATTCGGCGTCGGCCGGTTCGGCGATCGGCCCGCCGTGAACGAGGATGAAGACGTCACGGTTCACCGCGAGCGCCGCCTCGGCCATCGCGTCGGTCAGCGCCGGACAATCCTCCAATCGGGTCGAGGTCGCCGCCCCGATCGAGCCGCCGACGGTCAGGCCGAAGTGGCAAACGAGGACGTCGGCGCCGGCGCGCGCCATCGCTTCCGCCTCGGACGGGTCGAATACGTAGGGCGTGGTCAGAAGGTTGCGTTCGTGGGCTTTGGCGATCATCTCGACTTCGCGGGCATAGCCCATGCCGGTCTCCTCGAGCCCCGCCCGAAAGCGGCCGTCGATCAGCCCCACCGTGGGGAAATTCTGCACGCCGCTGAAGCCGAGCCGTAGGACTTCATCCAAGAAGAGATGCATTTGGCGGAAGGGATCGCTGCCGCATACCCCGGCCAGGACCGGCGTGCGGGCGACGACGGGGAGCACCTCGCGGGCCATTTCCAGCACGACGCCGTTGGCGTCGCCATAGGGCATCATGCCGGCGAGCGACCCCCGGCCGGCCATGCGGTACCGCCCCGAATTGTAGATGACGATCAAATCCGCGCCGCCATCCTCCTCGCCCTTTGCCGAGATACCCGTGCCGGCGCCGGCGCCGATGATCGGCTCGCCCCGCGCTTTCATCGCGTGGAAACGAGCAAGGATGTCGGAGCGCGGGATGTGGGGCATGCGGTTACCCCTTGGCCCGCCGGCGGGTGAGGCGCCCGCCGAATAACCGGCGGAATTCGGCGACGATTTCCGCCGAAAAACGCGGGTCGTTGATATGCGCCGGCAGCCGGATGAGACGGCGCGAAGCGGTTTGTCGAACGGTCGCCTCGATCGATCTGAAAAGCTCTTCGTCGGCGTTCGGATCCGAAAACGGCCGACCCGGCGCGTCAAGCGCCGAGACCCCGCCCTCCGGCAGGAAGAAGCGCACCGGGCCGGCCATGAGATTGAGCCGTTCGCCGATCCAGCGCCCGATCCGCACGTTCTCTTCGGGCGTCGTGCGCATCAGCGTCACGGTGGGATTGTGCACATGCAGCGTGCGGCCGCGATAGCGCTCGGGCACGCTGTCCATCGGCCCGAAATTCACCATGTCGAGCGCCCCGCATGATCCGATATAGGGGATTCTGGCGCGCGCGATCGCTCCGAACCGATCCTCGGTGGCCGGCAGCACTCCGCCGCACAGAAGATCGCAGACCTCGGTTGTGGTAATGTCGATCACTCCCGTCAACACGCCGGAATCGACGAGCTTCTCCATCGATTGCCCGCCGACGCCCGTCGCGTGGAAAACGAGACACTCGAAGTCCTTTTCAAGCGCGTCGACGATCGCGTCGACGCAAGGCGTCGTCACCCCAAACATGGTGAGACCGATCGCCGGCTTACCCGCGCCGCGCCGGGCCGGGACCCGATCGCGGTCCGCGCTGGCGACGCGCGCCTTCACCATTCCGACCATCGCCGCAGCCCCGTTGGCGAGAACCTGGCGCGTCACCGAATTGAGGCCGGCGACGTCGGTCACCGAATAAAGCATCATGATATCGGACGGGCCCACATAAGGGGCGACATTGCCCGAGGCGACCGATGAGATGAGGACCTTGGGCACGCCGATCGGCAGTGCCCGCATTGCCGGCGCGACCAGCGAACTGCCGCCCGATCCGCCGGCTGAAATGAGTCCGCCGACCGGTTCCTGCCGCCGAATCCAGGCTTCGAACGCCTCGGCCATCGCGGTGATCGCGGCGCCCCGTTCGCCGCTGAAGACCGCATTTGGACCGCCGCGAAAATACGCTGCGACATGATGCGGCGGCACGTCGGCCGGGGAGGGCTCGCCGGAAGTGGAAAGATCGACCAGAATCACGCGTACCCCGGCGGCGGCGATCTGGTCGCGAATAAAGCGCAGTTCGGCGCCTTTGGTGTCGAGCGTTCCAGCGACGATCACCGGCGCCGCGCCGCCGCGGTGGATCGGCCGCAGTTCGACCGCCGGCGCCGCGCCCGAAATTGCGGGCTCGGGCGCAACCGTGTGCGTGCGTGCGGCGGTTTCAATCTGGGTGGCGGGGACCGGCTGCGACCAGCGCGTCGGCATCGTCGGGTTTGACAGGTAGACGCGGACCGGCCCGCGCGCCTTGGCCGGTCGGCGCCCGCCTTCCGCGGTCGGCGCCTCGGCAGGCTCTTCGGGCGGTTCCGCCTCGCCGTGCTGGCCGACGCCGAGCAGTCTCTGTTGCAGTTCGCGGTCCGCCGCGAGACGCGATGCTTCCATGATCCGGTTGATTCGTCCGTTGATCATGATCGCGACCTTCTCGGCGATCGCGGTCGCGACGCCGATGTTCTGTTCGACAACGACGATGCCGATGTCGCCCTGTTCGCCGAGGCCGACCAGAATCTCTTCGACCTGCTCGACGATGACCGGCGCGAGCCCCTCGGTCGGTTCGTCCATGATGAGCAGGCGCGGATTGAGAAGGAGCGCGCGCGAAATGGCGAGCATCTGCTGCTCGCCGCCGGAGAGCTGGTTGCCGCGATTGCCGCGCCGCTCCGCCAGCCGCGGGAATGTTTCGTAGATGCGGGAGATCGTCCACTGCGAGCGGCCATTGCCGGCGGCGAGCCGCAGGTGCTCATCGACCGTGAGCGAGGGCCACAGGCGCCGGCCCTGCGGCACGTAGCCGAGGCCGAGCCGCGCGATTTCGGCTGGCGTGCGGCCGACGAGCTCCTCTCCCATGAAACGGATCGAGCCGCTCGCGACCGGGATCAGGCCGACGATCGCGTTGCACAGCGTCGTCTTGCCCATCCCGTTGCGTCCCACCAGCGAAAGCACGCCGTGCTCGAGCTTCAAATCCACGCCCTGAAGGGCGTGGCTGCGGCCATAGAAGACGTTGAGCCCCTTGATCTCCAACAGGTTGGGGGGACGACGCTCAGCCATGGCCGCCACCCAAATACAATTGCTGCACCTCTGGATCCGCCTCGATCTCGTGCGGCGCGCCTTCCTTAAAGATGCGACCGTTGTGCATCATCGTGACGCTCTCGACGACCCGCAGCGCGACGTCCATGTCATGCTCGATGATAATGTAGCCGATATGGGCGGGAAGCGCGGTGAGGATCGCGACCAGGTCACCCCGCTCGTGTGGCGAAAGCCCCGCCGCCGGTTCGTCGAAGAGGATAAAGCGCGGCGCGCCGGCCAGTGCCAGCGCGATTTCGAGCTGGCGCTGCTGACCGTGCGCCAGTTCTCCGACCAGACGATCGATCATCGATTCGAGATGGACCAGGGAGACGAGGTCTACGACCGATTGCATGATCGCGTCGCTCGGGCGCGTGCGCAAGAAGGAGAAGCGGCCGCGGGAGACGCCACGGCAGGCAAGATAGACGTTGTCGCGCACCGAAAGGCGCTGGAACAAGAGCGAGATCTGGTAGGTGCGACGGAGCCCGCGGCGAATGCGCTCGTGCGGCGGCAGCGTCGTGACGTCCTCGCCAAAAAACCGCACGGTCCCCGCGCTCGGTGGAAAATCGCCCGTGACGCAATTCAGCAACGTCGTCTTGCCCGCGCCATTCGATCCAAGCACGGCGCGTCGCTCGCCGGGCCGGACACTGAGCGTGATGTCGGTCAAGGCCGCGAGCGCGCCGAAAAACCGGCTCACGCCGCGCAATTCGATCGCGTTGCCGGTGCCGGCCGCAGCCATCCGCTCGGCGATTGCATGGCCGGTGCCGGCCGCAGCCATCCGTTCGGCGATCGCGCTCACCGGCCGTTCCTCCCGCCGGGAGCGAGCGCCCGCGCTGACCATCGCCGCCAAAGACCGATCACTCCATCGGGTGAAAACAGGACGGTGATGAGGAAGCCGAGACCAATAAGGGTCTGAAAACGTCGCCCGTCGAGACCGACTGCGACCAGCGCGTCGAGGGCGAACGTGCGCAAAATCACGTAGATGATCGCGCCGACGAAGGCGCCGATCGGATGCCCCAGTCCGCCGACGACCGCGATGACCAGAAGATCTATCGTCGCCTCGATACCCGCCGAGCCGGGGGAAATCTGATTGTTGAGCCACACCATCAGAATTCCGCCGACCGCGGCGAGGAGCGCCGCGAAGGCCCAGGCAGCGACGCGGTGAGCGGTGACGTTGTAGCCGATGGCCTCCATGCGGCGCGGATTGTCGCGCACGCCTTGCAGCGCGAGGCCGAACGGCGCGCGGGAGACGTAGACGACGGCAGCGTAACTGAGGGCAGCGAAAAACAGGATCAGGTAATAAAGCGGGAGCGGGTGCTTCCAGTTGACGCCGAAGGCGATCGGCGCCGGAATCGTGGTGAACCCGGCGAAACCGTTAAAAATCGACCAGTTCTGCAGAGTCAGGTAGAAAAAGGCCGCGGCGATCGCCAGCGTGATCATGAGCGTATAGATGCCCTCGGTTCGGGCGGAGAGCGCGCCGGCGAGCGTTCCGAATGCAACGGCGATCACGATTGCCAGCGGCGCCGCCACCCACCACGGCCAGAACAGGCTAATCGTGGGAAGCGAACTCGCTCCCAGCACCGTGATCATGTAGCCACTGACGCCGGCAACGGTCATTTGCGCCAGGCTGACCATGCCGCCATAGCCGGCGAGGAACATCAGCGACAGCGCGATGATGCCGAGGATCATCGCCCAGCCGACGACCTGGACGAGGATGAAATCGTTGCCGATCGCGGGGAGAAGGACGAGGACCAGGCCGAGCAGCAGGATCGGTGCGTGCCGGGACGCCCATTGCGATGAGGCGCTGCGTTGCGCGCTGCCAAGGCCGACGGGGCCGGATTGCGTGGTCTGTGCGAGCGCCATTCAGCGTTTTCCCAGCAGTCCCTGCGGACGAATAGCCAGCACGATGACCATGATCACAAAGGTCAACATGGTCGCGTAATTCTGGAAGTAAACTTGGCCGAATTGTTCGGAGCAGCCGATGATGAGGGCGCCAAGCGCCGCGCCCGGTATCGAACCCATGCCGCCGACGATGACCACCTGCAGCGACGCCAGCAGGAAGTGCACATCCTCGCCGAGCGAAATCGATGTAAAAGTTCCGCCGACGATGCCCGCCATTCCCGCAAGGCCGGCGCCGAACGCGAAAACAAGGACAAAGAGCAGCTGAACCCGGTATCCGAGGACCGACAGCATGTCGCGATCGTCGACCCCGGCGCGGATCATCACGCCAATCCGCGTGCGATGAAGGGCAAGCCACATCCCGATACCGATGAGGACCGCGGCGGCGAAAATGACGAGCCGCACCCGCGGATATTGAAGAAAGACCACATCGCCGCTCGATTTGACGGCAACGACGATGGGAGTCGGGATCGGGCCTGCCAAATAGTCCGGCGTATCGATCTGGATGGCGTTCCCGCCCCAGACCCAGACCATAAGGTCGGAGAAAACGATGGAGAGGCCGAGCGTGACCAACGTTTGCCGCAGGTCCTCGCCCTCCATCCGCCGGAAGATCAAGACCTGCATGGCGACGCCGACGATCGCGCAGCAAACAAACGCCACGACGTAGCCAAAGAGCCACGAGCCGGTCCACTGGCCGGCCTCGTAGCCCATATAACCGCCGAACAGATAGAGCGAGCCGTGCGCCAGGTTGACGTTGCGCATCAGGCCGAAGATCAGCGTGAAGCCGGCGGCGACGAGAAAATAGAGGCCCCCGAGCGTGATTCCGTTGAAGAGCGCGTTGATGAAAAGGCGCTTCTTCCCGAACACGTCCTCGAATCCCGCCGGCCACGGTGCCAGGACAAGCCAGAGCACAACGATGATCGCAACGGCAATGACAAGTGCGGCGACGGGGTGACGCCCGACCCACCGGCCAAGCGCATCGCCGCGCGCCGACACCTGGACTCCGCCGTCATCGCCCAAAGTCGTGGCCACCTACCTCCCCTCCACTTTTGCCTGAAACTACCCAAACCGAAGTCTCGAGGCATGCTCGCTAGTCTGATTTTCGCGTTTTTGCATAGACCGCAGTCCGTTCGTTTGAACCGGACTACGATCGGGCTCCTGGCCGATCTCCCTTTCGGGATAGCGGCTTATTCGCTCACAACCCGGGCGATGGTTCGATATTGCGTAGGCGCGATCCCTACATTTGCGGAAAAGAAATGGGTGAAATGACTCTGTGACGAAAAGCCGAGTTCGTAGCCGATATCGGTGATTGAGGTCTGCGAGCCCATCAACCGATCGAGCGCTCGCTCGACGCGCATCGTGTTGGCATAGAGCGCGGGTGTCACGCCGGTGTTCTCGCGGAACAGCTTGAAGAAATGCGGGCGCGACAGGCCGGCATCGCGCGCCACCGTATCGAGTTCGATGCCCTCGGTAATGCCGTCGTCCAAAATGCGCAGCGATTTGCGAACGCGAAAGTCGATTGGCGCCTGCGGCCGCGGCGCCAGCTTGGTTCGCCCGCCGCTCTTCCAGGATTCGTCGAAACTCGCGTCAAAGAGCTGATTCAAATAGCGATTCACCAGTCGATAACTCGCGTTCGTCACCAGGGTGTGCGCCAGACTGGCGCAGATCGAGCGAATGGTCGTGCCGACTTTAATCCCATTGGCACCAAAACGAAGGCTGCCACGGCCCTCCTGATCCCGGTCGAGCCAGCGATCACAGATGTAGGCGACCAGAAAAACCGAGGGTTTGTCCCCCGAACAAGGCTGAAAGGAATGCGGCTGCCAAGGGTTGATCGCGACGCCCGCAGCTTCATCAACCAAATGGGGAACATCCGAAATGGTCACGACCGCCGGTGGGCCGCCGAGCTGAAAGGTCAAATGGCCTTCGCGATGGGCATGGGTGCGCATCGGCTTGTCGAGCCGGTAGACGGTTACGCGGCCGAACGCGCCATGACAGACCGCCAAAGCGATACTCATCGACTGACTCCCAACACGCACATTATTGTTTGTTTGCCAGATTAAACGCCGGCGGCGCGTCGTTGACAAGTGGGTGCTCGCCGATGGCCGTGGGTGGTCGACCATGGCGATCGACCCCGCGGTATCAAAGAATCAGACTGGCAGACACGGTGGCGCAATGCGCTGCGACCGGGGTCGGGCTTGTGGCCCCGGGCCGCCCACTGCTACGATGATTTATAGTCGGCTG
>Ga0187856_1000981_pt1 | contig 23823 bp, 23 predicted proteins | sample June2016WEW_8_40_FD_132443 | JGI IMG/M metagenome (GOLD analysis project Ga0187856, IMG submission 132443) | Peatland microbial communities from SPRUCE experiment site at the Marcell Experimental Forest, Minnesota, USA - June2016WEW_8_40 | ecosystem: Environmental > Terrestrial > Soil > Wetlands... | reverse complement strand
CTCTACGCGGAATGACCGCAACGCCCCGCCGCTTGTCAGTCATGAACGCTGCGCAGTCACGGCGAGCGGCAGCGGGCGTCACCGTGGCGGCGGACCCGACACCGCGACTGTGGATTTTTCCGCCGCTGGCGCGAAACCTGTGAACCCAATAGCCCCTACCGTTGCGGACGAGGAGGTGTAGGCTATGACCGTCGTAAAGCTTCTGGTCTTGGCCGCGCGATATGGCATCGCGGACCTGTTGAGGTGTGAGTGCTATGGCATCGCCTTTCCGTTATGCACAGCGTCCCCCACAATAAACTGTCCCAACGTGGCCCATGGAAGCTCGAAAGCGACACGTAGTAAATGATTGGAAAGGCGCAAAAAATATGGCTTTTGGCTCGCTGCGGCCCGTGCTGGCCCGTGCTGAAATTAACTAGGGGAGCGGCTCGTCGCTCCGCGCAATGACGCGGTCGTTTTCACCTCCCCGTCGCGTCTTTTAGCGTTATGCTTACGCCTGAACTGCCAAACGCGTGGGGGCGAGGTGAGCGAGCGCGGTGAGGGCGTCCAGCTGACGGACGAGCAACGGATCGATTGGCTGCGCCTCATCCGCAGTCCGAATGTCGGTCCACGCACCTTTCGCGCGTTGGTCAACCATTTCGGCGGCGCGCGCGCCGCGCTCGAGGCGCTGCCCTCGCTCGCCCGCCGCGGCGGCGCCAGCGCGGCGATGCAGATTTGCTCGCGCGCAGACGCCGAGCGTGAGCTCGCCGCCGCAGAAAAACTCGGCGTCGCCTTCGTGGCGTTGGGCGAACCCAGCTATCCGCTGCGGCTGCAGATGATCGACGATGCGCCGCCCTTGATTGCGATCCGCGGTCACGCTCCGGCGCTGGCGCTGCCCACGGTGGCGATCGTCGGCTCGCGCAACGCCTCGGGTGCGGGGCTGAAGTTCACGCAGTGGATCGCGCGCGAGCTCGGCGAGGCCGGCTTCGCCATCGTCTCCGGGCTGGCGCGTGGCATCGATGCGGCTGCGCATCGCGCCAGTCTGGCGAGCGGAACGATCGCGGTGCTCGCCGGCGGCCACGACCGCGTCTATCCGGCCGAGCATGCGGATCTGCTCGAGGCCATCCTGCCTGCCGGTGCCGTGCTCTCCGAAATGCCGTTCGGATGGGAGCCGCGGGGGCGCGATTTTCCCCGCCGCAACCGGTTGATCTCCGGACTGTCGCTTGGCGTCGTCATCGTCGAGGCCGCCAAACGCTCGGGCTCGCTGATTACGGCGCGGTTTGCGCTCGAGCAGGGCCGTGAGGTGTTTGCCGTTCCCGGCTCCCCGCTCGATCCGCGCGCCGAAGGGACGAACGGCCTCATCAAGCAGGGGGCGACGCCGGTGACCGAGACCTCCGATATTATCTCCGTGCTGCAGCCGATCATGGAGGAGAAAGAAATCCCGGCGCGGGAGCCGGAGTGGCAGCCGCTCGAAGAAGTTATCGGCGAAGACGGCGAACCCGCGCCCGATGAACGCGCGCGCATCGTCGCGCTGCTGGGCCCGGCTCCGGTTCAGATCGACGACTTGGTGCGGCTGTCAAAAAGCTCACCGGCGGTGGTGCGGATGGTGCTGCTCGAGCTTGAAATCGCCGGACGGCTGGAACGCCATGGCGGCGGCTTGGTGTCGCTGGTGTAGCATAGGCCACACACGATCTTTTCGATCGAGAAATTCGCACTGCCCGTTCCTTTCAGCGCGCACTACTTCAGCGCCGGCAGCAGTCCGAGCCGCCTGCCGATGAGGCGATCAATAAACCGCTTGGGCAGGTTGCGTGCCATCCAGTCCTGTAACGGCTGGGGTGACACCGCGTAGCGCACCTTCGGCTTCGCGGCGGTCAGCGCCTGCATCACCGCCTGGCCGATCCGCTCCGGCGGCAGGCCCTTTTTGGCCAGCACCTGCGTGTAGGCGCGTAACCGCTGCAGCGGCAGCGCATAGGGCGTGTTGCGGTAGGGAGTGATATCGAGCTCTTCGGCCTTGCTCCAGATCGCCGTCGCCACCGCGCCCGGTCCGATGATAATGACGTCGATCCCGAACGGCAGCAGCTCACGCCGCAGGCTCTCGGACAGACCTTCGATGGCGAATTTCGCGGCGTTGTAAGGTGCGAGAAACGGGACGGCGATTCGCCCGCCGACCGAGCCGATGTTGACGATGCGGCCGGGGCTGCCTTTCAGCTGCCGATCGATGCCGAGAAGCGGCGCGAAGGCCTGCGTGGTGATCACCACGCCGACGAGGTTGACGTCGATCTGGTGGCGAAACTCTTCGATCGGCAGTTCGAGCTGCGGACCGGCAACGGCCACGCCGGCATTGTTGACGAGGCCGGCCAGCGTCTCGCCGGCGAGCGCACTGCGTACGTTGGCGGCGGCCGCCTTCACCGCGGCTTCATCGGTCACGTCGAAGATTAACGGCACGAAGCGGGGACCGAACTCAGCCTCGAGACGCTCCGCGTCGGACGTTTTGCGGACGCTGCCGAAAACGCGGAAGCCGTTGCCGATGAGGACTTTTGCGGTACCCCAGCCGATGCCGGTGGACGTTCCCGTGATCACGACGCTGCGCATGCAAGCCTCCTGGGCGGACGTTGATGGATTGACCTATCCGATCACATCTCCAATTGTGCCCCGATATCGCAATGTGCGGTGACCGCTAGGGCGGAGATGATGCTGCGGCGGGCTTTGCTGATTCTGGCGCTCGTGCTCGCGAGCGCGCACGCGAAATGCGAGACCGGCAATTCATTCGATGCCTTCCTCGAAGCGCTATGGCCGGATGCCGCGAGGCAAGGCATCACCCGCGTGACCTTCGATGCCGCTTTTGCCGGCCTCACGCCCGATCCCGGCGTGATCGCGGCGATGCGGCGGGAGCCGGAATATGGCAAGCCGTTCGGGGCTTATCTGGCAAGCCTGGTCTCGCCGTCGCGCATCGCAATAGGCCTGCGCAAATCGGCCCAATGGGCGGTTACCTTGCGCGCCGTGCAAGACAAGTTCGGCGTCGAGCCGACGATCCTCGTCAGCATCTGGGGTGTCGAATCGTCCTTTGGCGAGGGGGAGGAGCGTTGGGACGTATTCCGCTCACTCGCAACGCTGGCGCGGGCGCGCTTTCAGCATCCTTATTTCCGCGATGAATTGCTGAGCGCGCTTCAGATCTTGCAGAACGATCATATCCCGCGCCGGGAATTCGTCGGCTCCTGGGCCGGCGCCATGGGGCAGGCTCAGTTCATGCCGTCGAGTTTTTTGACCTACGCGGTCGATTTCGACGGCGACGGCCGCCCGGACATCTGGCGCAGCGTGCCCGACGTGCTCGCCTCGATTGCGAATTATTTGCAGAAATCGGGCTGGCAATCGGGCCTGCCCTGGGGTTTTGAGGTCGCCGTGCCGCCAGGATTCGATTACCGCGTCAGCCGCGGCACGTTCGCCGACTGGGCACAGCATGGCTTCAGCCGCGCCGACGGCGGCCGTTTTCCCACTGCCGGCACAGCTATCCTGTTCTTTCCAAGCGGCGCCTCGGGGCCGGCCTTTCTCGTCACCGAGAATTTTATCGTCCTCAAGCGGTTCAACAATTCGGACGCCTATGCCCTTGCCGTAGCTGAGCTTTCGGACCGGCTGCGCGGTCTGCCTCCGCTCCGCGGGGCCTGGCCGACCGACGACTTCCAACCCTCACGTGAGGAGCGCGTCGCGCTGCAGCGCAGGCTCGCCGATCTCGGCTACAAGGTTGAAGATTTCACCGGCCATTTCGACTTCGACCTGCGGGATGCGGTGCGCAACCTGCAACAGCGGTTCGGCATGATCCCCGATGGTCATCCCAGCCGCGCCTTCCTGGACCGGGTCGGAGTACCGTAAGCATCCGCGCTTTAATCTATGCCGCGTGACCCGCGACCCGCCGGCCCCGCCCACTGCTTGGAAACCTGATCGGCTTCCAGCCGAGCCATATCGAGAATATAGGCAAGAGCGTCGAGATGGTGGCTCTTGGCAAGCCGCGCCAGCTCATCCGCGATCGACGCAATGTAGAGCGCCGCGTCAGGGGTTTTCGCAGCTTCCAGTTCATGTCCATTTTCGAGAGTCATGAGGTCCCTTGCCTCGGTATAGCTTGGGGTGCCGACAGTATCATCCGCGTTTCCTTTTTAGATATATTTTGATGGAAAGCAACCATAGAGAGCGCTCTCCATAGACCGGATATGATGTTGTGGGAACGGCAATTTGCCACGCTTGGCCACGTTTTCAGGACTGCCGCCGCCGCGCTTTCCAGCGTTAACGATTTGACAGGCGGGGTTGCATTACCCATGTTCCCGGCGGCCGGGAGGCGTCAGGACCCGCCCCCGGACACGCGAAAAGATCAATAAATCATCGGGTTATCATGAATCTGGTAGTGGTGGAATCGCCCGCCAAGGCGAAGACGATCAATAAGTATCTTGGCAGCGGCTATGAGGTTTTGGCCTCTTTCGGGCATGTGCGCGACCTGCCGGCGAAGGACGGTTCGGTCGATCCCAACGCCAATTTCCGCATGATCTGGGAAGTCGATGCCAAGTCGCAGAAGCGCCTCGACGAGATCGCGCGCGCGGCCAAAGGGGCCGAAAAACTGATTCTGGCGACCGACCCCGACCGCGAGGGCGAGGCGATCTCCTGGCACGTGCTCGAAGTGCTCAAGCAAAAGAAAGCCCTGCACGGACAGGAAGTCGAGCGGGTGGTGTTCAATGCCATCACCAAGCAGGCGGTGACCGAGGCGATGAATAAGCCGCGCCGCATCGACCAGGCCCTGGTCGACGCCTATCTCGCGCGCCGGGCGCTCGATTACCTGGTCGGCTTCACGCTTTCCCCGGTCTTGTGGCGCAAGCTGCCGGGAGCACGTTCGGCCGGACGGGTACAGTCGGTGGCGCTGCGGCTCGTCTGCGACCGCGAGCTGGAGATCGAAAAATTCGTCCGCCGTGAATATTGGTCGATCGTGGCGACGCTGGCGACGCCGCGCAACGAGGTGTTCGAGGCGCGTCTCGTCGGCGCCGACGGGCAAAAACTGCAGCGCCTCGACGTCGGCTCGGGCGCCGAAGCGGAAGCATTCAAGCAGGCGCTGGAAACCGCCGCCTTCACCGTCTCTTCGGTCGAGGCGAGGCCGCAGAAGCGGCATCCGCAGCCGCCGTTCACCACTTCGACGCTGCAGCAGGAAGCTAGCCGCAAGCTCGGTTTTGCCCCGGCGCATACCATGCGCGTAGCGCAACGGCTTTACGAAGGCATCGAGATCGGCGGCGAGGCTGTCGGCCTCATCACCTATATGCGCACCGACGGCGTGCAAATCGCCGATGAAGCGGTCAGGGCCGCCCGCGGCGTCATCGCGGCGGATTACGGCGAGCGCTATGTTCCGCCTTCGCCGCGGCGCTACGAAACCAAGGCCAAGAACGCGCAGGAGGCGCACGAAGCGATCCGCCCGACCGAGCTCACCCGGCGGCCGGCACAGACCAAACGCTATCTCGATCCCGACCAGGCCAAACTCTATGAATTGATCTGGCTGCGCACGGTCGCGAGCCAGATGGAATCGGCGGAGCTCGAGCGCACGACCGTTGACATCGCCGCCAAGGTGGCGAGCCGGCTGCTTGAACTGCGCGCGACCGGAACGGTGGTGAAGTTCGACGGCTTCCTCGCCCTCTACCAGGAAGGGCGCGACGAGGATGCGGACGACGAAGAGGCGCGCCGGCTACCTTCGATGAGCGCCGGCGAGAGGCTCGCCAAGCGCTCGATCGCCGCAACCCAGCATTTTACCGAGCCGCCGCCGCGCTACTCCGAAGCCTCGCTGGTCAAGCGCCTGGAAGAACTCGGCATCGGCCGTCCGTCGACCTACGCTTCCATCTTGCAGGTGCTCAAGGACCGCAAATACGTACGGCTGGAAAAACGCCGGCTTTTTCCGGAGGACCGCGGACGCATCGTCGTCGCCTTCCTCGAGAGTTTCTTTGCCAAATATGTCGAGTATGATTTCACGGCGGGGCTCGAGGAGCAGCTCGATCTCATCTCCAACAACGAGATCGCGTGGCGCGAGGTGCTGCGCGATTTCTGGCGCGATTTCATCGGCGCGGTCGATGAGATCAAGGATTTGAGCATCACCGAGGTGATTGACGCGCTCGACGCGTTATTGGCGCCGCACCTTTTCCCGCCGCGGGCCGACGGCGGCGATCCGCGTCAATGCCCGAACTGCCCTGGCGGACGGCTGACGCTCAAGCTCTCCAAATACGGCGCCTTCATCGGCTGCTCGAATTATCCCGAGTGCCGCTATACCCGTCCGCTGTCGGTGTCCGGCGACGGCGCCGCCGAGATCGGTACCAAAAAACTCGGCGCAGATCCCAAGACCGGCCTCGAAGTGACACTGCGTAGCGGCCGCTTCGGTCCCTACGTGCAGCTCGGCGAAGCGGTCGACGGCGAAAAGCCGAAACGCGCCAGTCTGCAGAAGGGAATGACGCCCGAGGAGATCGATCTTGACCGCGCGCTCGCGCTGCTTTCCCTGCCGCGCGAAATCGGTCGCCATCCCGAGGACGGCGAGCCGATCCGCGCCGGCATCGGCCGGTTCGGACCTTACGTGCAGCACGGCAAGACCTACGCCAATCTCGAACCCGGGGACGATGTCTTCCATATCGGGCTTAACCGGGCGGTGACGCTTATTGCCGAAAAGCACGCCAAAGGCCCGCGCTTCCGCCGTTTCGGCGCCGATCCGGGCCGCGCGCTCGGCACGCATCCGACCAAGGGCGGCCCCATCGTGGCCAAGAACGGCCGCTATGGCCCCTATGTCAGCCACGACGGCATCAACGCCACGCTGCCGCGCGACAAGACGCCCGAGACGATTACGCTCGAGGAGGCTGCTGCGCTCCTCGATGCCAGGGCGGAACGCGGCGCTCCCGCTCCGCACGCGCGGCCGCGCAAAGGCAAGCGCGCTGCGCCCGGTGCGGCAAGACAGTCCACAAGACCTGCCACAAGACCTGCCAAAAGACCCGCCAAGGGGCCCGCGACCAAACCTTCCAAGCGGCACGCAACCAACAAGCCCCGACCGAAGACGACGCAAGCTGCCGAATAATCCGACGCAACAGGCCTCAACTACGATCTTTGGCCACGGACGCGGCCAATGAGCGGCCTATGAAACGCACCACCACCCTCCCCTCGCGCGAAGAGCTTCTCGCCTTCATCCGCGAGCACGCCGGCAAGGTGGGCACGCGCGAGATTGCGCGTGCGTTCGGCGCGAAGAATGCAGACCGGGCGGCGCTCAAGCGCATGCTGCGCGAGCTCGCCGACCAAGGTCACGTCGAGCGGCGCCGCAAGCGGCTGCATCATGCCGGCACGTTGCCCTCTGTGGTGCTCGCCGACATCACTGGCCGCGATGTCGACGGCGAGCTGTTGGCGCGGCCCACGGAATGGGACGAAGACGCGCACGGTGCCGCGCCGGTCATCCGCATCGCCACCCCGCGTCGCGCCCGGCCCGGTGAAGTCGCCGGAATCGGCGACCGCGCGCTCCTGCGCATCGAGCGAACAAGCGATGAGGAGACGAGCGCGCGCATCATCAAGCTCATCGATCGCGCCAAGCACCGCGTGCTTGGCATCTTCCGCAGCCTCCCGGGCGGCGGTGGTCGTCTGGTGCCGATCGACAAAAAGCAGCTCGGCCGCGAACTCGCGATCGCCAGCGATCATACCGGTGGCGCCACGGATGGCGATCTCGTCGCGGTCGAGGTTGCGCGCCACGCCAAGCTCGGCCTTGCGGCCGGCTCCGTCGTGGAGCGGCTGGGCTCGATCAAGAGCGAACGGGCCGTCAGCCTGATCGCGATCCATGCCCACGGCATCCCGCACGTTTTTCCGCGCGCCGTGCTCGATGAAGCGGAGGCCGCACGGCCGCCGACACTTGGAGGAACTAAGGACTTGCACGGGCACTTGCGCGAGGACTGGCGCGAGGTGCCGTTCGTCACCATCGATCCGCCCGACGCCAAGGACCACGACGACGCCGTCCATGCCGTGCCCGATCCGGACCCGCGCAATCCCGGCGGCCATCTGGTCAGCGTCGCCATTGCCGACGTGGCGTATTACGTGCGGCCGGGCTCGGCGCTCGATCGCGCGGCAGCCGAGCGCGGCAATTCGGTTTATTTCCCCGACCGCGTCGTGCCCATGCTGCCGGAGCGCATCTCCAATGATCTGTGCTCGCTGCGGCCCGATGAAGACCGCCCCGCGCTCGCGGTGCGCATGGTGATCGGCGCCGACGGCCGCAAGCGCTCGCACACGTTCCACCGCGTGCTGATCCGCTCGGCGGCCCGTTTGCATTACGAGCAGGCCCAGCTCGCGGTTTCCGGCCGACCGGACGAGGTCACCGAGCCGATCGTAAAAAAAATCCTCGAGCCGCTTTATGCCGCGTATCAGAGGGTGCGCCGCGCGCGCGACGAGCGCGGCCCTCTCGATCTTGAGCTTCCCGAGCGCAAGATCCTGCTCAAGTCCGACGGCACCGTCGATCGGGTGATCACGCCGCAACGCCTGGAATCGCACCGGCTCATCGAGGAATTCATGATCCTCGCCAACGTGGCCGCCGCGGAAACCTGCGAGCGAGCGCGCGTTCCGCTCATCTATCGCGTGCACGACGAGCCGGCGCCGGAAAAGATCAACGCGCTGCGGGAATTCTTGGCGACGCTCGATATTTCCCTGCCCAAAGGCGGTGCGTTACGGCCGGATGCTTTCAATCGCATCCTGGCGCGGGTCAAAGGCCGCGATGTCCAAAGGCTCGTCAACGAGGTCGTGCTGCGCAGCCAGGCCCAGGCGGAATATGCGCCGGAGAATTTCGGCCATTTCGGCCTCAACCTGCGCCGCTACGCCCATTTCACCTCGCCGATCCGCCGCTATGCCGACCTCATCGTGCATCGTGCCTTGATCCGGGCGCTCAAGCTCGGCGCCGACGGCCTTCCCGATGGCACGGAGGTGCGCGCGCTTGCCGAAGTCGCCGCAAACATTTCGGCGATGGAGCGCCGCGCCATGAAGGCCGAGCGCGAGACCGCCGACCGGCTGATCGCGCATTTTCTGGCCGACCGCGTCGGCGCGACGTTCGACGGGCATATTTCCGGGGTGACCCGCGCCGGCCTGTTCGTCGAACTCGACGAGACCGGGGCCGACGGTTTGATCCCGGCGCGCACCATCGGCGACGAATATTTCCGCTACAACGAGGCGAGCCACGCTTTCGTCGGCGCTTCGGCGACCTATCGGCTCGGCGATCCCGTGACGGTCGAGCTTGTCGAGGCCGCGCCCGTCGCCGGCGCCTTGCGTTTCAAGCTGCTGCGAGAAGATCATGCCGCCGCTCCCAGGACTCGACACAAACCGCGGCCAGAGCGAACAAGCGCGCGGCGACGGGAGCGACGCGGACAGCGCGGCGGAACTTCATGAGTGACGACGCCGCAAGCGTGATCGCAGACGGTACGGCGGCCGACCGCGCCAAACGGCTGACCTGTACCATTCGCGATCAATCCTTCGCCAATCTAAAGCCCAAGGATTCCGCAACGCTTATTCTGGTCGACCAATCGGGGGATGTGCCAAAAGTGCTGCTCGGACGCCGGCATGAGCGTCACAGGTTCCTGCCCGGGAAATTCGTCTTCCCCGGCGGGCGTGTCGAAATCACGGATCGGCTGATGCCAGGTGCGGCGCCGTTACACGCACGCGACACGGCGCGGCTGATGCAGCGCCTGAAGCGGCCGAGCCGCGCCAAAGCGGCCGGCTTCGCCCTCGCCGCCGTGCGCGAAACCTATGAGGAGACCGGCCTGATGCTGGGGACGCAGGGGACCGACGCGATTTCCGCGCCTGCCGGCGTGTGGCAGGCGTTTGCCAAGGCCGGCGTGCTCCCCGACCTCAGCGCGATCCATTTCATCGCCCGCGCCATCACCCCGCCGAGACGGCCGCGGCGTTTCGACAGCCGCTTCTTTACCGCCGATATCACCGGCGTCGCGCATCGCGCAGAGGGATTCGTCGGTCCCGAGAAGGAACTCGTCGAACTGGTCTGGCTGCCGATCACCGAGGCGCGCCGCCTCGATATGTCTGGCATCACCGTCGTTGCGCTCGAGGAATTACAGGACCGCATCGCCGCCGGCATGAGCCGCGACCATCCGGTCCCGTTCTACCGCATGCTGCACAAGCGCTTCGTGCGCGAAGTCCTTTGATCGCAGCCGCGCTTTCTTGACATTCGAGGGCCGGCGACTAGGTTGCCGGCGAGCAAAGCGAACCGATTGAGGTCCGACCATGGCGAAAGCCGTAACCATCAAGATCAAGCTGGTTTCGAGCGCCGATACCGGCTTCTATTACGTGACGCGGAAGAATTCGCGCACGATGACCGACAAGCTGGTGAAGAAGAAATACGATCCCGTTGTCAAAAAGCATGTCGAGTTTCGCGAAGCCAAGATCAAGTAAGAGCAACGGCAACGTCGTTACGGATAACGAACGGTCGGCACCGGATAGAGTTTAAGCATCTTCGTGAGCGCGGCGCGCGCGCGCCACGCGGCGCGGATCGCCTCCGAGGTTGTGCCCGAACCATACGGCCGCGCTGCTGCGACCTCCCTTTGTTTCGGTATCTTGGATAAGCAACCGCTCCAGCCGCGTGGCCCAGGCATCGGCCAGCGCGAGGTGACGGCGCACCGCCGCGCTGCCGTCGATGGTGGCGCTTCCGAGCCCGCCGGTGAGCCAGACGACCGGGACGATAAGGGATATTCCGGCGACCGACAGGATCAAGTCCAACGGGCTCACGACAGCGGCACCTCAAGAGCCGACGAATGCCGAGCTCGGCCAACAAGTCCGCGGAACAATAGGGCCGGCCCGTCCTGCCGGCAACCACGGGAACGTGTACCGGCCGCGACCAATGCTCGGTATAACGCCAGGAAGGGTTGATTGTCGGGGAGGAGGCGAATGCAGGCATCGACATTCACGCTGGCAACGCCGGACGGCGTGTCGCTTTTTGTCTATCGCTGGCTTCCGGACGCGCCACCGAAGGCGGTTGTCCAGATCGCCCACGGGCTCGCCGAGCATGCGGCGCGGTACGCCCGCCTGGCGGAGGCGCTCACGCGCGCCGGCTACGCGGTTTATGCCAACGACCATCGCGGGCACGGCCGCACGGCAAGGACGCCGGCCCAACTCGGCCTGTTCGCCGAGCGCGACGGCTGGACGAAATGCGTCGACGACCTTTGGCTGCTCAACCGCCGGATCGCGGCCGACCATCCGGGCCTGCCGATCGTGCTCCTGGGTCACTCGCTCGGCTCCTTCATGACGCAAGATTTCATCTGCGAACACGGCGAGGCGCTCGCCGCCGCGGTGCTCTCGGCCTCGAACGGCAAGCCGCCGCCGATCGCGCCGATCGGGCTCCTGCTCGCGCGCCTCGAGCGGCTGCGGCTCGGGCCACGTGGCCACAGCCCGTTGATGCAAGCGCTGTTCTTCGGCGCGTTCAACAAGCCGTTCGCGCCGGCTCGCACCCCGTTTGACTGGCTCTCGCGCGACACCGCCGAAGTCGACAAGTACATCGCCGACCCGTTGTGCGGTTTTGAGTCCGCGGCTCAACTCTATATCGACGTGCTGCAGGGATTGCGCGAAACCGCCAAGCCGTCGCGGCAGGCGCGGATTCCGAAAACTCTGCCGATCTACATCTTCAACGGCAGCCGCGATCCGGTGAGCGACAACATCGAGCAACTGCTCGACGCCTATCGAGCCGCCGGACTGAAGCAAGTGGTCCACAAGGTCTACGCGGACGGGCGGCACGAGAGCTTGAACGAAACCAATCGCGACGTCGTGACCCGTGATCTGATCGCCTGGCTCGACGGCGTGATCGACCGCGCTCGGCAGATACCCAAGAATACCTGAGAAGAATACCTGAGAATGCGGCCGGGCGAGCGAGACCCCGCCCGGGTATCATCAATCGGCCGCCCTATTTGCAATACCTGCCGGTGGAGTTTATGCCCGCCGCGGCGACCACAGCATGGAAAGTTCCGTCCGGTAGTTTTTCCACAACCGCCACGTAATCATAGCGCTCAGTATGGATTTGAAGACCGCTGGCAGTGACCGACCAGGTACCTTCACCAGATAGATTGTTCGAGTATTTGCCGCCATGACCGTAGGTACTTACGGACCCGTTATCCCAGCAAATTTTCTTGCCGGATAAATCTGCCGAAATCACGGTTGCCGCCCATGCGGAGGAAAAGAAAGCAAGAAAAAGTACGGAAGCGGCGCCAAGTGGCGAGAGATATTTCTGCATTCCAACCCCCTAACATGCCTGGATCGCGTTTGTAAGTCCGCGGCCTGGATGGGCGAACAAGCCGCACAAGCCCGGCCCGGACGGCGCCAAGGTGGCCGGCCGGGAGCGGTGTCATGAGGAGGCCACTCGCACCGCCCCCGTGCCGGCCGAACCCCACGGACCCAGGAGATGCGGCGGACCTGAGCACTCGTAGGGCTATCAAATGCACCGCACCTTCCCAGGCCGTTGTCCGGCGCGCTGGGAAGGCGTCTGCCATCATTGCTGATTACGTCGCAGAACAAAAATATCGCAACCGCTGCGGAAATCAATCGCCAAAATTGCGCCAGGCAAAATTGCGACAAAAATGCCGGAATTGGCCCTCACGCGGCGTCCGGCACTACCCGGTTTCGGCCGTCGCGCTTGGCCCGATAGAGCGCCTGGTCGGCGCGTTTGAGCAGGCTCGCGGAATTGTCGTCGCGTCCGCGCAGCGCCGCAATCCCGATCGAGAGCGTCACCGGAATGCTGCGCACCCCCTGGTGGATCGCAAACGGCTCGGCCGCGATGCGCCGGCGCAACCGCTCCGCCACCATGGCGGCGACCGCCAGGTCGGTTTCCGGCATGACGATGACGAACTCTTCGCCGCCGCAGCGGCACGCCAGATCGATGCCGCGGATCGATCGCTTGATGCGCAAGGCGAAGTCGCGCAGCACGTCGTCGCCGGCATCGTGGCCGTGGGTGTCGTTGACCGATTTGAAATAGTCGATGTCGAGCGCCAGCACCGCCAGCGGCTTGCCGCGCGCGCTCGCCTGTTCGACGAGCGTCACGAGGTGACTTTCCATGTAACGGCGGTTGAACAGGCCGGTGAGCGCGTCGGTGATCGCCATCTCGATCGAGATCTGGACGTTATCGCGCAGCCGCTCCGTGTAGCGGCGCTTGCGCACCTGGCTGCGCGCCCGCGCCAACAGCTCATTCTTGTCGATCGGGCGCATCAGATAATCGTTCACGCCGATTTCGAGGCCGCGCACCATGCGCGCGTTGTTGTCGGGCTCGGTGATCGCGAGAATGGGCAGGTTGCGGGTGCGGTCGAGCGAGCGCAGCTGGCTGCACAGCCGCAGCGCATCGAAATTCTCCAGTCCCAGCGAGACGATCAGCAGATCGTAGTTGCCGTCGGCGGCGCGGAACAACGCCTCGTTCGGATCGGTCTCGATCTCGACGCTCTGCTCGGCGGCGAGCGTTGCCGCGATGCGTTCATACGACGCCGGCCGATCATCGACGATGAGCACCCGTCCGCCGCGGCCGGTATCGGAGACCGCCTCGCGTTCCGGCGATTCGATGCCGATGTCGCGCGAGGTCACCGCGCGCATGCGCAGTTCATCGGTGACCATCTTGAGCCGCGCCAGCGAGCGCACGCGCGCGATCAGCGCCAGTTCGGGAATCGGCTTGGTCAAAAAATCGTCGGCGCCGGCTTCAAGCCCGCGCACGCGATCGGAGGGCTGATCAAGCGCCGTCACCATGACCACCGGAATGTGATGCGTGGCGGGGTTGGTCTTCAGCCGCCGGCACACTTCGAACCCGTCCAGGTCGGGCATCATCACATCGAGCAGGACGAGGTCGCATTCGGCGCGCTCGCAGATCGCCAGCGCCTCCTCGCCGCTCATCGCCGTGATCACGTCGAAATATTCGGCCGACAGCCGCGCCTCGAGCAGCTTGACGTTGGCGGGAACATCGTCAACGACGAGAACGCGGGCGGTCATTCGCTTTGTATCCTTACGGATTGCCCAGGAAATGGCGGATGGTCTCGATGAACTTGCCCACCGAGATCGGCTTGGAGAGATAGGCCTCGCAGCCGCCCTGGCGGATGCGTTCCTCGTCGCCCTTCATGGCGAAGGCGGTGACGGCGACAACCGGAATGACTCTGAGATCCGGATCGTCCTTGAGCCATTTGGTGACTTCAAGGCCGGAGACTTCGGGAAGCTGGATGTCCATCAGGATCAAATCCGGCCGATGCTTGCGCGCGAGGTCGAGCGCTTCGATGCCGTTGCGGGTGCCGACCGTGTTGTAGCCATGGGCTTCCAACAGATCGTGGAAGAGCTTCATATTGAGCTCGTTGTCCTCCACGATCAGGACGGTTTTGGCCATCCCCAATCCCTCGCCTGCCCTAAAACCCTGCGCCCCGGGCGGCGGGCGCCCCGATCGTCTCATCGATGCGCTCGCCGAGCCGCATTCAAGCTAGTCCCGATATGTTACGGAAAGGCAAATGCAACCCAATGAAGGCCCCTTTGCGACCACAGCGGGAAGCGGCGGAAATGCTGGCGATTCAGGCACTTGGCTTCATCGCCGAAGACCCGGAGCGGCTGAACCGATTTCTCGGCATGAGCGGAATACCACCCGAGCGGATGCGCGCGGCGGCGCAGGAGCCCGGCTTTCTCGCCGGCGTGCTCGAGCATATGCTCGGTGAAGAGAGTCTGCTGATCGCGTTTGCCGCCAGCACCGGAATCGATCCGGCCGAGGTCGCGCGCGCCCGTGGTGCGCTCGGCGGCCAACAGGAACGCAACATGCCGTGAGCGCCTCGTTCTGCCGCGACTGCCTCGCCGACGCCTCGCCGCAGTCTACGCGCTGCCGCGCCTGCGGTTCGCCGCGATTGCTGCGCCATGGCGAACTCGCGCAGCTTTCGATCGCCCATGTCGACTGCGACGCCTTCTACGCCACGATCGAAAAGCGCGACGATCCCTCCCTCGTTGCCGAGCCGGTTATCGTCGGCGGCGGCCGACGCGGCGTCGTCGCCACGGCGTGCTACGTCGCCCGCACCTTCGGCGTGAAGTCGGCGATGCCGATGTTCGAGGCGCTGCGGCTGTGCCCGCACGCCCGCGTCGTCCGGCCCGACATGGAAAAATATGCCCGCGTCGGCCGCGAAGTCCGCCAGATGATGTTTTCTTTGACGCCGCTGGTCGAGCCTTTGTCGATCGACGAGGCCTTCCTCGATCTTTCCGGGACCGAGCGGCTGCACGGCTTGTGGCCGGCCAAGGTGCTGGCGCGCTTTGCCGCCGACGTGGAGAAGAAGCTCGGCATCACCGTCTCCATCGGGCTCTCCTGCAACAAGTTCCTGGCAAAAATCGCCTCCGACCTCGACAAGCCGCGCGGATTTGCCGTGCTCGGCGCCAGCGAGGCCGAAAAATTCCTGGCGCCGAAGCCGGTAAGTTTTATTTTCGGCGTCGGCAAGGTCAGCGCGGCGCGCCTTGCCCGCGACGGTTTTCACCGCATCGCCGATCTGCAGCGGGCAAGCGAGATCGAGATGCTGCGCCGCTACGGCGAGGAAGGCCGCCGCCTCGCCCGCCTCGCGCGCGGCATCGATCAACGCAAGGTCAGCGCCGATCGCGAAACCAAGAGCGTTTCCGCAGAGACGACGTTCGAGCACGACATCGCCGATTTCCGGGCGCTCGAGCGGATTCTCTGGAGCCGGGCGGAGGAGGTTTCCGCGCGGCTCAAGGCGAAGGCGCTCGCCGGCGCGACGGTGACGCTGAAGCTCAAAACCGCGAATTTCAGGATTCGCACCCGCGCCCATTCGTTTGGCTCGGCGACGCAACTCGCGGGAAAAATTTTCGCCGCCGCACGCGGCCTCCTGGAGCGCGAAACCGACGGCACGAAATTCCGTCTCCTCGGTGTCGGCGTCACCGCGCTGACCACGGCGGATCAGGCCGATCCCGCCGATTTCGTCGACGCCCGCGCGGCCGAGGCCGAACACGCGCTCGACCGCGTGCGCGCCCGCTTCGGCGAGGACGCCGTGGTCAGGGGATTGGCGTTCGAGGGGCCGGACAAACGCTGAGCGTCACTTGCACGGCTTTACCTCTTTGATTTCGAGCGAAGTGAGTTTGCCGGCGACGACGAAGTCGTTGTAGTCGAGCGACACAGCGCGCGAAATGCCGTTCTCGTAAAGCTCGAAGCTGATCGCATAAGCTGGTGTTTGCTCAGTGCTTTTCTGCCCTTTGTTCTTTTCGAAATAGCTGATTGCGACCGGCCAGCGCGCGACCGCGGCAAGCTTTTTCTCGTCGTCGGCGGCATCGGCATGCTTGCGCTCATCGGGTGCGAGTTTGCGACCAATCACGGTCAGCGTGTCGTAAACCTTGTCGCCGGTATCCGATCCATCATAGACCGGAAACTCGAGAATGGTCTTGCCGGCGCGCGCCGCCGCGATCACCCGCACCATGTGCTCGGTGGGGAATACCACTGCGGCGTCGATATCGAGCGCTTTGTGCTGCGGTTTCATCAGGTCGACGGCCGTCGCGGTGGCGCCGCGCTCGGCGCGGCCGTCGACGGCATCGACGAGCTTCTCGTCAACAAAGTTTTCTGACGTAAATTTGAAGTTCTTGGCGTCGCCGCCTTCCCAGGTCGTCGAGCGCAGGTCGCTGGTGGACACTTTGCCTTCGCCGGAATCAAGCTCGGAGACTTGGCGGAATTTTAGCGTATAGCCATCGCAGGAATTGCCGTCGAAGTCGTAAAGAATGCGCCCGCGCACTCCCACGACCTGCGCGTTGCCGCGCGTCTCGCCGAGCGTGAGGTCGTAGACGGCACGGTGCGGCACCAGGGCGATCGGGCTCTCTTGCGCTTTGACGCCGGATGCCGGCGCGGCGAAAATCAACGTGCAGGCAAGGACGGCGCTACGCGATGCGAAGGCGGGAGCCACAGCCATGAACCTCTCTCGTTCTGCTCGATTGCGAAATCTGCTCCCCCCTGCCGATTCCTCATGAATCCTTCGTCGATTTCGTCTGCCGGATGGCGGCGAAGATAGGGACCTTGCTCCCTACTCGCAACTGCGATCCGCAAGACGCCTCCCTTGCGTGATATACTGCGATCGGGGAAGAACCCGCGAGCGCCGAGCAAATCTGGAGGACGAGTAATGGTCGGCACGGTGGAGAAGAAGTTGAGCGAACTCGGCATCGTGCTCACGGAGCCGGCCGCTCCGGTGGCCAATTATGTTGCGTTCGTGCGCAGCGGCAATCTGCTCATGGTGTCCGGCCAGATTTGCCTCGACGGCGACGGCAAGCTGGTGGCCAAGGGACAACTTGGCGGCGGCGTCTCGATCGAGGACGGGCAGAAGGCGGCGCGGGCCTGCGCGGTCAACCTGCTTGCCCAGGTCAAGGCCGCGCTCGGCGACCTCGACAAGGTGTTGCGCGTGGTGCGGCTCGGCGGTTTCGTGAATTCGGCGCCGGGCTTCGTCGATGGCGCGAAGGTGATGAACGGCGCCTCCGACCTGATGGTCGCGGCGTTCGGCGAAAAGGGCAAGCACGCGCGCTCGACGGTCGGCGTCTCGGCATTGCCGCTCGATGCGGCGATCGAGGTCGAGGGCCTGTTCGAAGTGTCCTAAAACGGTGCGGACCGCGCTCGACTGGCTCACCGCGCGACCGATCGCCCATCGCGGGCTGCACGACGCCGCGCGCGGCATTATCGAGAACACGGCCGCCGCCGTGGGCGCGGCGATCACGGCCGGCTATGGCATCGAGGTTGATCTGCAAATCAGCGCCGATGGCGAGGCCATGGTGCATCATGACGATGTGCTCGGCCGCCTCACCGACGGCGAGGGTCGGCTCGACCGGCTGAGCGCCGCCGACCTCAAGCACGTCCCGTTCCGCGGCAGCGCCGAGCGCATGATGACCCTTGGCGACCTCTGTGATCTCGTCGGCGGGCGCGCCACCCTGCTGCTGGAGTTGAAAAGCCGGTTCGACGGCGACGGCCGTCTTCCCGCCCGCGTGGCGGCGCTTCTCTCTGGCTATGGCGGACCCGTCGCGCCGATGTCCTTCGATCCCGTTCAGCTTGGGGTGCTGCGGCAAAAGGCCCCTCACCTGCCGCGCGGGATTGTGGCGGCAAAATACCGGCCGCATCCCTATTGGGATCAGATGCCGGCGTGGCTGCGCTATGGCATGGGATCCTTGCTCACGGCCTTGACGGCGCGGCCGCACTTCGTGGCTTATGCGGTCGACAATCTGCCGGCGTTCGCCCCCTTGTTCGCGCGGCACATTTTGTGCCTGCCGCTGGTGACCTGGGTGGTTCGGACAGAGGTCGAGCGGCAACGCGCCGCCCGCTTCGCCGACCAGATGATTTTCGAGGGCTTTCGGCCATGAACCATGCCGAAAACGAGCACCGGCCTCTGCAAGAACGAGCGCGCGTCGCGGCAGCAGAGCTGCGAGTCGTCGCCGTGAACGCGATCGGCGATGTCGGCGCCGCGGCTTGGGACGCCTGCGCCAATCCGTGGACGGACGAGCCCGATCGCGGCCGCGGCTCTGTCCACGCAGTTAATCCATATCGCGAAGAGCCCGGTTACACAGCTCAATTGATGGATCATGAAACAATATATAACCCATTCTTATCGCATAATTTTCTCTCCGCCTTGGAGAACTCAAAATCGATTGGCTTCCGTTCCGGCTGGCAGGTCCGGCACGTTCTCGTCACAGCAGCGGACGGCGCGGTGCTCGCCGCCGCGCCGTGCTACCTCAAGTCTCACTCGCGCGGCGAATACGTCTTCGACGCCGGTTGGGCGGAGGCCTATATGCGCGCCGGCGGCAGCTATTACCCGAAACTCCAGGTCGCGGTGCCCTTTACGCCGGCGACCGGACGCCGGCTGTTGGTGCGGCCGGGCCCGCATGCAGGCGAGGTCCGCCGGGCCCTTGCGGCTGGCCTGATCGAACTATGCGGCATCGACGGCGCGTCCGGCGTCCATGTCACCTTTGCCACCGAGCCGGAATTCCGTTTCCTCGGCGAACTCGGATTCCTGCAACGCACGGATCAGCAGTTCCACTGGGAAAATTCCGGATACGCCAGCTTTGACGATTTCCTCGCCGCACTCGCGGCGCGCAAGCGCAAGACCATCCGCCGCGAACGCCATGACGCCTTGGCAAACGGCATCAGCGTGCACTGGCTCACCGGCAGCGACCTCACCGAAGAATTATGGGACACCTTCTTCGCGTTCTACATGGAGACCGGTTCACGCAAATGGGGCCGGCCCTATCTGACCCGGCCGTTCTTTTCCCTCGTCAGCGAGACCATGCGCGACCGCATCCTCTTGGTAATGGCCAAGCGTTCCGGGCGGTGGATCGCCGGCGCCATCAATTTCATCGGCTCGCACACCTTGTTCGGTCGCCATTGGGGCGCCATCGAACATCACCCGTTCCTGCACTTCGAGCTGTGCTACTACCAGGCAATCGATTACGCGATCGCGCACAAGCTTCCCCGCGTCGAGGCCGGTGCCCAGGGCGAACACAAGATCGCCCGCGGCTACATGCCAAAAACCACCTATTCGGCCCATTACATCGCCGACCCGGCATTGCGGCGGGGAGTCGCCGACTACCTGGTGCGCGAGCGCGCCTATGTCGCTGCCGCCGGCGCCGAGCTTGCCGCGGCCGGTCCCTACCGCAAGGATTTCGCACTCGAGGCGGATTGATTACGATCGGCGGTGACGTTTGATTGCGCATGATCTTATCCGAAAACCGGCATGCACTTTTCGGGACCATGCGCCGAGGCGGAGAGCACGATGCCGAGCTATGACCCGAACAATGTGTTTGCCAAAATCATGCGCGGCGAATTACCGGCGCACAAGGTCTACGAAGACGACAAGGCTTTCGCCTTTCTCGACATCATGCCGCGGGCGCCGGGCCATACGCTGGTGATTCCAAAGGCCCCTGTCCGCACGATACTCGATATCGGACCGGACGATCTCGCGCATCTCATCAAGGCGACGCAAAGGATTGCGCGCGCGGCAATGACGGCGTTTTCCGCCGACGGCCTCACCATTCAGCAGTTCAACGAGGCGGCCGGCGGCCAATTGGTGTTTCACCTGCATATCCACGTCATTCCGCGTAAGAACGGTGTGTCATTGCGGCCGCCGGCCAGTTTTAAGGAGGAGCCGGCGGTGTTATCGGATCAGGCGCTGAGGCTGGCCGCCGCGCTCAGAGGCGCGTGACCTATTCGTCATTCCGGAGCGCCACGAAAGTGGCGAGTCCGGAATCCATATTCACGGACGGTGGTTATGGATTCCGGGCTCCTCGCGGAGCCTGTCATCGGGCCGGCCACTTCGGGCCGGACCCGTTGGCTCGGCCCTGGAATGACGGCACTGCGGAAGATAGCGGCTTCAGCGCCCGCGCGCGACGCGCTCGATCTCGGCCCGCACCAGGCGTTCCACCATGCCGGGCAGATTGTCATCGAGCCAGGTCTTCAGCATGGGCCGCAACATCTCGCGCACCAGGTCCTCGAGCGTACGCGCGTTCTGCACTAACACGGTCTGCGCCAGCGCGTTGAAAGCGGAATCGACCGCGGCACTGGTCGCGCTCGAAAGCAGCTGCGCGCGCCCGCCGGCGCCACGCTCGCCCGCCTCGCCCGCCTCGGCCGCGAAGCGCGGGTCTGACCCCTCGATGGTCCTTTGCACAGCGGGTTTTTCGCCCGCCTCGTCGAAGCTCACATCGGAATAACCTTCGATCTTACGAAATTGCGGCGCCGGACCAGGCCCGAAGCTCGACGCGGAAACGGGTGCGGGCTGACCGAGCATGGGGGCCGCCATCGATTCGGTGAGATCGAGAATCTCGGCGGATTGATCCTCCAGGTCTGCGCCGCCCATAGCAGCCGGATCGGCCGCCGCTTCGGCGTGGATCTCGGCGGCCCTCGGCTCGGGCGAAGCGGATCGCGGCACCGGCGCGGCGGGGCGGGCGGCCGCCTTTGGCGCCTCCGTTGGCCGTTGCGCCGTTTTGCTGGCATCGTCGTCCGCGATGATGCGGCGAATGGAGGCGAGGATTTCCTCCATCGACGGTTCCTGCGATTTCGCCGGTTGCGTCATCAGCGCATCCTCGCCTTTATCCGTGCATTCCCCCGCCGCGGCCGCCGCAAGCCGATGCCCACCGGCAAGCTTGCCGACCGCGAATCGCGTCAACGGAACTATGCAACGCTGCCGGTAAGTATGTCATGACGAAAAGCGAATGCAAACAATCCGCTATGGGCTGGCGATCCGCGGACATGGGTCCCTGGCGAGCCGGCCGCTTCCGGCCTATCTGCCGTCGGGGTTGCGCAGGCCGATCCACGCGTCTCGTACTTGCTGATAGTGCACCTGCGGATCGTAGATCAGGACGTCGAGGCCGAGCCTCGGCATCGACAGCCCACCGACGGCCGCCAGCAAGGTGTATGAGGCCACCACGCGATCGTGCTGGGCCGTGACCAGCGCCACGCGCGCGTTGACGAGTTCCTGCTGCGCGTTGAGCACGTCGAGCGTCGTGCGCTGGCCGACGCGGGCTTCCTCGCGCACGCCGTTGAGCGCGATCTCGGCGGCGTTGACCTGCGCCGTGGTCGCCTCGATTTGCGCCTTGGCGGCGTCGAGCTGGCCCCAACTCTGCACCACCGTGGCCCGCGCCTGATCGCGGTTGATATCGAGATTGAGCCGCTGTTGCCCCAGCGTCTCCTTGGACTGGCGGATGGCGGAATACTCGGCGCCGCCCTGGTAGATCGGCACTGTCAATGTGCCTACGACAGAGGCCGCGGTCTCCTTGACGGTTTCAAAGGCCGGAGACCAGCCCTGCAGCGCGCTCGCCGTCAGCGTGAGGTTCGGATACAGCACGCCTTCGCTCACTTTGACGGCAAGCGCGGCGACATCGACGCCGTACATGGCGGCGAGAACCGAAGGGCTTTGCGCCTGACCTTGCGCTATCGCTTTCGGCAGTACGTTGGGCGAGAGCCGGTCGACCGGGGTACCGGGCGCGAGCCGGCCTGGATCGACCCCGATCACCCGCCGGTAATTGGCCTGCGAGGTCACATAGTTCGACTGCGCACCCAAGAGCGCGGATCGACCGGCAGCCAGCCGCGATTCCGCCTGGGCGACGTCGGTGCGCGTCACCTCGCCGACATTGAAGCGGTCGCGCGTTTGCTTGAGCTGTTCGGTGAGCACTTCGACGTTACGGCGGTTGAGATCGAGAATCGCCTGGTCGCGCAACAAGTTCATGTAAGCGGTGGCGGCATCAAGCAGCACCTGCTGCTCGGTGACGCGCAGCGTCTCGCGCGCGCCCTCGACCTGGCTTTCCGCTTGGCGGGTGCGGTTGGCGGTCTGGAAACCGTTAAATAGCGTCTGCGTCGCAGTTACACCAACAGTGCGCTGCAAGAACGACTCGGTAGTTGTGGGGGTTGAACCGGGAAACGCCTGGGTCGCTGTTTCGTAATTGGGGCCAGCAGTGGCGGTAGCGCTCACCTTTGGGCGATATCCGGACAACGCCTGGGGCACATTTTCGTCGGTCGCGCGCAACGCTGCGCGTTGCGCGTTGAGCGACGGATTGTTCTGGTAGGCCTGCACCAAGGCCCATTCGAGCGTATCCGCCGCTGCCTCTGAGCAGGTCATACCGATACAAACACCGGCCAGCGAGAGGCTTGCAACGGCCCAAATATACGCCCGCACCCCTCTTCCGCACATCAAACGACGCTGCCCCTCGCCCTTCCCGCTTCCCCCGCGGGATTGTCGCTCGGACAAAAAAAACGACGCCGCGGCCAACCGGGCCGGCCGACGAACCAAACACGTGACCTTATTCGGCCGGAGACGGCGGTAAAACCCCCGCAAGCGGGCTTAAGCACAAAATTCTGCGAATAGGCACATATGCGCCACAGGTGGCGACCCCGACTCGAAGCCCGCCGCCGAGGCCAAGTGAAGCCACGATTCGCTAGAAAACAAAGGCCGGCGGCGCGACGAAGCCGGGAAGCAGCCGGGCGGCGGCATCAAAGATCGGGCGGCCGGCCAGATGGCCTTCGATCATGTGATAGATCATCGCCTTGCCGGTCGGGGAGCGGCCGTAAACGCCGACGAGCCGGCCGTCGGGCTCCAATTGGCGACCGAGCACCTCGGGCAGGATTTCGGTGGCGCCATTCAGGAGGATGACGTCATAGGGAGTACCGGCCGGCCAGCCATCGGTCAAAGGCCCGACGACGACCTCGACCTGAGCGGCGCCGACCGCCGCAAGCGCTTCCTTCGCTTGGCGCGCCAGTTCTGCGTCCTCCTCCAATGCGATCACCGAGCCGGCAAGGCGCGCCAGTACGGCCGCGGAATAGCCGGTCCCGCAACCCACATCGAGGACGCGATCCTCGCGGCGCACCTGCGCTGCCTGGATCAGCTTGGCGAGCACCATCGGCTTGAGCAAGGCGCGGCCGTTGGCGAGCGGAATATCGCTGTCGAGATACGCGAACTGCGCGAGCGATTGCGGCAGGAAACGCTCGCGCGGCACCGTCAGCATGGCCTCCAGCAAGTCGGGATCGGTGACGTCGGTAGGGCGGACCTGCGCTTCCACCATCTGTCGGCGGGCGGCGGCGGTGTCGAACATGCGTTGGGTTCCCATATTTCGTGGGAGCGTTGTGCGGCACGGTCCGGCAAAACGCAAGCACTCGGTATGGCCCAGCACCGTTGCGTCAAGCATCGCGGCCGGGCGCGTGATAACTATTCCTGAGACCGGTGCCGCCGTGCCGTTGTCGGACCCGCAACCTTCGTTTATAGAGCGCAGATGCAGGCATCGGCCGTATCGCGCAGTCACCGATGCCGCAAAAGGCCACGTGGCGGAGTGGTTACGCAGCGGTCTGCAAAACCGTTTACCCCGGTTCAATTCCGGGCGTGG
>Ga0187856_1000973_pt1 | contig 23915 bp, 17 predicted proteins | sample June2016WEW_8_40_FD_132443 | JGI IMG/M metagenome (GOLD analysis project Ga0187856, IMG submission 132443) | Peatland microbial communities from SPRUCE experiment site at the Marcell Experimental Forest, Minnesota, USA - June2016WEW_8_40 | ecosystem: Environmental > Terrestrial > Soil > Wetlands... | reverse complement strand
GATCTTGATGGGTTTGGAGAGGACCTGCTGGCGCGCCAGCATCACGGCGTGTTCCACGGTCGTATTGAGGTTGCTCAGGCGAATCTGCGGCGGGTGCGGTCGCGCGGTTTCCAGAAGATCGGTGACGATGCGATTGATCTGCGCGATTTCCAGGCGGACATCTTTAATGACTGCCCGTGCTGGACTTGTGGAAGGCAGATCGCGACCAACGATTTCGATGACTCCCGCGATCCCCGCAAGTGGATTACGAATCTCGTGGGCCAGGCCTGTAGCCAACTCGCCGAGCGTCGCCAGGTGCTCGGCCCGAGACATTTGCGTGCGATGCAGGCGTTCGATCTCTTCGCGGCTCTCGCGCAACTGCTCCATCATGTGATTGAAGTTGCGGCCGAGATCTCCGATTTCGTCGTTGCGGCGGGAGAAGCTGACTGCGACGTCCAAGTCGCCGTCACTCACCAGTCCGATCTTCTCCTGCAATTCGACCATGGGACGTTGAATCAAATAAGCGAGCACGAACATTGATACCGCGCAGATGGCAACCGCTCCCGCTCCCGCCACGATCAGCACCGCGTGGCGTTCCGGATCTCGCAAAGATACTGTCGCCAAGGTGAAGAGGAGCAACCCCGCTAATAGCACGAATCCTACCGGCAAGATTGCTTTGAGCTGCCAATTCACGCGTACGGAACCCAATCGGAGGTTCTCCTTCTGCGCCGAAGCCTCAGACTTGTGCTTGCTGGAATCCGACCAACCTGCAGGCCGAGACGCAGCCATTGTGTGGGTTGTCTCTGCCAGTGGCGTGCTTCCCGCGGACTGATTGCGATCAGGCATAAGCGTGGAGTCCCGGGAGTAAATATGTCACGCCGAAGAAAGTGAACATCACCACCGCAAAGCCGGCGATGGAGAAATAAGCGGCCCGACGGCCCCGCCATCCGCGGGTGATGCGCATGTGCAGATAGAGGGCGTACACCAACCAGGTAATCGCAGCCCAGGTTTCTTTTGGATCCCAGCTCCAATAAGAACCCCAGGTGCGATTCGCCCAATAGGCGCCGGCCGCGATCATCAGGGTGAGTAAAGGAAATGCGATCGCAATAGTCTTGTAGGTGATACGGTCCAGTTCGTCGGCGCTGGGCAACATGCGTTCCAGGTCTTCACGCCTCCACAGTAGTAACAAGTACAGCAACGATACGAAGATTCCACCTACGAGGCCAGAGAGGATGAATGGACTGGCTGATAGACTTGTGGCAAACAAACCATCCGCATCGAGCGAACCGTAGCGGCCATCACGCGCCCGAATAATGAAGAACACGAGGGCTAACACTTGCAGCAGAATGCTCAGGAACACTGCTCGATTGGCCATCGTGATGAATCCTTCGTTCTCAGTCTTGCGCCAGATCAAGTAGAGGACCAGCGGCGCGGCCACCGCCGCCAGAACCAGAAGGAGCAGCCAGCCAAGATCAGGAATCACAACGAAAAGCCGGACACCCTTCGACAGAAATACTTCCGACTTTTCTTCGGGGTTCCACGCGACCACGCTAAGTCCGCCCCATTTTTCGAAGCGAGTCAGCACCCCCACATAGGTTGCGGCCGTAAACAAGCTCGTCGCGGCCAGAAATGTTTCGGTCTGCATCTTGTCCTGGATCAAGAACATCATCGCGAGTGCGAAGCTCAGTGCGCAGGCCGCGTACGCCAGCATGGCAAGGGTGACGTGAACGTGCAGCCAGGTGGATTGCAGCGCCGGCACCAGCGGATGGACCTCTGTACGCAGCAACTGCATAAGGACGACGCCGACGATTGCCACGGGCATGGTCACGGTACCGATGACTTTCACTCCGTATTTCTTTTCGGCGATCAGCGTAAGTACCGCGAGCGTCCATACGAACATGAGCAGCATTTCGTAAATGCTGGCGAACGGTGGATGCCCCGCCTCATACCAACGACGCGCCACCGCGCCGGTATTGGCGAGCAATCCCGCCCACGTGGCCAGAGATGCATAACGAACGTAGGCAGGAGTGCCGGTGATGCCGAACCCGAGATAAAGCGTACCCGCGCCCGAATAGAAGATGAGCGCGGCATAGAGCAGATTGGAGTCGTTGAGCAGGTTGCCGCTCTTGACCACGTTGAGAAATGCCATGAACAGCAAGAAGGCGACTCCCAGTCCCACCATCACGACCAGCGTTGTTCCTGTAGCCGCTGGTTGCTGTTCCACTCTTGCGACTCGCGCCATTGACGCATCCTCCCTTGCCGGTTTCAATGTCCGGAGAGTGCGGCGACAGGCGCTTCGGCGCCTGCCTCCGATGAAATTTTCAGTTCTGATTTAATTTGTTCCACCAGCTTCGAAAAACGCTGTTCGAACACATCTTTGTTTTTGTTCGCTGTTCCGCCGATCCAAAGCGCCAGTTGGCCGCGGGCATCGCGCACCGGCACAACCCAGATCCGCACATGGACCAGATAAAAGACCACAGTCAGGCCAAACCCCATCAGGAGCACGCCCGCCCAAACCGACCATTGTCCGGGCTCGTGCGAAACTTCCAGGCCGGTGAAGTAGGCCATCTGTACGTCCTTGCCTTCGAAGGCGTAGGGCGAAGAGGCGTTCTGCTCAAGGCCTGGAATTGCGGGCAGCCATACGTTCACGGCATTGCCTGACTTCTTGGATTCCACCACCAGATGCGCCGCGGGATTTTCAAGGTCGTTGGATCGGGCGTACACCTGACCATCGCGCTCCACGTAGTCGGGAATGAACTCTGCGAGGCGGACCGTAGTACCGGAGTCCAGCGGAAGAGTTTCGTCCAGACCAATTGTGAGGTCCTTGGGTGCCCGGCCATCGCGTGGAGTAGCGGTGAGCACCAACTTGTCGATCTTTCCGGTCTTGCCGTAGCTCGCCTGATAAAAACGGACGCCCCGATAAACCAGCGGATCGTTAACCACGATCTGCTTGCGCAAGACTACTTGATCGTTCTCCAGAACAGCCAGATCCGACCACCAGCGCTTCGGACTGCCGTCGGCATAATTCTCCTGACCGGCACCATCACAGCGGATCGCAAACGGGAGGCTGCGCTTGCTGCCGTTCTGCGGGTCCACCTGGTTCGACTGCTGCCCACGGGTGAGGGTGAGGAACCCACGCCAGCCGTAGAGCGCATCGATGTTGCCGCCGAGAAAAATGAGAAGCAAACTGGCGTGCACGATATAAACTGCCATTTCAGAAAGGCGGTTGCGCTCGCCGAACAAAGAGAAGCTGTTCTCATGAACAATCCGCTCCGGTCTGAAACCGGCCTTCTGCAATACCCGTTCCGAGACGCTCAACGCCGCTTCCTCGTCTTTAATCGGAATCAGCTTATGGTTGGGTAGTGCTTTGCGAAAAGTCTCGTCAGGACTTTTATAAGGGCGTGAAAAAAATCTCCAGGCATTGGGGAAGCGCTGAATCGAAGCCGCAATAATGCTGAGACTCACTAGGCTCAGCAACAATACGAACCACCAGGCATGAAACACATCGGTCAGTCCTAATCCATCGAGCAGACGCAGAATTTGTGGCGAATACGCCCGCTGCATCTCGTCGGGGTCGGTCGCGGGACGCTGCAGAATCACCGTCCCCGCCGCCGACAGGATGACGACGAGGATAAGAAGGATTACGCCGGTCTTTATGGCGGCGAGAGTTTGCCAGATTTTCCGAGGTACGGAGTGGACAGTTGCAGCCATATCTTTCCCCATTTTTCCCCTTCTGCGCTTAGAGAAAGCACGTTTCCCACCATTGACAGGGATCCGGGCGAAGTTACTGAAACCGCACAGGATGATGCGGGTCGGCTCGCAGATAATAGAAGTGAATTGTGAGCCATATCACACAGCGAGGGGGGAGATCGGCGGGGATTTCGCGCAGGCGAGTGGCGTGAGCGAAAATGCAGCTAACCCATTTCAATTCCGGACGATGAGGGCGACGTTGCAGTTCGCCAGAGGTCTTTGTTGGAGGTATTCCATCGAACCACATCACGCCTGTAGCGAAATCGCAACATGATGAGAGGCTGGCACAGACGGACGGATTCCATCGAGCATGATTACTTGCGTCATTTTGCACGATTGCTCTGAGCGAGAAGCCCCCATTGCATGAAAGCTTTCGACCACTGTTGTTCCCCATAGAGTGGAACTGGACTCCCAACTGACTTTGTTGCAATCTGTTACAAAGATTGTTGAGAAATCTAACAAGCCGGAGTATTAAGGCGAGACACGTGCAAAACCTTGCAAGGAGGTGGGTGTGGGAATGGCACGGCAATCATTCGAATCGAGTCCCAGCACGATTCACAGGTTCGGCGCTCTCGGCTGTTTCATCGTGGTGGTAGTCTTTGCTGGTCCGGTCTACGCTGTGCAACATCCGGTTCCACTTGACCCGAAGGCGGATTCCTCCACCTGCATCGCCTGCCATGAAGACAAGACAAAAGGCAAGTCGGTCCATTCAGCGATTGCCATGGGCTGCACGAGCTGCCACGAGGTTCGCACCACCAAAGATATAACTCATGTCAAGCTGATCACGACCACGCCGTATGCGCTGTGTTTTACTTGCCACGCGGACAAGAATGCCGCCGACATAAAGGGTAAGGTCCATCCTCCGGCTGTGCGCGACTGCCTCAAGTGCCATGACCCCCACACCTCGGATAATAAGAATCAGTTGTTGAAGCCCGAGTCAGGCGATAAGAAAGAGAATCTTTGTCTAAGTTGCCACAACACTGGGGTAAACGTTCCCGCGAAAGGCAGCCGGCACGCCGCGCTCGACATGGGCTGCGACACGTGCCACGTCACGCATAAGACGGGCGAGATCGGCAAGATCGAGTTCGATTTTCATCTCACCAAGGCACCACCGGCGCTTTGTATCGATTGTCACGACGTCAAGAGCGCTGATCTGCAGAAAGCGCACCGGAACCAGCCGTTCGAGCAGGCCAATTGCGTGAGCTGTCACGACCCCCACGAGTCCGCGGCTCCCAAGCTGATGGCAAAATTCATGCACCCGCCTTTTGCCGACAAACAATGCGAAGTCTGCCACGCGTCGGCCAAGGATGGGAAAGTGGTGCTGACGCAACCCGATGCCAAGGCACTGTGCGTAACCTGCCACGACGATAAAGCCAAGCTGATCGACACCGCCAAAGTTCAGCATCCCGGCGCGGCGGGTGACTGCACCGATTGCCACAGCCCCCACGCCAGCCGGCAGCCAGGACTTCCCAAAACTAATGCGGTCGATATCTGCCTGGGCTGTCACAGTGATCAGGCCGAGCAAGCCAAGAAGCACGTGCTCCATCAGCCCGCCTTTGTTCAGGGCTGCGCGATCTGTCACGAACCGCACGGCGGCGACAACGATCATCTGCTGCGGGCCAAGGGAAACGCGCTTTGCCTGGAGTGCCACGGATCCGACTCGCAGCCACAGAAACTCGAAGGCGAGCATGTGGTGACTATCTTTAACGGAAAAGTGAAGTTGCCCGAGGACTACTACCAGAAAAACAAGGTCGCGATCCTGCCGCTGAGGTATGGGTTGGGCCATCCGGTGGAAGGTCATCCCGTGTCAGACGTGATGAATCCGTCGGATATAACCAAAGTCAAGACTCACTTGACTTGCCTGTCGTGCCATCAGCCGCATTCTTCGGCGCAAGCTGGGCTGCTGGTGAGAGACCAGCAAAACAACATGGCTTTCTGCGACAACTGCCACAAGAACAGAGTTGACATGCGGCAAACAACAACAGGAGATTGAGAAATGTTCGCGCTTCCTCCTAAATCGAATCGCAATGGTAGAGCGCTGGTGGTGTTAGTGATCCTGCTGGCGCTGGGACTGGCATCGCCGGACTCCGTATACGGCGGTGACCAAAAAAAGAAGAAAGCCGATGCCGCGCAGCCGGCGGCGGCGCCCACGCCACAAATTGATACCTCCAAGCTGGTTTGGCCCAATCCGCCCAATATCGCGCGGGTGAAATATCTCAACTACTACGCGGGCATGAAGATTGACCGAACTCCGCCCGCAAAGACCAAGAAGAAACAGAGCTGGATGGACCGCGTCGCCGGCGCCAAGCAGGAAGAGAACATCGATAAGCTTAAGACTTTTCCCTTCCAGTTGCTGGGACCCTACGGCATCGCCATCGACTCCAAGGGACTAGTGTATGTGGCCGATCAAAAAGTCGGAGCGGTCTTCATCTTCAACACCGAGACCCGCGACACCACCCTCATTAAGAACGGCTCCGATGCGCATTTTGGCTGGATCAACGGCTTAGCCATCGACGACAGCGACCGCCTATTTGTTTCCGATGGCAAGATGCATCGGGTTCTTGTCTTCAACTCCAAACACGAGGTCGAGGGCCAGATCGCGGAGGGATTGGTGGATCCGGTGGGACTGGCGATCGACAACGAGAACCGCTTTCTCTACGTCGTCGATGAACAGCAGGACCAGGTCATCGTGTATGACGCGGACACTCTGAAACTGCTGCGCCGTATTGGGACCGCAGGCAAGAACCACACTCTCACCACGCCGGGCGACTTCGGTGGGGCGTCCAATGTTGCGCTGGACGCCGACGGCAACGTTTATGTCACCGACACGATAAACAGCCGCGTGGAAATCTTCGACGCGGACGGCAAGTTCATCAGCACTTTCGGGAAAGCCGGCGATGGTCCGGGATATCTCTTCCGGCCCAAGGGCATCGCCGTGGATTGTGATGGGCACATCTGGGTGGCCGATCAGTACCAAGACCGGTTACAGGTATTCAATCGCGAAGGCCAATTGCTGACCTATATTGGCGACACACACGCAGATGCTCCCGGCCAGTTCAAAGCCCTGGTCGGTGTTGCGATTGACAAACAGAATCGCGTATTTACCACCGAGCAATATCCGGGACGCATGCAGATGTTCCGCTATATCACCGACGCTGAGGCGGATGCCGAGAAAGCGCGGCGCGAGACGGAATTGGCAAAAGCGGCGGAGGCGCGAAAGCAGTTGACCGACAACGCACAGAAGGCCGAGACCTCAGGCCAGAAGCCGGCTGAATTGCCAGCACCGAAACCGGAAGTGGCAGCGCCGGCACAGAAACCGCCTGATGCGCCCCCGCAAAAAACCGCCGGGTCACCCCCCAACTAAGGACACACGGTCATACAATCCACGCCCAGGCAGCCACAAGCCGGGACGTTTTTTCGCAACAGCACTCGCTGGCACTCTCGCCTCATCGGCCAAATTACCTCGGTGACCCCCATCACAATCAGACGTGAGCGCCGTCCTAGAACGCGTAATCTGAGAAGGGTCTAATGTCCTACGAGAGGAGAATCCACGTGAGGAGTTGCGCCTCGGCACTGTTGAAAAATGCTACAGAGGTCGCTGGGTTACGTGGGTCATTTCGCCAATCCCACTGTGGGAGAAGGCCCAACAGTGCAAGGCCTTTGGCGTTACTAGAGTCGGATCCTTGCCGCATACGGATCATAAATCTAACTCCAGCAATTACTTACATAATGCCTGTAGAGAATCGCCACGCCCAAAGGCTACGGTGGTTCTCGTGCAATAAGCAGACACGGGAGGCTCTACAGAACCTCCAAAACATATATATGGACCTCGAGAGTTCCACCGCAATAGAAGTAAGCAGTAAAAAGTGACGTGTTGCAACACTGCATAATTAGGAGATGATATGAAAAGGAATTTGTTAGTCCTGCTGATGGTTCTGGCCGTGGCGGGTTTTGCTGCCGCTCAGATCCAACCGCCGACGTCTGACGTCCTCGGCGCCCACCTCAACTACGGCCGTGGCTGCGCAGCCTGTCACGCACCCCACAGCGGCGCATGGGGCAACGGCGCCAACAAAAGCCACGACACCACAAGCGGCACCTCAATTTTGTGGGGCCAAGATGTAGGCAGCCTCTACGGGAAACAGATCATAACCGGCAGCACAAATGGCTCGACCGGCTACGTTGAGAACTTGCCAGCCAATATGGAGGCTGGTACTCCCGATGTTAACGGCCTTCTGACCTGCCTGAGCTGCCATGACGGCAACTGGGCCAGAGGCGCAATGATGAAGGACGCGGTCTATGAAACGCTGCCCGCCACCTACGGAAGCTTCAACACGATTCCGACTTTGCTGGGCGCCGACGGCGACGGCGCTGGCAACTACCTGGCCAATCACCCGGTGGGCTTGAACGCCGCCGTTTCTTGCGGCGGCCAGTACAATTGGGATTGCACCGAGACGAACGGCGTGATCTCGATGACCGGCCCCAATTCCTCCGCGTTCGTGAAGAACTATGGCTTCTTCGTGTCGCTTAGCGCGTACAACAATACCGCTGTGGTTATGTGCACGAGCTGCCACAACCAGCACCTCATGAATGTGGTCAAGATAGGCCCCACGACGCAGAGCGGGTTGCCGCAAGGCTACTACGCGACCATGTTCTTCGTCCGCGGCCCGTACAACCCAGCCAGCGGCACCGCTGGAGCGAACCAGACCGCGCAGTTCTGCCGCGAGTGCCACGGCGGAGAGGCCAACGAGTCGAATGGCAGCTACACCATCCCGACGACTTTCTAAGCTGTCGGATGTTTTACACTGAAGGGGAGAGAAAACCTCTCCCCTCTTTTTGTGTGCGAGGATGGACCTATGAAGCACCATTTATCAATCTGCATCCTGGTTCTGTCGGGATTCGCGCCGATGACGGCCCAGCAACTCGCGGTTTCCCACACGAGTACCGTGACGAAGCAAGAATCGACAAACGCAATTGCTCAACCCACCGGCAGACCTGTTGCCCGGGTGAACGGAGCAGTGCTAACCGATCGTGACCTGCAGCGCGAGATGTACACCTTGTTTCCCTACGCGCGCCAGCACAACGGTCAGGTGCCCCCGGAGTTGGAGCCCCAGATCCGTCAGGGCGCATTGCAAATGATTGTCTTCGAGGAACTGGTGTACCAGGAAGCGGTGCGACGCCAGATGACCATTCCGCCGGCGAAGCTGCAAAAGGCAGAAGTGGACTTCCGCGGTCAATTCAGCAGCCAGATTGAGTATCAGCAATTCCTGAATTCCGAGTTTCAAGGCTCTGAGCAGGCGTTACGCAACAAGATCCGGCGCTCGTTGCTCATTGACGCCATGCTGAAGGCCGAAGTGGATAACAAGTCGGCCGTCTCCCTGGCCGAGACCAGGGCTTACTATGACAAAAATCCGGCTCGGTTTCAGTATCCGGAAGCCTTTGCCATTCAGACCATTTCGTTCCTGCCTCCGGAGAAGCCTACGCCGGACAATTTGAAAGAGCAGCGCAAGCGCGCCGAGGATGCGCTGAAGCAGGCCAAAGCGGCGAAGGACTACGAACAATTCGGAATGCTGGCAGAAAAAATCTCCGAGGACGACTACCGGGTGATGATGGGAGACCACAAGAAAGTAGACCGCGCGAAACTGGCGCCCCAGGTGGTGCAAGCGCTTCTGGCCCTAAAAGACGGCCAAGTCACCGATATTATCCAGGTGGATCAGGCGTTCACCATCATCCGGCTAAACCAGCACATCCTGGCGGGGAAATTGAAGTTCGCGGATGTGAAGGACTCGCTGCAGCAGGAACTGCAAAAGAAAAAGCTCAATCAAGTGCGGGCGTCGCTGGACAAGCGGCTGCGAAAGACCGCGAAAGTGGAAGAACTCTAATTCTAATCCTACACGGTCATCCTGAGCGAAGGACCTACGTGGTTGAATTCTCGATGCATCGGTCTCTCGCTTCGTGCAAGATGACAACCCGAATTCATATCGCGAATTCATTGTTTTTGCCTGCCAAGGCATCTCATGCGCCAAATGCCTTGTCTTCTTGGTTTTAGCTGGGTTATATCGCCCAAACCAGCCTCCTTGGCACCTCCGCAAATTCCATTATCTCCTTGCTGAGCAAGCTCTTAGCGGACTTCCCACTTCTGGCCGGGCACGTGCTTTTCTTCCTGAAAGAGAAACGAGATCACTGGCAGCCTTTCGCGCCAGTGGGGGATGCCAGAGGACAACGCAGAAACAGAACTGCTGTTGAAACAGCAGGAAGTGGGTGCCAGGTGGCTGGTGGTTTTCGGAATACGACTTTTCTGCTCGTGGGATTTCTCCTGCTGGTGCTGCCAGCTGTGGGGCAGCTCAGGTTGGGGGAGAATCTCAACATGAACGCAAACGGAACCCTGTCGGCGGGATATACGGGAGATTATGGAAACCAGATCTCGTCCGATCACAGCATGTCTTTTGGCGGCGCGGGTACGCTCTCCGGTTTTTACTACAATCCCAATTTTTTGTCCTACACAGTTTCGCCTTACGTGAACCAGGCGCGGGACAACTCTTCCTATCAATCCATTTCCGACGCCAGCGGGGTCTACCTTGACAGCTCGATTTTCGGCGGCAGCCATTTCCCGGGATCCATCAGCTATGCCAAGGCCTACAACAGCGAAGGCAACTTCGCGATCCCGGGATTGGCCAACTACACGACTCACGGCAATAGCGACACTTTCGGGGTCAACTGGGCGGAAATACTACCAGGCCTGCCTAGCCTCTCAGCCAGCTTCCAGACGGGCAGCAACCAGTATTCGATCTACGGTTCGAATGATAACGGGAGTACTGACTCTCATTCGTTTGGTCTCCGGTCGGCATACGTGCTTAAGGGCTTCAACCTGGCTGCCTACTTTTCGGATGGGAGCTCGCACTCGGATATACCGCAAGTTCTGCTAAACTCTTCGCAGGCGGAAACCTCGACTTCCAGCAATCTGGGCTACGGATTTGCCGTGGGACACCAACTTCCCTTCCGCGGCGGTTTTTCTGGCACCTTCAACAGTTCGGAGGTCGATTCCAACTATGCCGGCTACAGCTACAACGGCACCATCGATACTTACACCGCGACCGCAGCCTTTCAGCCGACCAACAAGTTCCACGTTTCAGTCAGCACCGACTATTCCAATAATCTTACGGGCACCCTGTACCAGTCGATCGTGAGTGCGGGAGGCGTGGTTACGCCACCGGATCTGGGGCAGGGATCGCACTCCTTCGATGCGTTAGCCAATGCCAGCTATTCGATCTTGTCGAATTTGCAAGGTCTGGTCTCCGCGGACCATCGCGAACAATACTTCCTGGGTAAGGACTACGGAGCCGACTCTTACGGTGGGGGCATCACCTATGGGCGGGTTTTGTTTGGCGGTAATCTTAACACTGCCCTGAGCCTCACCGACAACACGGTCAGCACTTCGAGCCAGAACACACTCGGGCTCAACAGCACGATCAGCTACAACCACCGGTTCGAGAATTGGGCGTTTGGAGGATCTTTCAGCTATGCGCAAAACGTGCAGACGCTGTTGGTAACCTATACGTCCTCTCTTTACAGTTACTCGGGAAACATTAGGCGGCGCTTCGGAAAGTTTGCATGGAGCGGGGGCGCCGGCGTCAGCAAGACAGGCTTGACCGAGCAGGCAGGAACGACGAGCAGCAGCGATAGTTACGACACTGCCATTTCCTATTCGCGCTGGATCAGGCTTACGGGCTCGTATTCGAAATCGAGTGGAAATGGAATCGAGAGCGGAGCCGGGTTAATCACAGCCCCGATACCGTCTCCAATCCTGCCTTCCAATGATCTTATTCTTTATGGCGGCACGAGTTATGCGTTTGGTCTGAGCAGCAATCCGAAGCGCAGCCTGACCCTGAGCGCGAGCTTCGCAAAGTCAAACACCAACAGCGATCTCGCGGGGATCGCATCCTGGAACCACACCGAGGAGATCAACACCCTTTTTCAGTATCAATTCCGTAAGATGTACGCTACGGGTGGGTACAGCAGGCTTGTGCAGGGCTTCAGCACGTCCGGGATAGCCCCAGAAAATGTATCATCGTTCTATATTGGGGTATCGCGATGGTTCAACTTCTTCTAGCCGGTGCCGACCATAGGAAGCGAACATAGGATGCGGGGCGCGCTCAAACTGAGTTCGGTGATCGTCCTGTTGCTGCTCCCGATTTTGGGCTGGGCCTCGCGGCACGCCCCGAAGACGGAGGAGCCAGGTCCTCCGGAGCTGTTGCTGGAGGGAGGCCGCAAGCTGACGTACGAGCGGAGCTTCGGCTCCGAGCGGGAAGTGAAACCGAAAAGGGGATTCTGGAACCGGTTGCTTGACGTTATAGCCGGTGAGCCCGAGTTCCACAATCTCGTCCGGCCCTACGGCATTGCCGCCGATTCTCATGGGCGCATCATCGTCACTGATCCGGGCGCTGGCGGCGTTCACATTTTCGATTTCGCGCAACAGAAGTACAAGTTCATCGAGCGCCTGGAAAAAGGTAGAGACCCCATGCTATCGCCGCAGTGCGTCGCGGTCGATGCCCAGGACAACATCTACGTAACGGATTCTGAGTCCGGCAAGATCTTCGTGTTCAACTCCAGCGGGAAGTATGAGCGGGCGATCGGCAGCTTAAAGGGCGGGGAAGGTTATTTCAAGCGTCCAACAGGAATCGCGGTCGACTCTGCGGCGCAACGGATTTACGTCACGGACACCTTGCGCGACAAAGTGTTCGTGATGGACATGCAGGGCAGCATCCTGCAAATGATCGGGAAAAAGGGCGTAGCCAATGTTGAATTTAATTTACCGACTGAGTTGAGACTCGATGGCCCGAACCTGATTGTGGTGGATGCGATGAACTTCCGCATACAGGTGCTGGACCGGTCTGGACCATTTCGCTACGCCATCGGAAAGATTGGCGACAGCAGTGGAGACATATTTCGGCCAAAAGGGATTGGGGTCGACTCCGAGGGCGATCTGTATGTCGTGGACGGTTTGTGGGGAGTGGTGCAGGTATTCAATCGACAAGGCGAACTGCTCTATTACTTCGGAAGAAGAGGTACGCACGCGGGAGAATTCCAGTTGCCGACGGGAATGTTCATCGACCACGACGATCGGATCTTCGTGGTGGACTCCTTTAACCGACGGATTCAGGTATTTCATTATTTTGGCTTGAAGAAACCGGCCAAGGAAGGAATGTAAGTGACGGCCGAGTTTTTATCCGTGTGCCTGATGATTCTGCTGACAGCAGGAACCCTGCTGGCTCAAGCTACGGGCGACGTAATCGGCGCGCATGATCTGGGTCCGGGAAGCAAGTCTCCCATCACCGGCGCTCGCCCCGATTTCTGCATGTATTGCCACGAGCCTCACAACGGCGTAAGAGGTCGAACTCCACTGTGGAATCAGAAGCTCACCGTCCAGAGCTACAGTTTGTACACCAGCGATACAGAGAAAAACCGGGGCACTCAGCCGGTGATGGGAGCTGATAGCAATCTCTGCCTCTCGTGTCATGACGGAACCGTGGCGCCGGGCACGACAGCGGCCTATGGCCAAATCACCATGTTTGGATCCATGTACACCCACGACGTGTTTGGCAACAACCTGCAGCCGTCGCACCCGTTCGCTTTGTCCCTGCCTTTGAAAGACAACGTCGATCTGATTGCGTCACTAGCCTCAAAAGGCAAAACAGGAGATCCTACTGGGGCCATTCGGCTCGTCAACGGCAATATTGAGTGCACGTCATGCCATAACCCTCATGTCCAGGCAAAGGATTTGATCTCGCAGAATTTTCTGGTCCGTGACAGTTCGAGCGGCCAGATGTGCCTGGCCTGCCACGACCCGACCCGGCAAATGGCCAGCAAGGTGAACCCGCTTGCGGATTGGGCTACGAGTGCCCATGCGCTCGTGCAGAACAAGATTTCTCCCCAGGCGAATGTGGGAAGTTACACCACGGTGGCGCAGGATGCTTGCATTTCCTGTCATGCCCCGCACAATGCTCAGGGACCGGCGCGGCTGCTTCGCGGACAAAATGAACAGGATTGCATCGCCTGCCACAATGGGGGCGCGAATATCACGCCCGCACCAGGCAGCGTATTCGCCGAGTATGCTGCTCCCAAAGTCGGGCATCCATTCCCAACGACAACGAATCCGCACGACGCCGCCGAGAGCGTGCTGCTGAACAATAACCGGCATGCTACCTGCGTGGACTGCCACAACGGGCATTCGTCGAGTCAAGTGGGCGTGTTTCCCCCTCCTCCTCTGATCCGCGTTTCTCAGAAGGACGTTGCCGGAATCAGTGCCACCGACGGAATGTCCGTGGTTGACCCGGTGGTCAATCAATATGAGAACTGCTTCCGTTGTCACGGAAGCAGCGCCGGAAAGACGGTCCGGCCGATCTACGGATACCTTCCGGTGCGGGCGGCGTCTGCGGGCGACCCGTTGAACATCATTCCGCAGTTCAGTGTCACCTCCACCTCGAGCCATCCGGTAACCCACCAGAGCAACAGTTCCCTGCCTCAGCCCAGCCTGCTGATTAATATGTTGAATCTCGATGGCGTGACGCCCGGGCGTGCAGTAGGAACGCAGATTTTCTGTACAGACTGCCACAACAGCGACGACAATCGCGAGTTCGGAGGCCCTGGCCCGAATGGCCCGCACGGATCCAAGTGGACCCACATTCTGGAACGTCGCTACGAATTCAGCCAGGCGGTGGAGCCGGGCCAACTGATCACGAATCTGTTTCAAAACCCCGATCTCAGCGTGAACGGGCCTTACGCGATGTGCGGCAAATGCCACAATCTGAGCAATATCATGACGAACGCCAGCTTCACCCAGCACCAGAGCCATGTATCCGCCGGCTTCACCTGTTCGGTATGTCACACCGCACACGGAATGGGAGGCGTCAACCCGAGTATTAGTGGCCAGCGACTGGTGAATTTTGACGTCAACGTGGTTGCCCAGAATGGAGGCGCGCCCATCTCCTACAACCGCGCCACGAACACCTGCACACTGACCTGCCACAACGCCGCCCATAGCCCGAGTGGCAGCGTCAGTTCCGCGAGCGCGGGTGGCTTGCGGAAGAAGTGAGGGCTCGATGACGGCGACCGCGACCGCGGTAGCGACCGACGTCGAAAAACCTGGCGCCATTCTCGCCAAGCTGATCTATCCCGTAGCTCTGCTGGCTTCAATGTCGATCTGGTTTCTGGCAATACGGGCTCCTCTCTGGCTAGACGAGAGCCTTGCCTACTGGCAGGTCAGCGGCGGCTTCTGGAAGGTCTGGAGCCGTTCGGCCCAAATGCCTTCTTCGATCGGCTATCTCTATACTCTCTGGTTTGCTAAATCGATCCTCGGCAGCCATGAAATCGCACTCAAGATTCCGTCCACGTTAGCGATGCTGGGCGCCGTCTATTTTCTATTTAAGGCCGGCTGTGAGCTTTTCGACCGGGAGTTTGCGTTTCTTAGCTGCATCTTCTTTTGCCTGGAATACAACGTGGTGTTTGCCGCGACCGATGCGCGCCCGTACGCGTTTGCCTTGCTGGCAACCAATCTTGCGATCTTTGCTTTCGTTCGCTGGATGACGCGACAACAGATGCGTCACGCCATCCTGTTCGGCGCCGCGGCGGCGGGGATTGTCTACTTTCATTACCTGTTCGGAGCCATCCTGCCTGCATTTGCGATTTACTATCTGGCGGTGCGACATCGCTCCATCAAGGCAGATGTACGGCAACTGGCGGCTGTGCTGGCGTCTTTTACTCTGGTCGCCCTCCCGCTGATTTTCCGCGTTGTAGCTCTATACCAAACCAAGGCCACACATGTAGTTCAGGAGTTGCGCCACCCGGTGTTGGCCGCGCTCAACACGCTCGCACCCAAGCAAATGCTGATTGGCTTTGTGATGACGGTTTTTCTCGCGGCTTTGCTTCGAAAAGTAAAGCTGCCGGGACGCGACTGCTTCCCGGCAATCCTGCTCTGCCCTCTCCTGGCCCTGGTTCCGGCTGGCGTATTCTTCGCAGTCAGCGCCGCCACTCCGGTACATCTGGTCATCCCACGCTATCTCACGGTCGTAGCGCCTGGCAGCGCGTTGACCTGGGCCCTGCTGACAAGTCGCATTGACTCCCGCATGTTAAGGCAAATCTTCTGCGTGGGCCTGGTGGCAGTTACTGTATTCCAATGCTTCCGCTCGCCGCTCTCTCGGCGACATGAACTGAACTTCAAGCAAGCGCACGCGTTCATAAATGCGAACGTTGCCAACGACAAAGATCAGATCCCCGTCCTGATCTGCAGCGCATTCATAGAGTCAAACTTCGAGCCCCTGCCGGCCAGTAGCACCAGCGAGAATGCGCTGGTTTCGCAGGTGAGCTATTACCCGGTCGACGCCTCGGTGGTCTTCCTTCCGATGTCTCTTAACGATGACACAGTCCGGATCGGCAGCCAAACTGTCCTGGCTGCCGCGCAGCGGCACCGGAGGTTCCTTGCGGTCGCCCCTCCCACTTCTTATCAAACTATAGATTGGCTCACGAACTACTCCCGCGGCGCATTTACAGCGCAACTGCTTGGAGACTTCGACGAAATTGTGGTGGTCGAATTCCGGCCTGTCGCGGGAAGTGACTAACGGCGCACAAACACCACCGCCAGAGAATCCTGGAAAATCAGGCTGAAGCGGGGATCCGACAGCAACACGCTGGCCAGCGGAATTTTTTTCGAGAGCAGTACAACTTGCGCCTCGTTGAGATAAGGATCGTCCACATACGACGCATCTCCGTTCTGTGTCTTGAAGAAACGAGTATCGATCTCATCCCCGTAGAGATCGGTGCGCCCATCAATTGCCACCGGATGGTCCGGCATGTACCAGGTTAGAAATCCACCCCAATCGAATGTGTTGTAGAGCGGTCCCGGCTGGGGGTTCCGGCGAAGAAAGTTGACGGCATTCACCGGAAACCAGCTGCTCATGGCGTCGTCCAGGCCGCGGGTGTTGAAACCCGTGTTGCGGGCGAACAGAAACAGGACCAGTGCCAGCGCCGCCGCCAGCCCCGCCTTCTGGGGGACAGTTTCGCTCGGTTCGCGTTCAACTTCTTCGCCGCCGGAGTCCGCAATGCAGGCCGCTGCGGTAATGCAGAGGAACCATGAATCGCGCATGGTGCGAAAGGCGACAACGCTGGCGACAGTCAGCAGCGCAAGCTTAAAAATGTCGACGGACTTCTGCCGTCCCAGAGTGAAGAATGCAGCGCCGGCGAGCAAGAGCTCCACGTAGTGACTGTAGGCGCGAAAGTTGAGGGCCTGAAATTCGCGAATGAAGGCATACGGAAACTTAGAACCTGCGTAGGCAAAGACCACGGGATACAGGTGATAGGAGTAGGGCCCCAGGCAGGTGGCCAGCACACAGGCAGCGAAGATGACAACCAGTTTGCGGGCGGGTAGCCGTGAGGGCAGCGCTGAGTGCGGGGCGATGCCAAAATGTGCGCCCAGTTGCAGGAACAGGTGCACTCCTGTAAACAGGCCAACCACGAAGATTCCGTAAACAAACTGAATGTGGCAGTTCGCCCATACTAGAAACACCAAAGGCAACCAATAGAGAATCTGCATGCGGCTGGTGCGTTGCGCTTCCAGAATCACCGTGAGCGTTACTGCGAACAGGATCATCGACAAAAAAACCGGCCGCGGCATCAGGCTGAATAAAAATGCCGAGCAGGCCACTGTGCCCAGAATGCAAGCCGCCCAGAACTTTCCAGAAAGCCTACGGACCATCCAGTACACGGCATACGCAACAGCCAACGTCAGCAGCGTGCCAAGCACTCCGACGCCCACCAGCCCGAACCAGGCATAGGCACGTGACAGGGGCACTTCGTAGCCCCAACTGTAGGCCGCCCAGGGCCGATTGGCTGCTGTGCGCGAAAGGATGCCAGTGTGAGGAAACGCACGGTGCTCGACGATCCACTCGCCCACTTTGAGATGCCACCAGATGTCCAGATCTAGAACGCACAACTTCAAGATCAGGGCACGGGCCGCCACGGCGGTCAGCAACGCGGCCAGCACGAGCATCTGGAGCGGCCGCCGCTGTAATAGTGCGCGCAGCTCCTGAACAACGCTCATAGTTCGCCCTCTCTGACGCGAGGCAAGCTTCGGGGAGTGCGAACAGATTTGGGGCCGGAGATCTTCCGTTCCTTCACCGTCATTGCACTGTCAAGCCTACGATGGTGATCGTTACCGGGTTGGGCTGTGCTGACGTCGTTCCTTGAACTTTGACGTTGTACGTTCCAAGCTCTGGATTCGCGGGAGCCGAATTCGAGCTTCCTCCGCCGCAAGCATTTAGCAGAATCAGAAAAACGCACAGTCCCGCCAGCCACAGCCAAAGACGCCGCTTATGTCGACGTCCGGCACCGGCAAACGAAATACCCGCCAGCGGTATGAAAGCGAAGTAGAGGTGTAGTCCCATTCTGTTTGGTTTCTCGAGGAGCGCCGAACCGGTGGGGACGGCGATGGTGAGTGAAAACGGCACCGCTAAAGCCCCCGGTGTAATCGTGGCAGGCGAAAAACTGCAGACAGCATTAGCCGGCAATGAACTTTGCGAACACATCAGCGTCATCGGCAGCCCGCGAGCGCCCGTATTTTCGTTCAATGGAAGAGAATACTGCGCTGTTCCTCCTGGAGACGTGGTTTGAGGCACCACCTCGTAGGGAACGGAAACCAGCGGAGCATTGCTGGCTCGTGCAAAACGGACTCCAAATGCAAATAGTGCAGCGACCACAAGGCACCACTTGCCGCCGCAAAGAATATTACCGCTCATGTGAATCCACCGTCCTTGTCGTCAGCCGCTCAATGAGGTTGCTACTGCAACGGCTTTGCCTGCGTACCCGATTTGACGCCCGAGTGCTTCTTCGCTTGTGCCATCAGTTCCAGAACCTTGTCTTTGCCTTGATAGTTCGGATTCGTGTCCAACAACTTCTGCCACGTGGTAACCGCTTTGTCGATGTCCATCTTGCCCTGCCACTCGACGACGCCCAGATTGAACAACGTGTTGGCCTTGTTCGGTTCATATGAAAGCGATTTCTGGAATTCTGCGATGGCGGCGTCGGCGTTGCCGGTGTACCAATAGGCGGTCGCCATGTCGGTACGAACGCCCGTGTTGGCTGGCTCAATCTTCAGCGCACGCTGGTAGTAATCGATCGCTGTAGGAAACTGCTGCGCGTCGTAATAAACATTGCCGATGTTTTCCAGAAGTCCGGCGTTAGCCGGGTCCGCCTTTAGCTTCTCGATCAACGGTCCAGCTTGCACGTCGGCCATCTGCTGCATCTGAGCGGGGGTTGGGGTTTCGGTGCCTGCGTTTGCACTCCCGACAGCCGGGGCGGATGCCCTCGCTGTCTCAGTCGCGGCGGCCGCTGGACTTTGAGATCCGCGAATAAACCAGCCACTGGCGATTCCCACCAACAGGCAGATGACCGCCAGCACGTAAGCCTGCACGCTTGTCCATTGTTCGACAGAAGATGCTCGATTTGTATCTGTCATTGCTCGGTGCTCCTTCAGATCTCGTTTTTGTTTAGCGGTGAAAGCCGCCGCCAGCTGCGTTTCTCCATCCAGAGCGCTAGCTCTTGCCCTTCATCTGGGCCTGGGCCATCAGTTTCTGCACCTCGGCTTTGCGGTCGGCGCTCAGTTGCGGATTTGACTTCAGCAATTCCTGCCAGGCCACCAGCGCTCCTTTGCTGTCCTGTTTCCCCTGCCACTTAATCATGCCGAGGTTGAACAGCGAGTTGGCATCCTTGGGGTCGTAGTGCAGTGACTGCTGAAGCTGGCTGAGCGCCGCATCTACATCGCCGTTGTAGTACAGGCAAGAAGCCATCTCGGTGCGAATGGCAACGTTCTTGGGCTCAACCTGCAATGCCTTGTCGTAGTAGCCGGCCGCTTCCTTGAACTGGTGGGTCGCCTTGTAGATGTTTCCGACCTGGATGAGCAGATCGCTGTTGTTCGGATCGCCCTTCAGTTTTTCGAGCAACGGCGCTGCCTTTTTGTCGGCCATGCCTCTCATGTCTTCAAGACTAGGCATGTGTCCGCCAATGCCGGCTGGCATAGTGGTGGGTGGCGTGGCACGTGCCTCCGCTACCGGTGGTGCGGGAGACTGGGATCCGCGGAAAAGATAACCGATTGCCAGGCCCACCAGCAGGCAAACAGCCGCCATTGCATAGACCTGTTTCGCTTGCCAAACTGATCCGCCAGTTCCGCGCTCGACTGTTTCATTTGGCATTCGTCGTTTTCTCCTTCGATCCCCGCGTTCCTCACTCAGAGCAGCACAAGAAATTCCAGTAATTCAGGGCATTCCACATGCCACATTGCTATCCGAGAGTATCAGTTTCTACCCGCCTGTTTTCAGCACTTTGCAGGGAGGCATTTCCTCGACTCCTGCGAATGAAATCGGCGATTCGCGTTTTTCTGCTCAGGAACCGTGAGATTTGCCCCGGCGTAATGTCGGTCCATACATCAGCCTCTGTCCTGACTACCTTAACGGTGCAACGGCAACAGGACAGCATGCTCGATCACAGGCAAATGTGACGTAGATCACACGGCGAATGCTTGGAGCTTATACTCACGTTATTTCAGCCTGTGGTAAGGTTCGTTTTGTCGGTACTGCTCAGGATTATGGCCTGCAGGGCTCTCATTCTCGCGATGATTCTTGGGTCTTGTCTGCGCTTGTTCGGCCAATCGGCGCCCCCGAGAGAATTCATCTCCTTCCAAGCTGCGCAGCCATCGCTCAAAGCCATGAGCGAGCAATTGCCGCCAGATCTCAAGGCGGAAGGTCCACTCGACGCCGAGCGATGGTTCAAATGGGTCCAGGCCCAGGACCTCGCCATCCGGCAACGTCTCGACCGCGGAACGGAAGACACACTCACCAACCTGCTGCGATTCGGTGTGACGTTCACGAAAGAATATCGGATTGACGATGAATACTTGGTCCGCTACGGACAGAGTTCCCTAGTCAACGCCTTTGCCGAGAACCGTGCCAACGATCTCATCAAGGCTCTGGCCTCGCCCAATCCCCCCGAGCGTATGACCGAGATGCGCGCTTTCCTGGAGAAGCGAGGTCTTTTTCTGAAGACACCGCAACAGCGTGCGATGGTCAAGAATTACCTGCTCGACAACTTGGCACGAATGCGCGATGAGTTTCTGAAGTATCGCGCGCAGACAAAAGATGAGCACCGCTTCCAGCTTTTCCAGGACCGCGGCATCTCGCTCGACACAAATCTTTGGCCGGACTATCAACTGGACCTACACTTCCGCAGCATGATCGAGAAAGGCTTACTCAGTCCCGGCAGTGTGCATCGCGTCGCCATCGTCGGGCCCGGCCTGGACTTCGCTAACAAGGAAGCCGGTTCCGACTTCTACCCGCCGCAAACTACTCAGCCCTTCGCCGTGCTGGATTCACTGGTTCGACTGGGTATCGCTGATCCTGACAAAATCGAAATCTACACGCTCGACATCAGCCAGGACGTCAACCTGCACATCGATCACGCCCGCAAGAACGCAGCTCTCGGGCATCCCTACGTGGTGCAACTAGCGTGGAATACAGCCCGCCCCATGAGCGCCGAATATCGCAAGAACTTTACTGACTATTGGCAGCAACTCGGCAATAAGATTGGAAGCCCGGTCGCGCCCATCCCCGTACCGAGCGGCGTCGGTGCCCTTCGCAGCCGGGCCGTAACGATCCCGCCAAAGATCGTACGCCAGGTCACGCCGCTCGATATGAACATCGTCTACCAGCGACTTGCCTTGTCGCCTGAGCAGGCCTTCGATCTGGTGATTGGGACGAATATTTTCGTCTACTACGGAGCATTTGAGCAGTCGCTTGCCCGCGCCAACATCGCGGCCATGCTAAAACCCGGGGGATACCTTATCTCCAACGACAAGCTTCCCGACACCGTTCCATCCGGGCTTACTGATGTTCTAGACACGCCGGTCGTCAGCTCGGTTGAACCTCTTGTAAGCGACGTCGTGTTCTGCTACCAGCGCGGGAGATAAAAGGCGCCGGGCCGGCGTATTGATCAGGGGCAGCCCCGTTGCTTAATGGTTGAATTTTAGATCATGCGATAGCCACAACGAAAGAAACGAATGACCGAATCAAGAAGCGAAATATCGCGCCAGGAGGGTCAGGATCGTGTGGGGCGGTACCTGCCCCATTTCCTGGTTTTAGGTGCATATTTCCTCTTGGGGGTGCGGTTTTTCGGTCTCATCTCGCGTTACGCCGTTAACGTATTGTTCTTGGACCAATGGGACTTTGACGACGCCACGCTATTCCAGCATCACTCTATTTGGGAGATGTTCCGCTGGCAGCACGGGCCGCACCGGCAGGGCCTCGGCGCCCTGTCGCAGTGGCTAATCGAGCCCTGGATTCACTGGAATGGCCGTTATGAAGCGTTCGGCATCGGTGCGATCATCGTCAGTGCGGCTGTGCTGGCGCTGCTTCTCAAAGTGCGTCTCTACGGTACCATCGGCTACAGCGACGTTATAATCCCCTTACTGTTTCTTACTCCCCTGCAATACGAAACGCTGGTGGTGACGACCAATCCTGCGCACGGTTCCTTGCCGTTGTTGCTGACGGTTCTTTATTGTCTTTGTTGGTTAATCCGGACTTATTGCCGGAGGTACAGTTGCGTCCTGCTGGTGAATTTCCTTTTGATCTACACGGGTTTCGGGATATTTATCGGTCCCGTGACCCCGACACTGCTTGCTCTCGATTACTACGCAAACGTCCGGCATCTGGCACCCAAGTATCAGTGGGGCAGCGCCGTGGCGGTGACGATCTCGATTGCCTCGCTCGCCTCTTTCTTTATCGGGTATAAGTTTCAGTCAGCCGTGGATTGCTTCTCACCCACACCTGAGAATCCAGTCATGTATCTCTGGTTTGTGGCCCTTATGTTCGCCAATGCTGCCGGTCTAAGAATCCTGAGCCTAACTCCAGCAACTTTAATCGGCTCGATCATGTTGCTATTGCTTCTGGTGGGCCTGTCGGTCGCAGTCAGAAGATTGTTAGCCCAGGGGGCGGATACATGGTCCCGCGATGCTGCCATCGCAGCGTTGTTGGCCTACTGCGCGGTCTTTTGCCTCAATACCGCCTATGGACGGCTGTGCCTGGGACTAGGCGGCGCAGGCAGTCCGCGATACGTGCCGTACGTGGTTCTCGGCCTTTTCGGTCTGTACCTTTACGCTCTGTCAAATCACGGCCGAAATCTGCGCGTTTCTTTGGTTCTAGTTTTGCTAGTCCTCGCCATGCTCAGCGCGCGCCCTCTAGACCGCATTAACGCTCGGAGTTTGGAGTACCTGAGTAACGGCAAACGCGTTTGGCGCGAGTGCTACTTGGACCGGCACGACATCCATGAATGCGACACCCTGACACAGTTCCAAATCTATCCCCATCCGGAAGCCACTCGCCTGCAGGAAAAACTGGACTTCCTGGAACACAACCATCTAAATCTCTACGACAACGCTCAATGACGCCTGACGTAACCAAGATGGCAGCATCCCCGAAGTCGCTCCTTTCCCTACCATCAGAACGCCCGCTCGCTGCGGCTGCGACTCTTGCGGGGTGGCCATGGCGGTTCCTGCTTCGCCGAAAACCGTTTGAGCAAGGTAACCGTTGTCGGCAAGGAATCAGAAGTCGAAGTGAACAATCCAAGCGGATCTGCGTTAAGAAGAGGCCGCCAAAGCAAGCCGCCTTCATTCGTAGTAAATTAAAACACGCATGGCTGCTGAGAAAATCATGGTCGTGGACGACGAGCGTCTGGTGCGCTGGTCGCTCCGTCAGAAGTGTGAGGAGTGGGGCTACCACGTGATCGAGGCCGATGCCGGAGAACCTGCGCTCAAACTTGCCCAGCACGAATCGCCCGATCTGGTCCTGCTCGACGTCCGCATGCCGGACCTCACCGGCATCGAAGTGCTCGATCAACTCAGGAAAAATGGCGACGCCCGCGCCGTCATCATGATCACCGCCGATCCGCAACTGGACGATGTCAAAGCCGCACTCAAGCTCGGGGCTTACGACTTCGTGGGCAAGCCGGTGGATTTCGATGAGCTGCACGTTACCATCAAGAACGCTCTTGAAGCCACCAGCCTGCGCACCGAAGTCCAGACCCTGCGAGGCGAGGTGCGACGCACTGCCGGCTATAGCAACGTGGTGAGCGTTTCGTCCAAGATGACGGAACTG
>Ga0187856_1000961_pt1 | contig 24102 bp, 50 predicted proteins | sample June2016WEW_8_40_FD_132443 | JGI IMG/M metagenome (GOLD analysis project Ga0187856, IMG submission 132443) | Peatland microbial communities from SPRUCE experiment site at the Marcell Experimental Forest, Minnesota, USA - June2016WEW_8_40 | ecosystem: Environmental > Terrestrial > Soil > Wetlands... | reverse complement strand
CTGGATTTCAGCAAGGTGTTCATCGCCAAGATGACGGCGGAGGAGGTCCTCCTGTGAGCGACGGAGACACCGAAGGCCGCTGGAAGATTCGGCTCATCGGGCCACGCTCCCTGGGCCTCTTCTGGGCGGGAACGCCCGAGCAGATCCCGGCCGCCCTCCACGAGAACCTCGACCCCGAACACCGCGCCGCCATGAAGGCGGTCATCGGTCGGACCGAGGGCAACATCGACGAGGTCGCCGCTTGGTACGTCGCCTCGTCGTTCCGCACCTTCCCTGTCCAGTTCGACGTGGACCCCACCCACGAACCCGCCCTTCGGGTCCGGTGGACCGGGGCCGTGGAAACGGCGAAGGTGCTGGCGATGATTGGGGAGGAGCGGTAGATGGGAGACCGAGGCTCGATTCGCGTCTGCGAGCATCTCATCTCCCCCCACGCCCCCGACCATCGGTTCAAGACCACCCTCTTCCGCCATTGGGGCGGAGCCGAGGACGCCATGCTCGCGCTCGTCCGCGATACGAAGCGCCACGAGAAGGATGGAAACGACGGCACGCCGCCCAACGTCCTCCTGTCCCTCGCCGTCCTGGCGCGGCAACGCGACGGCACATCCGCCTACCTTGGGGAGGACCGGACCGATGGGGACAACGGCGACAACGGGGAGTACCTGCTCCACACCCTCGGGTCCAAGTGGGTCCTCACCCACCGAAACCGCATCATCGGCTCGTGGGGGTTCACGAAGGGGTCCAACCCGAGTCGGCGACCGCTCCAACAGGCCCTTACGGTCCTCGCCACCGGCTCGGTCTTCGGGGCCGATTTCGGCCCCTGCCCCAAGGAGGAAGAGTGAGCGACCCCACCACCCCCGAGGTCCTTCGGGCCATCCGATCCCCGGCCCTCGCCACCGCCATCGTGGAACGCGATGCCGCGGTCGCCGAATGGAAGGACGCCCGGGCCGAGGAACACCGTCTCGCGGGTCCCTACTCCAAGGCCGTCGTCCGCCGCCAGAAGCTCTTTGCCCAGAAGGTCAATGCCAACGCGAAGGTCAACCGCCTCCGACAGCGCGAGCGGACCCCGGGCATCATCCGCCGGTCGATGACACTCCATTTCATCAAGCACCCGAGCCACTTGGACAGCGTAATCGCGCAGGACTGTGTATTCTGTACGACCGCCTTCGTTGACCTCCCAATCGGCAACAGCGCCATCAAGGACGCGGGAAAACTGGCGGTCAAGAACGAGGAGTGTCGCGTCGGGTTCAAAGCCCATCTTGTCAAACAGGGACATGCCGGGACGCTGGACGAAGCCGAGCAAATCATCGTGAAGGGGGAAAGCCCGTGAGCGCCACCGAAGCCACCGCCCGCGACGTCGTCGCCACCATCGGCGGCACGAAGCGGCGCAGGTGCCACTACTACTGCGGGAACGAGTACCTCCCCGTCAAGGGGTCGAGTACTTGGGTCCCGTCCTTGGTCGATCCCTCCGTCCGAATCTGCCGCGAGTGCGGGGACTGGGAGCAGAGCGACGGCGCCCAGCTCATCGACCGTGGGCTCCAGCTCACCGGGGTCCAGAAGCCCCATTGGCGGTTCCTCATCATGGCCAAGATTCGGCGGGACTCGAGAATGGCGAACTACATCCTCGGGTCGGAGAGGAATCCCAATTCCCTCCATCTTGACAGTCGTAGGTCAGAGGTTCGACAGGCTAGGGCTGAAGCCCAGGAGGGGGGACCGTAGATGGGGATGGACTACGCGGGCCGCAACGGCTCGTCCCATCCCAATTGGTCGGGTCACTCGTACATGGCCTCCATCCTCGACCAGGCCGGGGCCGACATGACCGACTGGGCCGGGGGAAACGACGGCAAGCTCATCCACGTCAAGACCGGCAAGGCGTGGGCGAAGCTCCTCCGCACCGTGGTCAGCGAGAACCGCCTGCGGATACTCTCCGTTTCGGACACGCCGTACTCCGGCGGATGCTTCCATTGGCCCGTCGTCCTCGATCAACCCAAGGGCGACGTTCCGAAGGAGACCCGAGAGGCGCTCCAAGTGATCTCCGGGACCGCCCCGGTCAAGAGGGCCACGCAGGAGGGGATCTCCGGCCTCCTGTTCAAGATTGGTGGCGACAGGCGGCCGAAGATTCCCGACGACGCCGACGTCGCGGTGCCGGAGAAGGGGATGACCGACTGGGTTCTCGAGTTCGCCGAGTTCCTCGATACCTGTGGGGGGTGCCGGCAGTACTGATGACGCGATTCATCGCCTTCCCCCGCCACCCCGACGGGCGGTTCTCCGGCTACGACCGCTACCACCCGAGGCGAGTCCTGGGCAAGCACTCGGTGAGCTACGGCTGGTCGATGCGGTGCCCGAACTGTGGTCCTCTCGTGCGGGCGAGCTCGGGCTATCTCCGCCGATCTGGCCGCGAGGTGGGTCTGGTCGAGGGTTGCTACTACTGCGTCAACCCCGATTGCCGCTACTCGGTCCAGCGCGCCGGCTGGGTCTTCTGCCTGCTCGACCACGGCAACGAGCCCATCGCCGGAGCCAGCGAAATATCCGTTGCCCGACACATCGAACAGACCAACACCATCCTCTCCACGATTGCCGAGGGGGGCTCCGCATGACGCCCGACCCACTACCTCCCGTTCACTACCACGTCCACCAGGGCATCCTTTCCGATGAGGCGTCCCTGTTCGTCGTCCGGTGCTTCCCGTGGACCGCCCAGATGAAGCACTCCGAGGGGCTGGACGTGGACGGCCTTCCCATCTTCCGGGGCTTCGCCACCATCGACGAAGCCGCCGCGTACGCCGTTCACGCGCACCGGGACCTGTCCGACCCCAAGATATTCGATGGCGAGGTGTACGACCGAGAGCACCACGACAAGAGCCACCTCTGGGACGGCGCCCGGTTCATCCAGGAGAAGGACCCCCTCAAGGCGATCAAGCCGCACCCCACGTACTTCACCGCCGAGGACGCGGTCCGGCTCCGAGAGGCCATCAAGACGCAGGTTGCGCTCCTGGCGATGGGGAGGGAACCATGAGCGAGCCGACGACCAAGGCGGTCCTCGCCGCGCTCTCCTTCCAGGTGGGCGACAGGGTCACGTTCCGTCCCGACCACACGTGGACCATCGAACAGCCCGGCGTCGTCGTCCGAGAGTTCACCCCCGAGCCCGGCCGAATCTCCATAGCCCTCGACATGCCCGGCTGGCACGTCATCTACATCGTGCCTCTCGAACTGGTGAGGGACCGGGTCCAGGAGGTCGCCGCATGAAGCGAAAGTCCAAGGCCGGGCAGGTCTCCCAAGTCCTCTCGACCCTCGGGGCCTACGGACCAGGCGACCGCATTAGAGTACGGTTCCCAGGGGAGGCGCGAGCCCGCATCGCGGTCTTCGAGAGATTCAGTGACCGCGAGTTCGACCAGCCCGGCTCCGTCTGCTTCACCACCCGGCGCACGAAGGACCGGGTCGTCGTCCATGACCATTGGGTCTTTCCCCCGGAGTGCGTCCTCGGCCCCGCTCGCCCAACGCGGGGGTCCCCATGACCGACCCCGCGCTCGACCAGGCCCTACGCGCCCTCTCGAACTTCACCGTCGGGGACCATGTCTGGGTCAAGCTCCCGGTCGGTGGCCGCGAGGAATACATGGGGGTCATCGAGCACCGCGGGCGGATCCGGGGGTCGGTCACGGTCCGGCTCCTGCTCAACAGCGGTCGTCGGGACTTCATCGCCGAGATTCCGTACGACCTGATCCTCCGCGCCGTCCCGAGATACGTAATCCAGAAGGACCCATGAGCGAGGAGCACCGGACCAACGAGGTCCTCACCGCCCTCGCGCAGTACCGGACCGGCGACAAAGTTCGGTTCTGGACCCAGGCCAAAGTGGGCGTTCGGAAGTACTACGAGGGCGAGGTCATGTTCGACGCGCTCCCCAAGGGAACGCTCGCGGTCAAGGTTGGGAGCCAACTGTTCAAGGTCCCACCGAACCGAGTCGAGGGGAGGGTCGAATGAGCGCCGGTCTGAAGCCCTCGACCGCCGCCGCCCTCGACGCCTTGAAGGCTGAGAAACCCTTCTCCCCGCTTCGCTGCCCGACATGTAATCGGCTGCCCCAGTGGGAGCTCGATACTGTCCAGGCCACCGCCCGGCTCGTCAACCACGGCCCTAACGACGAGAACCCGCACCTCCAATGGGAGGGTACCACCGACATCGAGTGGGACACTCAGGTCGCCGTACAAGACGAGAAAGGCCTCCTGACCCTCGGGTGCGGCGACCACGAATGGAAAGCGCGGAAGACGGGGGAGATCCCATGACCACTCTCTCCGTCTTCGCCAAGATCCCGGTCCCCGTCACGAACCCGGAGAAGCTCGCCCGAGGGTTCTCCACCCCGGAGGTCGCCCACTGGGTCGTGAAGCTCCGCAAGGGGTTCCCCGTCGAGGCCCGGTTCCGATGCGGCTCCCGGGTCGGCCCCCTCCACCGCGTCCAGTTCCTCCCGAACGGCGAGGTCCACTTCCCGGACCACTACCACGACGACGTCTCGATCGTACTCCAGATGCTCGGACAGCCCGACTGGCCCACCTGCGGCGACATCGTGATGGCGCTCAACGCGCCCCAGGATGCCGCCAAGGAGGTCTGTCGGGAGTTCCTGCGGAAGAAGCGGACGGTGCCCCAGTGGTCGAGGCTCGGCTATCACCTCATCGCGTTCGGGGCCAGCCTCCGACCGACGCTGACCGAGGCCATGCCCGCGATGGAGACCGTGGGGGTGCTGGCGTGAACGTACCTCCCATCACCCAATCGACACGTGAGATCCTCGACACGCTGGTCGTAGGCATGGGGCGGACCTATTTCTGGTCCTGTTGCCAGAGAGCTCGGGGAGCGTCCCTCCGGTGGGTAGAGCACGCTAACGGGGTCCGAACCCATTCCGCCAAGATTGCGGTTCACGGCGCTGTCACCCACTCCTCCCGATGCGATGGAACGGTATCCATACTGGTGCTGTACCCCAACTACGAGAAGCCGCTGGTCGCCATCAGTGACATTGGAAAGATGAACGGAACTGAGGATAAACTCCTCCGTCGGTTCCGTGCTGAGGAAGAGGAGGCTGGCCGATGAGCAAGCGCCGACGTCCTCCCTCCCGCGAGCGGACCACCGCGAAGATCCTCGACACCATCGGAGGGGGCCGCGAGGTCGGTCCCTGCCCCACCGGGTGCGGCGGGACGATAGTCTCGAGCCCGGTCACCGAGGTCGATGGCGCCAAGGAGTGGGACTTCAGCGAAGGCCGATGGCTCGTATTCTCGCTCCACTGCGACAGATGCGGCGCCGCTACGCACTACAACAAACCTCTGCGCGTCCAAATCGGTGACCCGAAGAAGAAGCACAAGATGTGGCCGGCCCCGAACGTCACGAACATCACTCTGACCCCCGTGACCCAACCCACCCAAGGACCCCATGACCGATACTGAACCCCCCATCGCCAGCGTCCTCGGGCACCTCGCCAGGGGAAGCGAGCCGATCCACACCCTTCGGGACTTCGAGGTTGAGGCGAGAGCTCTCGGGGCGACCATCCGCTCCTACACCCGAAACGGGGTCGTTCACCGGGCCGTGCTACGGCCGAGCATCGACTTCAAGTCGGGTCTGAGCGCCAGCGCGTCCCGGATCTACCACCCCAACGAGTCCCACTCCCACGCCGGCTGCTGGGACCTCGGCTGCGATTGCTCACCGGGTCTCTGGGTCGCCGTCAGCACGGACGGCCGCCGCCGACGCGTAAGGCGTGGCCGCAGGTGGGAGATGGTTCCAGGCCCCGTCGCCGTCCGGGTCGCCTACTTCACGAAGGCATCCCCGACGGCATGGGTGGACGCCGACCTCGCGGAGAAGTACCGCTCGCTCTGCCGGCAAGTCGGGCTCAAGACCGACGGCGGGACCAAGTGGGGGGGAACGTGACAGTGCGCCACGTCGTCAACCTCTTCGAGGAGACCCCCACCCCGGTCAGCACGACCGAGAGGTCGGAGCGCGGCTGCCTCAACAACCAGGCGACCGAGGTAGTCAAGGAGCTCAAAGAGGGGCGGTCCTACACCTTTCGGTTCAAGTGCGGCGGGCGCGGGGCCCCGCTCCACAGGGTGATGATCGAGCCCAACGGCAACATCATCTTCATTGACCACATGGGAGAAACCAGCGACATCCTCGCCTTGCTCGGTCAGAACGAGGGACCAACCTGTCGACGACTGGCCGTCGCCATAGGGGGGGTTGCGAAGGTCGTTGAAGACTTTCCCCCCTGGGTCGATGGTCCCCACGGCCAGACCGAGAAGGACAAAGCCGAGGGTAGGAGGAACGCCGCGACGAAGTACCTCATCTACGACTTCAAGGCCCCACTGTACGGCGACGGCCCGTACTGGTTCAAACAGCTGCTCATCCACCTCGCCTGGCGCGGCATCCCGCTCCGGGTGTACAACCCTCACATCACGCCTCCACCGTCAGACCCCAAGCCCGGGAAAAGACGTGTCGCCCCACGTCGCCCTCATGGCCCCGGGCCCGTGGATCAGCTGAACGGTGGGGGGGCGGAGGACCCGGCGGCAACCACCGGGTCCGCCGCCAGAATCCAGTCGCAGTCCATCGGAACAACCATCCAAGAGTGAAGAACATGCAAGGGAAGAAAGACCAACGCGGAGCGACGAACACCCTCTACTACGGAGACAACCTCGACGTCCTGCGCCGCTACATCAAGGACGAGTCGGTAGACCTGGTCTACCTCGATCCTCCGTTCAACTCCCAGCGGAACTACAACGCCGTCTTCAAGGGTTCGGAGGCGCAGGTCAACGCCTTCAACGACACCTGGGGTTGGGGTCCGAGAGCCCAGCAGGAGTACGACGAGATCCTGAAGGCCGGCGGGAAGCTTGCCGACACGGTTTCCGGGCTACGGACAATACTCGGCGAGAACGACATGCTCGCGTACCTCTGCATGATGGCACCGCGACTCGCGGAGCTCCGACGGGTGCTGAGATCCACGGGGAGCATCTATCTGCACTGCGACCCGACGGCCAGTCATTACCTGAAGATTCTATTGGATTCGACCTTCCATCCTGAGAACTTTCGGAGCGAAATCGTATGGCGCCGTAAGACTGCCCACAACAAGTTGACACGCCAATTCGGGCCGATTCACGACACAATCCTGTTCTATACCAAGAGCGACAAGTCCATGTTCCATCCTGGAAGGCGCCCATACCCGAAGAGCTACATCGAGGGCCGGTTCAAAGGCTCTGACGATAAGGGCCTCTTCCGGCAGCAGACGCTAACTGGCGCCGGGGTGAGTCACGGTTCGAGCGGCGAGGCCTGGAGGGGGTTCGACCCTACCGAACGCGGTCGGCACTGGGCCATTGCGGGCTCGCTCAAGAAACTGTTGCCCAACGGGGGCGAGAACATGACCCTCCAGCAGAAGCTTGACTACCTCGCCGACCAGCCTGACAGCGCAATTGAGATGCCGAAGAGCGAATCCGGTATGCCGACCTACAAGCAGTACATTGGTACCGGGGTCCCTTACCAGGATATCTGGGCGTACCAACCAGGCACCCGCGGGATACTTTTTGGAACCGAGGACGGAATCGACGAGGATGTTGCCTGGCTCGAAGATGGAGACGAGAAGACTGGGTTTCAAACCCAGAAGCCAAGAGGGCTCCTAAAACGGATAATCGAATCGAGTACGGATACCGGCCAAGTTGTCCTCGACCCATTCTGTGGATGCGGTACGGCAATTGCCGCCGCTCAGAGTCTTCGGCGTCGGTGGGTTGGGATTGACATCACCCACGTTGCGGTATCCATCATCCGTGCGCGGCTCACGGCCGATGGCGTAAACCCGCGGACCTATGAGGTCGTGGGTTTGCCCAAGGACGAGGCCGGAGCCGAGGAGCTGTTCACCCAAGACCCGTACCAATTCCAGGCCTGGGCCTGCGGACTGGCCGGGGTCCACCCGAACATGAGGGATGGCAAGCCGCAGAAGGGGGCCGACCAGGGTATCGACGGGCGGCTCAGGTATCAGGAGGTCGACGGCACGGAGCGCCTGATCCTCGCCCAAGTCAAGGGCGGGAAGACGAGCTCGCGGGACATTCGGGACCTGTCGGGGACGATGCGCCGCCAGAACGCGACCTTCGGGTTCTTCATCACCCTCAACGACGCGACGAAGGAGATGACCAAGGAGGCCGCGAGCGTCGGAACCTATCGCCCGGCCCAAGCGAGTCTGACCCGGTCGGAGCCGTACATGCGCCTACAGGTCCGGACGGTGAAGCAGCTCCTCGATGGCGAGAAGTTCGATTACCCGGCGCCGCACTAGGAACCAATGACGCCCTGCCAGCACAACCCCAAGACGAAGGGGTCCACCGTCGTTGTCCGCCCGTTCACGGCCATCCCAATCACGGGAGACTGCCAGATGTTCTGCTCCAATTGTCACCTCACGGTTGTCGCCGCCAACGAGAGACAGGCCCGGTCCTATTGGGCGAAATGGGTCTACCCCGTCTCCAGCAAGGCGATCCTCGTGACCCTCGGCAATACGTCGGGGGTCGAATGACCAAGGCGACCATCAAGGGTCCGTGGGACGTCCACGTCCACCCGTCCAACAGAACCTGTACGCTCAAGAAATGCCCCGGTCTCCTGCTCGCCTCCAAACCAGGGACCACCGCGTACGCCTCCCGAACCCGGAAGGAGCGTCTTCTCGAGGACCGAGTCTGGCACTTCGATGATATCGACACCGCGGTCTCGTACGTCTTCCAACAGCACGTCGACCAGTGCCTCGCTATGACTCCACCGGAACACCCGTACTTCGGGGGGTTACTCGCCATCGCGTCCGACTCCGACAGTCCGGACGTACGCGAGGAGATCGAACGGGTACACCAACGCTTCAAGGTCCTCGATATCATCGGGACGAAAGGAAAGGGAACGTGAATGGGAGACAGCAAAACATCGCCAGCGCCGCCACCGCCGAACGCGCCAAAACCCGCCCGAACCGTGATGTCCGTCACGGTCGTCTACTCGGACGGCACGCAGGTCACCGTTGCGCCTGCTGGGTCCGCTACCCGCCCAACGGACGGCTCCGGGGACAGGAGCCTTCTCGACACCGCCGACCAGCTCGGTGGTGAGGCGATCACCCTGGGCCTGGACCTCGCCCGCATCGGGTTCGACCAGTTCCAGAAGGCCCTGCTCGAGGCCGGTGAGGCTGTGAAGAAGACCGTCGACCGGACGTTGGGGCCCAAACCATGAGCGGTCGCTGTAAGGTCACCGCCGAGGTCAACGGCGAGCTCCGAGTCTGCCGCGACGAGCCCAAGGGGCACTCCGGCGACCACAGGGACGGGAAGGTCACCTTCCCCCCGCGCTATCGTCTCGAGATGGAGGGCATGGGATTCTGGTAGTCCCCCCACTCGGTGCCTTCAAATATTACCTATCATCTTAGGGAAACCATCATGCCAGAGCCCGGAACGCGATTTAGTGCGGGGACGAAGCTGAGGTGCCCGTTCGACGGATACGTCTGGTTGACCAGGGCCGACGACCCGGCAATGTGCCCCCAGTGCCACAATCGCTTCGACTACACCCGTCCCGAACGGAGACCATCCAGCGCCTAGCGAAATCACGAGTCAAGGTGGGAGAGCACCAATGACCGAACCGAATCCGAAGAGTTCCCAGGACCCGAACACGCCATCGCCCGCCGCCTACGATCCCAACAGCCCCGCTTCCGATGCGCAGCGGAGGCTCCTCATCGAGTACGGCGTCGACCCGCCCGCCGCCAACGACCCGCGCGTCACCAAGCGCCAGGCCAAGGAGTGGCTCGACGGCTTCAAGGAACGCCGGACCGCCAAGGCCACGCCGCAGTCGCCGCCCGAGGAGCCCCAGATGGCGCCTGACTTCGTCACCGCGGACAAGCTGGGAAAGCCCGCCGAGGCGCCGAAGCCCGCGGCGCAGGAGGCCGAGCTCGTCGTTCCGGACTCCGCGCACCCGCCCTCGCTGTTCCTCGTGGAGCCCGAGATCAACATCCAGGACTCGATCCGCCTGTGGCAGGCCTTCGACCAGTTCCGGGCCGCCATTCTCGACAACGAATCCTGCTACGACGTCATCGAGGGTTCCAAGGAGATGAACCGGACCGGGGCGATGCGTCTCGCCATGCCGTTCGGGCTCTCCATCCAGCAGATCGACTACGAAGAGGGCCGCGTCGAGGTGGACGAACCGGCTCCGGGGGAGCCTCCGTACGACTACCGCTACCGGGTCCGCATCCGCGTCGGCAAGGGTCAGAGGTGGGTCGAGGGGATCGGGTCGTGCCGCCTGTCGGAGATCTCCGCGACGACCCGCGAGAAGGGCAAGCCCGGGGACAAGGACTACCGACCGGGCAAACCCGTTCCCATGGGCCAACGGGAGCACTTCGCCTCGACCAAGGCGTGGACGAGGGCCTCGAAGAGGGCAATCGCGGACCTCTTGGGTGGGACGGAGGCGGACTGATGACGGACACCAAGGTCACCAGCCTCAAGGAGGACCCGTCCTGGGCAGGCACCGAGTACGCCCAGCTCGCCATTGACTTCGGCCTGTCCTACGCCGTCGAGGCGGACAAGCTCAAGCAAACCGACTCGGATGGTCGGGGGCGCGCGTTCAGCCTGATGAAGGTCGCCTTCGCGGACTTCCTCGCCCGCAGGAGGGCGCCGTGAGCGACCCTATCGACCGCGGCCATCTCGTTCGGTTCGGGGACTACGCGAACGGGAAGTTCTCCAACTCGGCGGTCTACGAGGTCGAACGCGTGGAGCACGACCTCGAAGGCGTCAGCCTGGTCATCAACGGCCCGCTCGAGGAGCCTACGGCCAAGGACTACCCCAACCGCCACTTCCACATCAACATCCCGACCCACCTGCTCGAAGAGCTCGCCAAGAGCCACGCCAGCGCCCAACGCGCGAAGAGCTACTACCCGGGTCACGACCCGTTGTGGCCGGAGGTATCGAAGTGAACGACTGGGACTACTCCCCGGAGGAGATTCGGGCCCTCCGGAAGTTCGCCAAGCGGATGTTCCCCGAGACGGTGAGACTTGTCGGTTCCGCTCCGAGGCTCGAACGGCTCAACGGCATCCAGACGCTCTGGGCCATCACCGCGCTCGAGATCACCTGCGCCCAGGAAAACCAAAAGAACCGAGCCGAGGCGCTGGAGCGGACCGTTCAGTTCGGGAAGGTGCCCAAGTGACCGGACCCGAACTGTCCGCCACCCAGCGCCTCGCCGGGGCCCGTGCATCCTCCCGCCAGGTGACCGCCGACATCGACAGCGCCGCCGCCGCCACCACCGAGAACGAGGAACACGCGTTCCTCAACTACGCGGTCCAGCACGCGAAGGATACCGCGGCCCTGCTCGAGGCCGCCCGAAAACAGAGGTTCCCATGAGCGCCTGGGAACCGACCCTGAAGGGCCTCATCGCCGCGCTCGAGGCGGAGGATCCCACCAAGGTCTGCCCGATCGGGTTCCACCACCCCCACTCCTACCGGGGCTACTACCAGGACCTCGCCTTCGAGCCCTGCGCCAACGTCACTGTCGGTTCGATGCTCAGGGACGCTAAATCCGCCATCGGCCAGAAGATGGAGGGCTGGAAGGGGGGACTCTACGAGATGGACCTGAGCTCCAACGTCTGGCTGGCTCCCGTTGGGGAGTGCGGTGAAACCTTGGGTCCCACCCTGGTCCGCCTGATGCTCGAACGGGCCAACCTGACCGAGCTCATCTCTGCGGCTCACGACGTCGTCGAGATGAACAACCGGGAGGAAGGGTCTTCCGACCCGGAGATCAGCGACAAGACCAACCGCCTGGGGGCGGCCCTCGCGCCGTTCGCGGTCACCACGCTGGCGGGGAGGCCAACATGACTGACCCCGCGCCTGAGACGCCAACCGAACGCATCGAGTGGATGGCACGAAGGTCCGAGGAACGCGCCCGAAACCCCGTCTACACGGACGAGGTTCGGGCCGAGTTCCAAGAGACCGCCGACCTCCTGCGACAGATCCCGTCGCTGAAGGATGACCTCCACGACGCCGCCGTGCTGCTCCACGTCGCCAGCGACTTCTGGTTCGATTCGAGCAAGACGCAAGGTCAAAAGACCGCCGAGGGGGGGCATGCCGTCCTCGATCGCAGGTGGCACGACCGCGTCATCACGTTCATGACGAAGTTCCATGAGAACCCATACCAGTTCGCCCGAAACGACGCCGGCCCCGCGACCGCCCGTGTTCCGCTCCCTTCCACGGACGGACGCCAGGAGCCGACCTCGCCTCGGACGGACTCCGAGGGGATTTCCGAACACGGGTCTTCCCCTAACCCGCGCGGCTCACAACCGGAAGCGCCGGCGGACAACCTCGGCTGGACGAGCGACCCGTTCGGGGAAAGCTCGTATTCGAGGGCTCTCGATGACGCCAAGCTCCCCTACACCGTCATCCGGTCCTTTTCGGATGCTGGCGGACCCAGGGTCATCGCGTTGGTCCCCAGGAGGAGCAATGTCCCACTAATCATGAACGCGCCGGCGCTCCGAAAGGCCCTCGAACGGCTATGCTACCGGGCAGACCTGTTGACACGGGAGGAGTGGTTGAGCCGTGTCGCCGAGGTGGCCCCGCTACTCGAGTCCCTGTCCGCTCGCACGGCATCCGGGGAGCCGGGGTCAAACCGGCGTTCGGAAGCCGCCGTGCCCACTCCGACGGCTACCGTGCCATTAGTCCCGGACGGAATGCGGGCGGACACCCCTTCCCCTCTTTCCCAGTCCGCCCGGGAGACAGCCGACGGCGGTAGGCCGCAAGGCCCTGACGGAGAAGTGGTCTCGAACCGCGCAAGCGTACCAACCTCGACCAACCAGTCGGCCTCAACTAGGGCGGACACCCCGACCTACGAGCTTTGCCCCGTGTGCGGGGAGAACCGTCTCGAGACTCACGTATGGAGGGACGGGGACATCACGAGGCGCTGCTCCTTCTGTGCGGCGGAATTGGAGACGGAAACAGTCGCCGCCCTCCGCGCCGAGGTCGAAACCCTCCGAACCCACAATTCCAAACTGTACAACAACGTGAAGAAGTTCGAGGAGGAGCGCGACTCCGCGAGGGCCCAGCTCGCTCATCAGCAATCCGTGAATCGAGAACTCTCCCAGCATCTTACGTCCGCTCGGGCCGAGGTCGAACGGAGAGGGGTGCGAATCGCGGACCTTCAAGGAAGGTTGGGCGTCGAGGAGAAAAACGCCTACGTTCACGAACAGGAGCGCGACTCCGCTCAAACCCTGCTCCTGGAAGCCCTTGACCACCAGGGAAACCTCGGCGACTGCAAGGAACACCACTGCTCCTGGCTCCGCGAAGCCTGCAAGATCCGGGACTCCAAGTCCGCCCGCGAACCCATCAAAGGACGGGATGGAGAGCCCCCGTCGGCTGCGGCTCGGGCGGACCCCAGCCCCGTCGTCATATCGACCTTCGACGCGATCGCCAGAGACCTGAACCAGAAGGAGAACCCTTCATGAGCACCAAGAGCACCATCGTCTGCGGCGCCAAGTTCCACCTCTACACGGAATGCTTCGACGGAGAGGAGCACGCCTGGCTCGAGATCGAGAACCCCACCGCCTTCGAGGTTCACCAGCCGGAGATCCCCGTCAAGGGTCAACCTGCCGCTCCCGGCCAGCTTCGGGTCGTCGTTCGTCTCACCGGAGACGTTCTTCGAGTGCTGATGAACGACTACCAGGGGGAGATCGAGCGCCGGGCGAAGTCCATCCGGGCGTTCGAGACCGAAACCCCAACGGGGGTCGGCTGATGCCGCTCGACCGTCTCCTCAAGGACTACGGCCCCGTCGAGGTCCTCCTTTCCCAGCCCGAACGCGAGCTGCTCGACCGCATCTACGACCACGTCCACGAAGGACGGTATCCGTCGTTGGAGGAGGCCTTCGCAGACATGCCGGACCTACCCCGGTCGCTAAAGCGTCGCCTGCGCCTCTCGATGTGGTTCTACTCGACCTCCGTTCGGCTCACTCCCGACGACCTCAAGACCGAGGACCTTGCTGAGCTGAGCATGATACTGGGCGCCTTCGCCTACTCAGCGGGGGCGCTCACCGCTCGTGACCTCGCCCAGATGAACCACTCGGGAGCCAGACGTCGGTGAGCGAACCAGCCCCCAACGCCTCCCGGCCTCCGGAGGTTCCCGTTCGCACCGACGAGGAGCTCATCGCCGCCCTCAAGGCCGCGGGGGTCTCCTGGACCGATGGGACTGCCGTACGCGCCGCTATCGACCAGTTCACGATCCTCAACCGGAAGCGCGTCGATTACCTTTTGGAGAAGGCGATGGACGCCCTCCAGGAGCGGCTCGGCGAAGAGCTCTGCACGGACGCCGAGGTCCGTCAGGTGGTGCTCCGGCTCGCGGCGATCTTCGCCTCGGACCGCGTGCCGCCCCCGACGAATGTCTTGATCCTGGGCATCGGAGGTAACCCGCCCGATGACCGGTAGCTTCCGCATCGGGTTCGAGGTCCCGTCCGGCAAGGAGGTCGCCTTCCAACCCCAGCACCTCGGGATCACCGGCCTGACCCAGATGAGCGGCAAGACGACCGCCCTCGAGGGGTTCATGGCCCGTGCCGGAGAGACCGCCATCGCGTTCCGGACCAGCCGCGGGGAGCTCTCCTTCCCGGGAGCCAAGCGGATCTCCCCCTACTTCCGCGAGCGGACCGACTGGCGGTTCGTCGAGGGTCTCATCTCCGCCCACCTGATGGAGAAGGCCAAGTTCTACCGCGGCGACCTCATCCGCCTCACCCGCGGAACCCACGACCTCGCCAGCGTCCATGCGAACATTCGGACCGCCCTGTCCAAGGCCCGTTCCGGCAGTTTCCAAGAGAAAGTCTACACCGAGCTCAACGAGTACGTTTCCGAGATCCGCGAGGCCCTCGAGTCCGTCCACTTCGACCCCCAACCGAACCTGACCGCGCAGACGCTTTCCGTCATGGACCTCGAGGGCCTCTCCCCGGCCGTCCAGCAGCTCGTCATCGCCGCCACCGTCGATTGGCTCATGGAGGGCCACATCAACGCTCCCGTCATCGTGGTCCTCCCCGAGGCCCGAGACTTCATCCCCGAAGACCGCAGGACCCCCGCCAAACTCTCCCTGGAGAACCTGATCCGAAAGGGCGCACGGGTGCAGCGCTTCCTCTGGGTCGACTCGCAGAGCCTCACGGGACTCGACATGGACGTCATGCGGTCGGTCGGCACCTGGCTCTTCGGCCGGCAGGTCCTGGACCTCGAGATCAAGCGCGTCCTGAAGATGGCTCCCGACCGGTCCGTCAAACCCGACGCCGTTCGGAGCCTGGGCCTCGGGCAGTTCCTCTGCGTTCGCGGGGAGCAGGTCACCAAGGTCTACGCGCAGCCCACTTGGCTCGACGACCTTCACGCCGTCCGGGTCGCCGAGGGTATCGACTCCGCCGAGGAGATGGCGAAACTGTTCCGACCGAAGCTCAAGGAGAAGGATGTGGACGAGGAAGAAAGGAAGCGACTGAAGGACACGATTGCGCGACAGTCCCAGGAGATTGCTCAGCTGAAGGCACAGAACGACCACCTGGTGGAGACCATCGCGCTTCAAACGCCTCGGTCCAAGCTGGAACACGCCGCCGACCGGGCCCAGGCCGCCCCCGGACAAGATACCATCATGCGGGGGCTGGCGGGACACGGGTCGGAGCCCAAGGACCGCGAGCGCGTCGACCTTCACGTCACCCACGAGGTCCCATCGATGACGGTCCACGTCCGCGAGGTCCGCGTCGAGGCCTCCGGGGACGACAACAACGGGCGCGTCGCCCTGCTCATCGCCCAGGGCTTCTTTGACGAGCGGAAATCCGTCAACGAGGTCACCAAGGAGTTCCGAGCCCGAGGCTGGGGAACCTGGAGCGGCGGCGCGGGCTGGAACAACATGGACCGGATCCTCGGGAAGTTCGCGGAGCAAGGGTTCCTTCGGAACATCGACAAGGGCTACGTTCTCGTGGCCGCAGCTCGGGACCGGATTCTGGTCAAGAAGGAGGGGTAGTGACCGCTGACCCCTGCTCCTGCGGGTTCGTTTGCCCCGACTCCGCCTCCCATTCCTTCGATGACGAGGTCAACGCCCATGCGCATTATGCACATGACCACCTGATGACCGTCCTCCAACATTGGGAAGACGGGATCGAGACCGAAGGAGCGGTCGTGATCCAGCGGTCCATGGACGAGGTCTACAAGTACCTGCACCTCGACGCGCCGCTTCGGAAGGACGTCGAGCGGTTCCTCTCCGACGTCGAGGCCAACGACACCGATGTCAACCAAGCCCTATGGGCCCTTTCTGGGCCCTTTCCCCGGGGACGGTCGCCGCTCGGCTCAGGGACATCCTGAAGGAACCGAGACCATGACGCTGGTCGAGGAGCTGCGGAGGCGGGCGTCCCGGGTAGCGGAGAGCTCCACCGGGTCCCCTGCCGACCTTGCGGCGTGCCACGCGTACAACCAGGCCGCCGAACTCGTCGAGGCCGACCCCGTCTACGCCAACCGCCGCGAGACCCGAGAGCTGCTCGAAGCCGCAGTCGACCAATGGTACGTCGAGGAGCGGGACAACGTGCCCGACCTCTACGACCGACTCAAGGCTCTGCTCGAAAAACTCCCGAAAGAGGACCGTGGTCGCTGAGAACACCGGGCCGCTCGCTTATTTCATCCCGGGCCTTCCCAAGGGAAGGCAGGACCGTGAAGTCGAACGACACCTGGGAGGATTCGGAGCGCCACCGACTCGGCCCCTACGGTCACATGCCGAAGAACGAGCCCAAGGAGTCGAACGGGGGTCTGGGCTACCTGTTGGCCGGGCTCCTGGTCGCGACGGCCGTGCTCGTCGTGTCCACGATACTCGTCCTCCTCGTGGAGGGATGGCACCCGTAAACGGGTGGGAGACGGACGACGTCCTGACCCTTCTCGGGAGCGCGATGCCCCCGAAGCGCCTTGAATACGACGACCGCGACGCGAGGGTCCCCTTGATGGACCTCGACGGAAAGTTCCGAATGTACCAGTGGGTGCTGTCCTGCGGCATCTTGCCGCCGGACCCGGCCCGGTACGTCTCGATCCGCCGCCCGCGGTGGGGCCGAAACCAGTTCCGAGGAAGGCTCTGAGCGCGGTATTCCCAGCCTCGGAGACCGAGGATGCGCTATCGGTCCTCAGCGGTATGCCACCCATGCGAACGTACGTTCTCCAACAGTCGATGCGCCTCCCGCTTCTCGAGATCGAGGACGGCTATCGCATGTTCATCTGGGTCGGTCCACACGGCGACCTGGTGCAGACCTCCGACTTGCGCGTCTATTTCGTGATCCTCCGCTACATGACGGCAGGAGTGGCGGCGTTTCCATGACCCAGACTATCCAGAATCCCTACGGGCCCGAGCCCATCCAGGTCATCGCACCCGTTCTGTCCGGGCCGATTCTGGCCGAGACCCGGTCCGTCCTCAATGCGATCGCGGGACCTCCCGAGGCCTTCAATCTCGGGCACCCGCCGACAGAGCCCGAGTTCGGCAGCGTCACCAAAACCGTTGTTCCGGAGTGGCTCGACTATGTGCGCGCCGTGCCGATGTTCATCGCCGAGGCCTATCCGGCGGAGGTCGACATCGACCGGGCCTACGTGCTCGAATGGGCCGACGACTCCAACGCTTACCTCGTGTCGTTGAAGCGCAGCTGGCCGAGCGCGGGTAAGGACGATTATGGGCGCGGCCACATCGTCGCACCGACGGACGCCTCCGAGGAGTTCCAGTGGTCGGATGACCCAGGAGCCCCTTATCGGGTTGCGGCCCGGGCGCTGGTTAAGGAATTCGATCGGGAGAGACTACTGAAGGACCGGGTCCGCTCAGCCCTGGACGACGTCGTCCAGACGCAGGCGATCTCCTTCAACGATGCTGAGAAACATGCGAACACGGCGAGAGCCAAGCTCGTCGATGTCCTCCGAGAGGTTGGGCATGGGCGCTAAGACCGGGATTGCGTGGACCGAGTCCACTTGGAACCCCATCGTGGGTTGCTCTCAGGTCAGCGAAGGCTGCCGGCACTGCTACGCCGAGACCCTCGACAGGAGGTTCCGAATGACGCAGGAGGGCAAGCCGTACCTTCCTTGGACGCACCCCAACGCGCCACTCAATGTTCGTTGCTTCCCAGACCGGCTCAAACTACCTCTCCAGTGGAGAGAACCTAGGATGGTCTTCGTCAACTCCCGGAGCGACCTGTTCCACGAAACAGTCCCGAAAGAGTTCCGCGCCGAGGTGTGGGACGTGATGCGCGAGGCGAAGCGGCACGTGTTCCAGGTCCTCACCAAACGCCCCGAGAACATCCCCCACATGCTCCCCCCCGATTGGGGCGACGGCTACCCGAATGTCTGGCTGGGGGCCAGTGTCGAAAACCAAACAAACGCGAACCGACGGATTCCCCCACTCCTCAACGTTCACGCGCGCATACGGTTCCTTTCCTGCGAACCACTTCTCGGACCAGTAGACTTATCTACTTGGCTTAAATATAGCCCAATCAATGGTCGCAACCCTACACCGAGAGGAGATGGTCTACAAAGCCGTTATGAGGGGAGACCTGAATATAGATTCGAAGGGCCGGGTTTGGAGGGTTGCTGCGAACCGCGGTCCTGGGAGAGGGAAATCATCTCGGATGATCGCGTGCCCACGGCGGAGGGCGGAGCACCGGGTACCTTCTGGTTATCTCCAGGTGAGAGCCATGTTCGATTCGATACGATACTTCGCTCTGGCCCACCGATTGGTCTATCGCCACTTCAATGGCCCGATACCCGACGGATTGACCGTCAATCACAGGAACGGCCGAAAGTGGGACAATCGGCCAAACAACCTCGAACTAGTGACGCCATCTGGGAATGTGGTCCACGCGCTTCGTGTGCTCAAAGTCGGGCGACTGGACCAACAGGGAGAGGCCAATGTCATGGCGAAGCTAACGAACTCTCAGGTCTTGGAGATTCGGAAACGCAGACTCGCCGGGGAGTCGTTGAAGGATATCGCGGCGCGTTACGGGGTGTCCGACAGGGCCATCTCAAAGATTTGCCTTGGCCAGCGCTGGGGATTTCTTGGGTAATTTGCGGGGGTGAGAGCGGACCACGGTCTCGTCCCATGGAATTGGATTGGGCTAGGTCTCTACGCGATGCCTGCGCTGCCGTTCGCATCCCTTTCTTCCTCAAACAACTCGGAGGGTGGCCCGACGCCCGGTCCCACGACAAGGCCGTTATCGACGGGCGGACCTGGACCGAGATGCCGTCGGACGCGGACGCGCGGGCATGATGCGATTTGAGCGCCCCTTTGAAGAGGGGCCATGGTTTCGGCCACCAGCGTGGGGACGGCCCCGAACGCGATCGGATTCCACGGGTCACCCCTCGTTCCCGTCATCGGGGGCCTCGTCGACCGGTGGCCCCGTACCTTCCACCTTTGCCCCATCCACGGAGAGGAATGGTGCCGGGACAGGTGGCCCATCCTGGAACGTGGTAAGCCCGCCCGACACCACTGCTCGGGATGCCGAGAGGTTCCTGTATCCGGTGTCGAGGACGGCGCCCCTGCTCCCTGGACTGAGTGATGCTCCATGACTGAGAACGAACCCCCCAGCGCCGCGGTGCGCTCCCAGGCCGGCCCCGCGGACTCGCTCAAGCTCTGGCTCTGGACACACCGCGGGGCGGTCGGAGCCCTCCGCCTCGCCCTCGACTGGCGCAGGAAGCACGGCGACGTGCCCTTCAAGTGGTCCGACGTCCGCGTCTTCGATCGCGACCTGACCCGCCTCGTCATCGACGGTCTCCTCGACAAGGTGTCCGGGGGCTACGTCATCCACGAGCCTGCCGCCCTCAGCGAGGCGATGGGCCAGTACCTCTTCGAGACCACGCGCGAGAGCGCGCGGTACCGCTCCCCCGTCGAGGCCGCCCCCGTTCCCCCTGGCGCCCGACCCGACCTCTGGTCGCAGATCATAGGGTTCGACGGCGTGAAGTACGAGTTGAACCTCGCCCTCGGTGCCCGTGAACCCGTCCACTGTCTCCTCCTCGGGCCGCCCGCTTCCTCCAAGAGCCTGTTCCTCGACGCCATCAACACGCTCCCCGGGTCCGTCATGCGCTACGGGATGGGGATGTCCCAGCCGGGAATCCGCGAGCTCGCCATGGTCCAGAAGCCCGCGATCTGCGTCATCGACGAGCTCGAGAAGATGGACGACGAGGCCCAGAAGGTCCTGCTGTCCGTCCTCGAGGGAAAGGTATCCGTCCAGCACTACGGGGAGTCGGGCCTCCAGAAGATCACGACCCGGTTCTTCGCCGCCTGCAACACCACCCGGAAGATGCGACCGGAGCTGGTCTCCAGGTTTCACCTGATAAGGATGCCGGAATATACTCCCGAGGAGTTCCGGCGAATCGCGTTCTACCACCTCCTAAACCGGGGCTGCTCCGAGGCCGTGGCCAAGGTCATCGCGGAGGGGGTCTCGTTCAAGTCCCGTGACCTGCGGGACGCGGTCCGCATCGCCAACATGGCACGCACGTACGCCGACGCCGTCCATCTGATCTCCCAGCTCGGCCAGGAGGCTCAGGTTTGAGCGGAAACGACACTCCCCCCGGGTTCACCCCCGTCCCGCTCACCGCGGAGACGGAGGCCCGGTTGAGGGCCACCGTCCTCCTGGTCGCCGCCGAGGACGGCGATACCGTGGAGGACGCCGACAAGTTCTTCGATGCTATCCTCGAGGCCTGCCGTTCCGGACTCGTCGTGCTCCTCGAACGGGACCGTACGCTGTTCGTCCACCGCGCAGGGGCCGTATGACCGACTACCTCGACGTCTACGCCCGACAGCTGGAGACGGCCCTTGCCTCGGAATCCCTGACGGACGAGGAACGGGAGGCTCTCCAGGAGGCTCTGGAAGAGGCCCGGACGTCCAAGGACACGGGGGACCGCCCGGGAACGCGCCCCAGGCCCCTTTCCAGGGCCGAGTTCGAGGCGGAATGGGCCTTCCTTCTCCGCTGGCCGCTGGAAACCCGCCTGGGGTGCCTCCGGATCCTACGCGAGCTCGGGGTCCTCGAGGCGTTGGAGAAGAATTTCCCAGACAAGCACGCCTTCCTGGTCGAGCTCCTCCTCGCGGACCGCCCTCGTCACCAGACCCCGCCCGCCGACACCTTAATTGCCCTCGCGCCCAATCAGGTCTGAAGATGCCGCTCCCCGACCCCGATACGGTCTGCGCCGTCCTGAAGGGGGTCATCAACGACGAGGCGGCCTGCCGGACCCGTCTCACCGACCTCGAGACTGCCAAGGAGACCATCGCGGACTGTTCCTCCGACGCGGTCGCCTCCGCGAAGAAGCTCAAGCCCGTGGTCGCGTTCGTCATCACCCAGCCCGGGTGCCCGCACTGCGCCGACCAGGTCGCCGCCGCCGTCGGTCTCATGGGGAAGAACAAGGGGTTCGCCGCGGTCGAGGCCTCGATCGAGGAGGACGGCTGCTCCAAGCTGGCCGAAGAGGAGGGCGCCGATTCGACACCGACCACGGTCTTCTACCATAACGGAGAGCGCGTCGTCGCGTTCAGCGGGGCGATGGACCCTCCCGACCTCGAGCAGGTCGTCGCCGACATCGCCGCGGGTAAGGACGTAACCCCTACCGAGGAAGACCCGAACAAGGCCTGCGAGTCGTACGAGGACCCCGCGGACATCGTAGCGTGCATGGAACGGACCGAGGGGAGCGGGTGACGGGCGGAATCATCTACCTCGTGACGTGCCGGGCGACCGGGAAGTGCTACGTCGGACAGACCATCCGACCGCTAGAGGTTCGCTGGTGGCAGCACCAATCCGAAGCAAAGCGTCCTAGGTACGACTCGCCACTTCACCGTGCGATTCTAAAATACGGAGCTGACCAGTTCGACCTTCGGGTTCTCGAGGTAGTTACAGACCGCACCGACCTGAACTCGCGGGAGCTTGCCCATGCCATTACCCATCACGCTCTCGTACCGGACGGCTACACTCTGAAGGTGGGAAACGGTCCTTCCTGCGCCATCTCTGGGGAGACTCGCCGCCGAATGAGCGAGGCAGCCAAAATCGTGCTTAGCGACCCAACTGTTCGTGCAAGGAACGTCGTCATCCAACGAGAAGCTCAGACCCGGCCTGAGGTCGTCCAGAAGAAAGCGAAGGCGATCTCCGACCTCTGGACTGATGCCGCCTATCGAGACAAGGAGGTAGCCACTCGGTCCTCCTCAAGTTACCGCCAACGCAATTCCGCGCTGAGGACCGAAGAGTGGTCCCGACCCGGTGCTAGGGAATCACGTTCCGCTACCATGAAGCGCGTGGCCAACGATCCCGACCATGCCCGCAATCGGCTGGATGCCCAGCGGCAACCAGCTACTAGGGCCAAGCGGTCCGCGGCTCTCAAAGCTGCTTGGGCCGACCCTGTCAAACGCGCTCGTATACTGGCGGGTCGAGCTTCGCACGCCACGACTCCAGGAGCTTGAATGGACCAACTCGATAGCCGCATCATCCAGGCGCTCCTGACGAAGGAGGCCACGATCCATCAGCTCTCGAAGGTCCTGGCTAAGCGTGACTCGGCCCTTCGCTACCGGATCGGACGTTTGGCCGAGGAGGGGTTGGTCCGGAAGCGGTCCAACGGCGAGAAGGGCGTCTACTACGTTCCCCTCGACGAGATCACCTACGGGAAGGCGCGGATCGTCGTCGCGACGAAGGGTGGCCCAATCACCCACGACCTCGGCCCGGTTCTCGTCACAGATCACGACGGACTTAGACAGGTCATCGTTTTGACTTGACCAAGAATTTGGGGCGGCGTTTATAACCCCCCTTCCCAATTCCCATCCAGAGGTCCGAAAATGACCATCGTATCCGGAGGCCGAAACGCCATCGTCAAGAAGCTCTCGCCGAAGGGTCATCTCGTACTCGCCTGGCGACCCAGCAAGTACGCGAAGACGCCCCAGCAGATCCGAGCCGGCAACGCGGCCCGCGAGTGTGGAATCCACCGCGGGATGAGCAAGGCCGAACTCGTGAAGGCCATGTCGTGCGTCGGCACGAAGATGCGCCGGGGCGGCTAGGCCGCACCTCACCACCTTCCAACCCCAGACCGGGGTGCGTCTCTCCGCGCGCCCCGGTCCAACCCTTTTCTCGGCAAGAGTTCTTAACGCTGAAGAGCCCTATCCCCATCCGTGCCCGAGGACGATCTCGCCCAGCGCCTCGTGGCCTGCGTATTCCCCTCGAAGGAAGCCGAACAGCGGGCCAAGAAGACGTTCCTGGAGAAGAACTCCGAGAAGGGCCTGCCCGAGGAGGTCATCGAGGAGGCCAGCCGTGCCCCCAACTGGACTATGCTCTGCGAGCCCGGACGACCCAGCGACATCGTCTCCGGAATCCACTGGGTCCAGAACGACTGGTTCCTCTGTACGTTGAAGCAGGGTGCCGTTCGAGAGGACATGCGAGGCCACGGGATTGGCACCCGGACCTACCGGATGAACGCTGAGGATGCTCTGCGCACCGAGGGGTGCCGCGTCCTGGCCGCAGACGTCACCTTCGACAACCGGGCGAGCATCCGGGCGCTGGAGAACGCTGGATTCCAGAAGGTCAACCGCTTCTGCTGGGAGGAGGGTGAGAAGCCCGCCCGAATCCTCCAGTTCGTCCGGATGCACCCGACGCGCGGGAACAAGTGCCCCGCGCCCGGCCCTTAATCACCCGCGACGGCGATTCCGTCCGTCCCGATCGACACCCGCCCCTTGTTCAGGTGCGCGATGCCCTGCTCGTCGATGAACGGTATCGACTTCAGGAAGAGGCCCTCGACGCCTTCGACCGCGACCCGTTTCCCGTTCACGATGAGCTCGAGCCGCTTGGCATCCCGGTCCAGCCGGACCTCCGTCACCTTCTCGTAATCGTAGATCACGGCGCCCTCCCGTAGTCGTCCTCGTATCGGGTGATGTCCGCCTCGTCGAACGGACCGACCGGGATCTCCAGAACGACCGCGTCCGTCTTGCCGGCGAGCCGGTGCTTCGCCCGCCTCGGAATCTCCATCCGGTCGCCCTCGTGCATGAGGGTTTCCTGACCGTCGACCGTCGCCAGAACCGTCCCGCGGAGGACCCTCCAGAATTCTCCCCGCCTCTCGTGGGACTGGTAGCTCAGTCGGTGCCCTCCCGTGATGAAGAGGAGCTTGGACCGTACCTTCCCGTTGACGAGG
>Ga0187856_1000959_pt1 | contig 24113 bp, 25 predicted proteins | sample June2016WEW_8_40_FD_132443 | JGI IMG/M metagenome (GOLD analysis project Ga0187856, IMG submission 132443) | Peatland microbial communities from SPRUCE experiment site at the Marcell Experimental Forest, Minnesota, USA - June2016WEW_8_40 | ecosystem: Environmental > Terrestrial > Soil > Wetlands... | reverse complement strand
TGGAGTCGGGCAAAGCAATCTTCGAATTCAAGCGCATCGAGGTCCGATCGCTGGTCGAGCAGACGATCGAAGCAAATCGCGGGTTTGCCGAAGGTTGTAACGTGCGGATTCGGCTCGACGCGGCAGCCGCAGCCTTCGACGTGCGCGCGGACGCTGACCGGCTTGTGCAAGCCATCACCAATCTGCTCTCGAACGCCATCAAGTTTTCGCCGCCCGGTGAAGAAGTAGTCGTCGCGGTCGAGACGCGAGGCGATACGGTCCGTATTTCGGTGCGAGACCATGGCCATGGTGTTCCGGACGAATTCAAGCCCCACATTTTCGAGAAGTTCGCGCAGGCCGACGGAACAGACGCACGCCGGAAGGGCGGTACCGGCCTCGGGCTGAGCATCGTCAAGCAGATCGTCGATCGGCTCGACGGCGCGGTTGGCTTCGAGGAAGCGCCCGGCGGTGGTGCGATCTTTCACGTCGATCTCCCCAATTGGGCGCGAGCGATCAGAGCCCAATCTCGCCTCATTATGAAAGCGCAGCTTCCAGTATTGCTCTGTGAGGATAATCCCGAGGCAGCTATCGTGCTCGTTGATCGGCTGCGGCAAGAGGGTTTTCTCGCGGACGTCGCGCTTACGGCAAATGAGGCGGTTACGCGTGTGGCAGCGACACCATATGCCGCTATTCTGGTTGATCTGCAGCTTCCGGAAGGCGACGGCATCGACTTGATCAAGCAATTGCGGGCGCAACCGCAAATTTACAACACGCTGCTTGTGGTCTTGTCCGTAGACCTTGATCCAGCTCACGATAAGGAACGGCCGTCCACCCTGCTCAACATAGTGGACTGGCTCGACACGCCGATCGACGTCGCCCGCCTGGTGCGCGTGCTCGATCGGCAGGTTGCCGGCAATGGCAACACGCGCCCGCGCATCTTGCATGTCGATTCCAATCCGGAATTGCTTCGTGTCGTGGCCGGCGCGCTGGGCGCCAAAGCCGAAGTCATGTCGGTCGATTCGATCGACAAGGCACGCCGGGCGCTCGCCGCCAATCGCTTCGACGTCGCCGTGCTCGATGTCGCGCTGACCGTGGGTTCGGGCTTCGATCTGCTGCATGAGCTGCGCGACAGCGAGGGCGATGCAATACCGCTCGTCGTGTTTTCGCCGGCGAACGACAATCCCGTATTCGCCGCCCAAGTCCGAGGCGCGCTGATCAAGTCGCGTACTTCGATCGACAATCTCATCGCGACCTTGCGCAAGCGCTTGGTGGACATATCCTTGCCCTCGAACGACAAGGACGCCGCATGAGTTCGTTGCGTGTGCTCCACATCGACGATGAGCCTGATATCCGCGAGATCGTGGCGGCTTCGCTCGGCCTCGACCCCGAATTCGCGGTACGCGGTTGCGATTCGGGCGCAGATGGGCTCGCGGCTGCCGCGCAATGGCGGCCCGACCTCATCCTCCTCGACATCATGATGCCGGTCATGGACGGGCCGACGACGCTCGCACGTTTGCGGGAGAATCCACAGACCGCCGGCATTCCCGTCGTTTTCATGACCGCTCGTGCGCAGCCGCGCGAGATCGATCACTTCAAGTCGCTGGGGGCTGCGGGCGTGATCTCTAAACCGTTCGATCCGATGACGCTCGCGGCTTCGGTGCGCAGTCAAATGCAGCCGGCCAATGCAGGATGAAGTCGCCACCGTGCGCGGTGTCTGCATTAGGGGCTTCAAGGCCTGTGGCCTAAACTGATCTAATTTGTACAGCGTTCGCCGCGTGGAACCTAGTGCAGCAGCCAAGACATCAATTCATTCAGCCGGGATTTAGGCAGCATCAACTTCCGATTGCCAAACGGGGGCCTTCCAAATATCTGATTTGTTGTTGCGTCTTGCTTCAGATCGTGAAGCTCGGCCAAATGGTAAACCCTCCGCCACCCGCAATTCGGGCACAGCACAGAAAACTCTGGTGGCAAACGCAATGCGCTTAGCACGGGAATTTCGCAGGAGCACGTCGGACAGCTCACGCAAGTGTCGGCCTTGAGAATGTTCCGGGAAGTTGCCACGACCGCCTACTTTCGCACCTACGAGAATTGATCGGCTCCTCGCTCCATTTCTATGAGGCGCCCCAGTTTATCGTCGATGCATCATAGCTGACCGCGAACGGTTTTTCCAGAGATCTATGCGCGACTTCACTTTTCCAATGTGAGCGGCGCAGGCGCCATCGGAACCGGAGTTTGTTCAGCCGCAGGAGCGGTCGTAGCGGTTGTGGGGTTGCCGTCACGATTGCTGTAGATGAGATAACCACCGAGAATGATGACGACTACAGAGCCGGCGATAGTCCAGTGTGTGCCACGGTTCGTTCCGAACCATTTGCCGGACCATTTGTGCGCCATGTTCTTGTCGTGGTGAATAACCGAAGGGCCGTTCATGTTCGTTCCTCATGCTTTGGTGTGATAACGGAAAAAGCCTTCGGACGTGAGCCGTTCCCACGCGGACAAAGCCGTCGTCTCACGTCCCTAATTTTTGGTGAGTTTATTAGTTTGCGAATCCAAACTAATTGCATCTTGCCGAGATCCCCAGGTCCGCTGCGGGTCAAATCGGGAAGAATAGCGGCCTGGACGCCAGGTCCGCTTTGCGGCTGACCCCGAAAATGCTGATCGGGGTCTTGACGGCGTCGTCGGTGGAGACGTGAATCCAACTCCCGAGTGGAGTTGCGTTGCCCGACGAATTTGACCCGCTTTGGCGATCCGCGTTGATCAGAACTGGTGCCAGACGCCGAGGATCAAGCCGTTCTCCTGCAGCGCGTTGCGGCCGGCATATGTGCTCACTCCGCCGAACTGTAGCCACCAGGTATCGGTCAGCGTATAGAGCGCGCTGAGCTGGACCTTGTAGTATTCGTAGCTGCCGCCGAAGATCGAGATTCCCGAGCCTTCCGAGATCACACTGAAGCTCTGCAGCAGCAGCATCCAGCGCGGATAAACCTTCACGCCGAGTGTCCCGTCGAAGCGGAACTCGCTGGGATACCCATCGGTGCGCCAACGCTCGGCCACTTCCAAGTCGAAGAAGGCCGGCATGTCACCCGCCTTGAAATTGTGACCGAGAAGAGCGCGGAAATCGGCCTCGACATCGGTGTAGCCGATCGCGGCGGGATTTGACACGTCGGTGGTTCCCGGTATCCGCAGCGTCGTCTGGCCGGACACCACCCAATCCTGGCTTTCGAAAAATCCGTAGCGCGCGCCGAACTCGGTGTAATTGAGACCGAAGCGCTCGGCATTCGTCGGCGGTGCGATGTCGATGTTCTGCAATCCAGGATCGAAGATCGCGGTCAGCCGGTCAGTAAGACCGTATTCGATGAGCACCCCCAGCTCTTGCTTGCTGTACCGCGGGGTAGATGCAAGCCCGCTGTCGGTGAAATATGAGGTCGACGTGGTACCGGTCAGCGTCGCGAGCCACTGCCCGGTGCCTTCCGGAAGCGTCCATGCGCCCGCCCAGGCCGCAGAAGGCACGAAAAGCAATCCCAGCACGAACCCAACGCAACGGTTCAGCACGCTTTACTCCACTCGATACCGGCGCTGGCAGGGCGACTGGCCCCCACGGACGCCGTGCGGGCTTCGATTGAATCTCAGGCCGTCGCCCCGATTTCTTTATCGCGCAGGAGATTCTGCGAAATCCGATTTCCACTTTTCGACGTTGCGCCCTCGGCCGACAGCGCGAGAACGCGGTTACCGCCCGCTGCGGCGGCTTGCTGCACGCTGGAAATCGCCTGGGTGAGCAGTTGGATGCGGTCGATGTCGCGCTTCGCGCGCCCGGTGATCGCCGCCACGCTCGCGGTGACGTAGTCGGATGCGACCGACTCGGAATTTGGCAGGCGAAGCTTTTGCACCGTGGCATGCAAGGTCTCGGCGAGCTCACGCGCCGAATTGGCGCCGAGCTCCGGCGCGATCAGGATGATCATGCCGTTGCGATAAGCCGCCGCCACGATGCCGATGGTTGCCGCGAGCCGGCGCACCGCGCGCGCGACCTGCGCTAGCGCGCCGGGCACTTCGGTTTCGCCGGCCGAACGGTTGATGTCGAAACGGTCGAGCGTCAGCGCGAAAACGGAGATCACTTCATCGGGGTCGGAAGCGCAAGCGGTAAGGTAGGTCTCCGCCACTTCGCCGACGAACAGACCCGTTGCCTCGTCGATCCATATGCTGGCGCGCCGGTCGCCCCAGCTCGACAGAAAAGCCAGCAATTCGCGCTCGCGCGCCTGCCGGCGATCGAGTTCCTGCTTGAGGCGGAGCGCCGCGCGCACCCGTGCCACCAGCTCGATGCGGTTGACCGGCTTGGTGACATAGTCGGTTGCGCCCGCCACGAATGCATTGGACAGCGAGGTCATGTCGTCGAGCGAAGTCACCATGATGATGGGTAGGTCGGCGTACCGCGGATCGTTGCGGATGCGCGCGCAGACTTCGACGCCATCCATTTCCGGCATGACGATGTCGAGCAGCACAACATCGACCGGCGGATCCTCATCCGTCGTGCAGCCAACGTCGAGAACTTTGAAAGCATCCCAGCCCGAAGCGGCGGTGACGATATCGGTATAGCCCGCGGACAACAGCGCCCCTTCGGTGAGATCGCGGGAGTCTTCGGAATCGTCGACCACAAGTATCCGCACCATCGCCTCCGCATTTATACTGACATATCGCTCTTTATTATTGTATTATATCGAAAATTACTGTTTCGAAACCGTGGCGTCTTTCAGCCTGGCAAACAATCGCCAAGTATTGTTTTGGTATATGACGCGATAACCCGCCAGGCCCGCGCGAAACAGTGAAGGAAAGGCCTTGTCCAGCCGGTCATTCGCGCCGGTCGTGCTTTGCGGGTCCGGCACGGCGACGAATGGCGTATCGATGCGGGCGAACAGCAGGGCGAGCGCGAACGGCTCGCTGTTAGGACCAAGGATGCCGCGCGCGCGGCCGCGCCCCAGCACCAGAGCGGGAGCATTGCTGGTGTCGACCAGGACCCCGTCGCGTTCGGCCGAAGCTCCTCCCGCCGCGACCGCGTCGAGCCGCTCGCTCGCGCCCTGTTCGAAGGCGGTGTGCAGCAGACGGTTCACAGTGATCGGATCGACCAAAGCGAGGCCCAAGAATCCGCCGATCCACCCGAGGATGAGCAATGCAGTAACGGTGAAGATGCGCTCGCGCGCGACCGGAACGCGGATCACGACGGTCGCCGCGAGGACCGGAGCGGCGACCACGATCGCGGTAGGATCGCCGAAGAATCCGCTCGCGACGCAGATCGCGGTAGCCGCGATCGCCGTGCCGAGAAAGACCGCCGCCGGTACGACGAGCGGCCGCCGCCGATGGACGAGCGCGAGCATCGCCAGCGCGACCGGCGCCCCGATGGCGAGTGCAACGCCCATTGCCAGGCTCGCATCGATGGCCGGAATGCCGGAAAGGCCGTTGCCGAATATCCGCGCCGCGGCCGCGGTCCACAACGACAGGCTTTCGGCCGGGGCGGAAAAGAAACTCCAGCCATCGCCCGGAAAAATCCACGAGACGTAGGCGAAGGCAGCGACCATGAAGAGCGTCGGAAAGATCAACGCGATGACCATATTCAATGCGGAGCTGGCGACCAACACGGGACGGACCGCAAACGCCAGAAACGGCACCGCTGCGAACGCAAGCGCCGCGCCGACCGGGTGCGAGAAGGCGAGCGCCATAAGCGCGAGCCCGACCCCCATCACCTCGGACGTGCCGCTGCGCGCGCGAAGATTATAAAGTGCAAGGCAGAGCATCAAAAGGAATGTCGCCAGGAACATGTCGGCCGGTCCGCCGATAACCGCGCGCAACAGCGCCGGATGAAACGCAATCAGCAACGTCGCACCGATAGCGAAGACGTAGTGAAATCCGGCTCGGCGAAATGCAAGGAAGCAGAAGGCGGCAATGAGTGAAAACAGAGCGGCCGCCACCAGCGCCGGCGCCGGCGTGCCGGCAGGCGCGAGCCAGGCAACAAGCGTCGTGGCCAGAAACGGCAATGTCGGATAACCTGCCACAATCCGCCCAATTGGGACTTGACCGTCGGCGGCGGTGCTCGCCCCCGCCCATAGCCGCAACGTGTCGTCGGCAACGAGCCCATTGCGCACGGTGATCGCCGCCAGCGCCAGCATCGCCACGAACGCCAGCGAGGCGATCGGCGCGGCCGCGAGCGTGCGGCTCATGGTGCGGCTTGTGGCGCCGTTCATGGCGCGCCCGCGTTCCCGGCGCCGGACAACTGGGTCGCACCGTGTCGCGATATTCCGTGCTGGGTTTTTTCCCAGAAGTATGGATCGCGGACGAGCTGCCAGAGGCCCCTATAGGCCGCGACCGAGATGAGCACCCAGTAAGCGACCAGCGTGAAGCTGAACGGGATGAGATTAAGCCAGCCGCGCCGGATCGGCGCCAGCATGATCAGATAGGTGAAGGCGCCGTTGCCGGCCAGCAGATTGAACAGGCACAGGAACAGAAGCGCCTGAGGGAAGAGCGGATCGAAATTCGCCGCTCTCGCGGCAACCCAGATCGCATAAAACAGCCAGAAGATCGGATTGAGCAGTCCAGCGAGCACTGTACCGCCGATGAAGAAGACAAAACCAAAAAAGCCGAGCGGGCCGGTGCGGCGCATCAGATGCAGCGGCCGCCGCGTGTGGACCAAGAGCGTCTGCATGTAGCCCTTCATCCAGCGCGAGCGCTGGCGGACCCATTGGCCGGCGCGGCAGCTGGCCTCCTCGAACGTGGTCGAGTCGACCACGCCGACCCGATATCCCTTCTGTCCAATGCGGATGCCGAGATCGGCGTCCTCGGTAACGTTGAAAGGATCCCAGGCGTGCAGCTCGCGCAAAACGTCGGTACGGAAATGATTGGACGTGCCGCCGAGCGGCATCGGCATGCCGAGGCGATCGAGGCCGGGCAGCACCTGGTCGAACCAGAGCGTGTAGTCGAGCGTGAACATCCGGGTGAGCCAGTTCTCGCCCGCGTTGTAGTAATTGAGGCGGCACTGCAGGCAGACGGTATTGGGCGGCGAGCGGCGAAAGGTCGCCACCACCTTGCGCAGCTGATCGGGCTCGGGCCGATCCTCGGCATCGTAGATGACCAGATATTCTCCCCGCGCAAAGCGCAGTGCGAAGTTGCAGGCCTTTGGCTTGGTCTGCGGCTCGGAACGTGGCACGATGATGATTTCAAACACGCCTTCGAGACCGAGCGTGCGCACGGCCTCGATGGTCTCGCGATCGTCGGCCTCGAGCACGATCTTGATGTCGAGCTTGCCGAGCGGATAATCGAGATTGCGCATGGCCTGCGCCAGCTGCGGCAGCATCATGGCCTCGCGGAACATCGGAACCAGCACGGTGAAGACCGGCAGATCCTCCTCGCGCAGCGCGCGCGCCTCGACCGCGACGATCTCATCGATCTCAGCGGAGCGTCCACCGCCAACCGACACCAGGATGCCCTTGAAGATGAAGTTGCCGAGATAAAAAATACTGATCGCGATGTTGAGCAATATGAGCGTGTCGAGGGGTACAACGGCCAATCCGATGAGAACCGCGGTCAGCAGCGCGTAGGCAGCGATCATTTGTCCGGTGGTGAAGACCGTGCGGGCGGACATTTGCGGATCGAACTCCGCCAGTTCGAACACCGCGCGGTGCGAAAGCGCGCCGGCAAATGCGGTCTGCACCGCATATACGATGTCGAATTTCGCGACCACCACGAACTCGATCTCGGCGCCCCAGCGGCTGCGTGCGAACAAGACGGTTTCGGGTCCGGGTTCCGCGGTGGCGATGAATAGCCGGCCGTCACGGCGCCGCCACGGCATGGTCAGTCGACTGGCATAGATGTCGGTATCTGCAGCGCGCAACAACGCGCTATCGGGCGGCTCACGGAGCAAATCAACGAAGGGCAGATCGAAATGCTGCGCGTAGGTTTCGTAATAGAGTCGCGGATCGATCCAGTTGCGCGAGAGGAGCGCATCGCCGAGCCGCACGTTCCACCGCTCCGCCAGCGCGACCGCCTCGTCGAGCTGTGGCAGGGCGATGACGCGCCGGCCGACCAGGAGATCGCCGAGGGCGCGGTCTGACGGTGACAGCGCCATCGGCTACTCGCTCGTGTTCGCGGGCCGGCGGCGGAACAGGCGCTGCAAGATGAACAAGAAAGCAGCGGTCGCGAACAGCCACAGGCCGCCAATGATCCAGGAACGGAAGCGCTCGGCGACGGTCAGCCATGACACCTGGTCCGGATAGGAAATCCGCACGACCGTGTCGCGCTCGGTCGACATGGCGAGCGCCACGCCGTTCGCATCGATGAAGGCGACGTCGCCGTGATCGAGATGAAGCTCGCTCGGCGCCGGCGCCGCTCCGTCGGCCGCCAGCGGTTTGATCCAAAGGCCGGGATAGTCGCCCGCATTTACGACTTGCGCGACCGCGCCGCCGACGAAGCCGCCAAGGTCAAGGAGCGTGCGTCCGGAGCGGTCGGTGACGTTGACGCGCCCGCGATCGAATCGCACCCGCGGATTGGCGCCCGCCGGCGGCTTGTCGCTTACGGCGATGAAGGGGCGGTCCAGCGCCGGCACGCCGATGCCGGCGATGAATTTGACCGTGAGCGGCGCGATATCGGGCGATAGTTGATCCACCACTTGTGCGAGGATACCGAGCACAAGAATGGGCTGATCGGCCGCCGCCGACGGCAGCAGAAGCGCGAGCCCGCGCGCAAAGTGCGGGGTAAGATCGAAGAAATCATGCGCCGCGCCGTTTGCGCTCCCCAACACGAGCGCCGACGAGCCGAGGATTTGCGCGGGATAGCCCTGGGGCTCGAAGCGGCAATTGCCCTGCGCGCTGTCGCGTTGGACGACGGCGCGCACGTTGGCGACGGTTCCGACCAGCCCGTCCGGCAAGCTGAGATCGAGATGGGTTGCTTCGCCGCTCGCTGCGACCGTGCTGCCGAGCAGCCGCTCATTGACGAACGCGCTGACGACTGCCTTCTCGCCGGCGCCGTCGGGCGCAACCATGACGTCGAGCAAAAGCCGCGTCGGGCGCGTTTCGGGCGGGAGCCGGCGGCTGTCGATGACGGCGATGAGGTCGGCGCGCCCGAAGACGTCGACCTGCGCCGGCGCGACTGCGAGCTGCTCGAAGCTCACGCGGTCGGTCGGAAGATCGATCGGCGAGGCTTCGCCGACCGATGCCGCCGCGACGCCGCGGGTTGCGGCCAGCAAGGGACTGGCAAACAAGCGGCCGGCGTGCACGACATCGGCGTCGGAAACCAGGAGCGCCGGCAGCCCGCCGACGCGGACGGCGGCGAGCGTGCCGAATGGCTGAACAGTTCCGGCCATCCTGGCGAGCGGCGGATCGATGACAGCGGCCGCCTCGGCGAGCGGTCCAACAAGAACGACGCCGCGCGTCCAGCGGCCGGCCTCGTCGCGCTTGGCAAGGTCCGCCGAGGCGTCATAACCATGATGAAACGATACCCGCCGGCCGCTGGCGATGAGGGAACGGGCGACCGTCATGGCGGTCGCTATTTCGCTCTCGGCTACGCGCCGGCCGGGCAGCACGATCGCGACCTCCCGCGGCATCAGCGCGGCCGTGGTGGCAACGTCGAGTTCGCCGACCGGGCCGACATCGACCTCGACCGCCGTCTCCGGGCTGATGGTCAGAGTATCGCCGATGGAGCGCACGTCGATGCAGCGATCGAGCGTCGCCGCGCCGGAATAGAGAAATGAGAGTTTGAGATAACCGTCCTTAGGCTTGATCTTGCCCAACGGCACGCGGATCGTGCGGCCGCGGCTCTTGCCGTCGAGCGCAACCGCGGTCGCGGTGCGATCGTTAACCTGCACTTCGAGATTGCGCCGCGCATCGTAAGCGCTGACATCGTCAAGGACCAATACGAGGTCGCTCACCGCCACCCCGCGGCCCTCCGGCAGCCGCATGAAGATATCGTGGCGGCCGCCCAGATTGGAGAAGCGCAAACCGTTGATGAAACCGACATCAGCGAGCGTCACCTCGGCGAGGAGGCCGCCCGGCCGAGCCGATGCGGCAGGCTCCGCGATCGCCGGCGCGCCCGCGACGGGTTGTGGCGCTCGCGTCGCCACCCGGTGTGGTATCGGCGGTAGCGTCGGAGATCGCGTCTGTGACTGGGCCACGATGGGAAACAGCGCGAGAGCGAAAACGGGCACGAAGCAAGCACGCATGTTTACTGCCATGTTACTGCTTTTCACGATGGGAGGGAGTGGAAGGATTGCAGTTCGCGCGCCGCGACCTCGCGCAGCACCTCCAGCGTCTTCGTGAGCAGCGAAATTTCGTCGGCCGTTAATCCGCGCCGCTCCTGCTGCGGCGGCCGCAGGACGCCTTCGACGTCACGCGCCGCGTTGCCGCTCGCCGGGAAACCAACCGTCGGACCGACACCGACGATGCCGTGGACGCAGCGATAGGCTTCCGCCGCGGCCGCGGCCGCCGCCGGCTTGGCATCCGACAGATTTGGAATTGCCGCGCAGGTTTCATCGATTTTGCCGGCGAGCGTCGTCGCGAAGCGATCGCGCACCCGGGCAAGGCGGTCCGTGAATGGGTCAGCGGTCATCGAGTGGTCCCCGAGACCGAATTCATAAGTGAATTGCAGTCGTCAGTAAATAATTTAAAGCTAAAATGGTGAATCTATACTAAGTATGTACTTATACATACGCGGATATACTGGGATTTTGAAGTATAATTCGCGTGTGTAGTATTACGTAGTGTCAATCGCGGAATGGGGCTTTACAGGGGGCAGAGACCGTTTCCGCGCCGCCTGGCACCCTGCCCGCCGATGATCGTCGCTGGCAGGCCCCAGGTTTTGCGAGACCTTTTGCGAGACTTGGAAAGTCGGTCGAGATGTCTTAAAGGAGATCGCCTCTTCCCGACGAGCGAAATTCGTTACAGAGCTCAAATTCCTGAACGCGCGAAAAATTGGGGAATAGTTCAACGGTAGAACATCGGACTCTGACTCCGAGAATCTAGGTTCGAATCCTAGTTCCCCAGCCAATCAAGTCCGGACACTGCGCCTATCCTCGAGAATATCGGCCGGAGCGCATGATGAATGATGCAGCAGATCAATAGCGAATGAATTCATCGCTCGCTATGAGACCACGTGGAATCATCATGGCGCGAGGCGGTCGCGAAATTATACACCTTCGACAGCGTGCTCGTCGGCTCTGTCATAGCGGTCGGCCGTTCAGAGGTACTCAAATTGTCGCGTGGCATTATTGGTCGGGGTTCGTGATCACTGCGCGTCGGGCTTTTTGAAAAGGTCAAAGAGCGACTGTTGTGGGTACGGGTAAGCAGAAGCCGCCGGATCGGAATTTGTTGGCGGACCTGAAGGGGCGCTGGCGGCCGCAGCGGTAGCGGAACCGGAAGGTGCTACAGGGCCAGGCTGACCCGGAGCCGCAGTGTAAGGCTGATCCACGGGCGTGTAGGTACTCGGCGGGCGCGGCACAGCTGCCGTCGGCGTGGGCGGTGGGGAATCCAGCGAGCCCTTGAAAACATCCGTCAGCGACTGGGAGGGATAGGGAGAGACGTTGGTATCGCGGTCGGTCGCCGGCCCGGAGGAACACCCAGCAAACGCCGGCAATAAAGCGATCGAAGCTACGATAAGAGGCAGCCGCCTGCCCCTCCCGCGACCGGTCACCCGTCCGCAAACACACCTGCGCCGCCCGCGCGTTCCCATGAGCGCACTATAGCAATCCCGCGATGGCGATCTCAAGGCCGGCCACGCGGTTAGTGGATTCCGCAGCCGCCGCAGAGGCATTCGGTGGCGGGGGCACACCGGCTGTCTGGTAGGGGTTGGGGGAATTGGTCGAGGCGGAGGGAGAGGAGGGAGAGGAGGAACATCCGGCCAGGGCCGGGAACATCGCGAGGGAAGATACAATAAGAGTAAAGCGCGCGCGCCGCCCTCGACCGGCGCTCCGCCCGCGAACCCTTACGCGACTGCACAACCCGTGCGTCCCTATGGCGCACTTATAGCAACCACGCAATGTCGATCTCAAGCCCCGGCCGCAGCCCCGGCCGCAGGGCAAAGGGAATGGCGCAGCGGTCGTAACGCGCTCCGGTGTGATGAAAATGCCGGACGTTCCGGATCAGGCAGTTCTCCGACGCAACAGTTTGCTATATGGCGAAGACATTCGGTCCACCGATAGAACCTAAAGGCGGCGATGAGTGCCATTGATACCAGCGAGACCCCGGTCCTGGCCGTGCCGCGCCGGCCGGAAGGTCAACTGACTCTCCGGCAATTCCTGCGCGCGCTCAAAGAGAATGGGCTTGCCACTCACGGGCCGGAGGATTTCGGCCAAGACATCATTGCGCAACGGTTATTGTGGCGCCGCACGTTCATCGTCAACGAGCCGGGCGCCATCCGGCACGTGCTGTTGGACAATGCCGAAAACTACATCAAATCCGAGGTCGGCCGCCGCTTGCTGGAACCGGGACTCGGACGCGGCCTTCTGACCAGCGAGGGAGAGACCTGGCGCCGCCATCGGCGCATCATGGCGCCCGCATTCGATCCCCGCAGCGTCGTCGGCTATGCACCCATCATGACCGGGGTCACGCAGGGGCTGCTCGCGGAATGGGATGCGCTGCCGGAGGCGAGCGAGCTTGATGTGGCGGCGGCGATGATGCATGCGACCCTGCACATCATCTCGCGTGCGATGTTCTCGTCGGATTCCGATGAGATCGTCGATGTCGTCGAACGCGGGGTCGGGCAGTATCAAACCACCGTGCGGCCCGGCCTCCTCGACCTGCTGCATATCCCGGAATGGCTCACGCGTATCCTTTCGCCGCGGCGTACCACCGGGATTTTCGACGAGTTCGACAGGTCAGTCGATCGTCTGCTGACCGCGCGCGGCCGCGAGCCGGACGCCGAGCCGAAAGACTTGCTGGCCCGCCTGATCGCCGCGCGCGACAGCGAGACCGGCGGCGGCATGACGGCGAAGGAGGTGCGCGACCAGGTGATCACCATCTTTATGGCCGGGCACGAGACCACGTCACAGGCGCTGTCATGGACTTGGTATCTCTTGTCCCAACACCCGGCGGCGGAGGCCAAGCTGCATCGCGAACTGAGCACCGTGCTGGAAGGCCGCACCCCTCGCCATGACGATCTCGCCAACCTTCGTTACACGCGTATGGTGATCGAGGAATCGATGCGGCTCTATCCGCCGGCGTACATCATGTCGCGTCAGCCAATCGTTGCCGATCAGGTGCTTGGCCATCGCATCCCGGCCGGCGCCGAGGTCCTGATCGTGCCTTGGCTCTTGCACCGCAAGCCGTCGCTGTGGGAGAATCCGGACCGCTTCGAGCCGGAGCGATTTTCACCCGAGCGCGCGTCGTCGCGTCCGCGCTTCGCCTATATTCCGTTCGGCGCGGGTCCGCGCATTTGCATCGGAGCGGCATTTGCGATGGCGGAGGCGATGCTGATCCTCGCCACGATCGCGCAGCGCTATCGGCTGCATCTGAAGCCCGGCCATCCCGTCGAGCCACAGGGCCTGATCACGCTGCGGCCCCGCTATGGGCTACAGATGAGGCTGGAGCGGCGGCAGAGCTAAAAAATATAGGGCGGGTCAGCCGAAGGCGTAACCCGCCGCGCTGTGGAAAAAGGCGGATTGTAGCTGGGGCCTCCACGGCCCTTCAATCCTCCTGGCGGTGCACGTCATGGACGAGGATGCCGGCGCCTTGCGGCGGCATCGCCATCCATTCTTGCCGCTTGAGCGTTCGCCGCGTGTCCTCATAGCCGCTTTGCCAGTGCTCGCGCATCGAGGTGCCGGAGAACTCATAGTCCTTGGCGTGTCCCTCGTAGGCTTTTTGCTGGTAGATGATGTGCAGGATGGCGATCTCCGGCAAATCCGCCAACTCGTCCCGTAGCCGCCGCTTGTCATCGTGCAGTTGCTGTTCCGGAACTTTCGCCAGCGTCTTCGCCAGTCGCATCTTCAAGTCATGGATGCGCCGGTACACGTCGGTCGTGTAGCGCGTTCGCGACGAATATATAATGTCCTTTTGACGCCCGAGGACGTCCTGAATGTCGCGCGGCAACACCCCATGCGCGCTGAACATCGGACCGCATCATTTCGTGGCCGACCTGACGCTGCCCTACGGGCGCGTGCTTTACGACTACAACAAGGCCTGAACCGTCACACAGATGTAATGCAAGAAGTCTTTCCTGAGAGTGGTCCGGCGCGCGACAACCGGGAGCGGAAGCGCAACCGTGCCTCGGCGCTATCGTTATGCACGGTGTCCGCCGATGGGCAGGAGGGTAGTATGAAAGCGATGGATGTCATGGTCCGCGACGTCGTCACGGTGAAGCCTGACGACACCGTCGCCGAGGCGACGGTGAAGCCTGACGACACCGTCGCCGAGGCGGTCAAGCTTCTCGCCGAGCATGACGTCAGTGCGTTGCCCGTGATCGACGACGACGAAAATGTCGTCGGCGTCATCAGCGAAGCCGACCTCCTCCACCGCGAGGAGATCGGCACCGAAAAGCAGCGTCCATGGTGGGTTGAAGCGGTGACCCCGGCGACCACCTTGGCGGAAGACTTCGCCAAGTCGCACGGCCGCCGCGTCGAAGAAGTCATGTCGACCGACGTGATTTCCGCATCCGAAGATACCCCCCTGGGAGAGATCGCGACACTTCTTGAACGGCACCGCATCAAGCGAATCCCGATCCTGCGCGACGGCAAGCTCGTCGGCATTGTGAGCCGGTCGAACCTCATCCAGGCGCTGGCGTCGGCAGAAGCGCAAACCGGCGCCGGTGCCGCCGATACCGATTCCGACCGCAAGATCCGGCTCGAGCTGCTGGATCGGCTTGACGATCAGGACTGGACCGATTTCGGCCAGCGCAACGTGATCGTCAACGACGGCATCGTTCACCTTTGGGGCTTGGTCGGCTCGCAAGAGGAACACAAAGCGCTCCTCGCCTTGGCCGAAGGCGTGCCCGGCGTTGTCAGTGTTTCGGATGAAATGATTCCGGGGTACTGAGCGAGCGTAGGCGCGCAACGCCGCTCATTGCACGTGCGACCACGTCCACGCCACCGCCCATTTGACCGTCGCCTCCACGATCCAGCCGAACACGACGACCCCGGCAAATCCGATCGAGGCCCAGGCGGCGAGCTTCGATCGGGACAGTTCGAGCGCGGCCACGGCGGGCCGCATCCTCTCCAGCGCGGTGGCGTGCTGATCGAGCTTTCGCGTGAGCGCCGCGATCGCCGCGCGGCTTTCGGCATGCCAGTGATCCCGGGTATCGCGATCCTCTTCGGCGCGGCGCTGGAGTTCGCGCACGCTGGTTTCGATCGCGCCGATGGCGCGGCTGATTTCATCGAGCTTGCCGGGCATTGTTTCCGCTCGCTTGTTGGCCATCCGCTCACGCCAGCGCCGCCAGATCGCTGATCAGATCGGCGTAGGCAAAACCCTCGGGAGATTTCTGGTCGACCAGGCATTCCTGCGACACGTAGGCGATCGCCTCGTCGCAGTATTTTTTGAGGAAAGCTTCCGTCATGACCTGGATCGCGCCCCAGGTGACGATGTCGAGGCCATCCGCGCTCCGGCCGACCAGAGGCACGTAATGGCCGCCTTCGACCGGCGCGCCAGCAACCACGTCCCAGAGCTGCCCATGCTCGCTCTGCGCCAGCGCAGAGGACGGCAATTGCAACCCGATGCCGGCGGCGCCGAACAGATATGTTGCCTGATAAAGATGTTCGACATTGCCCGGCTCGAGCGCGAGATAGGCGGCGATCGTGTTCCGCTTCCCGGTCGCATCAATGATGCCAGTCTTGCGGCGGTATGCCGCCGCGTCTTGCATGTCGGTGCCCTGATCGGTACTCGGATCGGCCGGATTGAATCCGGTCACCGCGGCATAGTCGGAGAGCACGTTGGCGTCGGTAAAGGTGACAACGTCGCCGCCTTCCTTGGCGAGCATCATCGTCTCATGCGCGGCGCCGGCCCAGACGCAATCGCCGTAGCGATCGTTCGCCAGCATTCCCCAATCGTGCGCGCCGATGATTGTCTCATGCCCGAAGGTCGCCGGCAGCGGCGGCAGCGCGGTCACGTTAGTGTAGTTCGCGAGCTTGAGCCGCACCGCGCCGGCCCGCGCCGGCTTCTTGCCGAGCTTGAACTTCATTGGCGTGTGTAGGGCACCACGACGCCGTTCAGCACCACAAAAGACGGTGTCGCTTTCAGCTTCGCGCCGAGCTTGGTGTAGGGAACGACCACACCATTGATCGCAACCGCATTCGGCATGGCAGGGGTCGCCTTGAGCTTCGCGCTCAGCGGCACCGCGTTGACGGTCTGGCAGAAGGCTTGCGCAATTGCCTCCGCCGTCGTGCCGATCGGGAAGGTGCCGATAAGGGCGGTGACCGCAGTCAGGTCAGCGGCGACGCTACAGGCGCCCTTGATGTCGTTCAGCACCGTTTGCCCGGTAGGCGTCAACGTGATGGTGCCGTTGGATGAGATACTGGCGCAGCCGCCAACCGCGAGGAACGCGGCCACAGCTACGCCGGGCGTGAACATGCGCATGCGGAGTCTCCTTTGATGTTGGATAGTCAGTTTGATTTCGACAGAACGTCGCTTTGAAATCGGCGTCGTTCTACTTGGCGCCGATGACCTTGCCGGTCTTGTTGTTGACGACGCTCCACGTTGCCGCGGCGATCGCGACCGCTGCGGAAATGACGGAGTCGGCGGAACCGGCGGGGACAATGCCTTTGGCGACGAGATAGGTGACGAGAGGCGGGAAGATAGCGCGCACGATGCCGCCGAGTTGGTCTTGGTTCACGTCTGAGGCTCCTTTGCTTGAGGTAGGGTTGTTTGCTCCGCCGCGGCCAGCACGACCTGGCAAAGCTTCTGCACATCGACATCGGGGATCATGCCGGCGTACCAGCCGGCCTCCGCGTTGATCCAGGCGCGCGCGGCCTTGAACGCCGCGTCGAGCTGGGCTTGGGTTGCCATGGGTTTCTCCTTTCGGCTAAATCGGATGATCGTTGTTGAAGATCGTGAGGACAAACGCGATCCAACACAGGGCACCTGCAATCACCGCTCCTTCGAATTGCAGGATCAGCATGAATTTAGGTCCACTGAAATGTCGGGCCGACCAGGCTCGCGGCGCGGCGCAGCGTGTCGAGCGACTCGTAGTATTGGTCGGCCATCTTGATGAGGTCCGGCAGTTGGGCGGAATCGGCAAACACCGAGTCCAGCACCTCCGGGATATCGGCGGAGCCATCAACGTTGAGCGCGTTGCGCGCGGCCGGCGGCACGGTGTCTAACGCACCATCGGAGATGGAGCGCATGGCGGTAAACGCGATGCCGCGCTCCTTGGTGAACTGGGCGACCGCCGCGGATTCGTCGTCGATCACATAAGCGCCGTACTTGGCGAACAGCGCCGCGCGCTGCTCCGGCGTGTCGGCCTGGTTGAACACACCCGTTGAAAGCCAGCGATGCTCATAGAACCGCGTCTTGGCGAACAGCCGATGCAACCACGCTGTGTCGACCGGATATTCGCCGTCCGGCGTGACCAGCACCGAGGCCAGGACGATTTGCGCGATCGCCACGCTGGGCACCAATCCCCCGCAGAGTCCGAAACTCATGATGGCCTTGCAGTCCGCTGGCACCTGCTTGCGCAGATCGGCCACCGTCATGATGCCGCTCAGCACGAGGGTACCCGGCGCCGCGTAGAGGCGCGCGATTCGCGCCTCGTCGCTCATCCCGGTCTTGATGACGAGCGCGCTCACGCATGCACCCGCGCTGCCTGCACGTGCATGGCGTCGATCGAGCCAGGCGACCAGTCGCCGCCCCAAACCCAGCCTTCTTCCTTGAACTTGACGACGAGCAGGCTGTCATCCTGGAAAAGGTGCTTTTGCGAATGCTGCGCGTTATCGGCCGCGTCCCAATCGATCGCCGCCGCAAAGGCGTGCATGGACATCGCGATCGCACTGCCGCGGATCAGACGCAGATTGTAACTGCCGTCATATTGATCGTAACGGAGCTTCTGAATCGTGCTGAGGCTCTTGCCGCTCGCGTCCCAGATATTGTTGAGAACGCGCGCCAGGCTCTCCGCGCACTTCTTGTGAATGAGAATGTGCGGGATGGTGAGATTGCCCATATGCAGCGGCCACGGGCACGGCACGTCGATCGTGTTGGCTTGCAGCCAGCTCGGCGAGCGCGGATCGCTTGTAATAGGCGAGACATTGCGATTGCAGAGGCCAAACTTTCATCATACGCCCGCTCCTGGAAGGAAACATCTGATTTGCGTGACGCCGTCCGTGTCCTGATAGGGCCACACGAATGCGCGGCCGTCGCGATTCGGCTCGGTCACCACGGCGCTGTCGGGCACGACGATCCAGTGTTGCCCATCGAGGCGGACGCGGTAATGGTCGCACTCGGTGTCCCAATCAACATCGGGTATCGACACGCCATCGGCGAACGAACAGCACAAGCCCTTGCCGCTCGCGAGCTGGTCGAACCACGCATGCAACGGTGAGTTCGCGTAGCGGCCATCGTTACGCGCGCCAGAAGTCGCGGCCCAAGCGAAGTAGGCAGCGAGCGCGATAGCCACGATTGCCAGCCAGAACGCGGCTTCTTTCACCCAACGCCATAGCCACGCGACAACGTCACGATCGAGCTCTTTGAGCTGCTGATAGGCGAAGTCGACATGAGGCCAGTCGCCGTATGCTTCATCGCGCACGTCACGCGGAACAAGGCCGAAGTTTCGGCTCATGACACCCTCCTTATCGACCAAGCACCTGAAGCGTGACGGGCCCGACGCCATCGATGCCCATCAGTTGCGCGGCACGATGCGACAGGTCGATGTCGCGGCCGCGGATGAATGGCCCGCGGTCGTTGATGCGCACCACCACGCAGCGGCCGGCATGGCAGACGCGCACCTGCGTCCCGAACGGCAACGTCCGATGGGCCGCCGTCATGGCATTCGGGTTGAACAGCTCGCCGCTCGCGGTGTGAGGTCCGGATTCGGCGCCGTACCAGGATGCAATCTCGGCATGAGCCGGTAGCATCAAGGCGCGAAGCAAACAAAAGAGCGCCGCGGCGAGAAGAACTCGCATCAGGTCACCTTTTGCGTTGTGGAACGGGGACGCTACGGAACGGCTGTCAACGCGGCGCCGGCAATAATCCGTGAACGGTTCGCATCGATTACATTAACGGCAGAATTAACAGCGTGAAGTTCGCCGTGGCCGTAGCGCCTTGTGCAGTCCCGACGTTCAGATAGAGCGTCGTTGCAGTCAGCCAGATAGTGGCTACACCGGAGCCAGCAATAGACGTACTGCTAGAGGTGCTGTTTGCGCTCGTATTAGTAACGGCACTCAATGCAGTTTGAGCAATGACATTCGTCCCGCCCTGGCTCGCTGCCGTGTATAATCCCATCTTGGCCGTCGTCAGCGATGTGCTCGCATTCCAGACGAGCATTTCTAAAACTTTATAATTCGTGATGCCTGTTGGCAGGTTGATCGTGATCGCGGTGTCCCCAGTCGAGTTGAGGTTCACGCTGCCGACAGAAATTGCAATGAGACCTTGCGACACCATCGCCTGCACATTCGCCGCCGTCAGGGCGCTCGGTGCCGCACTGCCGCCGCTGTTATTGCCGACGATGGTGTTGTTGTTGATGCTAGCGAGGTTGCCTACAGCAATCTGAGAACCGCCGACTTGGTAAGAACCCGACACGTTGACGATGCCAGTTCCAGGCGTGCTCTCGTTAACCCCCAACGCAGTTATCCCGGTGGGATTTCCTGTGAAGGATGGGGCGTTAGCTTTGACGATAGCACCCGTTCCAGTCGTACCGTCGCTGAGGTTGGCGGTGCTGATCTGAGAACCGCCAACTTGGTAGGTGCCGGAAATGTTGACGATGCCAGTTCCAGGTGTACTCTCGTTAATTCCCAACGCGGTTATCCCGGTGGGATTTCCTGTGAAGGCTGGGGCGTTAGCTTTGACGATAGCACCAGTTCCAGTCGTACCGTCGCTGAGATTGGCGGCTGAAATTTGCGAACCAGCAACTTGGTAGGAGCCGGACACGTTGACAATACCAGCACCGGGAGCGCTCTCACCCACACCAAGCGCCGTCACCACAGCCGACGCGCGTGTCGTACCACCGATCGCCATGTTGTTGATAGTTCCGGCGATGGCCGGATTGATAATGACCTCCCCGCTGCCAGTGGGAGAAAGCGTCACGTTGTTGTTTTCTGGCGAGAGCGAAACAGCGCCCGTCGCAGTCAACGACGTGGCCGTGACCGCCGCCGCAGCCGTACCACCGATCGCCGGCGGCGAGGCCAGATAGGTAGAGAAGCCGGAACCTGACACGGTTGAAGATGCTGATAGGGTGGTAAAAGCCCCCGCCGCGGCCGTTGTCGCTCCGACCGTCGTCCCGTTGATCGTTCCGCCGGTGATGGCAACGGAGGCGAGGGCTTCAGACGATGAATCGACGATCGTCCACGCATTCGAGCCATTGCTCTCCATCGCCACATAGCCGTAGGCCATGTTGAGAACAGCCGATGTCGCGCCGCTGATCGTGTCCGAGCCGGCACGCGAGATGGTGATCGTGTCCGTTGCCGAGCATGACCCAGACTCATCAACGACGAGAAGGCGCGTCCCGGTCGGGAAGGAAGCGGCCGCCGGCAAGGTGACGGTGCGCGCGGCGGTGATTGCCGTATAGGCGATGAGGCGGTCGGTCGTCTGCGCCGTGTAATTGGCGTCGGAGACTGCCGTACGCATGTTGGTGATCACCTCCGACAACTTTGCCGCCGGCCAGCCACCCTCGGTCGATCCGTCCTGCACCACGACGCGATTGTTCGTGGTGTCGACGACCATCTCGCCTTGCGCGCCGGTGAAGGCGGCGACCTGCGAGGATGTTCCGCGCCTATATTGAACTTGAACGGCCGTTGTCATGTTTTGATTTTCCTATGCCGCGCCGAGATCGACGTCGAATTCGACCGCTAATGTGAGCGGAGCCCCGAAATTATCCTCCACGCCGCGAGAGGTTGTGACTAAGCCGAAATCCAGCGAAGTACCGACCAACATTTCCTCTGCAGCCGGATGATCGAACGCGGTGCCCGTGGGCGTGTAGGTGTAGGCCGTGCAGGTCGAGAGTTCCTGCACGCCGCCGCCGAATACGTTGAAGCTTTGCAGCTTGATGTAGAGTTCTTTGCCGACGAATTGCGCCGGCAGATCATACTTAAAGATTGAGTTATTGTTGAGAAACGCAAATTGGGCGCCGCTCGAATGCGAGGCGACCGTGCTGCCGTAGAGCCCGCGATAGAGATAAGTCAGCGAGTATTTGTTCGCCGATGTCAGAGTCGATGTCGCATAAGACACAAGCTCGGAGTCGACGATGCACAGCGTGTTCGCAAGTTGCGCAACGAGGTCAGTCGCGGTCGCCAACGTCCCTCCGCTCTCAGCCATGTTTACGGCCAACGTGTCGCCGGTATCAGGATTTGTTCCGCTATATGACGACAGCGACGCTGTGAGGACGCCTTGCGGCGCTGGGCCGACGATAGTGCCAATCTGAGCGTATGACGTGCCGTCGATCGACAACCATACATTGGCGCCGCCCCAATTGGGGTCGGCGACACCGCCGGAGCCGCCGGATGCCACAATCCAGACCTGCGGCGTCGAGGCGACCAGACTCGAAGGCGGTTCGAAGATGACCGGCGTGTTGACCGGATCGGCGCTGGCGGCGCGATTGAGCGGATTGTTGCTCACCGGCTGGGTAGCGTAGAGCGTCGCCGTGGCGACACCGAGCGGAAATTCCTCGGCCGTCACGCTCAGGAAGCCGTTCTCATCCTCTTCGATCTCCGTGATCCGGATCGGCGCGTTCGAGAGACCAAGCATCAAATCCGAAACTGTCACCAGATCCATCGGATCGAGCAGGCAATATTCCCAGGAAAGCCGGAACTTGTAGGTGTTGCGGATGTAGACCGCGCGCTGCAACTGGAGCTGCCCGGAGATCAACCCGATATTCAGATCGCAAATTTCGTGCGCAGTCACCGTTGGGGCGATGCGCATACCGTAGAGCTCGATCGCATTCTGATCACGAGATTCGACGACAGTCAGATTGTAGGCGTTGTCACGATCGGCGACTTCAAGACGCCAGACGTTGTACGCCTCGTATGGATCGGAGCGCGAGACTTGCAACGGGTCTTCGTTGTTCTCGACCTTGAAATCGTCGTCGGTAAGATTGTAGATCGGGGTGACATTGGGCACAAACGAGGCGGCAGTCTCGTATGTGTAGGAAATCTCAACGTCGGTGCCTTGGTCGCCATTCGCGAACAGATAGGTGCCGGCGGGCGACATGCCGTAGGTGCCGGCGACCGAGGGATATGCCGTCCCGATGTAAGTGAGCGACGTGCCGCTATTTGAATATTTCACGCCCTGGTCGGAAACGAAGTACGATGAATCGGCGACCACGATCGGCGGCGGGTTGCTCCCCCCGGTCGGCACCTCGTCGACTTCGCGCTCTTGCGTGTTGCTGACATTTGTTCCGGCCGTGGTCGCGATGTCGCCGTAGGGAATGAACTTGAGCTGGCCGCCCGACCATACCGCCGCCGTGTTGCTCAATTGCAGCCATCGCGCCAGGATGCTCGATGCCTGCTCCTGATCCGTCAGCGCCGGGCTCAGCCCAAGTCCAATCGCTTTGCAATAGGTTTGATATGAAGCGTCGCCGCCGGAGCCAAAGAGCGTCGTGGCATTGATCGAGGCCTCAGGGAAGCCGACGCCATATTGCGCGTTGGTCAGAAAGTCGGAGACGACCTGCGCCGGATCGGCGTCAAGACCGTTGATGCCGGTGCCGTAGAAAAAGCCCTGGACCTCGAAATTGTGGTTATCGAGCGTTGCGCTGTCGCCGAGGCTGTAGTCCGAGGAGCACACATAGGCCGTGCCCCGGTAAGCAAGCGCCTCCGATGGGTACGCCGACGCGATATAGCTCCACTCGCTCTGCGGCGTCGTGCCGGTGAACAACGACAGCCCGAGCTCGCTCAGATTGTAGACCGACTGATTCTTCCAGACCTGGTTGATGCCGGCGATGGTCCCTTCGCCAAGCGCCATCATCACTGCGGCGCTGTAGGTGGTCTCCGTGCCGCCGCCGCCGAAGAGGCCACCCTTGCCGCCGCCCTTGCCGCCGCCGGGATTGACCTGGAAATTGTTGTACCAGATGACGTTCGTAGCGAGTTTGGATTCCCCCCAAACGATCGGAATCGGCAGGGTGTTGACTGCGGTCTGGATTTGCAGGCCGGTATAGTCCGGCGTTGTCGTCTGCGACGATCCGCCGCCGAAGAGGCCGCTCATGACTTCTTCGCCCAGTAACTAAAAAAGCGTGGGGCGCGAGCGGCGTCTGACAGGACGCTGTTGTGTTTGGTTTTCTCTTCAAGAACCCGCCGCGCCGGATGGAAAGCGTGCACGATCGTGAGCGGCGTCGCCTCGGTGACGATGCCGCCGTGCGAATAGCAGCGGCCGTAGCGGAGCACGATCACGTCGCCTGGGTTCGGTTCCTTGACTTCGCAGCAACGATCAAAGACGAAGCCGAGATAGCGTTCTTCGCTCCGATGCAGATGCCAGTCAGCCGGATACGGCCGCGGGTCGAATGGTGCACACAAGCCGGTGTCGACGAACACGCGGACGATCAGCATTCCGCAATCGACGCCGACACCTTTGATGTCGGCGCAATTGTGATACGGCGTCCCGACCCACGATCGCGCCGCGGCGACGATCGCGGCGCGCTCCCTGCTCTCGATGTTGGTCATTTCAGATCGCCATCTGCGGCGGCGGTACATAGGGGAAGCCGCGGAAGTTCACCAGATTGTTGAACTTGCTTTGGCAGGTGCCCGGAGTGTGATCACAGCCATAGTAGACAGTGAACGTGTCGCCCCGCGACGGAACGCTTTGCAGCGGATACCCGAGCCCAAGCGCAGTGCCTGCTGCTACGTTGTTGACGTTGGCGGTCACTCCCGCATTGACGCCGGAAGTGAACGTGATCGAACCCTGCAGGTGTTTCGCGCTGGCCGCCGACCAATTATTAATCAACCCACAAGTAGTTTCAGTATTTTGTAGACAAGGCGAGTGCCGTGTGATTCTGATATTGCATGAGACAAGATGATGCGCGCAAGCTGGATCATGCGACGTTGGAATCGATGC
>Ga0187856_1000949_pt1 | contig 24318 bp, 24 predicted proteins | sample June2016WEW_8_40_FD_132443 | JGI IMG/M metagenome (GOLD analysis project Ga0187856, IMG submission 132443) | Peatland microbial communities from SPRUCE experiment site at the Marcell Experimental Forest, Minnesota, USA - June2016WEW_8_40 | ecosystem: Environmental > Terrestrial > Soil > Wetlands... | reverse complement strand
ATTGGACTGGCTGTCCTTGACGATCACCTCGACCGGATAGGTCGCGTTGCCGACCTTGAGGCCGCCCTTCACCGTGTTCTGAAAGTTCGCGATGACGAAATTGTCCGCCTCGGCAAAGGCGGCAAGCGGTCCGGTCCGCGGGCTGACATAGCCCAGCTTGATGCTCCTGGCGGCGCGCGCCGCGGGCGCGAATACCGGACCCGCGGCGAGTGCAGCCCCGGTTGCGGCCGACGCCTTGATGAAGCTGCGCCGATTGAAGCGAATGGAATCGGATGTCCGTGCCATGCCGTCCTCCCCTGTCCGATGCGCACCGTCGCCCGGAATCGGGCCGTGCCATTGGCGTTTACCCCTTAGCGAACCCTTCGACTTGCACCGTGACTAGCACCGTGACTTGCACCGACTTGCACTGTTCGGCGCTGCCGGGTATGTTCGATTATCGAACTAAGGTTCGCTTATGAGCCATTGTTACCGAGAGCCGAGTTTCTGTCAATCGTCCCGGCGCCGTGGGGCTGCGCGATGACTGAAGATAAGGAGTTCATGGCGACGCTGGCGAAAGGCCTTGCCGTGCTCGGCTCGTTCGACAAAGAGCGCCCGGCCATGACCTTGTCGCAGGCCGCGCAAGCCACCGGTCTGTCGCGGGCGACGGCGCGACGCATCCTGCGCACGCTGACCGAACTCGGATACGTCATGCAGAACGGACGGCAGTTCTCGCTGTCCTCGGGCATTCTCAAGCTCGGCTTTGCTTATCTCGCGACCCAGAACTGGATCGAGCAGGCCGCACCGCTGATGCGGCAGCTCAGCGAGCAATTTCACGAATCCTGCTCGGCGGCGATCCTGCAGGAAACCGAGATCGTCTATGTCGCGCGCATTCCGGCCAGCCGCATCATGTCGGTGGCGCTTGCGGTGGGAACGCGGCTGCCGGCCTTTCATACCTCGTTGGGCAGGATCCAGCTCGGCTTTCTCGATGCCGCGGAACTCTGGCGGCGCCTGCGATCACTGCACATCGAGGCCTTTACGCCATCGACGATCATTGACGTACAGGCGCTCTTCGACCGGGTACAAGAGGACCACGCGCAGGGATTCTCCATCGTCGACGAGGAGATCGAGCGCGGCCTCCGTTCGATCGCGATGCCGATCGTGGACCGCAACGGCCAAGCGGTCGCCGCGCTCAATCTGAGCACCCATTCGACCCGCACCACGCGCAACGAGATGCGCAATCTCTTCCTTCCCAGCTTGCGCGCGGTCGCCGCGCAGATTTCATCTTCGGTCGTGTGACGCGACACGGGCGCCCACGAGGGGCGCCCCAGGGACGGCCCTCGTGGCCGGCCCTGGGAGACGCTGCGCCTTTGTCTTGCTTGCCCGGCCTCCCCCGAGTATCGTTCGCAAAGAGCCGAATAGCGGACGTTGGTTCGATAATCGAACAAATCAGCCGAAATTTAAAGAGGGGGAAGCGCCATGAGTGTAGACGCGAAGGATGCGAAATCGGAAGCCCAGTCGGGCGTCACCACGCCGCAGACCGGCAGCGAATACCTCGATTCGCTGCGCGACGACCGCGCCGTCTTCATCTACGGCGAACGCGTGAAGGACGTGACCACGCATCCGGCCTTCCGCAACACGTCGCGCATGGTGGCGAGGCTTTACGACGCGCTCCGCGATCCCAAGCACGCCGACAAGATCATGGTGCCGACCGACACCGGAAACGGCGGCAAGACGCACGCGTTCTTCAAGGCGCCGAAATCGCTCGACGAACTATTGGCCGGAAGGAACGCCATCGCCGAATGGGCGAAGATCACCTACGGCTGGCTCGGCCGCTCACCCGACTACAAGGCCTCGTTCCTGGCGACGCTGGGGGCCAATGCCGAGTTCTACGATCCGTACAGCGACAACGCGCGGCGCTGGTACAAATTCAGCCAGGAGCGCATCCCCTTCGTCAATCATGCCATCATCCATCCGCCGGTCGACCGTGACCGGCCGCCCAACGAGGTCGGCGACATCTGCTGCCACGTGGAGAAGGAGACCGACGCCGGCATCGTCGTGTCCGGCGCCAAGGTGGTGGCGACGGGGTCGGTGCTGACCAACTACACCTTCGTCGCCCATCACGGCCTCATCCCGCTGCAGGACAAGAAATTCGCCGTGGTGTTCATGGTGCCGACCAATCATCCGGGGGTCAAATTCATCTGCCGCACCTCCTATGAGATGACGTCGACGGCGATGGGCAGCCCGTTCGATTATCCGCTGTCGAGCCGGCTCGACGAGAACGACGCCGTCTTCATTCTCGACAAGGTGCTGGTGCCCTGGGAGAACGTCTTCGTCTACGGCGACATCGAGAAGGCCAACAATTTCTTCCCGCGCACCGGATTCCTGCCGCGCTTCGTGGTCCACGGCTGCACGCGGCTGGCGGTGAAGCTCGACTTCATCGCCGGCTTGCTGCTCAAGGCGGTGGAAGCCGCGGGCACCAAGGATTACCGCGGCGTGCAGGCCAATGTCGGCGAGGTCATCGCCTGGCGCAACCTGTTCTGGGCGCTCTCGGACGCCATGGTGCGCGATCCCAAGCCCTGGATCGGCGATTATGTGCTGCCCAATATGGACCCCGGCAATGCCTATCAGATCATTGCCACGATGGCCTACACCAAGGTCAAATACATCATCGAGCAGACCGTCGCGTCCGGGCTCATCTATCTCAATTCCCACGCCAGCGACTTCAAGAACGCTGAAATCCGCCCCTATCTCGACCGCTATATGCGCGGCTCCAACGGCTACAAGGCCGAGGAGCGCGTCAAGCTGATGAAGCTGTTGTGGGACTGCCTGGCGACGGAATTCGGCGGCCGGCACGAGCTCTACGAGATCAATTACGGCGGCTCGACCGAGGAGATCCGCCGCTATTGCCTGTTCGGCGCGCAGGCTTCCGGCAACGCCGATCGCTTCAAGGGTTTTGCTGAAGATTGCATGGCGGAATACGATCTCGACGGCTGGAAGGTGCCGGATCTCACCGATCCCGGCGAACTCAGCTACCACGTCCTGCGCGGCGCGGGGAAGTGAGACACTAGCGTCATTGCGAGCGAAGCGAAGCAATCCAGACTCGCGCCCGAAGTCTGGATTGCTTCGTCGCTTTGCTCCTCGCAATGACGTTGCAGGCTAGCTCATCGCCACCATGCCGAGCCGATGCAGCAGCGCCTGATCGCGGTCGCAGTCGGGGTTCGGCGTGGTCAGGAGCTTCGGCCCGTAGAAGATCGAGTTGGCGCCGGCGAGGAAGCAGAGCGCCTGCGTCTCCTCGCTCATGTCCTCGCGGCCGGCGGAGAGCCGTACCATCGAGCGCGGCATGGTGATGCGAGCAACCGCGATCGTGCGCACGAACTCGATCGGGTCGAGCGGGCGCGCGTCGGCAAGCGGCGTGCCGGCGACGCGGACCAGCATGTTGATCGGCACCGACTCCGGATGCGCCGGCAGGCTCGCCAGCGTCGCGATCATGCCGACGCGGTCCTCGCGCGTCTCGCCCATGCCGACGATGCCGCCGCAGCAGACGGCAATGCCGGCGGCGCGGATATGTTCGAGCGTTTGCAGGCGATCCTCGTAGCTGCGCGTGGTGATGATCGTTCCATAAAACTCGGGCGAGCTGTCGAGGTTGTGATTGTAATAGTCGAGCCCGGCCTCCTTGAGCCGCTGCGCCTGCGCGGCCGTGAGCATGCCCAGCGTCGCGCAGCTCTCGAGTCCCAGCGCCTTGACGCCCTCGACCATGGCGCAGACGGCATCGAGGTCGCGCTCCTTGGGCGAGCGCCAGGCCGCGCCCATGCAGAACCGGCTGGCGCCGGCCTCCCGCGCGGCGCGCGCCTGCTCCAGCACCGCGTCAAGGGACATCAGCTTTTCCGCGTGCACGCCGGTGTCGTAGCTCGCGCTCTGCGGACAATAGGCGCAATCTTCCGCGCAGCCGCCGGTCTTGATCGACAGCAGCGTCGAAATCTGCACCGCGGCCGGATCGAAATTCTCGCGGTGAACGCTTTGCGCGCGAGACATCAGTTCCGGGAACGGCAGGTCGAACAGCGCGCGCACCTCCGCGCGCGTCCAGTCGTGGCGCAGCGGCGCGCCGCGCGGAGATTCCGTGGCTAGAGATTCAACTGTGGACATGCACGCCTTATATCACCGCTACCGATGTCCAGCCTACGTTCCGTCATCCTGAGGCGCGCCTGCGGCGCGCGCCTCAGGATGACGGTAACATAGAAAAAAGGCCCCGCGGGACATCCGCGGGGCCTTGCCAAGTAGAAAAGGCCGTTGCTACGTCAGCTTAGTTCTTGGCGACCAGCGGCTTCGGAGCCTCCGGTCCCCAGATTCTGAAGCCGAGGCGGGTCCAGACCCAGAGCGAGCCCGTGCCAGCCGGGGTGTTTGCTGCTTCAACCACGTCGGTGACCCAGAGCTGGAAATCGACGGGGCCGAAGTCGTAGCCGATCAAGCCGCCGACAGCGAAGTTCGAATAATTGGCGCAGAAGGTGGCGCACAGCGCTGCAGCGCCGGGCCCGCTGATGCTGTCGCTGGTCGTCTGCACCTCGAAGAAGCCGACCGGGCCGAACTCCCACTTGCCGAACTTATACAGCGCGGTGAGGTCGCCATAAAACATGTCACCGTTCTGATAGGTGTTGGGGAAGCCCGCCACACCGATAAGGCAGCAGGGACCGCTCGACGAGGTGTTGAAGTCATAGAAGAAGTTCGCCGACAGCACCCAGTTGTTGGCGAGATAGGAAATTGCAAACGTCGGCTCCAGCGTCCAGTAATCCGGATTCGGGTCCACGAAGCCAGGATAGCTATAGCGGCTGCCGATCGGGGCCATGAAATTGAAGCCGGCGCTGACGAACCAACCATTCTGCAGGTTCCAGGACAGGTTGATCGGGTTAAAGGTCGGATTGGCGACAACGAAGCCGCCGCCGGCAATGTTATTACAAGCAGTGTCGACCGGATTTACTAGCGAATTGCAGGTGGTGAACACATACCCGGCGCCCACCGCCGACATCGAATAGTTGGCGCCGAGGAAGGTCCAACCCGGGACATAGAGCAGAGGCACGGCTTGGGCGAGGGCAGGCAAACCTACCCGTCCGCCGGTGGCCGTGGCCCAGTTGCCAACATCTTTGCCTTGACCAGCAGGGGAGGCCTCACCAAGGTAAGCGGTTTCCAGCCCGGTGTAGAGGCCGGGAGGTGGCAGCGCGCCCAAGGCCAAGCCGATAGTGGCGCCTTGCAAGCGGTTTTGGAACGATGCAGGCTCTTCGGCGAAGGCCTGGCTTACCGCGCCGGTGGCGAGGAGTGTCGCCGCGGCGCCGCCTAGAACTAATCTCTTCAGTCGGGTCATTTGCCCCTCCACCTGTTTGTTCCCAAGACCTGCGTGTCCCGCAGGGTGCTTGTCTCGTCGGCACAACCTGCCAACTGGCGGCAGCGTCGTGGAATCGAACGAAGAAAGCAATAGTTTGCGGGCTTCGGCGCGGGGGGAAATGTCATTTATGTGGCAATAGTTGCAAAAATACCACGAAATTGGGCACCGCCAATTGTCAATCGCAAACCACACTCTCGCCGAGGAAAATATTGAAAATCAATGATTTAATCGAGGTCGCCTGCCTGTATCGGTCCGGTTGATGAGATGACGCAGACATGGGCAAAACATGCGCAAGATTGAGACAGACTCAACCGCGGGGACCCAAGCGGGCTCGCCGATTCGCCGATTCGGTCAAGGGAGGGGGCGAGACTGGATTTCTTTGCGGAGCTTGTCGTCGGGCCGGCCACTTCGGGCCGGACCCGTTGGCCCGCGATGACGTTGCCCTCACCAGAAATCCAGGATCGGAGCCGATGTCGGCTCGTGTGAATGCATGAGCGACGCCAGCCGGCCGACATGCAGAACGAGCGGATAAAGATTCTCGGCGTGTCGCAAAGCGAAGATATGGCCGATGAAAATCGAGTGGTCGCCGCAGGCATGTCGCGCGATCACCTTGGCGGCGATCGTCGCATGGGCGTGCGCGAACAGCGGCGTGCCGCCGGCGTATTCGTATTTCGGCGCAATCCCCTCGGCCGGATGCCCGGCGAAATGACCGATCAAGGATTCCTGGCCGCGCGCAAGGATATTCACGCCGAAATGGCCGGCTTCCATCAGCAAGCCATGCATGCGCGCCTTGGCGCCGACCGCGATGACGCAAAGCGGCGGCTCGAGCGATCCCGACATGAATGCGTTCGCGGTCATGCCGCGGACCTCGCCGCGCACCTGCGTGGTGACGACGGTAACGCCGGTGGCGAACGACGCCATGACCCGGCGAAAGAGCTCGGGACTCACCGCGCCGTTGCGCGGATCGTGTAGGCCGGAATTTTGCGCCGACGCAGCCATATTGAACCTTATGAAGCCCGCCGCGACGAAGCAAGGAACGTCGGCCGCTACGACTTCACCAATTTGCGGCCGGTGACCGCTTCGAGATTCTTGAAGTAAATCTTGTCCTGGTCCGCCTTCGACAGATTGAGCCCCTCGAGAATCTTCAACGTCTCGCGCGGATACATCGTCCCACCCTCGGGATCGAACGGGCAATCGGAGGCGAACACGATTTTGTCGCGCGGAAAGAATTCCATGCCGGCCTTGGTCGCCGGCACCGCGGTGAAGGCGGCGGTATCGGCCCAGAAATCCTCTTTGAAATAATCGAGCACGCGCTTTTTCAGGCTGTTGCGCAGGGAGACGTAATCGGCGTCCGAGGTGCGCGAGCCGAGCACGTCGTTGCCCGGCCCGAGCCGGCCTTCGAGCATCGGCACGATGCCGCCGAAATGGTGGGTGATGATTTTCAGGTTCGGATGGGTGTCGATGATCCTGGAAAACACCAGGCGCGCCATGGCGCACGCGGTCTCGTAGGACCAGCCGAACGTCCACCAGATTTCGTAAAGCGATTTTTGCTCGTCGATGTAGTCGGGCGTCTCGGCGCCGCGCGTTGGATGCAGCCAGATCGGCGCGCCGAGCTCGTTCATCTTGTCCCAGAACGGCAGGTATTCGGGGCGGTCGAGCGGCTTGCCGGCGACGTTGGTGTAGACCTGCACGCCGAGCGCGCCGAGCTTTTTGACCGCGCGCTCCGCCTCGGCGATTCCGGCGTCCGGCGCCGCGAGCGAGACCTGCGCCACCCAGCCGGGGAAATGGTCCTTCTCCTTGGCGGTGAGTTCCGCGAAGCCGTCGTTGATCATGCGGCAGAACTCGTCGATGTGCGCCGGATTCTTGGCGAATTCTTCGACCGGGGGCTGCGGGTAGACGAGGATTTGCTGATAGTCCTTGTGGCCGTCGACGATCTTCTTGCGCACCCCGATATCGTAGAGCGCCGGCAGCGAGCGCACGCGCTTGCCCATGTCCTTGTAGTCGGCGGCGCCCTCGGTGAGCTTGTCGAAGAATGTCTTCGGGAAAAAGTGCGTGTACGCGTCGATGCGCATGAGCGTTTCTCCTTTCGAGCGGCGGTCAATCCTTTGCCGCTGCGTCATAACCGTCATCCTGAAGTGCGCGCCGCAGGCGCGCCTTAGGATGAGGGAAGAGAGTCAATAGCGGCGTTACCGTTTTTAAAACGCTCCACGACTTGCCTCGGCATCGGCTGCGACCTTATCCGCTGCGGATCGTCGGCAAGGCGGATTACCCACACCCGCGTCTCGAAGCCTTCGACCGCGAGCACACCGGCCCTGGTGAGCCGATGCTCGACCTTGAAGCTCGAGCGGCCGCATTCGACGAGCGCCGTCGCGATCGCGACCTCGTCGCCGAACCGCGTCGGCAGGCGGAACCGCGCGCGCGCCTCCACCAGCGGATGCCCGGCGAAGTCGTAAGCCTTGAGGTATTCGAACTTGCTCATGCCGAGCGCGCGCTCGATCAGAACGGTCGTGGAGGTGTCGAACATCTCGAAATAGCGCGGATAGAATATGATCCCGGCGGGATCGCAGTCGCACCATTCGATGCGGGTATGGCGGGTGTTGGTGAGCATGAGGTCGGATGACGGATGACGGAGGACGGATGACGGATTGCGAATGGATCACCACCACTTCAATCCTGAGTCATGGTGAAATCTCAACACTTTCAGCCATCCTCTGTCATCCGTCATCCGATCTCTGTCATCCGTCATCCGACCTCCGTCATCTGGGTGCCAAGCGCAACGCCGCGTCGAGACGGATGACCTCGCCGTTGATGTAACGGTTCTCGATCAGGTGGCGCACGAGGGCGGCGAATTGCGATGGGTCGCCGAGTTTTTTCGGGAACGGCAGCGCCGCCGCGAGGCTCTGCTGAGCTTGCTCCGGCAATGCCTGCAGCATCGGCGTCAGGAAAATACCGGGGGCGATGGCGTTGACGCGGATGCCGAACTGGGCGAACTCGCGCGCCGCCGGCATGACCAGGCCGACGATACCGCCTTTCGAAGCCGCGTAGGCGGCCTGGCCGATCTGGCCTTCATAGGCCGCGACGGACGCGGTGCAGACGATGATGCCGCGCTCGCCGTCGGTGAGCGGCTCGAGCCCCTGCATGGCGGCGGCGGCGAGCCGCAGCGTATTGAACGTGCCGACGAGGTTGATGCGAATGACGCGCTCGAAATCGGCGAGCGGCATCGGGCCGTTGCGGCCGACGATGCGCCCGGCCGGCCCGATGCCGGCGCAATTGACCAGGATGCGCGCGGGACCATGGTCGGCGGCGGCCTTGGCGACCGCCGCCTCGGTGCCGGCGCTGTCGGCCACGTCGCAATGAATGGCGATGCCGTTGATGTCGATCGCCACCTCGGCGGCGGTTTTCGCGTTCACGTCGAGGATCGCGACCTTGGCGCCGGCTTCCGCCAGCATGCGCGCGGTGGCGGCGCCCAGGCCCGAACCGCCGCCGGTGACAATGGCCGCATGTCCACGAATATCCATGATCAACTCGCTTGTGTTGCCCCCTCCCTATCCTTCCCCGCTTGTGGGGGAGGGTAGGGAGGGGGGCCGCCGGCGACGATCACGTTGGCCGGCGGCGCGTCGGCGTAAAGCTCTTCGACCAAAGCCGCGCGATGGGCGAGCACCGCGCGCTGGTTGATCGATCCTTTGTCGGTCGCCTCGCCGACATCGAGCGATGGCGGCTCGGCCAGCAGAATGGCGCGGCGGACGCGGCCCGAAGTACCGCGGCTCGGCCCCGATAATTCTTCGAGGAGACGGGCAAACATTTTGCGCACGCGCGCGTCGGCGAGCAAGACCGCGACGGCCACATCCGGCGCCAGGTCGGGCGCCAGCTTGCGGCAGGCGTCGAGATCGGGAAAGACCAGAGCGGCGACTTCGTCGCGATCCGGTCCGGCCAGCACGACGTCGCGCACGAGCGGCGCACAATGCGCGATAAAAGCCGCGCGCAGCGGCCCGACGCTGACCCAGGTGCCGGTCGCGAGCTTGAAATCCTCGGCCAGGCGTCCGTCGAAGATGAGGCCCTTTGCCGGATCGGCCGGGTCCTCGAACTTGAGCGCGTCGCCGATCTTGTAAAATCCCTCCTCGTCGAAAGCGTCCGCTGTGAGTGCGTCGGCGCGCCAATAGCCCGGCGTGATGTTGGCCCCCTTGAGCCGCGCCTCGAGCTTGCCGTCGCGCGGGACGAGTTTCAGTTCCACGCCGGGTAAGGGCAGGCCGATATTGCCGGCGCGCTCGCATTCCCAGTTGCAGGCGAGCGCGGCGGGCGCTGTTTCCGTCGAGCCGAGGCTTGACAGAAAAATGACGCTCTCCCCCGTCGTCTTGACGGCGAGCCGCTGCAGCGCGTCGAGGACGTGCTGGGAGAGGCTGGCACCGGCATAGAACATCACCTTGAGCCGGCTGAAGAACTTTTCGCGTAGCGCCTGATCCGCGTCGAGATAGGCAAACAGCATCTCGAAGCCTTTCGGAACGTTGAAGTAGATCGTCGGCGCAATGTCGCGCAGATTGCGCACGGTCGCCTCGATCGCGCCCGGCATCGGCTTGCCCTCGTCGATATAGAGCGAGCCGCCATTGTCGAGCACGAGCCCGAAATTGTGATTGCCGCCGAAAGTGTGGTTCCACGGCAGCCAATCGACAATGACCGGCGGCTCCTCGGCGATAAACGCAAGGCCGGCGCGGATCATCGCCTGGTTTGCGCAGAGCATCAGCTGCGTATTGATGACGCCTTTCGGCTGGCCGGTGGAGCCGGAGGTGAACAGGATTTTCGCCACCGTATCGGGGCCGACTTTGGCATGCGCCGCTTCGACCGCAGGCGTCGGTTGTGCGCCGGACAATTTTGCGAACGGCGTCGTCGGCCGATCACTCGGCGGGTTCGCACCGACCACCACCTCGACGCCGGGCGGCACGGCAGCGGCGATGGCGCGCGCGAATGCCGTCCCATTGGCGGCGAAGACGAGGCCCGGCGTCAGAACTCCGATAATGGTTTTGAGTTTTTTAAAATCCTGCGAGAGCAGCGAATAGGGCACCGAGATCGGCGCATAGGGAATGCCGACATGCATGGCGGCAAGGCCAAGGAGCGCATGCTCGATATCGTTGCCGGATAGAATGGCGATCGGGCGATCGGGCGAAAGCTCCCGCTCGAGCAGCGCCGCGGCGATCGCGCGCACCTTTGCGAACGACGCCGCATAGGTCAGCGTGCGCCACTCGCCGGCGCCATCGCGCTGCGCCAGGAAGATGCGTTCCGGGACCGCTTTGGCCCAATAATCGAGCCGCTCGGTAAGCTTTTCCGGATAGGGGGGCAGCGCGTGCGGCGAGCGCATCAGGATGGCGCCGTCGGTTCTGCGCTCGACCAACACATCCGGGGGCCCGAGCCGGACCGGCCGCAGCGGCGGGCGACCAGGACCTGCATTCACCTCTCCCCAGTGGGGAGCGGTCGGCCGCGCAGCGGCCGGGTGCGGGGGTACTGCGCTACTCATATTCCGTATCCCCTCACCCCAAGGCAGGGCACTTCCGCGTGCGCCGGATTGCCAGAGTTTCGATCCGCAACAAACCTTCCGTTTCGAACCCAGTCAAGGTCTCGGGTGTCCTGCCTCGGAGCCATTCAGCTCCGCGACCCAATGAAGTTCAATCCTTCTTGGCGACCAGCGGACAGCCGCCTTCGTTGAGCGGACGAAAGGTCTTATCCGCCGGGATCGTTCCTGTGACCTTGAAAACGTCCCACTCGCCCTTCGACTCGGCGGGGGTCTTGACCTGCAACAGATACATCGGATGCATCGCGCGCCCGTCCTCGCGGATCGAGACGCGACCGAACAGCGGGTCATCGACCGGAGTCGCCTTCATCGCGGCGACCACCGCGCGCCCATCGGCGGGCGAGCCGACTTGCTCGACGGCTTTCAGCCCTTTTCCGCCCGCGCCGCCGGTGCCGCGCGAGCTCAGCGAGGTTACGGCGATCTTCGACAACCGATCGCCAAATCCGAAGCACTGCAAGCGGCTCCTTGATCGCAGCCTTTCATGCCGTCGAAGGCAACGCGGCAACGCTCATCCCTTGACGAGCGAGCAGCCCCCTTCCGATAAGGGACGGAAAGCCTGCTCGGCGGGAATCGTCGCGACCAGCTTGAAATAGTCCCATTCGCCCTTGGACTCTGACGGCTTCTTGGTCTCGTAAAGGTAGACTGGATGAATCTTCCGGCCGTCGATGCGGATCGTGCCCTTGCCGAAAAGCGGATCGTCGGTCGGCAGTTCCTTCATCTTGGCGACCACCGCCCGGCCGTCGCCGGCATCTTTGAGCGCGGCCACCGCCTTCAGGTAATGAACCACTGCGGAATAGACCCCGGCCTGCATGTCGTTCGGCATGATCTTGTGCGGGTGCAGCTCTTGAAACCGCTTGGCGAAAGCACGGCTGGCATCGTTCTGGTCCCAGTAGAACGGCATCAAACCGAATACGCCTTGCGTCGCCTGCAGTCCGAGCGCCTGCACATTGTTGATCTGAAAGACGAAGCCGGGCAGCTTGAATTTGCTGGCCAAGCCGTACTCGGCCGCCTGTTTCAGCGCGTTCGACAGATCTCCTCCGGCGTTGGCGAGGGCGATGGTGTCAGCGCCGGACGATTGCGCCTGGATAAGAAAGGAAGAAAAATCGGAGGTGCCGAGTGGCGCACGAACTGAACCCATGACTTGGCCGCCCAGCTTGTTGACGCCCTCGCTGGCCGCCGCTTCGAGATCCTTGCCAAACTGATAGTCGGCGGAGATGAAAAACCATTTCTTGCCGCCGCGCTCGAAGATGGCTCTGGCGAATCCGTTCCCCAGCTCCCAGGTATCGTAGGTCCAGTGCACCGTGTTGGGCGAGCACGCCTTGCCGGTCAACAATGCGGTTCCGGCGCCGGAGCCAATCATCACCTTGTTGAGATCGCGGGCCAGTGTGTTGACGGCGAGAGCGACGGACGAGTTCGGCACGTCGATAATCATGTCGACGCCTTGGTTCGTGTACCAGTCGCGTGCGATGCTGGCCCCGATGTCCACCTTGTTCTGATGATCGGCATAGACGACCTCCACGGTGAGTCCGAGGTTCTTGGCGTAATCCTCGACGGCAAGCCGGGCGGCGATGACCGATCCGATGCCTTGGCTGTCGGCGTAAACCGATGACTGGTCGTTGAGCACACCTATTTTAACCGGCTTGCTTTGCGCCAGCGCGATCGAGGGTACGCCGGCCAACAGGATCGCCGCGATCAAAGATCTGATTTGCATAATTTCCTCCTTCGGTTCAGATAATCGTTGAGCACGCCGATGCGGATGGCGCCGTTCATCTCGGCCCAAGCCGGGCACGTCAAGGACAACAGGGCAGCGGTAATTGTTGCCAGCCTGAGCATGCGGTCCTCCCTGTTTGGCGCTCGCGGCGCCGTTTTTCTTTTGACCCTTGCGATGCGACAAATGTTGTCATAGACAACAATCTTCGTCAAGCTCGCCGGATCGGATTGTACGAGCTGGAATGTTGACGGCAGAGACCGATCGGAGCCTTGCGCTTGGTACTCCTGAACAGACAAGCCGCTGACACCCGCCGACGACGCGAGCAGGCGCGACGCCCGCAAGCGGTGCCCGACGTGCAAACGGAAGCGCTCAAGCTCGCTGAATTGAACGACCGTGTGGGTTATTTTCTGCGGCGGCTGCAGGTCGCGGTATTCAAGGACTTCATCGGGACGCTGGCGCCGATGGATGTGCGTCCGGCGCAATACTCCGTTCTGATTCTCATTGCAGCCAACCCTGGCCGCTCACAGGCCTCGATCGGACACGCCCTCGGTATCGAGCGCGCCAGACTTGCCCGCATGTTGCACGAGCTGGAACGACGCAAATGGATCGAACGGCGTCCTGCGGCCGGCGACCGCCGATCTCATTCGCTGTTCCTCACCGGCGCGGGTGCGAAGGCGCTGGCGCGGGTCAAGAATTTGGCCGCGCGCCATGAGACGCAGATGGTTGAGTTGATCGGGCTCAAGCGCCGAATGTTGCTGCTGGACCTTTTGCGCGAATTTGGCTGAGCGCCTCGATTTGCGCCCAGTCTTTCGAAAATCCGCCGCCATTTGACCCGGTCAGCCATGGCCCGTAAATAACCTGTACGCGGAGAAAAGCGGCGCAATCATCCGGCCGCGCAGGTCGCCGGCCCAAGGAGAGAGCGATGCGAGAGGCTTTCATTTGCGATGCGGCGCGCACCGCGATCGGCCGCTACGGCGGCGCGCTCGCCAAGGTGCGCACCGACGATCTCGCCGCGGCCCCGATCCGGGCGCTGGTCGCGCGCAATTCGCAGGCTGATTGGTCGCGGCTCGACGAGGTCTTCTTCGGCTGCGCCAATCAGGCCGGTGAGGACAACCGCAATCTCGCGCGCATGGCGCTCCTTCTTGCCGGGCTGCCGGACACGGTTCCCGGCGTGACCATCAACCGGCTGTGCGCTTCCGGGCTCAACGCCGTCGGCGACGCCGCGCGCGCAATCCGCACCGGCGAAATGGATTTCGCCATCGCCGGCGGCGTCGAGTCGATGACGCGCGCGCCCTTTGTAACGGGCAAGGCGAGCGAGCCGTTTTCGCGCGCCGTCGAGACTTACGACACGACGCTGGGCTGGCGCTTCGTCAATCCCGCGCTCAAGGCCCAATACGGCGTCGATTCGATGGCCGAAACCGCCGAGAACGTGGCGGAGGAATTCCAGGTGGCGCGCAAGGACCAGGATAGCTTTGCGCTGCGCTCGCAGCAGCGCGCCGCACGCGCCGTGGCCGCCGGCTATTTCGCCGAGGAGATCGTTCCGGTGCAGGCGCCGGGCGGCAAGGCCGGCCCGATCGTGGTCGACAAGGACGAGCATCCGCGTCCCGACACCACGATCGACAATCTCGCGAAGCTCAAGCCGATCGTGCGCAATCCCGGCACCATCACCGCCGGCAACGCCTCGGGCATCAACGACGGCGCCGCCGCCATCATCCTCGCCTGCGAGGACGCGGTGAAGGCGCACGGGCTGCGGCCGCGGGCGCGCGTCATCGGCATGGCCTCGGCCGCGGTGCCGCCGCGGATTATGGGCATTGGCCCGGTGCCGTCGACGCGCAAGCTGATGGAACGGCTGGGATTGAAGATCGGCGATTTCGATCTGATCGAGCTCAATGAGGCCTTCGCCTCGCAAGGGCTCGCATGCCTGCGCCAGCTTGGCGTTGCCGATGACGCCGAGCACGTCAATCCGCACGGCGGCGCGATCGCGCTCGGCCATCCGCTCGGCATGTCCGGCGCGCGGCTGGCGCTGACCGCCGTGCATGGCCTGGAAAAGCGCGGCGGCAAACGCGCGCTCGCCACCATGTGCGTCGGCGTCGGCCAGGGAGTCTCGCTGGCGCTGGAGCGGGTTTAAACAATGGGGGATGATGAGCGGGAAATCGCGCGTACGTTCCTGAACGGTCTACACGAGCGATTGCTAGTCGAATTACCAGCGCCTGTCGCGATGCGAAAAGCCGTCGATGAACTCGTCGCCGATGCGAGAGTGAACAAAATAAAGCATTTAAATCAGCCCGAGTATGCGTTTCTAAATCATTTCGCGGTTCCAATTATTTTTGACTACATGCGCTCGATTGAGCCGGCTGACGAGTTGAGAAGAAAGGCCTTACTTTCTGAATTTTACAGAAATATGCCGGCGTATCATCTAAATTCTCCCAGACGTTATCCTCGGCATCCCTTTGGAAAGTTGCCTCGCGATCCTTTACGCATCTTGCAACGATGGCGCGGCGAGGAACGCAGCACGAACGGCAGTGTGCGATGCCCACTACACCAGGCCTGCCCCGATATCGCTATTGGTGAGCCGTTCCCTCATCGCGTTGTTTTCGAAGTGAAGTACTTCACCGGCAACGATGGAGAACGTCAGCTTGTTAATGGTGTCTATGAGGCTTTTTATTATCTCGCGATGCCAAATGTTCCCGCATCGAAAACGCATCCGGCTTGGCAATACAAGTACGGCTGTTATCTAGCATTCGACGCTTCCGAAGAAGGATCGCTTCACGCCGCGTGGCACAACTTGAATTCAACGACGCGGGAAGGTTTTTGGAACGGTGGCAATCTTTTCGTTATGATTGTAAGACCGCAGTAAAACGGCATCCAAAGGAGAGTCTTGCGTGCCGATGAGTCCCGGCTACGTCCCTTTCCATCCCAATCCGTCAAAGCCGAAATTCAAGCCGCCGGCGGGTGCGGTCGATGCGCATTGCCACGTGTTCGGGCCGGAGAACAAATTTTCCTACGCGCCGGAGCGCAAATACACGCCGTGCGACGCGCCGAAGGAGAAGCTGTTCGCGCTGCGCGACTTCCTCGGCTTCGACAAGAACGTCATCGTGCAGGCGTCGTGCCACTCCAAGGACAACCGGGCGATGGTCGATGCGCTCGACGCGGCAAACGGCAGGGCCAAAGGCGTCGCCTTCGTCGGCGAGGAGGTGACCGACGACGAGCTGAAGTGGATGAATGAGGCCGGCGTGCGCGGCGTGCGCTTCAATTTCCTCAAGCGGCTCGTCGATTTCACCCCGCGCGACGTGCTGGCGCGCATCGCCGCGCGGGTGCAAAAGCTCGGCTGGCATATCGTGGTTTATTTCGAGATGCCGGATCTGCCGGAGCTTGAGGATTTTTTCACTTCGCTGCCTACCACCGTCGTGGTCGATCATATGGGCACGCCTGACGTGAAGAAGGGCGTCGATCACCCGGAGAATCAGCGCTTCCACAAACTCATGGACGCCTACAAGAACTTCTGGGTGAAGGTGACCTGCCCGGAGCGCATGAGCATCGCCGGCCCGCCCTACGACGACGTGGCGCCGTTCGGCCGCGCGCTGGTCGAGCACTTCCCCGATCGCGTGATCTGGGGCACCGACTGGCCGCACCCCAACATGAAGAAGGCGGCGCCCGACGACGGCCTCCTCGTGGATTACATTCCCAAGATCGCGCCCACGGCGGCCTTGCAGCAGGCGCTGCTGGTCGACAACCCGATGCGGCTTTATTGGGGGTAGGTTGATCGCCGCCGCGGCGGCAACTACGGTACCGCGGCCAAGATCATTGCTTTTAGGGAGGAAGGCATGGCGACATTTGTCCTCGTTCATGGCGCCTGGCACGGCGCCTGGTGTTGGCGCCGCGTGGCGAGGCTGCTCACGCGCGCCGGGCACGAAGTATTCATCCCGACGCTGACTGGCCTTTGCGAACGCTCGCATCTGTTGACGCCCGCGCTCGATCTGGACACCCACATTCTCGACATCGTCAACGAAATGAAGTGGCAGGAATTGAACAACGTGGTGCTGGTCGGTCACTCGTATGGCGGCATGGTGATTTCCGGCGTTGCCGAGCAGATGGAAAAGTCGATAGCCTCGTTCGTGATGCTCGATGCGTTCATGCCGGAAAACGGGCAATCCGTGGTCGATATGCAGCCGCCGGCGCCGCGCGAGGCGATTTTGGCCGCGGAACGCCAGGGTGCGACAAGCCTGCCGCCGCGGCCCGCTGAGTTCTTCAAGGTCAATGAAAAGGACCGCGCCTGGGTCGATGCGCAATGCACGCCGCAACCGATCAAATGCTTCTTGCAGAAACTGACGCTAACCGGCGCGCGCGAGCGCATCGCAAAAAAAACCTATATTAGGGCGACCGTTTTCCCGAGCCCGTATTTCGACGCCGGCCTGGCGAGCGCGCGTGCCAAGAATTGGCGCATCCACGAGGTGCCGTGCGGCCATGACGTTATGCTCGAAATGCCTGAACGTCTGACCGAAATATTGCAGGACGCCGCCTGAGCACCCGCGATAGGGGGCACAAAGGCCGCGGCGGCGGGTTAATTTCTGGTGGTGGGAACAGTCGAGACTGTGGCAAACCGCTTATATTGCCAAGCTTCTCCGCGCTATATATGTGAAGCCAAACGGGAGAGACGCCGATGGCCCGCGAACAGCATGATTATAACGATATCCCGGGCACTTTTGTCTTCGATCAGGAGCGCTCGCGCCAAGGTTACGGCATCAACATGTTCTGCATGTCGCTGATGAAGGAGGAGAACCGCAAGGCCTTCAAGGCGGACGAGGCCGAATACCTCAAAAAATTCAAGCTCACGCCCGAGCAGACCGAGGCGATCCTCAAGCGCGATTACAACCGCATGCTCGAACTCGGCGGCAACATCTACTTCACCGCCAAGCTCGGCGCCACCGACGGCCATTCCTTCCAGCATCTCGCCGCGGTGATGACCGGCTCCACGCAGGACGACTACGCCAAGATGATGCTCGGCGGCGGGCGCTCGGTCGAGGGCAACCGCAGCAAATCGGGCAAGGTTTTGGCGGCGAAGCCGGCCAGAAGGGCCAAGCCGTCCAAGCCAGCCAAGCCGGCCAAGCCGGCCCGGGCGGCGAAACCCAAAGCGAAGACGCCCAGCAAAGCGAGGTCGAAACGTGGCTAGGATCATTGCAGGAGTGGCGTCGTCGCACGTGCCGGCGATCGGCGCGGCGATCGACAATCACCGGACCGAAGAGCCCTATTGGCAGCGGGTTTTTTCCGGCTTCGAGAAATCCAAGGAATGGATGGCGAAGACCAAGCCCGACGTCTGCATCGGCGTCTACAACGACCATGCCTCGGCGTTCTCCGTCGAGATCGTCCCGACCTTCGCGCTCGGCTGCGCGGCGGAGTTCCCGCCGGCCGATGAAGGCTGGGGACCCCGCCCGGTGCCGGTGGTGAAAGGCCATCCCCAGCTTGCCGCCCATATCGCCCAGTCCGTCATTCTCGACGAGTTCGATCTCACCGTCGTCAACAAGATGGAGGTCGATCACGGGCTGACGGTGCCGCTCAACCTTCTGTTCGGCTCGCCGCAGGAATGGCCGTGCCCGATCATTCCGCTGGCGGTCAACGTCGTGCTCTATCCGCCGCCCACCGGCCATCGCTGCTTCATGCTGGGGCGCGCGATCCGCAAGGCGGTGGAGTCGTATCCCGAGGACCTGCGCGTGGTGGTCTTCGGCACCGGCGGCATGTCGCATCAGATCAGCGGGCCGCGCGCCGGCCTGATCAACAGCAAGTTCGACAAGGCTTTCCTCGATAACCTCACCAAGGACCCGAAGAAGCTCACGCGCATGCCGCATGTCGAATACATGCGCGAGGCCGGCGCCGAGGGCGTCGAGATGGTCATGTGGCTGGTCATGCGCGGCGCGCTCGACGACAGGATCGAGGAGGTCTACCGCTTCTACACCGTGCCGGCCTCGAACACCGCCGTCGGGCACATCATTCTCGAGAACAGGCCGCGCGCCGCGTCTCGGCGAACCGCCGCGCCCAAGGCCTCCAAGCGTGTCGCCGCTCGTAAGGCGAAGACACCAACGAGGCGCGCGGCGGCGCGCGCCAAGCTGACGATGATCAGAGGCCGCTGATGAGGATTTGCGTTGCCGGTCAGGGCGCTTTCGGTCAAAAGCACCTCGATGCGCTCAAGCGCATCCCCGACGCCGAGGTCACCTCGCTGGTCGGCGGCAATCAGGACGCCACCGCGCAAGTCGCGAAGAAATACGGCATCCCGCACCATACCGGCGATCTGTCGGAGGGCATCAAGCGCGCCGACGCGGTCATCCTCACCACGCCGACCAAGATGCACTTCCGCCAGGGCGAGCAGGTGATGCGCACCGGCAAGCACGTGCTGATCGAAATCCCGATCACCGACAGCGTCGAGGACGCCGAGGCGCTGGCGCGGATCGCCAAGGAGACCGGCGTCGTCGCCATGGCCGGCCACGTGCGCCGCTTCAATCCCAGCCATCAATGGGTGCACAAGCGCATCGAGAAGGGCGAGCTGAAAATCCAGCAGATGGACGTGCAGACCTATTTCTTCCGCAGGAAGAACATGAACGCGGCCGGCCAGCCGCGGAGCTGGACCGATCACCTGCTTTGGCACCATGCCGCCCACACCATCGACTTGTTTCAGTTTCAGACCGGCGAGACGATCTCGGATTGCTATGCCGTGCAGGGGCCGATCCAGCCGCAGCTCAACATCGCCATGGACATGGGCATCGTCGCCAAGGTGCCCTCGGGCGCGATCCTCACGCTGTCGCTGTCGTTCAACAACGACGGGCCGATCGGCTCGTTCTTCCGCTACATCTGCGACAACGGCACCTACAAGGCCTATTACGACGACCTTTCCGACGGCAAGGACCAAAAAATCGACCTGTCGAAAGTCGACGTCTCCATGGACGGCATCGAGCTCGAGGATCGCGAGTTCATCGCCGCGATCAAGGAGAAACGCGAGCCCAATTCCAGCCTCGCCCAGGTGCTTCCCTGCATGCGCGTTCTTGGCAAGCTCGAAGGCATCGTCGATCCGCAGCGTCAGGCGCACGCCTGATTTTATCGCTGCTCACAGTGCATAGATCGCAATCCCAAGCGCTTGCGCAGCGGCGATGAGCCTGCGGTCAAAGCTTGCCAATTCGATATCTTCGCCACCTGCGCGCAGGAATTCGATGGTCGCAAGATGTAATCCGTCAAGCGTGCGGACGGAAATTGGAAACGGCTTGAGGGCCCGGCCGAGTACCTCAGGTGTCAGATCGATCAACGATACGCGAGCGAGAAATGCCTCAATCTCTTGCGCGTGAGATTGGGTGAAACCGCGGGCGTGGATTCGATTCCATGCTTCGTATTCAAGCAGCCGGCTTGAAGTCAACGCGCCTTCAGCGGCGGTTTCCGGCAGCGATCGGTCTTCGGCGAAAATCTGAGCCAGCACCACCGAGCTATCAAGGTAAATCACGGTCGGCCCGCGACTCTTCGAGGTCCTTCATCAGGTCCTCAAACTTCATGACCGGCTTGCGCGGAAGCGGCCCAGCGCCGGGCGGAACCTTCGCCGGCGTCAGCCATCCCTCTCGCACGCCTCGGGCGATAAATTCATCATGGCCCGCCGCCTTATGACCCGGCTGCGGCGGCACGATTTTCGCCACGACGCGGTTGCGGTCGGTCACCAGCACGGTCTCGCCGGCGGCGGCCAAGCGGATGTATTCGCTAAGCCTGTTCTTGAGGATTTTGAGGCCGACCGAGCGCATAACATAAAGTAGCCACTAGAGGCTACTTCGTCAATGGGTCTTTCGACGTAACGCGCGGCCGGTCTTGAAGTTCATGAATGTACGCAGCGCTGCCAGTCCGGATGAGTGATTTTGCATGCCTTTCCGGCAGACGAGATAAGCACTAACATGGCTACCGGCCCGAATTCAGATCCATCGGCGCGATGAACTTCACAGAAAAGCCAGCCGATACCCCGCTCCAGAAGGTGCCGCGATGACCGGGCAGAAGGTCGTCAACCTGGCGCTGCAAGGCGGCGGCAGCCACGGCGCGTTCACGTGGGGCGTGCTCGATCGCCTGCTTGAAGAGACAAGATTGGACTTCGAGGGCATCACCGCGACAAGTTCCGGCGCCGTCAATGCCGTCGTGCTCGCGGACGGCCTGGCCGCCGGCGGGCGTGAGGCAGCGCGGGAAGCGCTGCGGCTGTATTGGCGAAAAGTATCCACCCTGTCGTCCCGCGGTGTCTTCACGCCCTCGGCGATCGACAAAGCGAACCCGGATTTCGGCCTCGAACATTCGCTCGGGTTCTTGTTTATCGAGCCGCTGACTTACTTTGCGTCTCCCTATCAAATGAATCCCTTCAACTACAACCCGGTCAGGGACCTGCTGGCGGAGGCGATCAACTTCGAGCGCGTACGCCAGCAACGGGCGGTCAAACTGTTTATTTGTGCGACCGACGTGCAGACGGCCAAGGTCAAGATCTTCGCCGGCAAAGATCTTGGCGTCGCGCACGTGCTCGCTTCGACGTGTCTGCCGCTGCTGATGCAAGCCGTCGAGGTCGACGGCGAATATTATTGGGACGGCAGTTACGCGGGGAATCCCGCGATCTTTCCGTTGATCTACGAATGTCAGACGCGCGACATCGTCATGGTCCACATCACGCCGGCCGAGCGCCCGGGAGTTCCGACCACTTCGCCCGCGATCATGAATCGCATGCAGGAAATCAGTTTCAATACCGCGCTCATTCGCGAAATGCGGACGATCGCCTATCTGAACAAGCTCATCGACGACGGCAAGATCGGCGCGGGTAAGCGCATGCTCGTCCACTTGATCGAAGCCGACGACTTGATCAGAGAGCTGTCATGGTCCAGCAGGTTGAACGGCGATTGGGATTTCCTGACGCACCTTTACGAGATGGGGCGCGACCGCGCCGATAAATGGCTCAAGGCCAACTTCGACCGCCTCGGCGTCGAGTCGACCGTGGACCTCCACGAAAAATATTTTTGATCACTTAGGCCCCGTAGATCGCAATTCCGAGCGCCCGCGCGCCGGCCTTGCTGATGGTTAATCGGGTCTTAACCTCGCCGCTCCTATGCTATGCAGTCGGTGATGCGGCGGGGGCCCCGCTGTTGATGATGTACAGGATGACCGGCCAGCCTTTCCCCCCGCCTCTCCGCGCGCCCGATGCGCGCTCGCCGTTCGTGCGTCTGCGCGAGCTTCTCGGCGACATCCCGCCGGGCAAGCCGGCGATCAGCATGGCGGTCGGCGAGCCGCAGCATCCCATCCCCGGCTTTGTCGGGCCGGTGATCGCGGCGCATCTCGACGAATTCGGCCGCTATCCGGGAAACAAGGGGCTCGATGCCTTCGCCGAGGCGGTCGCCAAGTGGCTGAACCGCCGCTATGCGCTCGAGCGCGCGGTCGATCCGGCGACGGAAGTCTTGGTGCTCAACGGCACCCGCGAAGGGCTTTTTCTCGCCGCGCTTGCCGCCAAGAACTGGGTGAGCCCGCGCGCCGGCCGGCCGGCCGTGCTCATTCCGAACCCGTTCTATGCCGCCTATGCCGCCGGCGCGGTCGCTGCGGACTGCGAGCCGATCTATCTGCCGGCGACTTCGGAAACCGGCTTTCTGCCCGACCTCGCCGCGCTGAGCGAGGATGTGCTGGCGCGCACGGTCGCCTGCTACCTCGCCTCGCCGTCGAACCCGCAGGGCGCGGTGGCCGAGCGCGCCTACCTTGCGAAGCTTGCCGCGCTGGCGCGACGCTTCGGATTCCTCGTTCTCTGCGACGAATGCTACTGCGAAATCTACAGCGACCGGCCGCCGCCGGGAATGCTGGAAGCGGCGGCGCCGGATTTCGCCAACGTCGTCGTGTTCCACTCGCTGTCCAAGCGCTCCAATCTGCCGGGCCTGCGCGTGGGTTTTGCCGCCGGCGACCGGCGCTTTCTGGCGGCCTATCTCGAACTGCGCAACGTCGCCGCGCCGCAGGTGCCGATGCCGGCGCAGCGCGTCGCCATCGCCGCCTATGGCGACGAGGCGCATGTCGAGGAGAACCGGCGCCTCTATCGCGAGAAATTCGATCTCGCCGATCAGATCGTCGGCGACCGCTACGGCTACCGCCGCCCGGCGGGCGGGTTTTTCCTCTGGCTCGACGTCGCGGCCCAAGGCGGCAGTGAAGCGGCTACGCTCGCTTTGTGGCGCCGGGCCGGCGTGCGCGTGGTGCCCGGCCGCTATCTCGCGCGCGAAAAGGCCGACGGCAGCAATCCGGGTGCGGACTATATCCGCGTCGCCATGGTGCAGAACAAGGAGATCACTGCCGAGGGGTTGCATCGCCTGGTCGCGGTGCTGGGCTAGCGCATGATCCCGAAAAGTGGAAACCGGTTTTCGGAAAAGATCATGCGCCAACTAAAAAGCATGATCCCGAAAAGTGGAAGCCGGTTTTCGGACAAGATCATGCTCAAACTGAAGAAGTAGAGACAAAAGCGCGATGTCGATGATCGAGAGGAGTCTCGACGGGATGGCCTTTCTCTCCGGCCAACTCGGCGCCGTCCTGCGGCGGCGGCTGCGCGAGGTCGGCGGAATAGCCCTCATCAGTCTCGCCATGATGGCGGCGCTGGCGCTCGCCACCTGGTCCGTGCGGGACCCCTCGCTCAGCCACGCCACCGATGCATCGGTGCACAATCTTCTCGGCCGCCCAGGCGCGATCGCCGCCGATCTGATGATGCAGTTGTTGGGGCTCGGCTCGCTGGCGCTCCTGTTGCCGATCGCGGTGTGGGGCTATCGGCTGCTCGGCCATCGGCCGCTCAGCCGCGAGCGGTTGCGCGTTCTGCTCTGGCTGTTCGGCGCCGGGCTGGCGGCCGCGTTCGCGTCATGCCTGCCGCGCCCCAGCCATTGGCCGCTGCCTTCCGGGCTCGGCGGCGTGATCGGCGACGCCGTGCTGCGAGCGCCGGTAATTTTCCTCGGCTCGCCGCTTGCGGGAAGCTCTCGCCTGGCGGCCGCATTCGTGCTCGGCATTGCGGCGCTCGCCGCCTTTGCCGGCGCCGCGGGTATTATTTGGCGCGGATCGCCCGACCAAGAAGAGGACACGGCCGAAGTCGACGACGAGAGTGCGTGGATTTCGCTGGGCCGGCTGATGCATGCCCTATTGAGTTTCCGCGCGCGATTTGCACGCCTATTCCGCCGCCGCGCGCGGGCGCAGCCGCCATTGCGTAGCGACAACGCGGCGCCGCGACGCGTCGAGCCGCACCTCGACAAAGAGCCGGAGCAGTGCGCGGTCGGCGATCCCGAGGACGAGTTGACCGCCGGGTCGCGTGTCGCACGCAAGCCGCGTTCGCCCGCAAAGCCGGCGCGCCGTTCGTTGGGCGGCTATGAGCTGCCTTCGCTCAACTTCCTCTCGGCGCCGCGCGCGAGCGAGCGGGCGACCTTGAGCGCGGAGCTCATTCGGGAAAACGCGACGATGCTCGAAGGCGTGCTCGCTGATTTCGGCGTGCGCGGCGAAATCATCAACGCGCGGCCGGGGCCGGTGGTCACGCTTTACGAGCTGGAGCCTGCTCCCGGCATCAAATCCTCGCGCGTGATCAGTCTTGCCGACGACATCGCCCGTTCCATGAGCGCGCTCTCCGCGCGCGTCGCCGTGGTGTCCGGAAGGAACGTCATCGGCATCGAGCTGCCGAACCCGACGCGGGAGAAGGTCTAT
>Ga0187856_1000945_pt1 | contig 24377 bp, 21 predicted proteins | sample June2016WEW_8_40_FD_132443 | JGI IMG/M metagenome (GOLD analysis project Ga0187856, IMG submission 132443) | Peatland microbial communities from SPRUCE experiment site at the Marcell Experimental Forest, Minnesota, USA - June2016WEW_8_40 | ecosystem: Environmental > Terrestrial > Soil > Wetlands... | reverse complement strand
TGCCGATGTTGTCGAACATCAGGTCGACGTGGCCGGCGAGCAGATCGGTGAGGGCGGGCGCGAGGCCCTTGTAGGGAATGTGGACCATGCGGATGCCGGCCGCGATCTGCAGCACCTCTGCTGCAAGATGCGGCGTGGTGCCGACACCGCCTGATGCGTAGTTGAGCTTGTCCGGGTTGGCCTTTGCATAGGCCACCAATTCGGCAATATTGGCGGCCGGAAGGCTGGCGCGCGCGACCAGCATGTTGGGTATTGCGGCCAGGACCGTTACAGGAACGAACGCCGTCGGCTCGAAGGCAAGGTCTGAATACAGACTTTGTGCGATGACCAGCGGACCCGGCGGGGTCGCGAGCAAAGTGTAGCCGTCGGGCTTCGCCTGCGCCACCATCTCGGCGCCCAGGTTGTTCGCAGCGCCGGAACGATTTTCGACGATGACCGGCTGGCCCCATCGCAATGTGAGCTTATCGGCCACAATGCGCGGCAGCGTGTCGGCGGTGGCGCCTGGGGGGAGCGGCACGATGATTTTGATCGGTCGATTGGGGTAGGAGTCCTGGGCAACGGCTATTAGGGATACGGCAACGAATAGCGCCATAGTCGCCACAATAAAAACGGTCATGCATGCGGTGACGCGGGCAATACGCATGGATGGTTGATCCTCATCGATCGGCCGATCGAGCTGCCGTGTTATCGACATTTTGCCCTTGGCGGCGCTTGCGAATATGCGGATTGAGTTGTTTCCGATCCGTATTGTCCAGCATAGTACGGGCATCAGGTCCATGGCAATCGGGTGAAGAACCGCGTGACAACGGAGTGCAGGACTGAAATCCGTCGTGATCTTCTGATTCGAGATTGCGGAAGACGGCAACGGAGCGAACGGTGGAATTTGGGGCGATACGTGAAGCCATTGTTTTTCTGGCCGCTGCGCTCCTCGTCTGGTGACTGCGGTGCTCGGGCTGGCGGCACGGGGTCGGCCGGCTGCGCCGGACGACGCGCACCCTGCGGGTGCCCTCGGCGGGGTAGGGAACATGTCACAACAGTCCTCTACCCGCCTTCGGTGCGCGTCTCCGACAAAGCGGGGGCGAGAACACCGGACGCAAACCACATGCCGTGACCCAGCGCCCGGTTAGATTCTCGCCGCAGCCCACCAAGGCAGTCTTCGCAAGTCCTGACCCCTGAACCGATACACGCAAGTGTCGAAATTAGACACGGCGGCAGATCGGCAAAAAACTCAAGAACCTGGTGCGGGAGGACCGCGAATGCGCTAATGTCTGATGGAGCTGAGGGGCTTCCGACAAGGGAGTTCCAGAAATGTGTGACTACAGCCTTCGATCCGGCAGGTCGCGGCCTGCGAAGGTTGGCGACAAGCTCACAACGCACGACTTCGGTACGGGCACGCGAGGGTTCGCTGCGCCGGAAGATTGCAAAATGGCGGTTTGCGTTCTGCCAGGAACGCAGCCCGAAGAAGGCCCCGCCACAGGAGGTATGCTTGATGCCTGACCGCAAACGCAAACGCCCGAACAAGGCCAATGCCCTCGCAAGATGGGATAACGAGGGCGGTGCTGCAAAGGGCGCACCGCAAGAAGATCGCGATGACCTGACTTCCCTCGCCAAGGAAGAGGAGCATATTTTGCGGTGCCTGGGCGCCGCAGTCATCATGCAATGGGACGATCTGCCTACAGATATCCGGCACGAACTCTTTGACCACGCCATTTCGATGGGCGAGCTGCACCACACAGCGGAGCTGAAGCGCCAGATCGCTCGATTCCTTCACAAGCATAAGGGCGACGACCGGGAGCCAAGCTAGGTACACCTCGGTCAAAAGCGTCGGTTTGAGCGTGCGCCAGCCACTTCCGCTTTACGTCCGGCTCAGGACGCACTACGGCACCGCAGTGAACCGACGTGCTGGGCCCATTCGACCTGGACCACGCAACGAAGGCCGCTCAATCAGCTCAGGAACTCGACGCGACCATCATCAAGATCATAACGTGCTGCTATTACCTTGACTTTGTTTTCTTTGATTAGATGTGAAACGATTTCGCTTTTGGTCGCGACCTTCATAGCTGTTCGTTTCGCACTTTCGCGAACCGTATTGTCCACAAAATCGCCAGGCTTACCGCGAACAGCCTTCGCAGCCGGAACGATCGCATTGACCATCAGACCTATAGAGCCTGGAAGTTTGGTGTGTTTCTCAACAACTTCGCAGGCGGCAGCAACAGCCCCACATCTTTCATGGCCCATAACAACAACCAGGGGAACCCCAAGATGTTCGGCTCCGTATTCAATCGTCCCCATTGTCGCCGTATCAACCATGTTGCCTGCGTTACGGGCGACAAAGAGCTCGCCTAAACCAAGCCCACCGAACAGCAGTTCCGGTGGAACGCGGCTGTCAGAGCAAGTGATAATCGTTGCCCACGGCGTTTGTGCCTTCGCTACGTGTTCGCGCTGGCTTGCGAGATCAACCGCGCAGACCTGAGGAGCGCTGACGTATTTCTCATTACCAGCTTTCAGTTTGGCGAGCGCTTCCTCCGCTGTAACGCTCGTTGTAGCGCTCGCCGCAAAAGCATAATGTGCGCTAATGAGCGTCGTTGCAGCGATGCTTGCCGCTGATAGAGAGAGGAACTTACGACGGCCCAGCGCAAATTTATGACATTCATCGCACATTGCTCACACTCCTTATTTTGCTGAATTGCCCGCGGTCGCGCTATTCTTTGCGTGCCTGTTTAAAGATAGCACAAAATACATAAACATGAAGGTCACCAACCTGGCTTTTTTGAACGATGCGGTGTGAGAGAATGGCTTGGATTGAGCTATCGAAGATATGGGCAATCGCCTGATCGAACTGCACGAATTGCAGTCCCAATTCTCGCGCGCCAGCTCACGCGCCCCTCAAGGCGACCCGCTTTGCGGGCGGCCAACCGGCCGACCTTGACCGGCGCGACTGGCGCGCACGCGCAGACGCGTCGGCTCCGGGGGGAATGCGGCCGTGTCCCACCAGGGGGAATGCGGCGGGGAAAAATGACGTGCTCGATCAGACACATCACAGCCAGCGAACGCCAGTGGAACCCGCCGGGGCATAAGCGCGTTTAACTACGCACACGTAAGAACCTCGATTTCGGAACATCGCCGCCTCGGCGACCAGCCTATGGGCCATGGCTGCCGATGCGGCTGTGTGCAATCCGCAAAGCGACGTTCACATCAAAAAACCTCAGCCAATCAGCACCCAGCAAAGGATCAGTCCCATGAGCGATCAGACCAGGAAGTTTGCCGACAAGAGCGCGACGATTGCCAGCGAGACCCTTGAGAAAGGCAAAGCAGCGGCAGAGCAATCTGCGCGGGCGGTCCAACAAAGCTATTCGGCCACGGTCGAAAACGTCCGTGACTTTAACGTCAAGATGATCGACATGGCGCAGGCTAACGCCGAGGCAGTTTTCGACCTTGCTCGCCAACTCGCGACCTCGAAGGAGCCGTCCGCCATTGTCGAGCTATGGACGGCGCACGCCAAAAAGCAATTCGAGATGCTGAGCGAACAGACCAAGGAACTGTCAGCGCTCGGACAAAAGATTGCGAGCGAAAGCGCCGAGCCGCTCACGCGCGGCGTCAACCAGGCTTTCAAGAAAGCCTCTTGACCGCTCTTTAGGTCCTAGGCGGCCGTATTTCCCCGGTGTATCCGCACCGGGGAGAGCGCAGCTCATCGCATCCTATCCACACCGACGCGATCTCGCCCGCATCCTAGCGCGGTACACTGCACATACCACGGCCGTCTCACGGCGTGGCGACAGCCTCGGGTAGATCGCCGACCACACCTCACCACGGGTCGCTCGGCGCGCCGCGGGATAGCTCCGCTCCACAAGTGAGCTTGACCGCAAGACGGCAAACACGGGTTGCGGAGGCAACGCGAGTTTTCACCGGGGGCTGACGCGACGTTATGGAGTTCAACCCTATTCCCATCGCCACGACCGCCGTCGGCAGCGGCGTTGTCTTCTCGCGCGAGGAGCGTGCCCGCCACGTCTACATCGTCGGCAAATCGGGCGCCGGCAAATCGACGTTCCTGTTCAATCTGGCAATGGGCGATATTTACACGGGCGAACTGCCGGTTCGTTGTCGCGTCTGTCAAAGGAAAATCTGGCCACCATCCACATTGATGGTTTGACCGGTTATGAAGTCGCTATCGGGCGAGCAAAGAAACGAAATAACGCCCACAAGATCTATTGGAGACTGTCGCTTTCCGATTGACCGCAGACCGGCAACGGTCTCGAAACGCTGCGCGGGAATGGTTTGCAGCGCGGCCGCGGTGTCGGTCAGGCCGGGCGCCACGGCGTTGGCGCAAATTCCATAAGGACCGGCCTCGCGGGCGAGCGAACGCGTGAACCCGATCACGCCCGCTTTGGAGGTCACGTAATGGCTGAGCGAAGGCCCTCCGCTGTAGACGGTGTTTGACGAGATATTGACGATCTTGCCTCGACGTTGACGCTTCATTTGCGGCAGCACCGCCTTCACCATGAGGAACAGGCCGCGCAGGTTAACCTCCATTACCCTGTCCCATTCCGCGACCGAGATATCCTCGATCGGCTTCATCTTGACCGTAGCGAACAGCGCAGCATTGTTGATCAGAATGTCGACGGCGCCAAATTTTTCGACGACCGCCTGTGCAAGCGCCTGCGTGCTGTGTTCGTCGCTGATGTCGGTCCGCACGAAAGTCGAAGATGTTCCAGCCGCGTCGAGCCGGCGCCAAGCTTCGCTGCCGGCCTTCTCGTCCAATTCCGCAATGACCACCCGCGCTCCATCGGCGGCGAGTCGTTGGGCGACGGCAAATCCGATCCCGCCGCCACCGCCGGTGACAATCGCTACCTTCATCGCCAAGGACATGTCGCGCGTATCTCCGCTCACAGCCCCAGATAGACCTGACGAAAGGATTCGTTCTCCTGCAGCTGTCCCGGCGTCCCGCTTGATACTATCCTGCCGCTCTCCATCAAGTAGTAACGATCCGCCACCTCCAGAGACTCCCACAGATTCTGTTCGACCAGCACGATGGTAACTCCCGACGATTTAATTCTCTTGATTGTCTCGAACAAGGTCGCGACGATGCTCGGCGCCAGTCCCAGCGACGGCTCGTCGAGCATCAAAAGGCGCGGTTCGGCCATCAATCCTCGCCCGATAGCCAGCATCTGCTGTTGCCCGCCGCTCAATACGCCAGCCGCGTGATTGCGACGCTCCTGAAGAACGGGAAAAAGCTCGTAGACAGCCTTCATTCTCTCCTTCTGAACCTTGCGGACGCGTGGAGCGTAGCCGCCGAGTTCGAGATTCTCCTGCACTGTCATCTGCGCAAAGACATGGCGGCCTTCCGGCACATGGGCAATTCCGAGTTGCGGAAGTTCGTGCGGCTGCAATGCTGATATGTCGCGTCCGGCGAACAAGATGCGGCCCGATGTGACCCCGATCAAGCGGGAGACGGCGCGAAGCAGGCTGGTCTTCCCGACACCGTTGCCGCCAAACAAGGCAACGATCTCGCCCTCGCGAACGTCCAGCGCGCAATCCCACAACACCTGGACATCCCCGTAGTGCACGTCGATGTTTTGCAGCGACAATAGATCACGCACCGATATGCGACCCCTTTTTTCCGAAATAGGCATCGATGACGCTGCGGTTTTCCGCCACTTCCGCCGGCGGGCCTTCGGCGAGTTTCTCGCCGTGGTGCAGCACAATCAGGTGCTCGCAGGTTCGCATAAGCGCCTGCATGATGTGCTCGATCCACAGCACGGTCACGCCAAGCTCGTTGCGGATGCGGCAAATGATGCTGATCGCGGGATCGAGATCGCGAGGATTCAGTCCGGCGAGAGGCTCGTCCAACATCAACAATTTCGGCCGCGTGGCCAGGGCGCGCGCGAGCTCGACGGTCTTTCGCTCCGCCAGATTGAGACTGGATACGGGACGCTCAGCGTGCCGGCTCATTCCCACGAAATCGAGGATGCGGTCGGCCTCACTGTGCGCCGCCTTCCTGCTCCATCCTCGTTCGCCGCCGTAAAAGAGGCCGACCAGGACATTCTCCCGCGCGGTCATGTTGGCGAACGGACGACCGCTTTGAAACGTGCGAGCGATGCCGGCGCGACAAATGCGGGACGATGATAGGCCCTGCAACTCGACCCCGCCGAAGCGAATCTTGCCGCAGGACGGCCGGTGTATCCCGGTGATGACATTGAACAGCGTTGTCTTTCCGGCGCCGTTTGGTCCCATGATGCCGACGATCCTGCCGGGCTCAACCCGCAACGTCACATTGCGTAAAGCCCGCACCCCGCCAAAAGAGACGCCGATATCCTCAGTCTCGAGAAAGGGCTGGGTGCCGACCGTCATTGGATTACGCCACTCACGCCGGCTCGCGCTCGGTGCGTCCATTTCCCGCGCACGATCTCGAAAGCCTGAATAATTCCGCCCGGGCACCAGATCATCAGCACGATCACAAGCACCCCGAAGATGATCGCGTGGAATTGCGGCAGGTTGGTCGACAGTATCTCGCTGGCCAGGCTCATGACCACGCCGCCGAGCACGGGACCAATGACTGTTCCGAAGCCGCCGAACACCGCCATCACCAGCATGTTGAAAGAGGTGGCGAGATCGAATGCCATATAGGGATCGACGTAACTCCAGTTCCACGCAACGATCGCGCCAGTGAGGCCGATGAACACGGCGCTCGCCGCAAACATCGCCAGTTTGTGAGCGACGGTGCCGACGCCCGTCGTTTCCGCGGCGATTTCGTCCGCTACGATGGCTTTCAATCCGTAACCCCAACGCGACTTGTGCACGGCAAAAGCGAAGCAGGTTGTCGCCAGCGCCAGTGCGAACAGAAAATAATAAGCGAAAAACCGGTTGGTCAGCGGCGGCAGGGTCAGGCCATAGGAAGAGCCGATCGACTTGACGTTCGCGACAATGGTTTTCGCGATTTCATTGAAACCGAGCATGATGATGGCGAAATAGGCAATCCGCATGCGAGCAGTCAGTAGGACAAAGCCGAGAGTAAGGGCGACCAGCGCCGGCACCGTGGCGCTGAGAACAAGCCCGACGGACGGAGCGAGTCCGAAGATCGCCGTAGCCACGGCGAACGCATACGCTCCGATCCCGAAGAATAGGCCATGACCAAGGGAGATGTATCCCGTCATTCCGGAGAAAAGATTCCAGCTCACCGCCAGGGCGACGGACATAAATGTCGTGACGAAAAACGACACATGATATGGCGACAGCCAGAGCGGCGCCGCAATGATCGTGGCGGCCAACATGATCAACAGGAAATGGCTCGCCTTCACTTCCCCTCGCCCGCGAATGCCGCTGATGTCCGGGAGCGCCAAACTATAAAGCCGATCAGCAATACGTAACCGGTCGCGTCCTTGAATTCGGCTCCGATTGTGTAACTGGCGAAGGATTCCATGATGCCGAGAGCCAATCCGGCAACAAAGATGCCGATCTGGTTGCCGAGGCCGCCGACGACCATGACGGTGAAGGCCTTGATGGTGAACAACAGTCCTACCGTCGGCGTGATGACATAGATCAGGCTGGCAAGCGCGCCGGCAGCGCCGGCAATCGCCGCGCCGATGCCAAATCCAAGCAGCCCCATGAATTTCACGTCTATACCCATCAGCTTCGCCGTCTCGCGATCCTGGCTGACTGCGCGAATCGCCTTTCCGACCAGCGTGAATCGCAGGAAAACGAACATCAACGTCGAGAGCAGCAGCGCGACCGCCAGAACAATCAGCCGGTTTTCCGCCACCGAGACATTGCCCAGTGTTAACGGGGTTGTCATATAATTGACAACTCGGTAGTCGGCGGTCCACGCGAGCGTCGCGACATTTTGTATGATCAACAGGACACCGAAGAAGACGATGAGCGTGGCAGTCTCGAATCCCTCGGGGGTGCGAGCGCGGGCGCTGATCGGCTCGACGAGAATTTTTTGCATGATGACGCCGAGCAGGCACATTGCAGCTGCGGCGACTGGCACGCTGACGAGCGGGCTGATATTCCACAGAGAAAACAGCCAAAAGGTGATGTAAGCTCCCAACATCAGCAATTCGCCATGGGCGATGTTGAGGATTTTCATCACTCCAAAGACGACATTGAGACCGCTCGCGATTAGCGCATAGAGTCCTCCCCAGACCAGGCCGAACAGCAGCAATTGAAGGCCGGTCGCGATCGTCACGTCTGCGCGCCTTGACGGTATCTGCCTGGGGCCAGCGAGGGTTCAATCCCGCCGGTCAATGTCGTGATGCGTACTTATCGGGTGTTCCGGAGCACCCTTCCGCTTGCATCAGTATGGCAGCTCCACGCTGCTTTTCGCCACGCTTTTCGGCCACACTACTGTGCGCCGGCCGTTCTGCACCTGAACAATGAAGCTCAGTTGCTCCTTGTTCACCCCGCGCTCGTCGTAAACGTAGGTGCCGAGAATGGTGTCGAACTTTCCGCTGCGCAACTGAGCGGTGACCTGCTCGCGATCCAACGTGCCGGCCTTTTCGATGGCCTGCTGCATGATGTTGCCGGCAATGAACGCGTAAGCGGCATCGGTGGACGGCTGCTTTCCGTATTTGGCGGCAAACTCGTCGGCGAACTTCTGCGCTCCGGCGAACGGCAGCCCGGAATCCCAGAAGCCATTCTCGATCACGCGCTCGGCACTCTTCCCAAGTCCATCGATGAATTCCTTTGTGTACATCGGCCCTATGTTGACGGAATAGAGCTTTGGCTTGAACCCGATCTCGGCCATCTGCCTCGTGAGATAGATGGACGCCGGCATGATATTGATTGCAATAAAGGCGTCGGGATTGGCCGCCTTCGCCTTCGTCAGCAGGCTGGTGAAATCCTGACCGCCGAGCGGATATTGTTCGTCGTCGACCAGGCGCAGGCCAATCGGTTCCAGTCGCTTGAGTAGATTGTCATGCAGGGTCTGCGTGAACAGGAAGTTCTCGTAGGCGATGGCTACCGTCTTGATCTCGTCCTTCACCGTCGGCAGATAGCCACCGAGCGCCTCATAGAAGCTGGAAGCCATCTGCGTCGCGGCAAAGATGTATTTGAAATTGCGATTGAAGATTCCGTCAGCGGCGGCCGTGGCAAGCACGATCGGATATTTATATTTCTCCGCCACCGTGCTGATCGCGAAGTTGTGGCCGCTGCCCCATGGGCTGAGCACGAAGTCGACTTGGTCCCCCGTTATCAGACGCTCATAGTTCCGGATCGCGGTATTCGCGTCGCTGGCATCGTCGTAGTAATCCAACTTGACCGGGAGTTTGCGGTCCTTGAGCTGAATTCCGCCGGCCTTGTTCGTGTCCTCGGCCCACAATTGATAGCCGTGGTGCAGATCGGTTGCTTCCGTGCTGTACTTGCCGGTCAGCGAGTCGCTGTAGCCGAAGACGATTTCCTTCTTGTTTGCATCCTGCGCCAGAGCGGAAAACGCGGTCGATTGCAAGCAAACCGCTGCAACAATTGCCGCGCACACATGTGTCAGCATCCTTGCCATTGCTTCTGCCTCCCTGCTTTTCCTCGGCGGACGCAAATCAGCGCTAGGTCATTTGACTGAATGCGTGTTCAGTTTAGCCTATATGTTCGCATGCCAGAGTGTCAATCACGTGCCCCCTGCTGCTCCAGTTGTGAAATCGTTATAATGGGGTTGCCGGTCTCGCCTGCGCAGCCTATAATAATTGAACGGCTATTCAATGCGCATCGGGTCGGCGTTCCGTGACCAAGCTCATCATCACCGCAGCCCTGACGGGAGGTTTCCACGGCAAAGAGGCGAATCCGAATTTGCCCATTACGCCCGACGAAATCGCCCAGTCAGCCTACGAGTGCTGGCAGGCGGGCGCAGCCATCGTCCATCTGCACGCACGCGACAAGCAGGGAAAGCCGACCTGCGATCCGCAAGTCTATGGCGAGATTGTGGCCAAGGTGAAAGCTCGGTGCGACGCCGTCACTCAAGTCTCGACGGGAGCCGGGCCGGAATTAACCCCGGACGACCGCATGATGGCGATCGATGCGGGCGCCGAGATGGGCTCTCTCAACATGGGAACCATGGTCCGCACGCGCTGGGGCCAGAATAGCATGTTTCTCAATACCCGGCCGCAGATCGAAATGTATGCGAAGAAGATGCTGGACAAAGGCATGAAGCCGGAAATGGAAGTCTACAGCCACAGCATGATGGTCGATGTCGAGAATCTGATTGCGAAGAATCTTCTGAAGAAGCCGTACTACGTGAATTTCGTCTTGGGCATGTCGCACCAGGGCGCGCTTCCGGCCGAACCTAAGCACCTTCTTTCGTTGATCGACTATCTTCCCGACGGCGCGATCTTCAATGTTTGCGCGGTCGCGGCCGGACAGCTTCCTCTCACCACGTTGTCGATGCTTTTGGGCGGACATAGCCGCGTGGGGTTGGAGGACAATGTTTACTACGCAAAAGGCGTTTTGGCGAAGAGCAATGCCCACCTCGTCGAGCGGACCGTCAGGCTCGCCCGCGAACTCGCTCGCGATCCGGCGTCGCCGGATGAGGCGAGGCAGATTCTGCAGCTGGGAGCTTGAAAGCGAGCGAACGCTGCTGCCGACGGTATCTGTTTCAGGTTGACTGGTGGCATAGAAGAATCCCGACGGGAGCGGGAACGGCGGATGGAGAACAGATTTTGTCGTTGCCGAGCAAGCTGCTGATGATCGCGAGCGTGGCTCGCCATCGCACGCGATCGCTGCCGGCGCGGCTGTCTCGAAATCTCTTTCGTCCAGCGCAGGCGCAGCCCCGGTCATGGTGATCGCCTGCGAACCGGCGCTCAGGTGCCGTCTGATCGCTGTGGCTCAGGAATTGGCTGCGCCGGATCTTCTCATTCGCGGGCCGAGTGTGTGGAACCCGTTCACCGGAGAAATCCAGGCCGGTGACATCGCCATTTGCGCCAGTCGTATCGCCAAGGTTGGCCCCTGGTCGGGACCGCTGGCAGCGGCGACCGCGGTGATTGCTGCAGAGGGCCGGATCGCCGTGCCGGGCTATATCGAGCCGCATACCCATCCGTGGCCGTTCGCCAATCCGTTAAGTCTGGGCGAGGTCGCGGTCTGCCGCGGCACGACGTGCCTCGTTTACGACGATTTACTGCTTCACTTGGCGCTTGGCGTCGAACGTCTGCGGGCGGTGACCGCGGCGTTATCGGCCGCAGCTTTGCCCCGCATCTTGTGGGTCGCTCGTATCGCCTCACAATCGCGTTTCGAAGCGGAGCAAACGGTGTTCGCGCCGGCGGTCATTGCGCGGCTGCTGCAAGAGCCGCAGTACGTTGGCACCGCCGAGATGACACGATGGTCCGATCTGTTGGTCCCGGAACGATCGGCCCCGCTCCTCACCGTGCTTGAGAATTGCCGACGGGCGGGCAAGTTCAACGAGGGCCACACGGCGGGAGCGAGTCCGCGCCGGCTGAGCGCGCTCGCGAACGCCGGCATTCGCTCCTGTCATGAGGCGATCAACGCGGAGGAGGCGCTTGAGCGACTGCGCCGCGGCTTCTGGACCATTCTGCGCCATTCCAGCCTGCGCCAAGACCTTCCCAGCCTGATCGCTTGCCTGAAGGCGACTTCGTTCCATGATCGCCTTGCCTACACGACCGACGGAACCGCCGAAACCCATGTGCAGGACCACGGGCTCACTGACCATCTCATCCGCATCGCGCTGGAGTCAGGCGTGCCGCCCAACGTCGCTTACCGAATGGCGACCCTCAATCCGGCGACTTACCTCGGGTTGGACGAGGACCTAGGAGCAGTCGCGCCAGGACGTGTCGCCGACGTTAACATTTTGGGCGCCCTCGATGAGCCCACCCCGCAACTGGTCATATGCCGCGGGCGCGTGGTCGCGCGCGATGGCGCGCTGGTGGTGCCGGCGCCGAGCGAAACCTTTGCCTGGAACGAGCATTACGCCGGCGCTACTCCCCTCATTCCGGAGTGGGAACGCGAAGTATTTTTGCTTCCCGGCAACGCCCCTAACCCGTTTCCCGCGGGCAGATTGGTCGAAGCGGCGATTACCCGCGAAACGCCGGTTGAGCTTGCGCCGCAAGGACCGGGCCTGTGGCCGCGCGACGACGATTGCCTGGTGGTGGCGGTTACCGATCGCGGCGGAGAATGGATCACCCGCGGCGTCGTGCGCAATATCGGCGACAAGCTCGCGGCCGTAGCGACAACCTACGCGTCAAATGCCGGCGTTCTGGTCCTCGGACGCTCACCGGACGCGATGGCCGAAGCTTTGCGGCGGCTGCGCCGTCTTGGCGGCGGCATTGCCCTATGTTCGAGCGCGGGCGACTGGTGTGAGTTCGCCATGCCGATGGCGGGAATTCATCGTGCCGGCGGCTTCGCCGATGCTGCACGAACGGCCCGGGATTTCCAGCGAGCCTTCGCAGCTTGCGGTTACCCTCACTCCGATGCGAAATACTCGCTGTTTTTCCTGACCGCCGATATGTTGCCTGAAGTCCGAGCGACCGAGGCCGGATGGGTTCGCATCAAGACCGGGGAAGTGCTTTTTCCAAGCGAGGCCGTTCGCCGCACCTTTAAAGCTGATCACGAACTCGATACCCTGCGGAATTCGATCGCATAGGCCAACGACCAGGGGATATGCGCGATGGACTTAAGTCAGGACGATGTCATCCAGATTTTGAAGTTGATCGATGAAGCGCCCTTTGGGCGGGTCAGCTTGCAGCTGGGTGAGTTCAAGCTGGAGGTGGTGAAGGGGGAGGGGCTCCGTCCGTCTCTTGGCGCCAGTGAACGCCGAGTGGCGGTCAGCTCCGATGTCGGCTCTGCGCCCGCGGTCGAGGTGCAGTCCGCCCCGGCGCGACTGGCTGCACCCGAGGAGCCGATACCGGCCGAAACACCGGCCGAGGCCGCCGACCAGGGCCTGTTGAAGATCACTGCACCGATACTTGGCACCTTCTATCGACGTCCGCAGCCGGGTGCGCCGCTTTATGTAGACGAAGGCTCCCTCGTCCAGGAGGACACAACCGTCGCCCTGATCGAGGTGATGAAGCTGTTCAATCCGGTGAAGGCTGGCATACGCGGGCGCATCCGCAAAGTCTGCGCCGAAAACGGAAAGCTGGTCGACTACGGGCAGACGCTGTTCCTGGTCGAGCCCGAGGAGCCGAGGCAGACCATATGATGAAGAAGATCACGAGGGTCCTGATTGCCAATCGCGGCGAAATCGCCGTGCGCATCATCAAGGCCTGCAAGGCTCTTGGGATCGAGTCGGTGGTCACTGTTTCTGACGCGGATCGCGACACTCTTGCGGCGAAGATGGCGGACCGGGCGGTCTGCATCGGTCCGGCGCGTGCGCTCGACAGCTATCTGAATGTCGGTGCCGTCGTGAGCGCGGCGAGCGGAACGGGCGCCGACGCTATCCATCCCGGCTATGGCTTCCTCGCCGAGAAGCCGGAACTGGCGCGGGCATGCAAAGACAACGGCGTGATCTTCATCGGCCCGCCCGCCGAGCTGATCGAGCAGATGGGAAACAAGATCGAGGCGAGAAAGATCGCGGCGAAGCTAGGCGTGCCGGTGGTGCCGGGTTCGGAGAAGATCTCCAGCATCGCCGAATGCGTCGAGGCCGGCAGGGCGATCGGCTTTCCATTGTTGCTCAAGGCCGCCGCCGGCGGCGGCGGGCGCGGAATGAGGATCGTTAACAGCGAAAGCGACGTGCGTTCGGCATTCGAGGAGGCGTCCCGCGAGGCGCACGCCGCCTTCGGCGACAAGTCAATCTACATGGAGCAATATATCCGCAACGCCCGCCACGTGGAAGTTCAGATCCTTGCCGATCGATTCGGCAATGTCGTGCACCTGGGCGAGCGGGACTGCTCGCTGCAGCGCCGTTACCAGAAGATCGTCGAGGAAGCTCCGGCTCCGCATCTCGACCAAGTGCGCGGCCGCATTCACGAAGCGGCAGTGACCATCGCCCGCAGCGCCGGATACGAGAATGCCGGCACGATCGAGTTTATCGTCGACGCGGATACGCAGCACTTCTTCTTTCTCGAAATGAACACGCGGATCCAGGTCGAGCATCCGGTCACCGAGATGATCACCGGCGTCGATCTGGTCGCCGAGCAAATCCGGGTGGCGGATAACGCGCCACTTCGACTCTCGCAATCGGACATCAGATTCGTCGGGCATGCGATCGAGTGTCGAATCAATGCGGAATCGGCGGCGCATGGCTTCCGTCCGCATCCCGGACGAATCACCCAATGGCAGCCGCCGACGGGGCCAGGGATCCGCGTCGATACCCATTGTTATCCGGGATATCTGGTGCCGCCGTTCTACGACTCGCTGCTCGCCAAGTTGATCGTCCACGCGCCCAGCCGAGCGGAGGCGATCAAGAAGATGGTCGCTGCCTTGTCCGATTTCGCAGTAGGCGGGATCGCTTCGACCATTCCCTTTCATCGAATCCTGATGCAGCAGCCCGATGTCATTGCCGGGACAACGAACGTTCGCTGGGTGGAACAGTTCATTTCGCGCTCGCCGGCCGGGTTTGTTGATGACCGATCGGCGGCTAGGGAAAAGGTCGTATGAGCGCCAGCAGCGAAATACGTTTTGTTGACACCACGTTTCGGGATGGCAACCAGTCCTTGTGGGCTCTCCTGATGTCCACGAGCATGATGCTGCCGGTTGCCGAGCGTATTGATAGCGCAGGCTACTCCACGGTGGAGATTACCGCTCCCGCGCATTTCAAAACGATCGTCCGCGAGCTGCACGAGGACCCGTGGGAACGCATTCGTCGGGTGGCGCAGAAAGTAAAGAACTCGCCGCTGGCCATCATGCAGCAGTGCAGCATCACCGGTTTCGGCATCGTGCCGAGATGCCTGGCGCAGCTCTGGATGCAAAGACTCGCCGCCAACGGGGTCGGGCGCATTCACCTGATGGAAGCATCGAACGACTTCGGCCTGCGCGTTCCCGACTATGTCAAATATGCGAAGGACGCGGGACTAAAAGTAGCGCTGGCGCTGACGTATTCCATTTCGCCGAAACACACCGACGACTATTTCGCGCGCAAAGCACGCGACGCCGCGGCGCTCGGCGTCGATGCCATTTTCATCAAGGATCCCGGCGGACTGCTGACTCCGGAGCGGGTGCAGACGCTGGTGCCGGCGGTGCGCGGCAATACCGGCGACGTGCCGCTCGAATTCCATTCCCATTGTACCACGGGACTGGCGCCGCTCTGCTACCTTGAGGCGGTCAGGCAAGGGATCACGACCCTGCATGCGGCGATTCCGCCGCTTGCAAACGGGACCTCGCAGCCATCGGTGTTCAATCTGGCAAGAAATTTGCGTTTTCTCGGATACGACCCCGTGATCGACGAAGCGGCGATCCAGCCGGTTTCGGAACACTTCGATTTCATTGCCAAGCGGGAAAATCGGCCGCGGGGCGCTCCCGTTGAATATGACTACTACCAATATGTCCATCAGATACCCGGCGGCGTCATCTCCAACCTGAAGCGTCAGCTGACGCAGTTAAAACTGATCGACAAGCTTCCCCAGGTCATCGAGGAATGCATCAGAGTAAGAGAGGACTTCGGCTATCCCATCATGGTGACGCCGTTCTCCCAGTACATCGCGACGCAGGCGGCCATCAATGTGGTCCTGGGCGAGCGATACAAGCTGGCCGTCGACGATCTCATCTATTACGCGCTCGGATTTTGGGGAATGGAGGCGAGATCGGAAATCAATCCGGATGTCCTGGACAAGATCATGGAATTGCCGAGAGCGAAGGAACTGAAGAATTGGGAATTCCCCGAGCCGTCCCTCGACGAGATGCGGGAGCAGTATGGCGGAAGCACGCTGTCCGACGATGAGCTATTGCTGCGTTACATTATAGGGAGCGAGGACGACATGAACGCAATGCGCAGGGCTGGGCCCGCGCGAGAGGAAAAGTACGTCGGTGTGAATAATCCGTTGAACGCGTTGCTCGGAGAGCTATTTAAGAAGCGCGATCTAAGTTTTGTGTCGCTGCAAACGAAACAAGGAAGCATCACAATAGAAAAGTAGCGCGCGATGACGACTTTCACCACCTGTCCAGTCGTCATACAGGTGGACTTCTGATGCCGCTTATCTTCGCCCTTTGCGATTAATACCAAGCGTCACAAATCCTGACTCGTCATGCCCGCGCTCGTCGCGGGCATCCACGTCTTAAAGAGCGAGTCGAATCAAAGACGTGGATGGCCGGAACAAGTCCGGCCATGACGAAGTGGACGGGTCACGCTCAATGAAAGTTGGTATAAGTCATCCGCCGGTCAGGATATCGAAGATTGCCTCGATATGATTTTCGAGCTAAGACTCTTGCCATCGAGCGATTTCGAGGCGCGATAGACTAGGCCGGCGGCGTGCCTGTTGCGATCGTCGCGTGTGGAGGGAACGGACAATGGTGAAGATGGCGTCCAAACTGAGTTTTGGAACGGCGGCGGCGGACTGGCAGGAGCGGATAAACGTAGCCCGGATGCGCGACGAAAGGGCTGAGCGAACGCGCAAATTCATGCGCAAGTACGGAATCCCCGCCCTTCTGGCCGCGCGCCCTGACAATACCCGGTATCTCACGGGCATCCGCGGCGCCGAGTTCATGCCTCAACTCTGGTACGTTCTGTTCTTTGCCGAACACGATCCGGTGGTTTTCGCGCATGCCGGATGGCACCGGCAGCTGCCCGCGGCGGCGCCGTGGATCAAACATTGGCGGGTTGCGCGCGCCTGGCTCGCGGGTATCGGCGGGCCGGAGGTGGTGCGGGAGGAGGGCAAGATTTTCGCTGACCAGATTGTCGAGGAATTGAAGGCAAGAGGTTTGCTCGGGGAGAAGCTGGGTCTCCTGGCCATGGACGGCGTGGCCCAGCAAGCCCTCAGCGCCGCCGGCATCAAGACCGTCGACTATTGGCCCATGATGCTCGAAACGCGGGCGACGAAGACCGTGGATGAGATCAATTGCCTAAAAACGGTGGCGTCGATCTGCGAGGCGACTTGGCACCGGATCTGGCGGGAAATGAAACCGGGGATGAACGACACGGAGTTGAGCCGGATCTCGGTCGACGAGCTCATCAAGGCCGGTTCTGACGAGGCGCGGCCAATCTACTTCATGTCCGGACCGCTCACCTTCGAGCGCGGCTTCGATCGTCCGAGCCGGATGATCCAGACCGGGGATCTCGTTTACGCGGCCATGTGCGGCATCGGCTACCTGGGCTACCGCAGCTGCAACTACCGCACCTTCAAGGTGGGGCGCACACCCAGCGCCAAGGAGAAGGACTGGTACAAGCGGGTGCTCGATAGTCTCGATGGGATCATCGATGCGGCCAAGCCCGGAGCCAGCACGGCCGATCTGGCGATGAATTTTCCTCCGGCGAGCAGCTGGGGGTATAAGGATGAAGCCGAGGTGTTGACCATGGAAATCGGGCATGGGATCGGCATTTCGCTCTACGAATACCCGGTGATCAACCGGCAGTGGTCGCTGAAACATCCGCAGATTCTCCAAGCCGGCATGACGTTTGCCGTGGAGAGCCGGGAGGGACGCGAAGGCGAAGGCGGCGTACGGCTGGAGAACATGGTGGTCGTCACCGAGACCGGTGCGGAAGTGATGGACCACTTCCCGCGAGATGAAGTTTTGACGGCTCCGGCCTGATCGGCTTGATCGAGGGCAGCAGCGGCAACCGTGCTGGCCCCCGCGACGCCGATCAATTTTCGCCAGACTGGCTTGGTTCGGCCGCCATGACCGGTCTTGCTTTCGCGAAACCTTTCGCGAAACAGCGCAAAACGGCCGCGAGGACAACCAAGGGAGACATGGGCATGCTTGCGAAACGTTCTTCTTCCCGGGGGCAGCCCGGGTTGACCGCAGCCAGTATCGCAATCGCTGTGGCGCTGTCGTTTGGCGCGTCGTTTGCACCGCCGGCCGAGGCAGCCGACGGGAGCAAAGGCAAGAAGGTTCTGTATCTCGAAACCTTTGCGACGAATCCCTATGTGGCCGCCGTGGTCAAGGGGTTCCGTGAGCGCGCGGAATCCTGGGGAATGGAGGTGACGGTTCTCGCCAGCGGCGCCGATGCCGCGTTGCAGGCGCAGCAGGTGGATAACGCCATCGCGCGCAAATTCGACGCACTCGCGATCCAGGCGCTGTCCGAGCAGGGCATCGTGCCGTCCCTCGTCCGCGCCAAGGAGGCCGGCGTGCCGGTGATTCTGTCCAACAACCCGATCAAGGAGGGGTCGGAAGACCTCTACCTTTCGTTCGTGGGCCAGGATCAATTCGAGATGGGGCGGATCGCCGGCACGTCCATTCTCGATGCTCTCAAGAAAAGCGGACGAGACGGCGGCAACATCGCGGCGATCACCGGCGCATTGCAGCAGGGTATCGGTCCGCGGCGTCTCGCTGGGCTGCGCGAGGCGCTAAAGGCCAATCCGAAGGCGGAGATTGCCGCGGTCGAAGATGCGGCCTGGGCGACTGCTCAGGCGGAGCGGATCGCGGGCCAGCTCTATGCGCGTTTTTCCGCTACCGGCGGGCTCGATGTCGTTTACGGCATGGCCGACAACCTCTCGGTCGCGGCGATCAAGGCGGCGCAGGCGGCGGGAATTCCCGTCGGCACCGGCCCGAAACAAATGATCGTCGTCGGCGGCAATTGTCTGAAGGAGGGGCTCGACGCCATTCGCACCGGCCTGCAGTACAGCACGATCCTGCAAAGCCCGACCGATGTCGGCAAAGGTGCCGCCGACGTGATCGACGAGCACTTCAACGGCAAGGCCGTGCCGAAGCAAAGCCTGCTCCCGATTGAGCTGATCACCAAGGCGAACGTCGACAAGTGGGATGCGGCCTGCACGTTCTAGCGCACATCCCGATGGATGACGCGGGCGGTGCCGGAGCTATGGTTTCCGGATAGCCGCTTCGCGGCTTTCAGCATGACCCGTACCGCCGGCACTGAACAATGACGGCCATGAGTCAATGCGGTCTGCCGCTGGTATCACATCCCTCGTGAAAGGAGCGGGATGGCCCAACACGTTATTTCCGTCGACCGGGTCAGCAAGAGCTATGCCGGCGTTCAGGCGCTGCGTGACGTGTCCTTTTCGCTTGGTGCGGGGGAGATTCGCGCGATTTGCGGCGAAAATGGCGCCGGCAAGAGCACCTTCGTCAAGCTGCTGGTGGGGATCACGCATCCGGACAGCGGCGTGATCAGTATCGATGGCCGTGTCCGCACCGTCAGCGGACCGCAACACGCGCAAAGCCTGGGCCTGGGATTCGTCGCCCAGGAGCTGAGTCTGGCGCCACGGCTGTCGATTCACGACAATATTTGGCTCGGCAGCGCGGAGGTGCCGCTCATCCATCGGCGCGCGCGGTTTCGTGCACGGGCGCAACAGGCCATGGAGATGCTGGGCATCGGCGATTGGGATCTCGACCGGCCGGTCGGCACACTGAGCATCGGCCAGCGCCAGCTCGTCGAGATCGCGCGTCTGTTGGCGCGCCAAGCCCGCGTGCTGATTCTCGACGAGCCCACCGCGACCCTGACGGATGCCGAAATCGAACGCATCCTCGGCGTGCTGAAGCTGATCAAGGCGCGCGGACATTCGATCATCTATATCAGTCACCGGCTTGGCGAGGTGTTCGACCTCTGCGACTCGGTAACGGTGTTCCGCAATGGCGAGCACGTTGCCACCAAGCCGGTGAGTGAAATCACGCGGGACGGTCTCATCGAGCTGATGCTCGGGCGCCCGTTCGGCGAAATGTACCCGACCGTTCCGTTGCAGCGCGAGGGGAGTCATGCGGTTGTTGTCGATGGGCTGAACGTGCCGGGCATGGTGCACGACTTCTCCCTGGTCGCGCCCAGCGGCAAGGTTCTGTGTCTTGCCGGCCTGGTCGGCTCGGGCACGAACATGGTGACGCGGGCTCTGGCGGGCCTGGCGCACGGCGCCACGGGACGCGTCACCATCAACGGCAGATCGATGCGCCTCGGCTCGGTGGCGTACTGCGTCGCTCGCAATGTCCTGTTTCTGTCCGAGGATCGTGCGGTCGAGGGAATTTTCCATCGGATGACGGTGCTGGACAACCTGGTCGCGACCGGCCTTGCCGCCCATGCACGCCTTGGCATTTTGAGCTGGCCGAGGCTGCATCGGTTCGCGGCGCGTCTCGCCCAGCAAATCGGCATCGACCGCCGACGTCTGCGCGCCTACGCGGGCAATCTCAGCGGCGGCAATCAACAGAAGCTGCTGTTCGGCAGAGCGCTCGAGCGGACCGAGCCGGGCGTCCTGCTCATGAACGAGCCGACTCGCGGCGTCGATGTCGGAGCCCGGGCCGACATCTACCAGTTGATGCGTGAATTGTGTCGTCGCGGCTACACGCTGATCATGACGTCGTCGGAGCTGGAGGAGGTCGTCGGAATCGCCGACATCGTCGTGACCATGTACCGCGGCCGCACCGTAGCGCGCTACGAGCGTGAAGCGATCGACATGACGTCGATCATGGCCGATATCACGCACCCGCCCCCGGCGACCAAGGCTGTCGCATGAGCGAGCCGGTCGCGCGGTGGCGAAAAAGGCTTGCGGTGCCGGCAACGCCAAAGAGCTGGCGTCAGCTTGTCTTCGATGCTCGCAATCCGCTGCCTGTGATCCGGGCGACCGTCATGATCGGGCTTGCCGTTCTTGCCCTGACGACGCCGGGCTTCCTGTCGAGGCCGAGCATCTCTTCGCTGTTGACGACGGTTTCCTTCATCGGCTGCGTCGCCGCCGGAATGACGTTGATCACGCTCAGCGGAAACATCATGTCGTTTTCGCTGGGCGCCATTGTCGGCGCTACGGCGATGATTTTCACCGCTTCGGTCAACTGGGGAGGCCTCGCTTTCGGCTTCGCTGCGGCGCTGGCAGCGGGGGCGCTCCTGAATGCCGCGCAAGGCTTCGTGATCGGCTGGGCGGGCGCCAATCCAATCGTTGTCAGCATTGCGGCGCTGTCGCTGGTTTATGGAGCGATCGAGGCCGTCGGCGCTGACGGCACGATCTACGCGCAGGCCGGCGTCAGCTACGGCCTATTCAAGGGCGAGATCGCCGGAATACCGTTCGAGTTCGTCATGTTTCTGTGCGTGACGGCGATCGGACAACTCATTCTTTTTCTGACGATCTTCGGTCGGAACCTGTACATGGTCGGCGGCAGCCTTCGCGCCGCCGAAGCGGTCGGCGTCAGGACCTGGCGTACGATCAGCGGCGCCTATCTCTGGGCCGGAATGTTCTCGGCGCTAGCGGGCATCATGCTGGCGATCCGTTACGATTCGGCCAGCATGGATTTTGGCGTCGGCTACGAATATGAAGCGATTGCCGCGGTCCTCGTGGGAGGAACCGTCGTCAAAGGCGGCGAAGGCTCGGTCGTGCGGACGCTCGCCGGCGCCCTGATCATCGCGATCATCCAGGTCGTGTTGCTGCTGAAAGGCCTGCGCCAGGAATGGCAGTACCTGCTCGCGGGCCTGCTCGTGCTCGCCGTCGTCGTTTTGCAGACCCGCGGCGCCGGAGAGTAGAGCAATCATGAGGAAATTCCTGCGCAGCGATCAGCATGTCAGGCCGCTCGGTCTTCTTGCGGTTTGCATCATCGTCCTGGCGCTGGCCGACTGGGGGCAGGGGCGATTTCTCAGCGCCGCCACCGCTTTCTCGACGTTCGAGATTTTCGCCACGATCGGGCCCGTGGCGCTCGGGCTCGGGCTCACCATGATGATTCGCGAATTTGATCTCTCGGTGATCGGGATGTTCAGCATGGCCGGCTGCATCGCAGTCATCACGGGAGCGGACAGTCCTTGGATCGGGCTGGCGCTGGCCCTGGCGGCCGGATTGGCCGGCGGCCTCGCGCAGGGCTTCATCATCGTGCGGCTCCGACTCGGATCGGTCGGGGTAACGCTAGGAGGGCTTTTGGTGTTTACCGGTATCGCCGCGGTTCTGACGGAAAACCGCTCGCTGCCTTACGACAACATGCAGCTCGCCCTCGCCCTCAAGACGCCGCTTGCCGGCGTATTATCGATCCGCAGCGTCGTTGCACTGGCGATCTTTGCCATCACCGCCTTTATCATGGCCGCGACGCGGGTCGGGCGCGATGTGATTGCGATCGGCAGCGACCGCAGAGCGGCCATGATTGCCGGGGTCGACGTCGATGGCCTGATGATCGGCATATTCGCATTTTCCAGCGTCTGCGCGGCGTTGTCGGGGGTGCTTGTGAGCTACAGCCTGGCATCTGCATCGGTCACCGCGGTGTCGGTGATCATCGTTCCCGCGGCGGCGGCCGCGATCTTGGGCGGCGTGTCGCTGAGCGGCGGAACCGGGCGACCGCTTGGCATCGGCGTCGGCGTCCTCGTTCTCGCGGTGTTGAGTACGGGCTTCAACGCCATCGGCGCACCCCCGTATGTCAACGACATCGCAATGGGCGCTATTCTTCTCACGGTCGCGATTCTCGACGGGCCTTATCTGATGCGCCGGCTGTCGGGGCTGCGGCGCCGCGCCGTGCGGCATTGACGAAAGAGAGCGCGTCAAGTGGCCGTCAAGCTGCCCTGACTCTTCTCCGCCTGCGTCGAACACTCGTCTTCCGCACGGAGATGGATTTCTCTCGCGATCGGTTGGCGGATTTCTTCGGCGAGATGGCCGACCAGTCCTACCGCCCGTCCGATGACGGCTATTCCACGGGCGATCCTCCAGTCGAACCCGAGTTCGCAGCACAGCGCCCCGATCGCTCCGGTGCCGTTGATCGGCAGCGGGCGCTTGTACGCTCGCTCGGCTTCCTGACCGATCAGTTCCAGCAGTGCCACATAGCGGCCGCGCAATTGGTTGGCAGCGGCAATCTCGAACAGGCGCGGCGTTCGCGGATCGATCGGCTTATGCCGCGCATGACCGAGTCCGGGAATGACCGCGCGTCTGCTCCGGAAGTCTGCGACGACCGCGCGCGCCACGGCTGCGAGTTCGGCTTTCGGGTCCGCTGCAAGCGCTTCCTGCAACATCTTGGCCGCACCTTCGGAGCCGCCGGCGAAGACGCTGCCGACCCCGCACAGGCCTGCCGCCACCGCCGCCTGCAGGGCTTCGGGGGCGCTCATGTAGACAAGCCGCGTAACCAATGCCTGGGGAGTAAGACCGTGCTCGACAAGCGTCACCAGCATGGCGTTGAAAACGGCGGACTGCTGCGGGGTCGGCAGCCGGCCGCTGAGTTCCAGAAAAGCCATATCTCCGAGATTGATGTTGCCGAGAAGCTGTTGCGTCAGATCCAGGCCCTGCACGAAGACGCGGTCGACGGTGCTCCAGCCCATATTGCTTTGAATGGGCTTACTCTGTCGCGGCATGAATTTGCCTCCTGTTTGGCGTTGGATAAACGATCTGCCGGGCAAAACACAGCCGGCGGATCGGCGTTGCACGAGAAGCGATGGGAAATCCAGGATCGACCGATCGGGCCGCCGTCGCCGTCAGCCATGGCGCCCCGTCCCCCGTTCCAGAGTGAGCGACAGCGCACCTTTCTTCACCTGAATATAATTGCAGCGGCTTGCCTTAGTGAGTTCGTCGATCAAGCCCGTCAGCGGATATGCGGCCCCGTTATGCCGTCTGGACGGGCCTGCGGCACGCATGGCGTCCACCTCGTCTTTGCCGGCGAAGTAGCGCAAGAGCAGATCGTCGTCGGAAACGCCCGGCCCCCCGTATTGCCGGCGCACCTCCGCCAGAGAAGGTTGCGGCGGCCTCCAATCGGCCAGTTCTTTGGCGCGCGGCTTCTCCAATATTCGGTCTTTCACGTTCGGCTCGATCGAAGAGCTCTCCTCCTCGCCCCACAAGCCGAGCGCGTACTGAATGACTTCGTCCGGGACGGCTTTGTAACGCTCGCCGAGAACGACGTTCATCACCGCCTGGGTTCCCACGAACTGCGAATAGGGAGTGACCATGATGGGATGACCGAATTCGGCCCGGACTCGCGCCGTTTCCCGCAAGACATCCTTCAGCTTGTCTTGCAATCCCATGGTGGAGAGCTGGTGGCGGAGGTTGGCGATCATTCCTCCGGGCACCTGATGGAAATACTGTTCGCAGTCATACGCGGCCGGAACTCCGATCGGCAGGCCTTCACGGCGGGCAACGGCGTTGAAATGCGCCGAGACGGCCTCCAGGTCCTTTGCATCGACGGTTGGCGTGTACCCCAGCGCGCGCGCATTCTTGATGATGTTGAACAGCGAGGGATTCGACGACGCGTCCGCCAACGGCGGAATCGCGGTGTTCACCGATTTGATGCCGAGCTTGATGGCCTCGAGGCAACACAGCGGGCCGAGGCCGGTGATGCAGTGGGTATGAAACTCGACGGGCAGGCTGTTGACATTGCTGAGCACCGCAGGGACCAGCGTGCGCGTGCGCTCGGGGGTGAGCAACCCACCGGGATCCTTGATGCAAATGCGATCCGGGCGCAACGCTGCCGCG